>Ga0179593_1343601_pt1 | contig 15947 bp, 14 predicted proteins | sample CZODoug2_1_08_16_FD_185931 | JGI IMG/M metagenome (GOLD analysis project Ga0179593, IMG submission 185931) | Vadose zone soil fungal communities from Angelo Coast Range Reserve, California, USA - CZODoug2_1_08_16fungal (PacBio error correction) | ecosystem: Environmental > Terrestrial > Soil >... | reverse complement strand
TCCGCGGGACTTTTCCCGTCGCGTCTCTGTTTCTAACTAAGTTCCACAAAGGGTTTTTTTTTGTAATTCTTCTTTTCGCGCTTTTCCAGATGGTTCCCTAGCCCTGGCTTCTCCTGAGATCGCGCGCTCCTTTTGATGAAGGGCCTTTCTATCCAGCTCCCAAAGTGGATGCGTTTGGCGCATGGAACCCCACCGTTTTCCCCCTTCGTTTTCAGCCCGAGGGGTATGCTTTTTCGATCCCGATGGGATCACCCATTGACGACCTAGCCTATTCGCAAATAGGGGGGTCCCACCGGGTGGACGGGCCGAATGTTTGCGATCGGGTCTTAGGGATTTTTTTCCACACGTCCAACCCTGCGGCACCGCTCCCCGTCTGGTATTACCCCCCCCTTTCGGCCTTAGCGTGGTCAAACCTCCACCCCCAAAGCCCTCTTTGCGAGAAATAGTACTGTCCAAATTGCCACCGGGGTGGTGGGGCACCACGTCCCCTCCGCCAATTTATTTTGTTTTTAAGATTTCCTGTTTTCCCCTGTTCGGTTATTTTCCAACCGTAGGTAACCTTGAGATTTTACACCTGCGCGCTGCAATGCAGGATGGGGTTTGCGGGAAAAAGGAGCATTAGTTTTTAGGAGGGCCTCTTGACGGCCATGGCACAGCGATATTTTTCCCCTTCGGGGTGTCTGTTATGTGTGGCGCTTCAACCCCCCTTATTTCAAAGTTTATTACATGTTACCCAGTCCTCTTCCCAGTCAACCGTAAATTACTGTTCAGTGCCTCTATGTTTTCCGCTTTTCCCCCTTTACTCGTGATCCGCTCCGGACGTTCTCTCTTTTTCAGTCCTCTCAGGAACTTGCCTGGCCCTTTCAGGAAGAGTTGGTGACTGGCTCGCCGAAGTAAAATAGTTGCCCCTGGCCATCGGTCCATTCTTCTCTCTTGAATCCCCTGGAGGACACAACAGATTATGAGTCTGTTCTGGTTCGTGATTCCGCGGGGGGGGATTTCTCTTGCGATGTAGGCTCTACTTCATTAACGTAGATTCAATTCTTTCGATCATTATCTTGGAACCCTTCGCTGGCGTTCTTCGGGCTTTCGGGAGATTCTTCGCTTGAGCCACGCGCAGCACTTTTTTGCGTCCGGCCTTTCCCAGGATTCCTGGCTCTCTCAATCGGCACTTGTCCACCCCCTTCTCATAAGTAGTTCTCTAGATTTCCTCTTGGTCGATCCATCTCCCGTTCGTTGTGGCGGAGACAGACCCTGGCACATTCAAGCTTTGGCCGGTTTCCTGCAGAGGCGCACGGTTAAACATGGCCCGACCTTTTCTTGCCCTCAGGTATTTTTGCCTTCCCCCGCCCTCTTCTTCTAGGAAAAAAATCGAGCGTCCCCAATTTTTCCTCCCTGAGAGTATTGAATATGAGCCTGCGGTGCGTTTGCTTCCGTGATTTACCTGGACGGATGCAACCTGCCCCTGCAATTGTCTTTCTCTCCGCCTCTCCTTAAATACACCGGTAAATTTTTTGGCGCGGTTCTTAATTATTCTAACATTTTTCGCCGCCGCGTGCCCAGTGCCGCGGACATCTCCTCCGTAGAGGTTGGTTCGCCCTTTGGCCGGTTCGGGAAGCTCCGTTTCTTTTGGGACCCTGCATTCGAGGAAGATGAAATCCTCGCTTGATTTCTCCTGCTCATGGTTTGATTAGTTGGGACGCCCTTTCTCGTCTGGTAGGTCCCCCCTTTGTCCATTTTGCCCCCTTCTGAAAGGGGCGCATGGCTTTTGAAAGATTGGTTCCTTTCCCGAGTTCCACCTTTCTCCGTCTGGCCAAAGGGTCTTCTCTATCTCAAGTCTCCTTTGTCTTTTGCGGGGTTCCGTCAAGCCAGGCAAACCCTTCATGTGGACATGGGTTTGATGGAGGCCTCGAATCCTGGAAAAAAACTGTTGCTTCCTATCGGTTCGGCATATTTGGGCGCGACTGTACCAGAATTCAAGGACGCCAACACCAGCCGATCGCCGCGGGCAATGTAGCCGTGGTCCTCGATTCCCCCTTTTGGCGCAGTCCGTTTCCTCTAAAAAAAATCTTAGTCTTTTCATTGCTCCGCGTTTTCGCCCCTTTCGAGCGCGCCTCTCTCTGGTTTTAAAATAGCTGTGGCCTCTCGGCAGTAACGTCTCTTTCCCGCAATTGCGTCACCCCTGCGTCGCTCTCCCAACTAGGCCGTCCCTAAACGCCTTCGTTTTTGGGTGGCCCCCCCCCATGACAAACAAAAAAAAACAACCCAAGGTCCTTTGTTCGCGGCGCAGCGACCGTGCTCGGGTCCTTTCCTCCCTCCCCCTCTCTCCCTGTCAGTTAAGCAGCCATATCACTTTTGAGAGTTACCCAACAATCCTTCCGACGTAGAAGGCCGCGTTTCCCGCCTTCTCTCTGCCTTACTCGTTTTCGGCCCTGTGCCGGTAAAAAACTGCAAAAACTCCCCTGGGGTTTGGGGGGTGGTTTTGAAAAAAACAGATGCAGAGCCACCAGCCGGAAAGCACAACCTCCAGTGGGGTTTACTTCTTCTCTCTGGCATTTATTCGTAGTTACCACCGTGAAGCGTCAGGTCGGCCATTTCTCTCTATCTTCTCCTTCCCGTTGGGTTTTCTCTCTAGGATAAGTCAAGAGTTCTTTTCCTGCCGCCGAGATCATATCGTTTGCCCTTCATAAGAAGTCCTACCCCCCCGTTTGGAGTCTTAGATCTTTCGTTCGTTCGCTGTTGCTCTTTTTTTTACGGAGGACCTGAACCGCCCCCAGTCTCAGGTGAATTCTCTGTCAGGTCTCCCCACGCTTCTTTAGGCCCGTCTTCTTTTGTTCCTATCCCCATTTTAAGTGGGATTGGTAGATGCAAGGTCTTCCCTGTCCCCTAACCATTTTGGCCTCCGGTCTGTTACCGAAACCTTAGTAGTTTCCCTCCTCCCCATTCCTTTTCTTTAATAGGATTGAATGCCGGACCTTCGTGTGTTGTTAAGCCCCGACTATTCTCTTTAATCGGTCGGTGCCTGAATCAGGCCGGAACTTCTCTACCACGTGGGGGCCTAAAAACCCCCTCTCGTTCGGCGCTTCGTAAACACTTTGGTCCCTCTCTTGATGCTTCATGTCCTTATTTCTTCAAGGTTTTGGTCTACGGGAATTCTGCTAATTTTTTCCGCGGTTTCACGAGAGTTGTCGATGTCTGTGGCCTATATTCTTCACTCGCGCCCCAAAGTTCTTGTCAGAAGAGGCTATGCCCAAGCAGGCTCAGTTTTCATCCGAGCCTCCCTTTTCATACCCCACTTGCTCATTCTAACCCGACTTACACATTCTGTTAAGGCTACACTTAAGGCCCCTTGGGCTGGTGAGGACGAAAAGTTTCCCGCAGGTTAAGGTCAACCCTTTCACCTGCTAAGGTTGCATGCTCCCTTGCGTCGGCATCTCCTCGCCGTGCTACTGAATCGGAGGTAGTTTCCGCAAATCTCACGCCCAACCCGTTTTTCGCGGACCCACTTCAAATCGTCTCGCTATTCCGGCGAAACTGCCGCGCGACACTGGGCCCTGTCCCTTCACCTTCTCGCCGCGGATTTTGGCGGCTGCAGGCGGAGGGACCATGTTTTAAAGCCGACTTATCAACTAGGGCCAACTTGGTTTAGTTTTCCGGGCGGCTTCTCAATTCTCGCCCCCTCAATTGCGTGGCACGATCAAAATTGATTTGCCTATTTACACTTCCCGTTTCAACCTGTGGGACATTATCTATCCTTCCCTCTTTTTAATTTGGGACCCCTCCCGCGGATTGTTTGGGGAATTTTTGAATAGGATATGTTCTGCGTATATTGTCAGCCATTCAGTCTGGTGCCGATGTTTAGTGTCCTTTCAAAGGTGATTGAATATCCTCCGCCTCACAACGGGGGCTCCGTGCCTATTGGCGGGTTCCCGAAAACTCCTTGGCTTCCTATTTTGTATCTACAAAGAAGTTACCGAACCTTGGTCTTGTTCGCACCCCGTCTTTCCAACTCCCGCCGACTGTCGTAGGACTCTTCCGCATACAGGTTGGAAATGAACTCTTCCCCCTTGGAGTTTGCTGTTTGTCTAGAGAGTATACCCAATCTCAGATGAGTTTTCATAAATTTTCCTGTTCCTCACTTGAGCAATGCCTTGTTGTCATCACGATCATCGAAAAATTTATACTTTCAGTTTATAGGAACAGATTTATTTCCGCCGTTTCTTTTATTCCAATCTTTGGATGGACCTTTAGGTTATGGCCTTAGCTTTGCTTCGCAATGGCGTTCATTAGATTCCTTGATGGGCCTCTGGTGTCTTGCATTGTTCCTCTTTGACATTCGGCCTGGTTGGTCTTACTGGTTCTCGTTCCAGTTCTTCTCGTACCCGTGAAGCGGACGACAGTCTCATCCTGTGGAGAGAAAAAAAATAGTCTTCTTCCAATTCACTTGGACTGATCTTGGAAAGATTTCATGTTGAATTTCACATTCTTGACTGTTTCTTTTTTAAAAAAAGATGCATCGCGACACTCGCCCTTTTTCCTTGAATTGTCATTTTCCTTTTAATGGGGTTGTTTTTTGAATTTTTTCCCTTGTCCCCCCGGTTCTCAAGAGTAAGAAAAGGCGCACTTGGCCAAAACAAATAAAAAATGAGCCGTTCACCCCCTAGTCCTTGGTATGTTTGTTAGGCCGGGTTTCCCCCCCCCCTGTACCTCCGCGGTTTGCCTTTCTGGTTGCCTTGCATTGCCAAGGTCCGAACAGACATTTGAAAACCCCCAAAGTCTTTTATATCTGTGAACCTATTTCAAACAATTGTTTCAGTTGTTGGGTTAGTTTCTTTTGCGTTTACCACGGCGCCGTACTAGGCCGCGGTGTTCCTGCTCTCGTCCGGACGGGCGTGACCTAGGGGGTTCGTTCCCCCCCAAGTTTTTCCGGGCCCGCCCTCGTTGTGCTGCCCACATTTTTTTCGGGACCTTGTCTTTGTTTTCATGGTTAGGCTACCAAAAATTTTCCTTCTTTTCTTGTCACGTGTGGTCGAAACCGCATTCCTTAGGTCTCGGCAACCGATGGTGGCTCGTTTGCGGGCAAACGCGGAACCTATGTTTTTTGGCTGAGAGCTCATGTATTCAAAACACGAAGCTCCGTCCGCGTTCATTCTACCGGCAGCTCTTAGCCATTTCCCGATTTGTCTTCCTTCCCGCTTTTTCTTTTTTTTCCCCTGAGGCTCTTTCGCAACGACCGCCCGGGCGGTGCTTCCCCCTTTTTTCTTCCATCATTACGGTGTTTTTTCTAGTAGATATGCTGTCGGGCTCCCTCTTATGGCACCAATTTGCATCATAAGTGCAACTTGTGTCAACCATTCTTGTGTTTTCTGGCCTTCCGCCGCTCAAGTTCTGGGTACCGCCTCTGTGCCTGTATCTGGGGCAGGTTGAGCCGTTTCTGTCTTATTTGATTGAAGGTCTTCGCCGCAAACCTTCTTTGTCGAGGAAAAACCCTTATACACCTTTCTTCTCTCGGGTGCGTGGATCACTCTGGTTCCACCTGTCTAAGAATTCTCTCAGACGTGGTCGACCATAGGGGTGTGGTTCCCAAGGGTGGTCCCCTGTACGGTTAAGACCGGACTTTCTTCCGTACTGGGTTTGGTCTAAACCAGAATCAGTTCCTTGCAGTCTTGGTCCCTCGGCCTCTGGCCGGCGCCGTTCTACCACATGGTTCCACTCGGTTTTCCCCCAACGGAGTGTCTCAATCCATTTTTTCTGTCCTGACATGCCTCCTTTTGCTTTCGTGTCTTTTCAATTACTCTCTGTTCACCAGCCCTTGGGCCGACGCATGAGTCATCACAAAGTCTCTTACGCATCCCTCCTTCTTTGGTTTCGTCGGAGGCTTTTCGTTGAGGCCGTTTTTTCTAGCGGCTGCATGGGAAAACCTTTCGCACTGGCTTTTTTTGGGGACTGTGAGTAATTTTACCTTTTCCCTGGGGGTGGTGTTGCTTCGACCCGGCGGAACATTCTGCACCCCCACCCACCCCCCCCCCACCCCCCCCCCCCCCCCGGGTTCCGGAAAACATGTTTTGTTGGTTCTTGTATCTTACTTTCATGGCTGACCAAGGTCTTCCATGTTTCAACTCGGACGGTGTCAGTTCTGCTCTGGGTAGCTCTTCCCTTCTTGACTTCGCTCGTGTGGTCCTCATCAGAACACGGGAGCCTTGCAGGAGAAGTTGGCCTTGCCTCTCGAGGTCAGTAACCTCTGGCGGACCCTACGGCATCTGGTTTCTTAACCGGCCCCTGCTTGTCTTCCACCCCCCGGCGCCAGCTTTCCTGGACATTTCTCTTCCTCAATTGTTCAGGTTGCTTATTCCGCTCTTCCGTCCTTCGCGATGGAATCGCTGTCGTATCGCTGCTCAAATTTTGTGGCATGGTGTTTTCAGGCTTCAACCTTCTCTCGGACAAATTACCACGCTGGCGATGTGCTTTTTGAGGATTATATCAACCTTGCCGCAAAACACTTTCTTTGGTAATTTTCAAAATATTGTCCTGGTCCGATTAGCGTCTTTCGCGTTATCCCGTTTTCTTTCTCGTTTACTTCTTGTACTGATTCATGTTTCCCTTCTGTCCGGATACTTCTCTCAGGGTGCGGAAGTTTGAAGAGTGTCGGTCATTCTTTTCCCGGTTCCTCCTGGCCGCATTACCTTTTTGGCGGTTCTTTCCGTCTTCGCGCCAGCCCTTGATTCCTTGAAAAATCGGGTTGTACAAATTACCGATTCCCTCTTTCCTTGATAGGAATATGATTGGGCTCTCGTTTCCCCCCATGTTTTTAGCGAAATTTTTCATCAGGCCTTCTGAACGTTCTTGGTTCTATTGAGGTCGCCAATTGACTTGCCTCTCCTTAAAACCCGTAGGTTTCCTCTGGCGGTTTTCTTTTTTTTTTTCTTCTTCCGACAACCATTTTCTCTTTCCTCGGCGCTGTTACATTAGCGATTCGAGTTGGGGAGATTTCTGTTTCCAAGTCGTATGCTTTGCAGCGTTTCTGCGTTCTTCTTTTACCCTCATAAGAGAGCTATGTGAAAACTCTGACTTATCGATCGGTGATTTGGGACTGCGGCTGTATTTAACTAGTCTGTCCCGTTCTCTAGACGCTAAGAAGGATCGTACCGGCGACGGGTTAATTTCTTTCCGATTTTTACTGTTCCCCCCCCTTGTGCTTTTTCCTCCGATGATCGTTTGGCGACTCCGATACCCTCCGGTTCTTTTAGTTGCTTTCGTCCGCCCAACATGCAGGTATGTTTTTTGATGCTTTTCATGGCTTCCGATCTCGGAACGGCTCATAAGGGCATCTTTGGTCCTTTAGATGCTGGGTTCGGGTTGGTTTTACGTTCCTGAGGCGCCCATTTCCTCAGTCTGGTCCTTCTCTCTTATTCGGCGGAAAGAAGACGCTCACGGCCCGGTTTTTGTCGGTCTATCTTCGTCGCATTCAGGAAGGTCCCTTTTGCAGCATCGGGCCGTTCTTTCCCTATTTTTGGTGCCGTGCGGATGACCCGTAGGTGTCTTTCTGATCATTTCTTGACACCCTGCGCTTCGTCTTAGGTCCGCCACCTCTCCCTAGTGCCTCAGTTCCCTTTGTCCAAGACTTTACTTTCAGTTTAGAGGCTCAGCTCTGAAAGGTTCCTGTCATTGGCTCGCACCTTTCAGGACGATGGCCCCAGGTCTCAATTAGGAGGGAAAACAAACAATCTCCGCCGTAAGAATCCGTTTTTGCTTATCCGATCTGCGCTCCTTTTTTTTTTGCCATGCCCGTGAAAAAAAAGCTCGACCCACCACAACAACCAACCCACAACCCCCTGGTTGTCACCCAAAAACCCCAAAACACCTTCGGACTGGTGGGCCAGGTTCCCTTTTTTTCACCCCTTTCCCCCTCTTTCAGATGGGACTATTGGTTTTTTCCCCTTTCCCTTCCGTCGGGATTGAATACTTTTTTTTCATCACTTTCTTTGTTTTTTCTGATCGAAAGGCATGCGCGGTTCGCCGGACGTTCGCCGAAATTTCTTTTCGCGAATGGCCATGAGACGCCCCCCGTTCGGTTTTGATGTACTCGGATTTTCGGCTTGGCTTTTTAGCGTGTCCGGAACATGGCCCTGTCACCGTTACCCAGGCTCGTTCTTCTCCTTGCTATCGGCCTCTGGAAGTCTTTGCATTCTTTTTTTCATACACATTAGGTTTCGTGCATTTTCAACTTCCGGTCTGACCACTTGTGGCGTTCCCCCCCATGAACGAGGGGCCCTTTTTTTCGTCCTCCTCTGCAAACTGACCGCGGTTCAGCCTCTTTTCTTGCTTGTTTCTCGTCTGTTTTTTTTTTTTTTTTTTGCCCAGTTCTTCGAGGGACGACTTCCCTTGTGGTTGATTGGCATGCCTTTTACTACCGTATCTTTAAATCCTTGTTGCCACCTTCTCTGGCCTCGCTTTTCGGCTCTTCCCTGACAAAAAAGTTGACCCGGGTTAGGGCTTCGTATCTTGTGTGCCTATTTTTTTATAATTTCTTTGTGGGTTCTTCCGGCGAAGCTCTCAACGCAGATTTCCGACTAGGTTTTTGTGTGTGCGTCCTCTCTGATTCACGGTACCGCTTTTCAAGATTTTTCTGGGTCCTCTTTTCCGTGCAATTCTACATTTTCGATTCGTTTTGCTGTTCCTTAATCGACAGGCATTTTCCTTTTTGCGGGCTGCGTCCCCCCGCCCAATAGGGGAGCGTGTGAGCGGGCGGTCTCGTCGGCCATATTCCCAGGTTGGCTTCCCCGAAGGAAACTGACGGCCGGGGCAGGGGTTTACGGTTCCCTTTCTCCAGACCAAAGTTCCCACGCCTGGGTCTTATTTTTTGCCGTTGCCTTGGTCCTTTTCCCGTGCTCCTACGATTCTCTCGATCGGGCGTCCGTTTCCCTTTCAACAAGCTACAATGGCGCTTCTCGTCTTCTTTCCTTTTAAGGAGGAGCCCACTCTAAAGTCTGGTGTGATGTACATCTGCCCCCCTGTCGTCCCCGACTCGTACTTGGATCTTCTCGGCTGCCTAATCGGGACGAAGAGCTCAATAACCGGCTTTCATTGACGGTTAGGTTACTGCTAGGCACGGCACTCCATTGGTTCACTTCTTTCGGATTAGTCTTTCATCCGGGTCCAACCACCTTTGCTCCCTTTTGTTTTTTTTTTCTTTTTTCTCAAACATTCTTTTCTGTTTCATCTAATCCCATTTCTCGGGCATGTCACCCTTTGGGGAAGAGTTGCTGATGTTTGTCCCTGTTCTTTCTATCCATTTCCTTAGGCCCCTGCCCTCCCTGAAGAGGTTACCTTTTTTCTTTGCCATTGGTTCCGTTGTTTATTTTTTTTTCCGACCTTCCCGGCGGACCTATGTTTCGCCAAGCTTTTTCCTTCTGATTTTTTTTCCCATGACAGTACACCGACATCTTCTTTATGAGAGTTCGCACTTTCCGCGCGGGGATTTTTTTGGAAGATTTGTCTTCCCAGGGCAACCTTTTGAGGGTGAACCTTTTTGCGTGTTGCTTATCTTCTCCCAGAGTTCTCGAGGGTCCAGGTTTAAGGCCTCTGACGCCCTTTCGTATTCTTATTCCGAGCGGCTATTACCGGAAATCACGCCTCTTTCCTTCTTTTCCGATGCCACTCATCTTCAGGCTTTTTTTGTTGAGTGTCCTTCCTCAGGAGCTTTGCCCCCCCGTGTTTTCTTTTTGTTTTATTTTCGAAGATCTGCTGGGCCCACTCGTGCATTTCCTTCACGCCTTCTTTTTCCACTTTACGTTGTCGTTTGTTTTTTCGACGGCACGCTTCGCGACGTTGCTCCAGTTGCGATCGAAACCTAGCAGGCATTCCATTAATTGAATTTTCTCTTCCGGGTAATTTTCATTGATTCCGGAAGGGGTTTTGGTTTACGCTCCCACTTGAATCGTTGAAGTGGCTCGCGTTTTCCCATTTTTGACCCCCTCTATGAATCCTGATGATAGCCTCCCTTGCTCACCCTTTTTCCCTTTAAGTTTTCCGTTTAACAAATCTTCCGTGTTGTTTGCGGCTTTGGCCTGTGGACCCAGTACATCCGTTTTTTTTTTTGTGGGGCAGATCGGTTCCTTGGCAAGAACGAAAATTTTTTTGAAACTTTTTGTAAAAAAATTCAACCTTTTCTCCTCGGTCTCTTGTTCCGGCCCGGTTCGAGTCTTGTGTGGTTTGGTTGTAAAGGGCGGAAATTCCCTCGTATGAGTCTCCTCACCAGACTGGTTTTTTTTTTGCAGGGTTCATTTCCATACACCCCGGTTTTTTCTAGGCCAGAAGAGTTTCTTTTTTACCCCCTGTTCGGCGCCCACCCCCCTATTGGTTTTGCTGTTCGGATTACATAGGTTACTCGTTCGACGGTCCACGCGTTGTCTTCACTCCTGCGCGCTGTTCCTTTTCACTGGTGTCTCCCCCCTTGGTTTCTTCGACGACCCCAAACACCCATGAAGACTTTTTTGGCTGAGGACTTATTTGTCTCCCTTTCCACATTTTTTTTTTTGACCTCTTTTTTTTTCGCAGCTTTTATAGATCCAACTTCAGCGGGGGGTTCGCCCTTTTGAGGGAGGGGCGATCGTATTGAGCGCATCCCGCTTCCTTTTTTTTTTTTTTTTTTTCCACTTCTTTTGGTTCTGGTTCTGGCCCCCGGGGTGCCGGGATCTTTTTTTAAGGTAAATCCCGGAGGAGTTCGGAGTGCGTACTTTTCCCTACCTCATAACGTTTTTTTTGGCGATCAGTCTCCATCTTCTTCTGGAAGCTTTTTGTTAAACTGCTACTTCGGCGGCACCATCTTGCGTTCTTCCTTGCATATTACCTTTCGAGTCACGGTTGCTTCTATATTCTGACGGCGCTTCCTCGATTCTCTGCCCACAAACTTTCTTTCAGGATTTTTTCTCTATTTACTTTTACACGGTGCGCCCGAGGGCCTTTGCCTTTCCGGACTTATTTTGAGAAAATTACCGTTTGGTGGAATTTGTGGACCTGCGCCCTAGTGTGTGGGGCCTTTTTCCTTCCGACCTGTCTCCTGAGGTGTTTTTCTCTTCCGACTTTGTTGTGCTCCCCCCAAACATTTCCTTCCCCCGTTTTGCCTAGGACCAAAGCGGGGCATTTAGGGCCAGTGAAAGAAAAACCCAACCCAACACCAAACCATTTTCGGAGTATCGTTTTTGGGGACAATTTAAAGCTTTTCACCTATATATTTTCCTTGTTTTCCGTGGTAGTTCCTTACCTCCCACCTCGGGAGTTTCTTTACCTTTCCCTCCGGGCGCCTCGCAAAAACCTTCCAGTTGACATTGGGGTTGGTTGCTTTACACCGACTCGTTTGTTCTGTGTTGGAACTACGCTTATGCCTCAATTATTTTTCCCCCGCTTTATTCACTCGACGGTTGGTCGTGTTCTGTTGGGCCCCCCGCCCAACCCCCGTCGAAATCTCACTCACAAATTCCTTTCATGCCTTTCCTTTAATGTTCCTGATCCGTTTTCGCTCGACCTCCTTCCTTTTCGTTTCTTTCCTCCTCTCTCAGAAAAGGGCCAGATTGAAGGAGGGGACTTTGCCCCTTCCGCTTTCCCGCTCGACCAAGTATATTTTGCCCCCATCAAATTCTTCTCATGACCGCTAAAAAGTGATTTGGCCCTTGTCTACACCCCCTTAAGTTCCTTCGTCAATCTTGATCGTGGTCAAATACAGAGGCGGCTGCTGGACCTTCTTTCATTCGTGTCTTGTCGTTTTGAGATTTCAACCGGTTCCTCTCTCACTCTGGATTTAGTAGGCGTTTGGCCAATTGTACAGCGGTGTACCAAACTCCCCTCTCTTGTTCCGTTGAGAAGGCGTTTTTCTTTCCACAACTCTGCGGACACTTTTCTGTTAATCCCTTTATTTCTCAGGTAGTATATAATAGTAGTAGATTTCTTTTTCTCTCATTCTTCTCTTTATTTACCCTATTACATTCTTCCTCAACGTCGTTTGGGATTCCTCAGGCCTTTACTTCATCTGCTCGTTTCTGGCTCGTAGAGTCCAATTCACGTAGTCATGGACCTTGAAATTTCGGCCCTATTTCTTCTTTTGTTTTTCCTTCTCATTTGACAGGACCTATCATATCGCAACCCCATTCGCTTTCCCCCCCACCTCAAAAGAGTTTAGTAATATTTCTCGACGGCGGATTTTTTCCCAGGTTCGTTGTGGACATCCAATTCCGGGCCTTGTTGGCGGGAGGTCTCAATTTGAAAGGCCTCTCATAACCCCGGGTACAGATGTGGCGCGCTTTCCTCTTAATCCAGATCCTTCTTCCCTTCAGCTGTCACGCTTTGCGATTTTCTTTACTTTTCATTGACCTCAAGATAGATCGTTGCAGTTTCTTATTCATCCTTCGCCTATTTAACAGGTTGACTCTAGAATTAGCTCTTTTGTTTCGTTACCTTTTTCCTTGGTTTAGGATTTGGGCATGGACTCTGCATTCGGATGATTCCGCAATTTTTGGGGCGCGTTTTTGCAAGAAAAAGCCGGGGTTCACTTTCTTCCTTTCTAGGACCTTGCCATTTTTGTTTACCTCGTTGTGCTTTCCTACTCTTGATATATTTTTTCTATGTCGGTTCCCCCTCTCCTCTTGATTTCGTCCCTCCCCTCCTGCAGCTCCCATCCTTTCTTTTTCTCTGCAGGGAAGGACGTCTCTTGGACAACAAAAAAAAACTTTGTTTTCATTACAATAGGATTTTGTTGAGTTCGGAAAGTTCTTTGCGCGGTTGTCCTTAATCTCGAGGCCCACAGAGACCGCGCAGGTCTGTGAAATCGCGTGCTCTTGGCGGCGGCCAGTCCTTACGTTTACAATCGGGCACGGCTCGTTCTAGCCGTGTCGCCCCCTTTTGATGCGCTTGACTATACGGCCCTCGTCTTTCATTATGAGGGGATTCCTTCTCAGTATTTCCCAAGGTATTCCATTGCGTCCCCAAGCGCCGTTTCCTTGTAAGGCCAACCGATGCCCTTTTTCCCTCTCGAACCCCCCGCAGGTGGCCTTGTTGAGCATGTCCTCCGGTATGTATGTCTGAGAGAAATTTCGCGACCTTGACGTTGTAGTTGCGTCATTCCTTACTCGCCTTGTAGCTTTTCAACCCCTTCTCCGTACGACTTCCTCCGTGCTATAGAGTATCCTTGCAGTCTTGTAGTCCATGTGTCCGTTCCAAAACGCACGCAACATCCCCCCCCCTCACACTGCCTTGCCGACCTAGGCGGGCGCCCTTGGAGAAGCTTGGGCCTTCTTCGGCCACGTTCCATTTCCTTATTCTCTCTTTCATCATCCTCTTTTTTGTATAATTTCTAATTTCATGCAAGGGGAGTGAAACTTTTGTCGCCGGAGGTATGTTTAGCGTTTTATCGCAGCTCCTGCTTTCTTGTTGATTTTTTCGCTTTACGAGTTTAGGGTTCGCGTTTTGGTGCAGGCCGCCCCTCCTTTCAGGTGGAATGGACTATGCGGAAGCGTCCCATGCGTTGACTGACTTGGTTTTTTTGGGGCTTGTTGTGACTAGAAAAATCCCGGACGGGAGGCGGCGCTTGACCGAGCACTTCCCTTCGACTTGCGCCTTGATTACTATCGTTATTGCGGATGCTTCTGCGTTCGAGGTAGGTGCCGGCGGGGGGGTTTCTCCTCGCTTTTACTTGAAATGCTGCGTTATGTTGGTTTTATCCTTCTACTTCCCCTTTCACTTCCTCGGGACCGCCGAAAACCAGGCGCCTCTGGAAAGCGCTCTCTATATGCCCAATGTTTCCGAGGTTTCGGTCTTCCGCTGAAATAAAAACTTTTTTTATTTCTCTCTGTTTATGACATATTAACTGTCCCGTCCCAAACATGTTCTGGGACTTTACGGCCGATGTTGCATCCCCATTATTTTTTGATTCGATTTTTTATTTCTCAGACCAACTTGGACTTCGTCCGCCCTAACTACTCTCTGTCTGGCGCGGGCTAGCCCCCCCCTTCGCCAGCGGTTTGGGTGAAGGTCCTTAAGTTGGCATTAGGAAGGGGTTATCGAGCCACCTCTCAAGTGTCGTTCTTTCCGCATGCGCTTGAGGCTGATCAGTAGCCCGGCTCTTGACTAGGTCTTCCTCACTTAGTTTTTAATGTCAACCCACCCCCCCGCACCCACAAAAACACCCTTTCCTTCTTTTGTTGGTCCCCCCGGGGTTGGGGTTCCGTGGGGAATTTTTTTTTAGGTGGGGTTTTTCCTGACATTTATCTTTTCGTTAGTTGATTTAAGGTATGTCGCCATCCGAGACTTCTTAACTGACTTTTTCTTTCCCACTTCTAATTTGCCGCGCGATGTTTTCCCTCTTGCGCTTTGGGGCGGGTACCCAGAGATATCAATCTCAGTCAGAGTGATACGTCTTTTTCTAATCTCCTTCCAAGCGGCACCCTGCTCCAGGGCGGGTTTTGCCGGATGATTTTTGCATTTTTTGACCCCCCCAGTGCCGCTTTGTTTCCCTAAAGCGGCCTGTGTTAACTGAGTCGCTTAACCTCTGATTTCTGTGATGACGCCAAAAGCCTCAAAAAGCCTTTGCGTCTGTTCTAACCTGCTTAATGCTTTCCGTTACCATCCCAAGGCACGACGTTGTCTGGGAATCTGTATTGGTTGTCGCTTCCCCCTCAGGTTTTATCCCCCCTCAGACCGGTATTTTGATTTTTTTGCCACCAACAGTTGCACCCGCGCGAGGGATTTGTCCGGTCTTTGTGCTGACACACAACCGGAACTGCTCCCAGTTTCCACGTTTCGGGTTTCCAACTTCAGTGTTTGCGTTGACTGAATCCGTCTCCCCCCGCAAATGCGGGGAGGAAGAGGTATTCCCGCTTTTCTGGCCATTTTGGGGTTCGTCCATTCTTTCATTTCTTTTCTTCCTGGAATCCTTCCTTTATACTAATAGGGAAGTAGGGATCTGCTTGAACCTCACTTCATCCCTCTTCCCACGAGTGAGCTCAATGTGGGGGGTTGGGGTGGGCATACAATTTTCCGAAATTAGCCTTCTGTATTCGTGAAGGTCGTTAACTTCCTTTTAATTTGCTCTCTGTTGCATTTGCCATTGACTTTCCTACTCCCGTCGTCTTCACAACTAATTTGGTAGGTTCGGAGGCGGAAGTCTTCTTTTGCTGCTCCGCCACGGGCCCTAGAAGAGGCATTCTTCTTTTTGATTCTGTAAGAAATTTTAGTCATGGAATTGGAGTGGTTTCTTTGACGCCAGCCTTCGTCTAAAGTAATCGCGGGACATTCTGCCATTTTCATGGCCTCCGCTCCTCTTCTTACTTGTCGGGATCAACATCCCCCTGGATTTTTTTCTTCGGGCTTCTTGCCCCCCCCTCCGCTTCGGCGGCTTTTTAAGAATTCTTGTCCCCATGGAACCTTCCCTTGAACCAACCCCGAATAATGTTCGGTTTGGTTCCCCAATTTTCTATGCTCTCTCTTGTTTTCTACTATTTTTCTCTTAAGTATGCTTTGGTTGGAGTTGGAACATGGGAGAGGAAGCTCTGCGTTTTGTTCTCTCAACTTCTTTTTGCAGCAGCGTCTTGTTCGTCCCAACGTCTCTGAGCCACCCAGATTTTTGTTCCCCCCTTTTTCCGGAACGTCTTGTTCATGTCCAGTATGTGTGAATACAACGGTCCCCTCGTTGGGCCCTTTTGATCAATCTTGATCCTGGACCAACCCAAAGCCTGCCCTGCGGACCATGGGGATACGGCCCTGCGACACCATCTCAACCTCCGTTTTTTTGCGCGGCGCTAATTTCTTCACTTCCAAAAAAGTTCTTTGGTGGACGTTCTTTCGTTCCTTTCTCTCTAACCGCAGCGGGCGGCGAATTGGGGTTAAATTTTTCGCGGTATCAACTTCTCCCCTTTCTGATGTGGCGGTTGCGTGTAAGTTTTACCCGACGACTCCGC
>Ga0179593_1631437_pt1 | contig 15948 bp, 26 predicted proteins | sample CZODoug2_1_08_16_FD_185931 | JGI IMG/M metagenome (GOLD analysis project Ga0179593, IMG submission 185931) | Vadose zone soil fungal communities from Angelo Coast Range Reserve, California, USA - CZODoug2_1_08_16fungal (PacBio error correction) | ecosystem: Environmental > Terrestrial > Soil >... | reverse complement strand
TCCCAGTGCTGACCCGGATTGGGGGGGCCTCTCAAGAACACAAAATCTCTCTTTGTCACCAATAATCCCTTCTTCTCCCCCGATCCTCCTTCCTTTTCAGTACCAGAAGCCTGCTGTTGGACTCCTGTTTTTTTTTTGTTCCCCACAAACCACCTGCCGGTTTTTTCATTGTGGGTAACCTGGTCTGGTTTTTTTCTTTGTGCTTCCTTTGTTGGCACAATTTTCCAGTGTTATCGGCCTCCCTTTTCCCTCGGGTCTTCCACTCCCTAAGGCTCTCCATCTTTTTTCCGTTGACGTTTTTGTCTGAGGTTCCTTCAGAACACAACCTCCCCTGACCCCCCCTTTTTCATATTTGCTTTTCCCCCCCCCCAAGTTTTTGCAGGTCCCCCTCACATGGTCCACCGAAGTTTCTTTGCGTCCTCCCTTCCCGTTTTCTGTAACAAGTGTGCATTCTTGGGAATTTTTCTTCCTATTACGAGACATTTATTTAATGGTTCAATAAGCCCTCTTCCGAGTCCTCGTTTATATTTTCCCTCCTTTACCGGATGTCACCTTAGGTAACCTTCCCCCCGATTTTTCTACTTTCGTTTCGTTTTCTTTTGCCACAATGCTGAGGTTCCACTTTTTGAACCTGCTTTTTCTTTGCACTCCGCTTCCATTTGGTTTTTTTCCCCCCCTTTTTCTTGTTTGTCCGGGGCCTTTCATGTTTCCCCCCACCTTTTGTCTGTCCGCCTTTTTCCCCAATTTGGTGTTTTGTTAATGGTTTGAAGACGATTTTGAATTCAATTCCCCCAAACCCAAAAATCCCACATTACAAGGCGTCAATTTGCGATTCATATCTTCGCGCAATAGTGGAGAAATTTTTTTCTCCCTACTTTCTTGACTAGAGGGTTTTTCCCATCTGGGTCTTCCAGATTCTTTTTTTTGCAGGAGTGTTCCCTACGCATCTTCGTGCCCCCCTCACAACTTCCCTGCTGAAGGGCTCGCTTTCCCTTTTACCCCCCCATTTTCCTTATACTCTTTCCCCCCCCCTTTTCTTTCTGTTGAGTTTTCAAACCAGTCGTTTTCTTTTCCCTTCGTTACTAGCGTTCCTCCCTGTTCCAGTCTTCCCCCCCTATTTTTTTCTCGAGTATTTTTTAATCTCTTACTAGGTTGGCAGTGGTTCTGTCCTCAAGAGGTTCCTTGTCCCCTTCTTCGACCCCCCCTTTTTTTTTTTCTTTCACTTGTTCCCACCGTCAATAGAAATCCCTTAGGACCCCCTGGTTCCCCGTATACCCCCACTTCTATTTCTTGACTTTGGGAGCTGTGGTTCTCCCCTTGTTTTTCTCTTCCATTCTTTCCCCTTGGATCTTGTCCCTTTCCCCTGCGTTTCGCAAACCTTTTTTCCCCTCAACAAGCTTACCTTTTTTTCTCTTTCCCTTTCCCTAAAATCACATGAGCAACCTTTTCTTTAATTATAACAGGACCTCTTTCTTTTTTTCCCTCCCCCCCTGGGACAACTTTTTCGAGGTATTGTATCCTGCCAATTCCTGGGTTTTTTCATTCATGTTGGGTTGCGTCGTTCTTTTTTGTGATGTTCTCTTTTCTTTTTTGGACTTGCGGCTTGGCCCAAAGTTTCCCCCGCTGCCTTTTCACGGTTTCCCATATTAGAGTCCCAAGGTTGACCTCTTTTGGGGTTACCCCAGGATTCTCGTAAGCACTCTTGTATTTTTGAAACGGTCCCTCGATTTTGTCGGCTTCCCCAGCCCCCCTCTTTTCCAGTGAGTTTTTCTTCGTGAGTCTTACACCCCCCCCCCCACCCCAAATCCTTGGCCCTCCCTTTTGTTTCTGCGCTGTGCTGGACTAACTCCTTAGATATTCCCACCAGTTTTTTGGTCTTTAGGATTTTGAGTGGCCTCTCCCAGCCTCTTTTTTCCGTTTTTTTTTCGGAGGCTTCCCTTTACGCAGGTCCCCCATTGAAGTGGCTCTTGTTCATCAATCAATTGTCCCCTGGTGGTCTTCATCGGCCCCTTCTCCTTCCAGTCCTAGCCCCCTTTGGGATACTCTTTTTTTTTCAGGTTCACATGTTGTTTCATTTTTTTTCTAATGCTTTTCTCAATTTTTCACAGTTTGCCACAGGGAAAGGTTTTCTGGAAAACCCCCCCCCGACTTTTTTTCTCCAGCCCCTCCTCTTGTTCTTTCTACATCGAGGCCGGGGCCGCCGAAGACGTCCCCTTTGACGAGGTCCTACCTTACCGTCGTTATTTTTTTTTTTGAATCGGCGATCCTTCCTCCCCGGTTGCTCCCGTGCTTCCCTTGTCGTCCCCCCTCCAACAATTTTTTCTTTACCCTTTGCAGGCTAAAAATTCTCCATATTTTTTCCTTTCATTCCTTCACCTCCTTTTTTGTTTTTCTCGAATCTCTGTCCGTTCTGTGTACCTTCCTCCTCCGCGCCAGGCTTTTTTCGAGATAGTTTTTTCCCCTCCTGGTTTCCCCCTTGATAGTCCCCCCCCTCAAGAGCCCTTTCCCCCTCGGATCCTTTGCGCGTCTCCTGGTTCCTTTTTCATATGTCTTTTTTTCCCCTTTTGACAAGTTCCCTCTGTGCGGTCATAAATTTGTTCAAGGGTCCCCTTGGACTTTTCTTTGATTCCATTTTTCTGTTTCGACCCCCACCCAAACGTCATTGATTTTTCCCTGAATCCGTTTCCCCCCCCTTGGGAGCTTCTTCTGTAAGTCCCTTTTTACGCTTCTGAAGCCTTCCCCCACTGACTCGATTTTCCCGATCCACCGCCTATTGCTCTTGTCCTTCCTTACCCTTTTAGACCCCCCTCCAACCTCCCCAATGACCCCCAACCGTCTGCGTCCTGTTCGTCTAAACCTGCGTGCCCCCCCTTTTTCTTTTATTTTTCCCCCCGGAACTCCGTTCCCCCTTCCTGACCCCTCCGTCCCCTTTCCGATTCTTCCCTCGGAGCAAGCTCCATCAATTGGACCCCCCCGAAACTGATTCGCGCCCTCTAGATTCCCCCCCCAACGACGCGGAACCCCCTTTAGTTAAGTTGTTCCTTTTTCGGCCCTCCCCCTTTTTTTTTAAAGCGTTCTTTTAACTTCCAATCCTAATGAATTTAGTAAACGTCTTTTTTTCTTTTTTAACTTTTTTTTCAAGCCCTCTGAAAAGCCTTTCAACGTTTCAGTATATGGCCCCCCTTTTTTTTTAACTCTTTCAGGGTTTTTTCTGGTGATCTACCCAATTTTCCCAACGCCCGGCGATGCCACTTTTTCCTCAGAGACTTTTTCCCCTTTTTTTAACCCTTACCTTTGCGAGCCGTCCCCCCGCTTCCCTCCCTCAATCCCTTTTAAATTTACTTTTTATTTCTACGAGATTTTGTCTCTTTCTCCCTTATGTTTTGTGAACTTATTCATCCATTTTTGTGTTCTTTGCAGTCTTTCTTTCCAATGGTTCTCACCCCCAGAAAACGCTGCAAATCGGCCCCCCCTTTAGTTCTTCCCTCCGGCCCCAATTTTTTAAGGCTTTTTTCGTTTTCCAACCCCACGTAACTTCCCCCCCCCGTCCCCAGCTTAAATATTTTTTCCCCCCGTCTAGAAGTTGTTTAGCTCACGATCTTGAGGAAGTTTCCCCCGTTCGGTCAATTCCCCTTTGAGCGATCTTTTGATTGTACGCACCTTGTCCACCCTCTTAACCAAACCGGAGGGTCAAATTCATTCTTTTTTTCCCCCCGAGCCGTTTTTCCCTTGAGTTCTTCTTCCCCCAGTTTCTTTATGATAAACCACCCCAAAAAGTCCCCTTATTGATCATTCAAATATTCTTTCCGAGCCCCCCCCCTTGGTTGACATGTACCTGCCCGGGCTTCTTTTTTATACGTTCCTCCACAAACCCTCCCCAACTTCTAACCCTTGGTTCTCTTTGCTCCTTTTTGGTAAGTAGTTCCCCTCCACCCCCAAATTCTTCGCACAACTGCAGAAAGGCCCCAAAACCAACTTAAGACCTTTAATTTGGGAAATGTGCCCCCCTCTACCCAATTCTTGGCTAGTTTTTGAGTGTTCGTGGTTCCCTCTTTCTTGCGTCTCCTTTGAAAGTTTTTCATACCGAGAAATTTTTGGTTTTAACCCCATCCTTTCCGTTCCCCCCCTCATACCTGTGCGGTAGGATAATTTTCCCAGCTTCTTCACAAATCTGTTGCTGGCTTCTTTAGGGCCCCCACGTTGTACTCGCCAAAACCCCTTCTTTTTGTCTTTCAACCTTTTCTGTGGAATTTGCCTCACTCATACTCCCTTTTCTTGTTTTCTCTGTTTTTTTTTTTGAGGTGAGATTTCGGGGTTTTTACTTTTTTAACCCCGGTCCTTTTCTTCAGTCTTTTTCCTTTTTCCCCCCCTACGATTTGATGTTTTCCCCCAGAACACCTTGTCTAATGGTCTCCCCCCTTCCTTTGCGCATCCCACCCTATGGCGTCACCCACGCACCCCTTTACGCCCCTAGGTTTTCCCAATTCCCTTCCCTGTCCCCAGCGCTTCCTTATACGTTCTTTTCAATCGGGATCATTCCAAGACCCGGGGCCTCACTGGTGCAGCCTTTAATCCCGTTCAGTTTTGGGTCGTACCTGGTCCAAAGCCGTTTTTTTCTTCTTGTCCCCCTTCTTTACTTTTCAGCTTCCTTCGACCCCCCCGCAATTTTTCCTCAGTCCCCCTTTTCGACCCCAAAATTCCCCTTTGACTTTTTTCTGGACTAACCGAATTCCCTTCCTTGTTGACTGAGGACCTTACGCTTTTCACACTTTCTCGACTCCACTTAGATCCCGTTCTTTGTAGAAAGGCCCCCCTTTGGCACTCTCCACCCGCCCCTTCGGGCCCCCCCCGCCAGGACCGGGTATCGGAACCCAGGGTTCCTTTTTTCCCTTTTTGCTCTTTTTCTCTTTTTTCCCAATTTTTCTTCCCAAGGGCTCCTCCGGCAGTTCCAAGCCCCCGACCCCCCCCAACATCCCCCTACTTGAGTGCTTCGTTTTTCTTTTTTCTCCCCGGAGACCCTTTGCCGCGTTGCCCGTGCTTTTTTTTCCCCCCAATTACCCAATCCTTTGGTAAATTCCCCCCCCAACACCCTTTCCCGATCTTTTTTTTTGTGTGCCTGATTTCTTCTTCTTGCATGCCCCCCTCTCTGTTAACTGTGACTCCCCCGTCTTTGGTTAACCCCCCCCATATTTCCAGAGTGGCCTCGAAGTCTCGGATTTTTTTCCCCAAACCTCCACTGAGCTTTTTTTATGGGTCTTCCCAGTTTGGAAGGTCCCCAGGCCCCCCCCCCCCCTAGTTTTCCAAAGTTTATTTTTGGACTTTTCGGGTGTTTTCTGACGGGTTTTTCTTGGGGCCCCCCACCCCCCCCTCTTTGGATCCTTGCAAATCCCCCCCCGGCAACCGTCCTGCCTTCTCTCGCGGCCCCTTTGGTTCTTCTACTCAGTATTCCCTATTCTGTCCATGGTTAGTGCCCATCTCTAAATGTTTTTTTTTGCTTTTGTTTTCGACCTTATACTTCCCGGACTGGCACTATGAACCCTCTTAATTTTACCCCCATAGTTGACCCTCACAAAGCACCCCTCAGTTTTTCCCCCTTTGTTTTTGGCCACACCCCCCGGTTTTGCCCCAGTTTGTGGCTCCAGCCCCGACCTTCTGATAGGAGCTTTTATTCGGTGTTTGTCTTTTTTTTTTTTGCGGTTTTGGTTGTTCTCCTCCCCTCTTTCCTGCGCCTCTTCGAACGCAACCCCCTTCTTTTTGGATTTTTACCCTTTTTCGGGCCGATGCTGTTCCAGACAATATCCTCGCCGATCCCGTTTCTAGAGTTTCCCCAACATTTCCCCCCCAACCACGATTTTTTTTTTTCCCCCCGGGGGATTGAGTCCTAGTCCAAGGCCCCCGCCCGGGTTATCCACCCCCTTTATTTTCTCAACGTTTCCCCGCACCTTTAATTTTTTCTTCAACGTTTATTTCCCGGGTTTTTCCCCAGATGCCGATCCGATTCTTTGGGTTTGTTGGGTTGGTATTGTCTTTTTTTGTATCTTTCGAATCCTAGGCAACATTTTTTTATTCTGACCCCTCAGCCCCCCCAATACCCTTTGAAGAACCCTGTTTTTTTTTTCTCAGCTCAGGGTTCGGACAACTGATTCCTTGAAGGCTTCCCCGACTCTTCTTCCTCCGATAGACTTTTTTTCCCTTTCCCCTTTCTGACAGATCTTTTTCCTCCTATTTCGGTTGCTTTGATTTTAAACTTTTCTTTTTCTTTTTCCTTTGAGATGGCAACCCCCCCAAAGTTCCACGTCCTGTTTGACGGTCCAAAGTTCCCTTGATTACGCCACCTTCCGGCTTTTCGACTCTTTTTTCAGAAAAAATTTTTTACACCTTCAGGGTTGTCCTTTCTTCGTCCTATTTTTTTTTATTTGGTTTTTCGGTTTTCTCTTGAAAACCCCCGTCCATTGATGCTTTCTCCTACCCCAGTTTGAATCCTTTTTTTTCTGACCCTTTTACCTTTTTCTCAACTTCTTATCAACCAAGTTCTTCCCGGAACCCCAACTTTTACCTCTTCCCCCCTGGACCTGCAGATTCGTAGCCACCTTCCCCCTCGTGAGTTTTTCTTGGGCCATTTTTCTTCCCAGTTTTTTCAAACCTTTCAGGACAATTTGTATTCCTATTTTCTTTGGAGGTCTCGTGTTGATATGGTTCTTTTTTTGTCTTTGAGCTGTTCTTTTTTCCCAAATATCCAGTTTCTCCCCCTTCTATACCTTCTAGCTCCTGGCATTTTTCCCTGATGTCTAGATTATTCAGACACCCCCCTCAGGCCCCCCCCCATATTTTTCCCCCCTAACCTGTGAAAAAGAATTTTTGCTTTCCCGGCCACCCCACCCTTTTTTTTAAAAGCCTTAGGGTTCTCTTCTAATGAACCCTTTCTCAAACACTAGTCCCCCCCACCACCCTTAATTATCTTTTCCATGTAAGTATATAGAACCTCCTATATGTAATCTTCTTTTAAATAATCTCCTTTAATTATCCTCACTCGTGGTCTGACCGGCCCCTGAATCTTTGAGAGCTACATTTTTAACAACCCACCGTTTCTCAAGAACTTTTTCCTCTCCCCTTTTCGAGTTGGTCAGTGTTGCGGTCCCATGTCCCCCCTTTTTGAGGGCTTTGGATTCCCTCCCTCCATCCCATTTTTTTTTGGGTGTTTTTGATCTGTGTCCGGAGGTTCCCCTTTTTGGTTTTTTAGTTTTGCCCCCGTTTCGGGACCCCCCCACAACCCCCCCCGCGGTTTTTTTTCCAACTGTTTTTCCGGGGGATTGGTTGTTTAAAAGTGTTTTGACCACCCCCTATTTTCGCAAAAACCCCCCTCCAAAATTCTAATGATTTTTTTTCCATTTGGCTTTTTTCCTCGGCTCGCAAAATACCCCCTTTTCAGATGTCCCCCTTTTAATGAGATCCTTTTCTGTCCATAGGATAGGGTTAGAAATTTTTCTTCTTTTTTCCCTTGTTCCATCACATCCGTTTCCCCATCGTTTGACTCCTCTTGCCACAACCCTGACTTTCTTACACCCAATTTCAACTCCCTTCGCTTCTCTATCTTCCAGTCCTTTTTGTTCGGAACGTCAGTTTCCCTTCTTTTCTAACGGTTATCTTTCCCCCATTTATTTGTGGTCCTTCATCCCCCTTTTTTCCCCTTTTTCCTATCTCTAGGCCCCCACTTTACTTCTTGAGCCGTTATGTTCCTTTTTTTTTTTCTAATCTTTCCAGCATTCCCGAGACCTCTCTCACCGTTTTTGATCTCATTTGTCAAGACATTCGATAGGAACCCCAAACTTAAAGATAACTTCGACCTTTCCTACCCGTCCTTTCGTTGGATTTTTTTTTTGCCAAACTCCGATTTATACCCTCCCTTTCTACCCTTTGTAAAAAAGAAGAAGTATTAATTCCAGGCAGAGTCATATCGGTTTGGTCCTTTACTCGATCCTTTGACCACTGACCCAAATTATTCTCCTTTTTTTTTCTACGTTGGGGAATCCCCCCATTTTTGGAACCTTGGGCTTTGACTCTCCCATTTGGCATTTTCCTGAGGTCCCCCCGGGACTTGCTTAGGCCCCAACCCCTTTTCGTTTTTTTGTTCTCCAAACTTTCATTTGGCGGAGTTTGTGTCCTTTGTCGGTGGTGTCCCTAGGCTGGATCACACTTCCCTTTCCCCACCCGCCTCCCCCCGGGTTTCTTGTTTTTCTTTTTGGTATTTTGTTTTTTTTTTCCTTTCTTCTTTCTCGGGAGGCCTCTTGTGACTCTGATTCTCTTTTCCTTCCTCTTTGTGACTCCCTGTGACGTTTTCGTCCCCTCGTCCGCGTAACCCCTCCGTTTGAACGTGACTTCCCTTGTTTCCCGACTTTTAGTCAGTACAACCCCCTTGGAAGTTTCGGTCCTTTTTAACTACGTCCCTTTTTTTCCAACAATTGGACAGTTTGTGCTTGGTCCCCCCTTTTTTTTTTACCCCTCTTTTTTTGACGATCCTTCCGGTCAGTTCCCGGTCTCAGAGGAACTCTAGACTTGTGTACGACATCTTTCTCTAAATTTCCGGAGTCCCCCAACCCGGTCTTTCGTCTCTTCAATCGCCTTGGGATGGTTTTCCCCTTTTGACAGTTTCACTTTTGTTCGTTTAATTCTTTTAGTTTTCAATTTGTCTTCTCAAGCCCCCTTAGTCCGCCCCCATGGGAATCCCTTTTTACACTCCCCCCTCTTTCTTTGATTTTTTTTTTTTTCTTTTCCCCCCTTCATCCAGGCGAAAACAGACTTTTCCGAGAGGACTGTCCGCTTCTATGTCTCCTCCTTCCTCCCTGGCTTTTTAAGATCGCTACAACCAGGTCTGGTCCCCCCCAGGCCGCTATCTTGAACTTCCAAAAACTTTCTCTTCCCCTTCCTCCCCTCCCTGTTCTTTGATTCCCTTCTCGAACTGGATCCCGGGCCCCCTTTTTTTTCCCCAGTTTTTCTTCTGACCCTCCCCTGGTGCTTGCTTCGAAAAATACCCTCGTTTTGAAGTTTTCCTCCCCGAACTTTGCCGTTCTCTTGCTTTTAATTAAAGAATTTTTGACAACTTGTGCCCCCCCCTTGGTTGTTCCCCCCCTTACTTTTTTGTCAGCCCGCATCAATCCGCTTAAAGACTCCAACAACAACTCAATGCCTTTTCAAGTTTCGCGCACGGGTTTTTTTTTTAACTTCCCGCCCCCCCTTTTATTCTTCAGCTTGAGAGTTTCCCCCCATGAGTTTTCCTAGTGGATTTTTCATTCCCCCCCCCTAATGTCTCTTCCCCTTCTTTTCCGGCGCTTAACCCCCCCCCCCCCTCCAAACCCACTCAAGCCTTGTTTCTTTTTGAAGTGACTCCCCATCCCCATTGCAATTGCTTCCCTTGGATTTTCCTTAAGGCCTTTCCTACTTGGTGCGTCTTTTTCCCTTTCTTCTGTATAGGTCCCACACGGTTTCCTGAAACTCCCGATTCTCTCTGTCCCCCCTTCCCCCCCCCCAACTTGTCGGACAAAGACTTCTTTGGAGATCTTTGGATGAAATTCTTTTCCCCCGGATTTTCACCTTTGCCTTCGTGGAATTTTCCGGACCGGTGCAGTTTTTCATCCCCCCCGATTCCCTAAACACAAAAATAATTGACTCAAACTCTTTTTCCCGGCCCCTCCCCAATTTTTTAATGGATGCTTCCCCCCGTTACCCCGTGAGAGTATTTTACCTTTTCCTTTCCATCTAAATGTGCGGTCTTCACTAGTCAGACTCGGTCCCCTTGCTTATCCCCCTGCGTACTTTCTGGTTTTTTGGCTTTTTCCCATTTGTTGTCTATCTCATGAAGCTATTTGAGGACTCTTCCCTGCTGAACCCCCCCAATCTCCTCTTCCACCCGTGAGGATACTCATTCTTCATTCTGTGTGTTTCCTTGGCGGACGGTTGGCAGGTTTCCGTCTAACCCAAGGACCCTTTTAAATTTTGTGTGCCTTCCCACCTTGAGACGGTAACCTTTGCCGAAGTCCCGGCACTTATTTCAGGCCCAGTTTTTTACCGTATAAGTGGGTTGCCCCCCCGATCCTTTGTGTGCCCCCCCAACTGACTCCAACTTCCCATCCTTTTGATACCCCCCTCTCCGATGTTTGGTCCCAACTGGTCATTCCAAACCCACAACCTTTAGGGAGATCCCCTCCCCGGACTCCCCCCCCATTGGACCCTCCCTTGCCATGTGGTCTGTGCTCGTTCTTCAACGCCACTCCCCCAGGTAAAAAATTTGTCGTTCCTTTTTCCCCCCCCACCCCGTTGTTCCCCCCCGTTCAAGGTCCCGACCAAGCTCCCCCGACCCCCCCCATTTTCCCCGTCCTTTTTCTTCTTTCTTTGAAACATCTGAAAACCCTTCTGACATTCCCTTGTTTTCTTTCGTGTTTTTTTTCCCCTGGGGGGTTCCACTTTTCGCGTTCTGGACAAGATTGAAAAATTCTTGGAATCTTGGGATTTCCCCTAACCAGGCCTGGTCTTCCTTTTTTGCTCATGGCTTAAAACACTTAAGTTTTTTGAGAGTTTCCACCCTTTTTTGAACCGAATTTACCACCGTGAATTCCGGCTGTTTGACCCCCCCAGGTCCCCCACATTTCTCCCCTTGTGTTCTTGGTTGTGGTTCCCAATCTCGATATGCCCCAAGCTTTCCTTCCCCCAGAGCTCCACTGGTACAGTCTTCACCCCCATGCCCTTTTACTTCTTTTTCCAAATGCCCCCCACTGTCCTTTTCCCAAATTGTGCCCGGCCCACCTTTCCCAAGACCCCCCCCGCAATCCTCCCCCATTTTTTTCTCCCAAACCCTAAGAATGAACCACGATCCTCTTTTCTGTCTGCTTCCGGGACTCCCTTGACGAAGGTATACTTTTTTACTCTTTCCCCTGCTTTATTTCTCTTGCCCCCCCTTCCGTGCTGGTTCCTAGTCTGACAGAAATTTTCTTTACTCCTATTTTTTCCCCACTTTTTTCTTTTCCTTCCCCGTATTCGCCCCTCCACAACTTTCGAAATTCCCCCGTTTCCACAACCCCGAGGAATTGTTTTTTCCCCCTTACCCACCTTGATAGCCGGTTTACCCCCCCCTTGATTCATCCTTTTTCCAAACCGTGACTTTTCTTCCCCCCTTTGTGGAACCCGTTCCTCCCCGAACCCCCCCCCAGTTTTTTTTTTCCAAAAAACCCCCAGTGTTGGTGCTAATGACCATTTCAGCCACGAAGAAACCATTTTTCCCTTTGTCTTTTAGACATTTTTGAATTTTCCCCAGTTCCCATGGTCTGACCTTTGACCTGGTCCTATACACCTACCAATCCTTCTCGATTATTTTTTTGGGGATACAGTTTTCTCTGACCCCCCCTGCCTTCTTCTGAGACGAACAACCACCTCTCCCTAAACGGATTTGATTTTTCCCCCCCATCCACATCCTGTTGATTCTTTTCTTTGTCCGGCTATTCTTCGGTAAGTTTTCCCATACGGTGTACCCCTTGTTACTTTCATTCTCCCCCCTTTCTATACATAACCTGTCACATTCCCTTGTCTTTTCGGTTTTTTTTTTTTTTCTTTTCGGAAGACGTTCTTTTTTTGAGCTGCCCCCTTTATTCTTCCCTAGCAGCTTCTTTTTGAATTCCCCCCTTTTTTCTTGCACGGGTTCCAAATCCTTAGCTTTTTCTTTTTTTTTGGCCATATTTCTGTATTTCCGGGACTTTTCGCTCACCCACCCCCCGACTTTCTCGCTCCTCACCTCCCCCCCCCCTCAGCCGGAAGAGTCCCCCTTTTGTGGACCGAATCCCCCCTTGTCGTTTCTCCTTAAGATATGTTCTCCGATTCGTGCTTTGCCCATTAGCCTTGGTGTCTGTCCTTTTTTTTTATAAGGAACCATGTTTTTTTCATGATTTAAAGTAGTTTCCTTTAAGTCACCCCTTCACGGCCCCCACTCACAAAGAAGTCCTTTTTTCCCCCAAGTCTCCCCTCCAAACCCTTCCCCATTTGTAAAATCGTTTTTTTTCCACCACCCCTTTTCCCATACGCCTTTTCCAGTCCTCTTTGTTTCCCTCGTTGATATACCTTTTTTTGCTCCACCCCCCCCCCCCCCCCCTTTATTTTTTCCCCCCCTTAATCCATTTTCTTTGTTAACATCTGGCTTCCGTATTTTTTTCGTCCAGATTTCCCCCCCCAGACCTTCAGTGACCCTTTGGAGACCTAATCTTTTTTCATCCTGACTAAGGCCCCCCCCCCACAAAACCTCTTTTGGAGGTCTTCCGAACCTTTTTTACTTCCATCCGTGTGCTTTGCTAATTTGGTTTCTGGACTGTCACCTTATTTCCCCAATTTCGGGGAAGTTGTCTACAACTCAAGACTCCTTGACGAGACCTCTTTTCCTTGATTTTGTATGGTTGGTGTTTTCTCGGCTTCATATACCTTTTCTCACCCTTATTCTCCCCTTTCAGAGCAAAGGAAAGCTTCCCCCTCGTTTTCTCCCTATTTCAGGTTCCTTTCATAAACCGCTCTCCCGGGCCTGCCAGGGCCTCCCTCCCTTTGGGTACCCCTTTTTGGTTAGTTTCTTATCCGGAGACTCCATGGAGGCTTATTTATGCTCCAAATTTTTTGAATGTTTTTGGCCCATACCTAATGTTTAACGAGGTACGGCCACCCACACAAGTCTGTTTTCCCAGGTCCCGGCCGTATTATCCCGAAATTTTCGATGCTTTCTCCTTTTGGAGTGAGAAAGTTTGGGGGTTCCGCACCCCCCCTTCTCAAACTTTCTCCTTATTCTTTCTTCTCTTCCCAGGAACTCTCTGACGGCCCTTTATTATCGTTTAGCCTCTTAGATTTCCCTACGACTCTGGCCCCCTTTGTGGGTTGGAGACTCCGTACCCCTCAGGCCCCCCGCTTTGAGGGAATCCGCTCCTGAGAACATGAAGATTAGACCCCCCCCTGCCCTAGGACTCCGTGGCCCATTCATTTTCTTTGAAGCCTCGGGCAAGAGTATCTCGCTTCTGTTTTTTCAGCATCTTGCCCCCACCAAACCCCACCGAGACCTCCGTTTGGGGCAGAACCACATAAACAATGGCCTCCGTCTTTCCAAAAATTTGTGCGGGCCAAACCCATTTCACGATGATGCTTTCCCTTTTTAATTTTCAACGAATTTTGTCAGTCATTTTAGGCCCCCCAATCTCCCCTTTTATTTTCCTCTCCCCGATCTTCCGCCCCAATTAACCCCCCTTTGAATTTGTTTCAACTTTTCATCGCGATCCCAGCATAACCACAGAATCCCAACCCCTTCCCGGTTCTACTTGACTTTTCTCTCTTACCAGTTTCAGCTGTTTCCGGACCCCCCCACCGTGACCCCCAGTCTTGTCCCCCTGGACCTTCTCAGCTAGTTGTCCCCAAACTTCACCGGTCCTTTTGGAATGTTCCATTTCCGACTTCCTTTTTTTCAGGAAAAGTTTTCAATTGCGGGAAGGAAGATTTCCCTTATGTTTGTATTTCTAGCCTTCTTTTGATATTCATTCGGAAAATACCACACATTCTAGAGCCGTTCCCTTTTTGCACATTCGCAGTGGGTTTGAACCTGTCCACTGAACACCCCCGGTCAAGTGGTTTGGTTACCTAACCTTGTTCGCCCCCATTTTCGTCCGGTGACGGGCCTTTTGAAGTCTTAACTTTTCTTTAAATTGGTATCTCTTAACCCTTTCTTAGGAGTCTATGGTGATTTTTGTACGATTGGTTTGACAGACTTTTTTTGTTGAAACACCCCCCCAAAAATACACTTTTAGAAAGGATATGGAGTTTTGGAGTGGCTTCGACTGATCTGGTTTCTTTGTTTCTCGTTCCCATCTTTTTTTTCCGATTTTCCCACAAATTGTGTCCCCCCCTATGATGTCGGTTTACAGCTGTTGTTTCATTTCCCCCCTCCCCCCTAGCTTTTTTTCCCGGTCGTTTTCCGAAATTCACCCCAGTTACCTGTTTCAGTTCCTCGGTACTTCTCGTTGCCACCAAACTTTTCCTGATGATAGGTAAGGTGTTTATACTTTTACCCCGCCCCGTCCTCCTCTCCTGGGTATTTTCTGATTCGCTCTCCTTTTACTTTGCAGAGGGGTCCCCGTGAAGCCCCGTTTCCTTTTTCCCCATATGGTTTTTTTTTTTTTTGCCCGGAGCATCTTTCCCCCACTTACGTTATTGGTACCTCTCCCACCGCCCCTTGAATCCCCCCCCCCCCCCTTTCCCCTCACCAGAAAGTCCGTATCAAAACGTAGAGAAGCCCTTCCCAATGACCGGTTTTTCAGGTGGTTGCACGTTTCACCTCTTTCCTTCGTCCCACATTGATCCCCGTTGAATCCACCGGGTGCCGAGCTCTTTGATCCCCCCCAGCTCCCTTCCCAGTTTTTTTTTCTAAAGGAAACCTTTTGCGTATTTTATTTTACTTGATCAAAGTTGCCAACCCCCCATTTCCTCCAATCTTTGGAATATTTACCCTTTCCCGGTTTTTGGAAAACTCATCCCCCCCCCCCTTTTTTTTTCTCGGCCTTCCCACTTCCCGCGGGTTTTTTTCGAGAAAATTAATCCTTTTCGGAAACTCTTCTTCGGAATTCTTGATTGGTCGAGATGTGACTGAAATCTCCCCACATGGAATCTCCCCCAGTCCCGTTGTTAGAGAGGCACAGCATTTCCTTGAATGGGTTTTCCTAGAATCTGTTCCCCAGGGCCGGTTTTTACAACTTTCGAGATGTTTTCACGCTAAAGCCTTCCCCTTTTTCTATTTACCCTCACTTCGGAGTTTCCCTGGCCGTATTTCTTCGAAAAGGACACCAAGAGAACTTGTTTTCCGTTTGTTTTTCTCTTTCTTGGCGTCGGGTCCCCAAATCCGGTGCTTTTCCACGTTGATTTCAGTAATTTGAGTTCTTTTTGTTTCGTTAAGGTCCGTTTGATCTGATTGGTTTTTGTTTTAGAAATTTCCGGAAGGGCCTCCGGTTTATTCCCCCCTTCAGGAAGTACCCCCCCGCGGAGGTCATTGAGTTTCCGAGCTCCCTAAGGGGCGTGGATCTCAAAAGATTGAGTTTTTCTCCAGCTACAAGTTTGGTTTTTTTTCCCTATGATTGAATTGTCTATGAATGGAAGTTTTTTTTTTTCTGTTAATGCCCCTTTCCTTCCTTCCAAATGATGTTTCCAAGAACACCGAAAGGGGACAAAGTCCCAGGTTCCCCCGACTTTTCTCAGAAAAGCAAGTCTCTTTGTGGGCTTGTCCCCTCTACAAGAACCCCAGCCGGGCCCGAACCCCCTCTTGGGCCTTCTTCCGCTTCCAATTTCCCCCCTTTCCTTTCTCATCTTTCCCGGGAATTCGAGCCTAATCTTACGCCCTTGACTATCTCTATCCCCGATCTTTCCCCTGCGCACCGATTACCCCGGCTTCAGGCCCCCTTTCTAATGGCCGTGGCCCGACAAAAATAGTCGGCCTTCTTTTTTTCCTCCTTTCCGGTTGTTTGTTTGTGTTGAGTCTTTTTTCGATTTTTTCGGTCCTGGCCCTTTTTTGTCCTGAAAGCCCGGGTACCGGGGCTCCTCCCCCCTTATAGCGATAGTGCACGGGGCGACAGTTTGCTCGAAACATCGACGATGACTTTCCCTTCCCGTGGGAGTAGGAGTAACAGTGTTCCTTTCCCGCGTTTCTGGCCGGATTCTCTTTTACGCAATGGAAGTTCCAATATATCTTTTTCCCGGGGCGATAACCCAAGTCTGGTTGTTTCCATGGGAACTCCCTTTCCCCTTTGGGCTTGAGCGCAAATTGCCCAAGATGAGAGCCCTACAGAAAAGACACCAACGCCACCAATGAGGAGCTTCAAGCACCCTCGTCAGCACCAAAAACTTGGAGGAGCTTGGTCTTCCGAAGCATAGTTTATATACGATTATGCCCCC
>Ga0179593_1484439_pt1 | contig 15949 bp, 17 predicted proteins | sample CZODoug2_1_08_16_FD_185931 | JGI IMG/M metagenome (GOLD analysis project Ga0179593, IMG submission 185931) | Vadose zone soil fungal communities from Angelo Coast Range Reserve, California, USA - CZODoug2_1_08_16fungal (PacBio error correction) | ecosystem: Environmental > Terrestrial > Soil >... | reverse complement strand
CGCTCGACCCGCCAGCAAGTCGCTCTTCCCTCTTCCGTTACCCTCTCTTTCTCCTCCGTTCATTTCCCCCAACATTAGCCTGGAGTGGATCACTAGCGACCACTCACCCGCTTTTCAAGGGCTTCTCACCGCACTGTTCCTTCGTTCTCACCTCCCCTTTGGGCGGTCGCTTTTTCACTTTAATGTCAACGTTCCGGCCCCCCCCTACGTATTTTTAGCGTTCAACGTTCGCTTTTTCAGCCCTCTCCTCTTTCGGCCGGGACCCTTTTCGAGTCCATGAGGGCTCCCTCGTTTGTAGAACAAAGAACAGTCCTTTTTGGCACCCTCCGTTTTTCTAGTTCCCTCCCTGCTTGACCCCTTCCACGCCGCATCGCCGAGATCCAAAACGTTTTCGGGTCTTGACGGAAAAGGTGCAGCATCCCCGTTAGCGGACTCCCCTCCCTCCCGCTTTTCTTTTCCGATGGCCGGGTACCTGCGAGTCTCCCTTCTTTTCTCCAGTCAATCGCTTAAGGATAGCTTTCTTCACGCGGTGAATCCCGTGCCGTGACCCCCCCCCCTACTCTCCTCACTTGTTTTAGTAGTAGTCAGTCCTATTCGGAAGAATCTGTCTTCGTCATAGCAGTCCAGCTCTTCAACTTGAACGATTGTCCCATTTCTCACCCCCCCTTCAGTTCTGCCCCCCCCCTCTGTTTGTTATAGAGACAGACTTTTGATTCCAGGGGGAGACCGGACTGAGCCGCCGGCTCGTTCTTTTTTCCCCCCTCCCTCCTGTCGCCTCTTCTTCTATGACAAATGCGAGCAAGCGCCCAGCCCAGATTTTTCGGTCGTTATTTAAGGATCCCGGCCCCCAGGATTCCCCTTTCGGTTCTCCCCCTTCCGCCGCTACCCTCTGTTGAAGCATGCGAAGATCAGGCTAATCCCACCCTTGTTTAAGATTTGTTAAAATGCCCGAGAGCTGACCGTGGCGCGCCCAGATTCCTCTCTTCAGCCAATTTGGCGCCTTTCTTCCGTTTCTTGCGCGCTAACATCGGAGCTTACGAAATTTTGATAAGTCCACTTAAGAAGTGTGCAGGGTCCTGGAGGTCAATTGTCCCATGTGTTTCCCTTCTCGTCCAGCCTTCCCCTTCGGTGACTTCGAAAGGGACACTGGTAGAAATCCTTGGAGTTTCTTCGATGTACTGACGCGTGATTTCACTTGCTTTACTTTTTTGAAGCCTTTCCCCTCCTGATTAGGAGGCGATGAGAGTCTTCCCCGGGCAGCAGTGAGGATGTTGACTCGTTTTGAGGCTTGAGAATTCTAACGGGAATCTTGGAGTCCCTTCTGCCCTCCTGAATTTGCTCTCTGGTGTTAATAGTGGGGTTAAGAGGAATTCCGGAATTCCCCCTTCTTCCAAGAAGGGGAACCTAAACTTCGTAATCGCGAGCTCTTCTTGCCGACGTGAGTGGAGAGATTTCCCCTTTCCCCGTCCTGACTCATGTTACGAGGGGTCTAAGAGGACCCAAATTTCTGAAGACGGGACTTGGTTTGTCTCTTTTTTCTGGGCCCTTGGTTTTCCCCTTGCGTTCGCCGGGTGCCGACCTTTCGAGGCTAGTTGGCCAACACAGTGACAACCGCGCCTTCTTTTTCTATCATGGCTCCCTCCCCCCCCCGCTTTTTCTCGGTTTGATTCCCTCCGGTGTTTGCCTTGGAAGTTTGTCTCCTTCTGGATTTAGAGAATCCCCTGTGGCAGATTAGTCGCCCCCCTCCCCACTTTTCCTACAAACAGAATCACCAAGCTGCCGTAAAAGATCGTATTTAGAGGGCGCTGAGTTACTTGGTGTCGTTCCCCTTCTCACACCCTGTCCCCTCTCCTTACTACCCTGTTGTTTTTGTCGAGAGATAGGAACATTTCTCCCTGAAATCCCCTCATTTACGCGTTAAATAAGAGCCCTTATGACCTTTTATCCTCTCTTTTCCCCTTCCCTGGTAGAGTGGGGGAAGGCCAAAGTTTGGCGTGGAGCGCCTTTTTTCTCCTTTTCGAATCCTCTCCCCCTCCTCCGCTAGTTATGCACCCTGCCCCACAAGCACACAGAGATCCTCGACCACCGAGGGGTTGTTCTGTTTCTCTTCTCAAGTTCAGTCGGTCCACGGTGGTTTGCTTTCTGTCGACTTGAGTTCCCAATTGATACGCCCCTCTTTTCGTCCCCCTCTTCCTTTCCATGAACAGCTTACTTGACCATTCCCACCCCTTAAGCCGGAGTACCCCGGGGTTCCCCCGGTCCCCCTCTTCCCGAGGCGCTTTCCCCCCCCTTGGCCCCCCGTCCCCCCTCGTCTTCTCCCACAGCGGTGGGAGAACGGCACTGACCTGTTTTTTGAGCAAGTCCTATCTTCCTCCCTTCCTTCTTTTCTGAAGGCCGGACTTACAAACTTCCTCTATTCTGCGCCCCCTTACTGGAGTCCTCAGTCCCCCTTCCCCCGGAAGAACTTTTTTTTTCCTTGATTCAGGAGCCCCATGGAATCGTCCCCAATCTCAGATAGCGACTCTTTAATGCGTCCTCTCCTCTTTCCTTCCCCGGTTACCACTGTAAGGCCCCATAGACCAGCGAAGCGCGTACAGAGGGCTACCTCCCCTTCGTTCTTCCCGGTTCTTCCAGTTTCGCTCACGCGAAGTCCCTACGAGTTGACCATGGTATACCTTCCCCACTTTGACTTTGATCCCCCGTTTTCTTCACGGCGTCCCTCTCCGTGAGCCCGCCGAAATCAGGAAACCCCAGTGTTAGGAAAAGGCCCGCCTCGACCCGCTTTCTTCTATCTTTCTCCCTCCCCTTTTTTTCTTCGCTAGTTGATTAGGAGAACTTTTGTGTTGAGGTTTCTTTACTGATCTGATCAGTCACTCAGTTCTTCTCCCTTCCCTTTACCCGTTTCCCAGGGCCCCTACTTTTTTTGGTCCGGTGAACTGGTCGATTAAGAGCTCGCGCTGGGCCCCCTTGCCCGCTCCCTTTTCCCCCCTATTTCAAGCTGCCAGCCTCCCTGGAAGGTGACGGACGATATCTACTCCTTTTTGTCTTTTTTCCCGTCTCCCCCCCCCACCGTGCTCAAGTCACGCGGGACGGACGGAGAGACTTAACAAGCAGAATAGCATAATGTCTTTGTTTCTATCGTTCCCTGGTCCTTGGTCAGATGAGGGTAATGATTACTCCTAGTGTCAGGTCTATTGCCCCTCCTGCTCTCCCCCCCTTTCCCCCCCACCTCGTGACTCCGGGGTACCCCAACCCTTCTCAAAAGAGTGTCAGCCCCGAGTGCGAGAGGCAGCCAGTTCTAGACTTTTTGTATTCCCCAGAGAGATCAGGGACTCTAGAGGCCCGTCCCCTCACATCAGTCTAGTTAGTTGCTTTTCTCCGCTAGGTCAGCTTCTGATTCTCCTTTTACGTCCCCCCCCTAATCTAGAAGTTTTCGTTGTTCGCCTGATGCTGATGATTAATTTTGTCCCCCCTCCCCAGGGGGTTTAGTGGTTTTTTCCTCCCCCTTCCCCCCCAGTTCGGGTGCGAAACACCTAGTGATTCCCCTGGAGGGCGCCCTCGGACGCCAGTCCAGTTTTCCCCTTTCTCCTCCCGCAGCAATTGTCTCTGGCCTTGCGTGAAGATACGATCCGAAGGCATGTCGGCCCCTTTGCCCCCCCATGCCGTGACAATCTGAACTGCACCCGCCCCCGCCGATTCTTTCCCTTTCGTTGACCCGTCTTGGTGACTGAAGACGCCGGGTATCGTGGTGTTTTCTGTTTCGAGGCTGAGCCAATACAGACTGTTGCCCAGACCTGGCCCCCGAAATCGTTCCTGCCGTATCCCTCTCTCCTTCCCCCTTCGTTTTTCCTTCGCTATTCTTCTCTTCTCCGTTTTTTGGGTGATAGAGAAGAGCGATTTTACGCCTTCCCGTCCTCTTGGAGTCCGAGGCTGACCTTAGCGGAGCCGTCAGTTTCCACTGGCTGAGTGTCCTTTCGTCCAGCGACCCCTTCTCCCACTCTTTTGACCCTCGGCTTCCTTTCACCGCTACTGTTTCGAGAGTCTCACCCCCAGCGCCTTGTGCCCCTTTTTCAGATTGTTTTGAAAGTTCAGATGAAACGTCTTTTTGGGCCTCTTCCTGCTGCTCCTTCCTTTCCTTCTTTGCACGTTTTCCCCTCTCCCTTTTTAAGGCAATATTACAGCCCCCGTGCGTCTCCTCCTAAACACTGGCTGAGTTCTTTTTGCCCGCTCGTTTTATCCCAACCCTTTCACTCTTGACTGTCCGCCACCATAAGTTTCCGTTGTCTCTTCTTCCCCCAGCTTTCCCCTTTAATTCCCCCGTGCGCAGAGACGAAGACACAACACTTGAACCCTCGAGTTGTAAGTCCCCCCTGAGTACATAGAACGTCTCCGATCTCCCCCTCTGCACCCGTATCTGGGTGACGAGTTTTTGCCCGGGTCCGCGTTGATAGTTCATCTTCACCTATTCCACCTTTTCTCTTTTTCCCCGCATTCTTCTCTCCATTGTTGGAGCAATACGTTGCCGGTTCCCATTAGAGTCACGTTCGCTATCTTCCTTTTCCCCTCTGGGCCCTGTTTTTTTTTTCACGACCAGGGTATCTCGACCAGTACAAGCTAGTAGTTGGACCACTTTTAAGTTGACGATCTCCACCCTTTTCTCCGGATTCGACCCTTTGCTGTTGAGGAGAACACCATGTTTAATGAGAAAAGGTGGGAGCAGTGAAAGCCTCGGTAGCGCTTTTCTCTTCCCTCCATTTCACTTTTTCCTCCCCCGCGCCGTTCCAGATTGTCCCCCCTGGTTTAGAGGATGAACAAACTCTCCGTGTTCGTTTAAGAGAGATCCCCTTCCCCCCAGGAGGACCTTTTCCTTTTGTAAAGGCAAACGATTTTGATTCTTTTATTTCTCAATTGAATACCTACGGACACCCCCATCTAAGTAGGTCCAAATAAAGGAATGGTTCTGACTGACTCGGCCTCTTGAAGCTTTCCCCCCTTTTGCGACGGTTTTTACCTTTGAGATTCCCCTAGCGGCGATTCCGGTTTGTCATAAATTTACGCAGTCTTTCCTTTTTTGGGCTCGTCCCCCTTTTGTCGACCATGTGTCCGCGTCTTCAAGGCGGCGTTTATCACGAAAGGACTCCTGTTTCCTCCCCCCCTTGTCTTTCTCCTCTTTCGTTTTTCCCCGATTCGCAGACGTGCCTTGAAGTTGGGCCGTTCTGTGTCGACGTTACGAAGCGTCTTCTTCCCCTTCTGTTTCTTCGCCCTCGCGCTCCTGAGGCTTTTTAGAACAGGGATAGGTAATGGTTCAAACTTTTGGAACCGTCCTTCTCTGCGATGCACTTAGACGTTGTCCGAGCTTTTTTGAATTTGGTGGTTTCTTCCCCCCATCACAAGGCCTCCTTCTTAAAGCTGCAGGGGTCCCTGATCAACAGAGGAGTGTATCTTCTCCCGACCTTCTGCAGGAAGAAGTTGTGTCGGACCCCCCCCAATTTCCTTCTTCCCTCTCTTCCGCGGGTTTGACTGGGAACCAGTTGAATAGATCGGGAGCTAAGCGGTTCTTGCCGCTCCTTCGCCGGCTTTGTCGCGCGGATGCCTTGCCGTTTCTCCCTCCTGCCCAAGCCCTGGCCCCTACCAACCTCGCCTTCCTTTTCGAGCTGATCGTTTTGGTTGGTTTTTTTTGTTGTGGGTGGTGGGGTGTTGGGTTTTTTTTTTTTTTTTTTTTTGTTGGTGTTTGTGTTGGGGGTTTTTTTTTTTTGGTGGTTTTTGTGTTGGGGGGACAGCACCGCTGGAGTCTCGTTTCTTGTCCTTTTTTTCCTTTCCCGACGTGCGCGTTCTTTCGAGAATAATATTTGTCCTTGGGCTTATGCCGCCAAGGACCCCCGTCCTCCCCCCCCCACCGCCTGCCCAATTCTTCCTCACCAGAGTTAGTCCTCTGCTGTCCCTCTGCGTTCACGCCTCGGAGTTTTTGGTTTTTTTTAAATGCGCCCCCCACCCTGTCCGATTTTTCCCCGTTGGTGTTGGATCTCTCGGAATTTTTTTCCAGTTCCCGCAAATCCTGCTCCCCCTCCCTTACAACGCGCCAATATCTTAACCGGTGATTTACGAAGCTGGAGAGTCCCCGGTTGCCGTGTTGATGCTAACTCCTTTTTCCAGAATTCCGCTTCGCGCGATCAGTAAGTCGGTCAAGTTCCCAAGTCCGCACAGAGATAATCCGGGGGTTTAGCCTCTCCCCAGGAATTTTTTCTTCAGGTGTGGGGGACGCATGGATCCAGGCCGCCCTTCTGATGGACCAATAATAGACCCTTTTAAGTCCCTCCGTGGCCTCTTCTCCATGAATCTGACAAGCCCCCATCCCCTCTATCGATCCGTTTAAACGTACAAAGATTCCAGCCTCCCCCTCCTTTCACGGTTTTTCCCCGGTCCCCCCTCCCGTCAGGACCAAGAAACTATGTGAGCCGTTCACGGTCCCCTCCCTTCTCACGGTACCCGGCTCTTCATCGGTGCTCCTTCCCCGACGTCCACCCCTTAATCGACGGAGGACCCAAGCTCTTGACAGCGTACGCGTGAAGCCAATATAAGCCAGTTCCTTTCCGCATTTTTTTGTCCCAGTTTTCCTTCCCGGGCAATAGTTATACTCCATCATCTAGCGCAGCGTATAATATTAACCACCTCTGACTCCCTGTCTTTGAAAGTTTCACCTGACCTGTTGAACCTGAAAAAACGATGTCCTTCTTTACCCCTCCTGAGAGTGTCTACATTTGACCAAGGCGGATTTCCCCCTTTTCTGTACCGTTCGCCTCCCTTCGGATTTATAGCCGAGCAACATTTTGTCTAAATTTCAAGTTTCGATGAACCCCCCTTTTCCTTTAATTCAATGACTCACATTTCTAACCCTTCTAACTCCGGAAAAGACTTTGTCCTCAGCGAACAATTTAGAAATAGGGACGTCACAAAGATCTTTCCTTTCTTATTGGCGTATTGAACGAAAACGTCCTTTATTTTCCCTTTCTTTTCCAGCCGGTTTCTTCTAGGAAGTAATTGCCTAATTTTCCAAGGACGTCCCCTCTTTATATCACCCGGTATGAGGACTTCGAATCCCTGGTTGAACTTCTCTTCAATGCAGCGGAGACTTTTCAGAGTGCTGTCTTTCCCATCTTTTTTTTTCTTTTTTCCGATTCTTTCCAAAAGCTCCTCAGTGACTCCTGAATTGTGACGTTCCCTCAGAGCTCTCAGTCGCTCGTTCACGTTCCCCCCGGGCCCTTTCCACTGCGTTTTTTTCGGATTTTCCATCAACCAGTCATGGTCGGCATCATTCCTCATGGGTGATCTTAAGCGGGCGTGTTCCGCTCGAGTCCGTGACCCTAGTCTCTCTCGTGACCGGTCTCTTTGTATGCCCCGCTTCTCCTACGATCACCGTTGATTCGGCCGGTGTCACCCCAGGCCAGTTAACCCCCCCTCGTGCTCGAGCTGTTTGATGTCCTAGACTCCGTTCTAGCATTTTTAAAAGAGAGGATGTTCCCCTCGCTGACCGGGCACCTTTTTAAAATAGGATTTGCTATTGTTCTCTTTGATCCCCTCGGGGACGTCCACCAAGTGTGCGCCGGCGTTCCTTTTGTATTTGATGCCTTGCCGCTTCCTGTGTAGAAGATTTAGGGGCCAGAATTTTTCTCCCTTCGGTTTTTGCTCCCCCCAAAAGTCTCGTGCTGTTGTCTCGCGATCTGGGTCCCTCATGGCCCGCCAAGGACCTCCGGTAGAGGCCCCCGATTCAACTCGTTCCTTCCACCTTTCTTTCCCCCCGGCTTTTCCCTCCTTCGATACCGCGGCTGCAGGCTGTTGAACCACCAGGATACACTATTGACTTGGCCCTCCTGCAGCCAGGGGGATTCCTCTCCTGCTGCGTTTTGACGAAGAAAGCGGTTTTTTAGTTGTTGGTACTGGTCGCTCCGTCTTTCCTCCCCCCCTCCCCAGGGATGTTCTTTTCCGAACTCTTTTCTTTCTTGCGATCCGAGCGTTCGTTCCTTCGCCGTCGCTTATCCTCTTTCCTCCTCCGTTTGTTTTTTGAGCTCTAGGCGCGCTCGTCGACGTTTGAATGGATCTGCTGACCTCTTCCCTTGGAGCGTCCCGTTCCCTGTCTGGTCGTGGATCCACTTTCCTTCAGCTCCATTTTTACCAACCGATCCCCCCTCTTCTCTTTTCCCCCCTCTACGTGGTCGAGAGGCCCGTCAGTTGGTCAGTTTCAGTCCCTATGTCCCCCATTCTTTCAAAGGCCTCCTCCTGCGGCTGAGCTATAGTCCCGCCGGATTTCGCCTGGAAGTCCCTCTTACCCTGCGGCGGACCCTACCCTTCTTCCCATTGCTTTCTCCCCTCTTTTTTTTTTTTCCCCACCCCCCGGCCCTTTCTTTGCTGTTTTTATTCAACCAACGGTTATAGCGGCGTCCCCGAAACCCGCCGACACACTTCTCCGGAAAGAACCCAACCGGGCGCCCCCCCCTTTTTTAGTAACTTTTCTATGGGCCGATTGTGACGCGAACAGCTCACCTTCCCCCTCTTCTAGGGGACGAGGGGCGGCATCTCGGTACCCTTTTCCTTTTCTCAGCTCCCTTTGCTCAATCTGCCCCCTCCTCGCGACCCGCGGTGCGAAGTCCGCCGTTGCAGGTTTCCCTCAGATCACGCTCTCTTTAGTAGAGAGCGTCAGGATCGTTCCTGCACGATCCTCTTCCCCTCTCTTTAACCTCCCGCGGACCAAGGCCCGCTTGTATCCTCCCCCCCCAATTCGAAGGCTTGTCGACCTGCGGCTGCTTTTTTTTGATGCAGAAACGAACCTGCAATTGGGGCCCCGTGACTCTCCCCTCCTTCTAGCTCTCCTTTCTTAACCTTACCCGGTTCGGCCCTCTAGCGGCAAGACCTCCGTAAAAGGCGACGTGCAAGGCATTCCCCCTCTCTCTCGTTTCGGAAGAACCTGCCCCCCCCTTTTCACCCTTGTCTTTTTTTGACCCTCCCCCGCCCCTCTGGTGAAATTGTCCGCAGGATACTTCTCCCCTGCACCACGCGTTCATCAGGGGAAAATGAGATTCAAGTGGGCGCGTCCGACATCTTCCTTGCTTGCTCTCGTCTACATTTCCTCTTCCCTTCCCCTCGTTCCGGAGTCAGCCAGGTTGATAAAGTCCCAGTCCGTGAAGGCATTTTTTAACCCCTGCTAGAACATGGGCTACTCGACTCCCTCCGGACGGGTGATTCTAAGTTTTTCCCCGGTCCCTTCCTGGGATGTAGAGCTGCGTTTCTTGTAAGCGCCGGTATTAGGGTCCCCCGGAAGAGAGCGGGCGACTTTCTAGGAGTGCTTCTGTTCTCCCCTGTCTCTATCTTTTTTTTCTAGCACTGAGGTTCTGCGTTAAAGGGGACGAATTTGCACCACGTCTTGAGCGGTTCCTTGATACTCGGACTGAGGGTCGTGTATCCAGCCCAGTTTTTCACTCTCTTCCTTTCACCCCCCCCTTGGCCGGCCTCCAGACCGGTTCCCTGCTCCTCCTAGGGACGTGCTCTGCGCGACGGAGAAGGGATTTGTTGCTGATGCACCGTTCCCGTCCTTCCCGAGTGGCAGAGTTAAGGTTGAAAACCGAGGCCTCTCTGGCCCACAACATTTTTCCGAGGGTCTTGCTTGGGAAGTTTTCCCCAGCCTTATCCCTGCGGTGAGGTGCGGTTGCCCGTCCCCTTCTCTCTCTACACGGTCCCCCCAACCCTTGAACGTCGCCCCTGGAGAGCGCTCTCCAGTCCCCCGCGTGGTTGGGTGATTTTTCTCCGGTTTTTCCGACTTGTCCGTTTATCCGAGCGGTTCGCACCCGTCCCCCCATTCTGTTTTGCTCGCGATCAAAGGACCCCTGGGCCCAAACCAACGACCTCCACTCCCTGAGGGACACCTTTTTTCTTTAGTCTGGCTCTCGCCACCTCTTTATTTTTTTCTGGGTTTACAAACTGGAGAACCTCCCTCCTTCTCTCCTTTCCCCTCCTGTTTTTTGTTTTTTATCGTCTTGGTTTCGCTCCCCATTTTCCTCCTCTTCGCGCGCGTTACCCGCCCTCTCTTCCGACTGGTAGCGCAGTGGCTTCGTTTTTCCCGGTCACCTTTTTTTTTGTCCCCTGGTTCGAGCGCCGCGGCAAGACTCGTCTCTCCTCCAGTCGAGTTAGTAGATTCCCTCCCGTGGACCCACGTCCCCCCCCGAGCTTTTCCTCTCCACCCTTGTGTTTGGTCCAGTCCCAACCTTCCCGGTTACTTGATCGGTGGTTCAACTTGGTGGGCCTTGGCGACTTTTTCCCTCTCTGAAACCGTTCTTCGAACCCCTACCCCCCTCTTCCGGCGGGCTTGCCAGACCAGTCCTCCGGAAAAGCCTCCCGCTTCTCTTCTCCTGGTTTTTTTTAAAGGTAAAACACGCGTTCGAGAAGAAGGAACTTTTGACTTCTCCCCCCCTCCAGTCTTGTTTTTCACCCGCACCGTCGCGTGCAGGGAGAAAGGCAGCCATTGCAATGTTCCCCTTATGCGAAGGACCGTCTTTCTTTCTTATACACGTCCCTTTCATCTTGAGGGCACACACAGCTTGCAGCCGTCCCCGAGATGCAGCCTCCTCTCCCTCAATTGCAGAGACCCAGGGTACCGCCCCTTAGTATCACTCCCCCCTCCTGTCTCTCCCTGGTCTACTCTCAAGACCTTTCCTCCGCGAGAGTAGGGCGCGCGCCCGGCCCCCTTTTCCTATAAGTTGAGCGATCCGTCACGCCAGATTCCCCCCCCTCCCCCAGGTTTTACTCCCCTCTCCCACCCCCCATTTCGCCGACTGATAGAAGTTACGCCGGTGACGTCCCCACAAGCCCCATTCCCCTTTGGAAGTGGACTGAGAAACCGCCTTCCTATAACCGCTTTTTTCCGACGCTCGCCCTTTTTTCTTTCTCGCCCATCTCTCCCATTCTTTTGCCCTCTCAAAGTTGCAGGCGCTCGGTTGATTTACAACGAAACGATTTTGACGTTCCGAGGTTCCTTGCTCCTGACACCTTCCCCCCTTACAAATCTGTTTCTTCGCGTTTTCCTCGACCAAAAAGCCTCCTTTTGACCGGAGATCCGGCCGACCTTCCTTCTTTCTTTCTGTCCGAGAACTTGTCTCCTTGGCCCCTCCTCGCGTGCAAGACCCCTTTGAAGTCTTCGGCCGTCGGATACGCTTTTTGTTAAAGGTACCCACCCCTGTGCCTTTTTTCCCTCCCTGGCCACTTTTTTTTCGACCCCCCCATCCTCATGTCTTCACTTCGAATGGGTTGTCGTTTCAATTTTTAGTTTTCCGCTCCTCTGGAGGCTAGAGTCTTTTTCCCCCCCGGACGATATGTCCCTAAGTCTCTCCTCAGGCTTGACTTTGGTCACGGCCGTCCGTACATCCCGGGGTTTTCTCTCTGCGTCTTTGAAGCCGAGTTCGCTTGTAGAAACGAGGGGTTGGGGGGGGGTTGTTTTTTGGTTGGGGGGGTGTTGGTTCCCACGCTTCCTCGACAACCTCGTAATTTTCCCTCCGCAGTATCTCTTCCGCTATCTTGTTCCCTCTCTGATTCGCCGGGAAGTCCTGACTCGAGTGCTCAGGTTTGTCTTTTCTCAGAGAGGCCGCTCTTTTTGTTCGGGGAAGCACATTTATCTCTACCCCCCAAAGGAGGGGGTTTCGACACCAGTATCTTTCCTGTTGTATACAAATCTAGTCCGTGGCGACCTCATGGTTGACGGGCCAGGGTCACGGTCCCTCCTTTCGTACCCCTTCTTCCCCCCCCTGCCCCTTTGTTTACTTCTCCCGAATCGCGCTTTTCACCAAGGACCAATTCGAAACTTGCATCCTTTACGCCCCTGGTCCTCTTTCGGTGCTATATCGGAAACGTAGGGTTACGAGAAGCCGCGGGTCTTGGTGTCGTATGGGCGCTCTTCTGAGACCCCCCTCTTGCTCCGGACTGGTCCGAACTCGATGTATCCCTAGGCCAGTGCTCAGCCCCTTTCCTTGTATATCTCCGCTAGATCTATCTTTTACTAAGACCTTTTTTTTGCTGAGATCTTTCCCGGAGACTCCTTCCCTTTTCTCAGAGTCTCTTCGAGTATTCTCCCTCCCGGTCTTCCCCTGTTGAGTGCTCAAGGTTCATCTACTACTTTCCCCCAAGGATGAACTGCCGTGAGTTTAGTTTTCCCTCCCTCCGGGTAGAGAGAGATCGAGCTCGCGTTTCCATTTTTCATCCTTTCCCACCTTTTCTAAGCAATCCTTCTTTTTTCCCTTTGTCTGTATCCTGAACCCGAAGATTTACGCCTTGCTTGACCTCGGCGGTCTTCCCTGACCCTGAATGTTGTCAATGGTTCCCCCTGAAAGATTTCAGACAAGCACTCTTTCTTGTTTTCCCCCCCCCCACCCCCTTTTTCTAGGTGCTTCCCCTAACCAGCTCGCCACCACACCCCCCCCCCCCCCCCCCCCCCTCCCGTAATAGAGAGCAATAACCAGGAGCATTCTTGGAGTCCCCTTTCTACCCGCCCCAGCGGACTCCCTAACCAGCGCCTCTCTCTGCTTTGACCGAGGTCCCGGGTCGATTATCCGTCTCTCCCTCCTTACAGCTCGACCCTTACGATTCCGAAGCAGTGCGCAAGCCTTTTTCGGACCATTGCCGGGCCCCCGTCGATATCTTGTGATAGGATGTCGAGCGATGGAAATATCAGGCTGTATCACTCTGTTAGAAATAACCCTTCCTTCCCCCTCCCATCGACTCACCCAATTTCATTATCGACTGCGGTCTGGTGAGTCGCCCCCCTAACAGGTTGGCCTTCCTTTTTTGTTCTTGTCCGAGATTTAGTCTCGTCCCATCTGGTCTTCCGCGAGCGGGCCTCAAATTTTTTTAGCCAAAGGCCCCCCTCCTGTTTTTCTCTCTTTGAGTTCGTAAAGCAATTGACTTCCTTTTCCCGTTACTCCGTCCCCCCCTCCCCCTCCCCGAGGTTTCCCGTACTTGAGACATTGATCAAAGGATCAATCCTGCCCCACGCGCCGTGGGTAAGAGCTCCCTTTCCACGTTCGCGGCAGAAATCAGCGAAAATACCCCAGGTCCTTTTTTCTTTCAGTTCATTCGCCCTCTCCCCTTTTCACGTACCCTCATGAAGTGCATGGCCAGTGCGTGGGATTAGTAATGATGTGAACCTTCTCGGCGATTCTTACACGAGTAGATGTTCTACGGCAACTGTTTTCTCCCCCGGTTCGTTAGCTCTTCCCTCACGCTCGCATCGTTCTTTTCTGAAACGTTGTCCCTTCTTTATGACGCAGGACGAACTCGCTCTTCTTCCTTTGAGTAAACACGTAGGGGCTGTTTCCCCTATACGTGGTCTCCTTATGCCCGTGAACGTGTGTGATCGGCCCCGGATTCTCGCTGCTGTCCGATCTGGGAGAAATCAATAGAGACTGGTGAAGCTCCTTCCCAACAGTCATTTTTCTGAGACTTTTCAATTTCTCAGGTCGAGGTCAGTGTGTTATTCGTCGAAGTTGGCGACGGGGTGCCTCATGACACCCTTTTTTAACTTCTGAAGAGTGCAATCCATTTTTCGGCACCTTTCGAATAGATCTTCCCTTTTTGCTTGTCCTCTTTCATTCTGCGGGGCAAGTCGCCTTCGCGTGCCCGGTCCCGGTCGCGTCTCCTTGTTTTGCCCGAATCGTAGAAATCTGAAAGAGGAACCCACTGTCCCCCCTCCTCGCGATCTTTCTTCTAACCCCCTGGTGGGCGTCTGGATCTGGTGTTTCCGTCCGTGTAGAGTCTCGTACGCGAGTTCTGAGATCAGATAGAAATTCTTGAAAGGTTTTATTTCCTAAAACGGTTCCCACCCTGTTTCAATTTCCACCCCACCGAAGGAACAGATACCCTTTTCTCCCTTTCTGAGATATTAACCCGCGCGGTATGCGGGTAAAAGGCGCCCACACCCCAATCTGATCTTTAGATTTTCCACATATTTGTGAGAATCGTTTTCCCCGGTTTTCTTTCCCAGTTTACCCCCGCCAGACTACTCTGTTAAATCAGCTCCCTTTGAGTGGACCTTTGGTGATCCGTGAAAGTTTGCGGAGTCCCCCCCCCTGTTTTGGCCTTTTCACCGTGGTCCTTGGCTATTTTTTTCCCCGTGTTGACCCCCTCCGGCCTAACGAAGTTTCGCTGTAGGCCTGTATCCCCTCCGGCCCCCGTTTCACCGTCGATTGACCCTCTCACCACCGCGGGTGTGATTTTCTAAGCATCTCTGAAAGAGCGTTCAATGTTTTTCTGCGTTTTCGTCTTCCTTTCACCCGGAATAAGCTAACCCGCTTGTCCGGCGAACTTGGGGTCCCACAATATGCCAGCGCCAGAAAGATTCCAGCCCCCATCCGATCGAGGTCCTCCTGGGTTAATTCCCCCGCTGCCAGCCTGTGCCCTTTCACGGGATAGTACAAATCAAGTACCGAGAAACTTCCTTCCTTGAGCCAATTTTTCTTTCAATTGGCCTAGGCGTTTCCCCCTGAGGACGGGTGATTCATTTCCCGTCACCAACTTCCTCTATAGGAGAACAGATAGCAAGAAGTAAGAGATGTACTTCCTTCCCTTTTCGGTCATTCCCTTTTCCTTTACCGCCGCCCTTTCTTACCCCAGCCCAGAGTCGCTCCCCCAGCAGCTCCCCCCTATTTTTCTTCCCGTGCGCTTTACCGCTTTTTCCTTCTCCCTCTGCCTCTTTTTCCAATCGCGCTCTTTCCCCCTCCAAGGAGGCTCAGGTCGTCAAATTTTTTCGATCACCGCGCTGATGCTTTGGCACATGGTTCTACCTCTGTTCCCACCTTTCCCCCCCCCCTTTCCTCCCCGAGACTTACGTTGATTTCCGGCGAAGCTCCGTCCCGGCGTTTTGAAAAGCGCGAACAAGGACCGTTGAAAGAGATCCCTAGGCCTTTTTCTTCCCCCCCCGGTTCCTTTTTCGTTTCCCTTTTCACGCGGTGTTGAATGGAGCCTGATCCCTTGCGTCCCCAATGGAAGTAAACCTCGTGCATGATTCGAGCCCCCTCCCTGGAATCCTGGCCCCGGCTCGCCCCGACACTGCTCCCGTTATTTCCAGGGACTCTCCCCTCCCCCCCTTGTAAATATGACCTCGCGGAAGATTGAGGTTTCCTGGCCCCCCCTCCTCAGTCTCTGCTTTATTTCCGGTCTCCCCCCAAGGGTATAAGGGCAACCTTCTGTTTGCTTCTTTAAACCAAGACGATTGTCATCCTTGCAGCATGTTGTGTGCTCGTCAAGCGGCCGGCCTTCTGAAGCGGGTGTAACGACCGTGACGCCGTCCGTTGATAAGGACTGACTCTTTCCCAGACTTTTCTCACTGACCCTGGAATAGAATGTGTTTTCGGCCCCTTCTTCTTCCCCCCGGAGAAGATTCAGGAACCTTCCCCCTTCATTTCTTTTAAACTCTATTCTCCCGGATCCCCTCGCTGACCCGGGCACCCCTAGCCCTTCCCGAGAGTAGATGTCGGTTATTTTCAGAGCTTGAGGGGTCCGCCAATCCTTTCCCGTTTCCCTCGTTGTTGATTCTCGACGAGAGGCTCTTCTTTTTTTTTTTTTTTTTGGAAGACTCTAGTACCCCGGGAGGGGGTCGCAACAAGTAAGAGTGTTTATAATCCTCCTTTTGCTCTCCGGCACAGGGTTCCACTTTTCGTGCCTCGCTGTGTGTCTTTTTGATTCCCCACGGGCGTGACCCTTCCGGTCTTTGCAGATTTCGTTTTATGAGGGTCAAAACCTGCCTTTCTATTTGGCCCCTTTTTCCTACTCCAGGCGTTTCGTTTCTCTCGTACCCGTCGAGGTTGGCTAAGCCTTGCGTGGTCTTCTTGGCAGTACTTTGCGGAATTGGACTCCATGGGGGCGTTCCCTGGCCGGAGACGCCCTCTTCCCCTCTCTGATCCTTTTGGTCCGATCT
>Ga0179593_1287026_pt1 | contig 15950 bp, 22 predicted proteins | sample CZODoug2_1_08_16_FD_185931 | JGI IMG/M metagenome (GOLD analysis project Ga0179593, IMG submission 185931) | Vadose zone soil fungal communities from Angelo Coast Range Reserve, California, USA - CZODoug2_1_08_16fungal (PacBio error correction) | ecosystem: Environmental > Terrestrial > Soil >... | reverse complement strand
CTGTTCAAATTCAGTGTTTTCCTTTATTTACTTAAACTGACATTATATCCACACAACGGTCTCCCCCGATATCCCACCGTCACCCACGTCTTTCTCATATAGTCTGCCCCCTTAACTTCCATCCCCATCATCACCCTGGGTTTTGACTTTCCACCCGCCAGCTTTTTATAGGGCATTTTTTCCTTTTGATTTTATTGATTCGGTCGGTCGGAAGCCCCCTCCCCTTCACCCCCTTTTGTCAAAAATGGCCTACCTACCACTTGTCCCTTTTACCGTCGGACCCCTCTCCTTTCCCTTCTCTATCCCCCTTTAAAGAATTGAGTTGTCAGGCCTGTTTTTCCTGTGAATCCCTCCTTTAACTTTGCGCTTTTTCTTGTGTGTGTCTAAATTTCCCCCCTGTGGGCTTCCCCCTCCCCAAATCCCTTCTTTTCCCCCCCCCAATCATCCCTTCCCCATCGTAGTCCTAATTCATCGTTTCCTAACCCCCCTCACATTTATCTTGTTTGCCACCCCTGACAGACCACCCGCTCGCCAGTCCCTCCCCAGCCCTCCGTTAAATAGTTGCCCTCTTTCTTCGGGATCACCGTGTGCTCCCCAACTTGACCCCCCCTGAAAACATTTCCTTCCCTCTAAAGATTCCAGAGTGGATCTTTTAAATCCCTCATTGCCGTTCTTCGTCCCCCAGCCCCTCCCCCCCGCCCCCCTCACATTGATTTGTCTACCGGTTGGAGCCCTTTTCTAGTGGCTGCCCTTTTTTTTTTGCAGTTCGACCACATCCCGCCTGTCCCCCCCCGGTAAGAAAGCCCTACTAAACCCCACTCCCTCTGCCTATACCCCCGTGGCCTCACTGTATCTGGCCCCTCTTCCCTTAACCTTCTCCGTTGATCTTAACTGATCCCCCCAAGCTTAAGGAACTTTTTCCAGATCCCCCCTGATACAACCCCAATAGACTGCTCATCTTTTCTGGATTTCCCATCCGCACTTCTTCCTGACCCTTCTTCTTTTTCTCTACTCTTTTCTTGCTCTGTTGCACCACTCAGTAGTTGGACCCAGATAGTGGGGAATGGTCCCCTCCTGTCCCCATTCCACCGCACCGACACTGTTGTTTCGCTTTCCCCCCCCCCTAGCACCCCCTGTACGAGAGCATCTTCCAATCTTTCGTATTGTCTTCCCCCACTTGTCGGCCCGCAATTTCCTAGCTCCCACTTCTGACTTCCTTACTGCCTTCATACCCCCCTAATTGATCTTCCTGTATCCCTGTCAGCCTACATTGCGCAGGCCGGATACTAGCTTTTTCCATAGGCCCTGACTTTTTCCACACCTACTGGTGCACCTTACCACTTCCAACTCGTTGGTTTCCCATCACAATGTCTTTTCACGCAATCCCACCTTTCTTTGCAGCAAATTCTGTAAATAGCCTTTTTTCCATGCACAACCCCCCAATTGTCTCCGACACCTGTAGCCACCTGCTTCCCCGAACCTCTAACAACCAACAAATCCAGTTTTGTTGTCGTCAGCCTTGTTAGTTTGCCATTACTTTCCCCCACCTACCACCCCCCAATTTCGTCTGTCCTCCCCAGCGCCGACTTTTTAGACTTATTCGGTTTTAATTTTTCCGTTATAGCTTTAGACCCCCTTGAGCACGTGTCCACTTTCCCCCTCCAATTTTTCTTCTTCTTTCAAACTCAACCTCAAATTGCATGATAAGATATAGAGTATGCTTTTTTCCTTTATGAACCTGGCCTTATAAGACTTAGCTTTTCCTGGTTTGGTAGCACGGTAACCCGTCTGTCTTCCCAGCTGTTTTCGGGTGTCTCATTTGTTTCTTCCTCATCTTTTACATCACCGGTGTTATTTGTTCTTATTCTGTGTCATTAGACTAGATAGCGGCTTGACCTAAGACCCCTCTATGGTGAATCGTCTTCGCTCTCCCCATGTTCCAACCTTTCGAACCCCTTCAACATCCTTGGGCGCCAGCTACTTTTCACGATTGTTGCAATTTGGTTCTAAGGTTTTCATAGAGCTACTTTTCTATATTTCCTTTGTCTATGTGGCTTGTCCGTTCCTCCTCCTTTCCATACCTTCGCCTTGAAATTGATCCACTTCTTGGCATCCTTGTTACCTCCTCCTCATTTTCTGTCTCCGCAGGCAACACCTCATCGACCCCCGTGATTCTGGCTTCTGAAAGCACACGCACACCTTCCAAGCCCGCACGGAAACCGTCCATTTTCTTCACGCCCCGCTCACAAGCGTGTAGGTGAGACTTTTACCTTTTTGAACCCCTCTCCTCCTGAATGTGAATTTGTCGATTTTTTATGACGAAATACTTTCAGTAGCCCATCCCGTTCCCTCCCGATAAAGTTTTACCGTTTTTCTTTGCCTCCATTTTCTCTTCACCCCCTCAAAGACCCTTTCCTCCTTTGTTTTGTCCCACTTTCCTAATGTGTTTCCTCCCTGTTTTCGGGACGGGTTCTTTTATCCCTTGTCAATTCTCCTACTATGCGTATTGTCAATCCCCCCTTTACCGGTTTCCTCCTCTCGAACTCCTTGGGTCTAATCCCTTCCGCTTGCGCCATTTTACTCCTAGCCTTCTCTCAGATTATTCTCATCTGCTACCAGCTCTAAGTAAATGACTCAAGTATCCTTTTCCCCCCCCTAACACCCACAAACCCCCCCACCCACCACAACCCACCACCGAGGATGCGTCTTCTCTTTCCATTTTTCCCCCTTCCCACAACGAGTATTAAACAACCTCCATATAGTATGCTTACTTCCCGTTTTTTGCCAAACTATGGGTTGTGATTAACCTTTATTGCAACTGACCTTCACCAGAATCCCCCCCTCAAGAAGGACTCTTACTTTCTTTTTTCGCTTAAGTTGTCGGACGGGTTCTACCCCCCCACCTAGAAGTAACCAATCCACTCTTTCCCCAACCGCTAATATGGAATCTTGTAGTGTGAGTAGCCCCCTTCCCTGTTTGTTTAGATGGTAGATGTGCGGGTGGTTTTCCTTGCATTTGTGTAGGTGTTCGCCCCCAAGTCCCCTGTTTCTTTGGCTTTTTTCCTCTTCCCGTTTTCCGGTTACTCCTCCCGCTTGGTACTTTCATTTTGATGTTCTTAACCCCCCCCTCCTTTGTTGGTTTTGAGATCAAAAGTCCGTACACGGGTAGTTTGTAGAGTACCCGGTTACCGTCCTCAACCCCTACCCCCCACTCCACTTGCACAATACCCCCAGTTCCCCCCCTCCCCACCCGCTTTTCTAAAATTACACAAGCCCAAATGATTTGTTTTTACTTCCCCCTCAAGACCAAGATTTAGGCATTATCTGTCAGAGAGGAGGTGTACCTCCGTGGTGTTGATAACCGTCCGACAAACCTGTTAGCGACAGTACGACCGGTTTTGATTTTCCCCTGGTGGTGAGTCTGGTGACTGCCCCGTTCGATTTATCTTTTTGTGCATCCCCCCCCACTTATCCTGCCCCCTTTCTTAAGCCTTTAACATATTTATATTGGGGGAGACTCCGTTCTTTGGCTGGGGCCACGATTAAGCAGTTTTGCTCCTTTGGTCCCGGTATAAGTGTCTTCCTTCCGATTACGAGTTTTCTTTCTGCCTTCGTATATTAACTTTTTTGAGTATGAAGTGGCGCAGATTTTGCAGTTACCCGCGGTCTCAGATGGTATTTTTTTTTTTTGGTTTTTTGATCGAACACCGAGGAGAGAATCACCTCCTCCGGATTTTTACTCCTACATCGCACCGGCTTTCAGCCCCACAAAACTTGAGGTCCCCGTTGAAAATCCAATTTTTTTCTTTTGACACTTACCCTTAGGACTGACCTCCCCCCGTTAAAACCTTTCTTATAGCTCCCGTGATAATACGACCCGTCATTCGCATAAAGACACCTAACACCCCCTGTCCATATCCTATGTTGAAAGTACACAATGTGACAAGAGAAGTTTCAGTTTTCTCCCTTTTACTGGCCTTTTTTCTCTTGAAATTTGATTTTTAGTGGTAGTTTAGGGATTTATTCCCAGACCTAAAGAATCTTTTAGCCCCCGCTGCTTCTGGTCTGACTGTCTTTCTTTCTTCTTGAGCATTTTTTTATGATAGTTTAATGATGACTCACACTCCGTCTTACCCCTCTCCGTTCCTCACCCCCCTCCACCTTCCACCTCCTCTCCTCCCCTTCTCCCTTCGACTTACCTCCCCCCCCCTTATTCCCCTTTCTTTCCTTTCCCCCCTCTCTTCCCCCCCTTCTCCCACCCCTTTCACCATCCAGTTCTAAATTCCCCCTTTTAGCGTGTCCCTTTTTGATTCAATCCTTCTCGTACGGACATGATCAGGTCCTTCCCTACTTCTACTATATCCCTTTCCCCATGCCCACAGCTAGCTTGGCCATAGCTGGTGCTCCCCCAGAGGTGACATTCAGTTTTGGCCCCCCCCGGAGCGTAGCAGCCTTCATAGTATCTCCTTCCTCTCATCCGATTTCCGCTTAAAACCGACCGCCAGAACCCCACACTACCCTTCTCTAGTACTAAACACAATGTCATCCCTCCCCGAAGCTAGCTCCGAATTCCCTTAGACCCTGTTGTAAAGGTGTGCCCCCCCCCCCCCCGACGTTAAGCGGTCACGATAGATCCTTCCTAAAGAGACCAGAGCTCAAGCTATATTCACATCAGGTATATCGTGATTTTGTCTTTCCCTTTTTCCCTTCGTCTCATTTTCCCTTGCTTCACGGTCAGCCGTTTCCCAATGTCGTCTTACCCCCCCACCGAAAATTCCTGTAGATAACTCTTCTCCGCGATTTGACCTTTTTGACTGTTCAAGTTAAGCTTGCCCCCCCTTGTTTTTTCTCAAGTTTTGTAAGTCGCATCACCCTGCCTACCCCCTTATTTGAGGTAGTTTTTTCTGTTTGTCCCCCCCCCCCATCTTTTCTAGACTTTTTAATGAGGGTGGATCAGTTCTTATCCAATGATGTTTGGCTTGCTAAGTCCTAACTTCGCAAGATACCATTCTCTTGAGTGCCACCTTCCTTTTTTGACTGTCAACACCTCTTTGTCTGTCTGGCCTCGTTGTTTTTTTTTGAAAAATGTGGCCTATGTGCCCGCCTTTCATTTATATTCCCGGTCTGCGTTAACGGGATTCTTCCCTTCTATTCAAGGTATTGCAGTAGAAATTTAGTTTATGAATCCATTCCTAGCACTTCAGTCCCCTCCGTGCTTTAATGAATACCCCAAGTGCTTCACTTTTAGTTTGGACCGGCCTCTACCCTCTGGGAAGATGTTCTTCCCCCGCCCAAGTGGATAGCCCTGATATACAAAAAGTTTGGTCCCGGAGTACTTCGTTCAGGCCACAGGATTGTCCCCCCGAGCGCCAAATTCGTGTTTTCTCCCCCCCAAATACGCTTTCTTCTACCAGTCTCAAGAGCATCTTTGTAACATACAGTTTGATCGCTAACTTTGGATTGAAAGCCCGACTTTGCTCTAGATTCCGCCTTTCTTTTTTGAAAAGGGAGCACCCTCACAGAATGCTGCGCTTTTTATCCACTGTCTCTCACCGGTCAATGTGTTCCTTCCAAAATTTGGGGCAGATGCCAATCCACAATCGATCTTGCGAGTGCAATTTCTACGGTCTAGTTGAACTTAAGGGTAAGGGGACGGGCCCTGTTTCTGTCATGTCCCGACGATCTAAGATAGTTCCCCCGCCCCAAACGATTCCATTCTATCGTTTTACGAGGAAAAGGAATGGAGTGTTTGATTGGTCTATGGAGCTGTTTAGGATCCATAGTTACGGTGTTCTTAAATTAGTATTGTGACATATGGCTCTGAACAAGTTCGCATTTGTTTCGGGGGGCTAATTTTTCGGTGCTAAGGTTTTCTTCCCCCAGCCTTCTGCGCCGGGGATACTGGCGGGGGGCACGCTTCTTCGATCCCACAAGTCCTTTTTCAGGGGCCACTCGACCCCCGGTGGATAAATGTGACTTCCTTTATATTAAATCTTCTCTTTTGCCCGATGGCTTTTTTTAATATGGATGTGTACCTTTCAAGGATTTTTGTTGTAGTTCCCGTAGAAGATTACCCCTTCCTTTACCCCCCCCTTCTCCTAAAGCTCGTTCCCCGGTTCCGGTCTTCCCCCTCATGCGCGCTCCTCTTTCTTTCCAGGATATCACAACGAGCAGTATCCCCCTTGATCGGCCCCGTCGCAGGGACAGTTAATGATTGTGCGCCTAGTGTGGAAAATTGATCTTCTTTTTTTAGTTCCCCCCTTTTTCGCCTCTTTTGAAGACCCGCTAGTCCAACCCGCCCTTTTCTCGGTGATGAAGGCCGACCCCAGCAGTTGTTTTTGACTGCTAGATCTTTCATCGATGAAGGGCCGGTCTTCTGCTGCTCTCTTTTCGCCGGTTGTGGTGATATTCCTTTTTTCTTGTTCCTTGTATAAGTACAAGCACTTCCTATTTCTCTCCTGTCCCCTCCCTCTTTTGAGAGAGATCTTTTTCCCCATTTCAGTGCTTTACTTACCCCCGACCCATTTTTTCTTCTCACCCCCCAAAGGTAGAAAAGTCTCATCCTTCCTTCCCTGCCAACTCCTTTCCTCTTCTTCCAGATCTGTCGCAGTCAAAATAATCCATAATCCTATCCTGTGGTTCCCTGGCCTCTCACCGCCCCGCGGTATCGGGTATTTCTCGACGATGTTTCCCTTTTTATTCCCGCTCTTATCGAAGTTCCATCACTGTGGAAAAATCGTTTCCCTAAACGTCCCTTTCCCCTTACCTTCTTATCCGAACCCCCCAATGGTACGGCTCTTTTTCTGTCCGTTCATTAATGCGGCGAGGGGAGTGATCTTCCTTTTCCACGGTTCGCGCTGACTGTGTGCTATCCCGTTTATCTCGGGCTCAACATGAATTGAAATCCATTCGAACCCCCACCCTCATTACCATCCGTCCTCCCCCCCCATTCCATCTGGTCACTTTCGGCCCCTTCTCCTTTTGATTGGCCCTTCAAAATGCTTATCGCCCGAGAAAACTGCTCCCTAGAGTGAGTCTTTCCTTTCTCCACCGTGGCTCTCATCACAACCTTCTCCCCGGAACAGCCGGTAATGTTCGGCAGGTTTCCCCCAACTTTTTCTTTGAGCGCTCCCTTGCCCCTCTAATAAATAAAACCACTTCCCTTTGCCATGTGTCCTTCCCCTCCCAGTTTCGCTATAGTTGCTTGATGTCCTCCGTGCAGGATTCTTAAGGCGCTGCTTTGTCCTTCCTGACACTCTCCACCCTTTCCAGCGGAAAGATACAAGGTGCTTATGAGCTGTCACGTCTTCCCTTCCACCTTTCCAGTCGTGTCTTCCCCTTTGCTCCCCCCCACTCAGGAATTGACTCCCGCTCGTTTTCCCCCCCCCATCTGCATCTAGCGCTGAGGGTTTCATCCGCAATTAGCCATATCACACCGCTAGCGGATACTGCCCCTTGAGAAGGCGTAAATAAATCCTGGTAGGCTCCCGATTATTGGCGCGCTTGTTTTAATTCTCCCCTTATCGACAGTCTTCCACGCACTTTTGTAGATCCACCCCCCCGACCACATTGGCACGGAGACACTTTGGCTTCTTGAACAAACTCATATCCCAGAACATTGGTAATTCGCATCCGTCTGTCGGGATATCGTATGCCTTATTTCCCCCCTCCTTGCTCCGCCTTCGTCTAAGTCAGACAGACCTTGTTTCTGGACGGATATTTTTCTCTGAAAAACTCTTCCAGACTTTTTCCACAACCCTTTTTTCCTACCATTCAAAACGCCGTTTGTGTACTCCCCCATTAGTTTTAACTCCCTCTCCACTTCCTTCAAGTATAACTTATCCTTGCTTCCCACTCAATTACTCAGCCCCCCCCTCTTCGCCACCTGCCTCATCCCTTCCCCCCCTCTTGTTTTACCAAAGCAAAACCGCAGAGGTTGTTTTAGTCGATGGTTATCCCCCCCCCCCTTCCCACTGGCGAAGATTAATTGACCATTCCTGAAATAGAGCAAAGATAGCTTAGCTCTTGCTTTTTCCCTTTCTGTGCTTCTCTCTCCCCCCTTCTGTTGACTGAGAACGTTCATTGCCCCGAAACTTTTCACGGATGCACACCACGATATACCTTATGAATAGAGTATTCTTCTTTATAGGCTTCGTATCATGCTTTTAGTTGCCAGCCACTTTTTTACAAAGCTGTCTAATTTATATTCTTTCTTTTTCGGTCTTGCCATTTGTGAGCTCTTATACCTTATTTCACGCGTACCTTTAGCGGCTTGACCTTAACTATGCAGTATTCTTTCTTCCCGGTGGAAACTTTTGGATCTCCCCCCCCCCCCTGGTCCTGCCCTACTTTTTCGCTGTTTCTCTTTTCTAGTGTTTTTATAAGGCTTTGATTTCTTTTCTCAGGTGCTGCGGTCTCCTCTGGCTTCCCAGTAGCGACTTGATCCAGCTTTCAAATTGACCACTTTCTCCATAATCGTCTGCACACCTCCCCTCCACGGGCCCGTTTCCATCTGCTGGTCTTCCATCCCAACGCCACGAAATTCATATCAAACCGTTCCATTTTTTTACCATCACAGTGCCCTTTGGTCTGGAAGTTTGCCCCCCTCTGACAGACTTGGACTTGATGCGCGGGCGGTGATGACGACATCTACTTGTTTACCTCCAATCCTTTTTTCGCGCTAATACGGTCTATTTTTCGTTTGCCTGCCTTTTCGGTGGACCCTCCACCAGAAATTTAATGTTTCCCTGTCCCCCCATGGTTCTGGCCCCCCGGTCGCTTTTATGTTTAAGTGATCGTGCAATCTCTTGGTTCTCGTCCAATCACCCCCCGCCCCGGGTTCACAATTTCATCTCGACCATCTTGGTCTGCTCATCCCCTCCGCTTGTCGCCCTTAGACTCCATCGCCTTTAGGAACGAGGCCGTTTTTTTTTTTTTCATTCGAGTAAAATCTCTTGACTTCTTCCCAAGGAATAAGTATAATGTACCAGTAGTGCTTTTTCTCCCTTCCACACTCCGTTCGAGTTACACCAATCTTCCTTGCGTTTACTTCCAGCCGTTGATTTTAATCTTGTTGGGTTATTCCCCAAACCTCCCTCTTCTCTGTTTCAGTGAACACGTCACATCCGCCTATTACCACTTTCCTGTCGCTCCCGTTCGATTTGGCCCCCCCCCCACCCCCGTATTTCAGCCATCATTCTATGTACCATCTATCGATCTTGGTCTCTTTGAGTAGACCCTCCCGTTGTCTTGTTGTAGATTTGTCTCTTTGAGGGGGGGCGACTTTTTTTTACTTTTCAAAGTGTTTGTGCGCAAGTGCATAGTGTTCTTGGTTTTTAGTCTGTGGATCAAACGGTCATGTTACTCCCCAGTACGCTTGGGACGGGGCTTTTGATTTTTGCTTTTCGTTGTGTTGTTTTTAGATGCCCTTTCCCAATGTACCTTGTAGGAGTAAAACGTTACCCCCTCCCCCCCTTTCACATAGGACCGCCCCTTACCCTGCCCAGCCCCCCCCCATCTACCAGACAAACGGAGGTTCACCTACTACCAATATCTAGTCCTTCTTTTTCTCTTTGAAGAGAGGCTGGTGTACTTACGGGGGTTGGTTTTGATAACCTGTCGACAAAAGTTAGCCCCTTTGACCGGAATGCCCCGTTCGATGGAGTCTTTGACGGCCCCCGAGGGAAGAGCGGTCTCATTTGTAATCAACCCTGTAAAGCGAGGGAAGTTCCCGCCTACTTTACCGGGGGTCTTTTCCTTTTTGGCCGGGCCCCCGATAAGGCCCAGCTTACAGGTACGGAGCATTTGACGCTCCGTTGTTTTTAGGAATGTGATTCTCGTCTCAAGGTTGGAGATGAAGTGGAGTCGTCTTCTTTTCCCCTCCTTGTCCGATCTGTGGAACGGTCGTTTTCCCTGACCTTCTTTGAGGATCATTGCACTTCGATTTTACTGCCCGTCCAGGCTGGCCCTCCCCACTTGAGGTCCCCGGAAGGTGACCCCCCTCTTCCAATTTGTGGGAGGTGAAACTAATTTGTCCTTCGAAAGTGAAAAAAGTAACAGTGTATTGCGCGAACGTTTTAACTTCACGTTACGGTTTTTTCGTCATTCCGGCGACCATCAAGGCCCATTCTTTTCTATGTTGCGTCAACCCTCCGTTAGCCCCGGCCGCTTGTGCGGGTCTTACTACTTCCTTTGGGTCTGTTCTTTTTGAGGGATTTAAGATATCGCAGATGGAGCGTGCCGGTTCTCTTTTCTTTGATGAGTTCTACTTTTATGGAGTATTCCTTCACGGTCTTTTCTCAAGTCCACGTCGAGTCTGGTTCCCCCCTCAGTCGTCCGCCCAGCCCATGATCTACTCCTTCAAACTTCTCCTTAAGACAAGCTCCGATATACTTCCCACATTTTTCCCTCGAGTTTCTTTACTTAGATGGCGCGCCAATGCTATTTCCACAAGTTTTTTGGGGGTTGGGTACCACCCTTTTTGGATGTCTCAGACCTACCTTCATCTGTCTTATCCAAGAAGATATCGATTCTATGACCTAAGTCCAAACCCACCGGGAGTATATTGTACTAAACCCCCTTTTTTTCCCCCTTCCGCCCGAGTAAGAGCTAAGCCTATAGACCAAGACTTTGTCAGTGTGCACCTGCCCAGTCTTGCCCTCTTTCCCCGTGTCTTCCATTGCCTGGTACGAATACTTCAGTTGTTAGTGGCATCCTGCCCCAGTTTTGTGCCCTCCCTTCCCCCTTTCTTCATATTTTAAAGCTCGCTATACTGGAACCAAAGCCCGAGTGCGCTAACCTTTTTTCCCCTCTGGCAGACTTGTCAAGTTACGCTTCTGTCCCTTTGTGGAGTGGTCCGTCTATTTTCACAATGACTCCACAAACAAACCTCTTGCTTTTTGGTTTTTTTGCGTGTAAACTCTTGTCTGAAATTGGTCTCCCGTTTCTTTCCTCTGCTTTTCCCAACTTGATTTTGCTCCTGTCCTCCGTACCTCCTTTCGCCTGAAAAGTCGTCTTGCGGGCCTTTTCCCTTTGGGTACTCCCCAACGCTTTTAATGTTTATGTGTTCCCCCCCTTTGGCACCCGTCTGGGGCATATGTTTGCTGCAGTCTCAATATCCCGTCCCTGTGCACTGTGACTTCTACGACCTTGTCCTGATCAATTCTGGTGTCAACCTCTTCCAAAGTGGGGTATGAATCCACAACCCTTGTTTTGGCTCTAGACAAGCGTGGCAAGATTTACGTCAAGGTGGGGTGGTTTTGATCCCCGTTTTTTTTTTCTTCCTCTCTAGTTACTTGCCTCTTCCCTTGTTTCTTTTTTGAATAACTTATGTCCCGAACAGTCTAAAGGTCAGCAGTTGTTTTTGCCCAAAGCCGGGTGATATCCGGCTTTGTTTTTTTCCCCCGGATATTATGCTATCGGATTTTTTTTTCGCACGGATCTTCAACTCCCCTCATTATTATTCCCTTTTCTATGAGTGTACTGCGACCCTGAAGGTGAAGCCACTTGGAGTTTGCTTTTATAGGGTTCGTTCCCAAAAAAGGGGGACGGTGGGCGGGGCTTCGCCTTTTTCGATCCTTCCCTCTCTTTCCTCCTCGCTAACCCTCTGCTCCGAACTGGATCGGGGTACTTCAATGCTTTTCGTTTGTGTTTTTAGTTGCAGGAGCGAGTTTTCCGGCATTCATTATCCCCTCTTTTCTCTTCTTTCCGGGCCTCCGGGTGTTTTACTTTTTTTGGTTCTCTCCCTTTTGCTCCCAAAGGATGAGCTGGGATACCGGAGTTGGAGCTGGCTTCGAGTACACTTTCAGTCCCCCATTCCCGGACCTTGTCCCAATGATTGCCTACCTTGGGATGCCCAAGGAATGGATTTTTTCCTCTTTGTTAATTTTTTTTTTTCTCCCTTTCTTTGCTGCTCTCATCCTATCCCTGTGAACCCAGTCTCCACCACGCTGACTAGCTCACCTCTCCCATGCCGGCGCCCTATGTCCCCTTCTCCTCCCCCCGCTCCCTTTCTCCCTTTCTCTTTAGACGGTCCCAGCGCGGACCCCCCTTTTTTTTTTAGCATTGTGACACCGTATCTGATTTTGCAGTTGCCTACCCGATACTAGTCCATACATTCAACGCTAACAGCTTTCGTTTCTGCACCTTACCCCTGCAGGATAGGATTTTTTACTGCTCCTTTTTCTTGCAGTGATGCGGGGAGAGTTTTTTGCTTAGTTCCCTGCGGTGATACCTTTGGTGTGGGGATTTGTGGCTTGGTTCGTATCTAATCAATCCCTTTCCTTTCTCAACCTCTTCTTCTTCTCCCTTTCCTCTCGTTTTTGTTGATCTGACCCGTTTCCAGTTTTTTCCCTTAATACAAGCCAGAGAAAATTATCCCCACGAGTAAAAGACATTTCATAAGAAAGGTCACAATCAAAGATCTTGCTATCTTCTCCTTCACATTCCCCCCTCTCCTTTCTCCTCGCGGGTAAGGGTTCCCTTGAAACGAGGTCATATTTTCGGCGGAGATCGCTTTCTCTAGAGCCTTTTCATCTAATAATTCAGGTGTTCTCTTTCTTCCCCCAACATTTTCCCTTCCCTTCCAGTCCTCCCCCATCAATTTCCTATGTCTTTTTTAGTCGTTCCCTTAAGAGGACTGCCAGGGATATATTCTCCTGTACCTTGAGCGATGTTTCGGACCTTTCCCCTCCCCTTTTTCTTTATTTCTTCCCATCATCCCCAATTTACGAACCCCATCATTACGCCTAGTCATCCCCTAATTATTCATCTAAAGTTTTCGGCCTAACCGTTAGATTGTCCAACGGCACTTTCCTGGTAATTCCTTCATGCCCCTTCCCCCCCCCCCCTTTTACTAGCATTCTCGTTTTCGGGCGAAAACTGTCACCCCCAACCTTAGCCCCCCCACCAGGAAAAATCTGGTAATTTCAGCGTTCTCCCAATTACCGAGTTTTTGCCGTACCTCCTGCAATGTCTCCTCCCCTCCCCCCACAATCCTCCTTTCGCTACCCTCCAGTTTGAGATTTGTTTCGCCTTTCCTTTTTCTTGATCGACATACAGGAATACTGTCCCCGTCCAACATTCCTTCCTGAATCTCTCCCCGTTTCCCCTCTTTTCAAGCTCACATGCTTTCAAGTCGCTGTCAAGTCTTTCCATTCCATTTCTTTCTTTTCATGAGTTGCCAATTTCCCCCCTCTTCAGGTCTTTGCTCCACAAGCTACCTTTTCCACCACTATATTAGCTCCTATAGCCGCCGGTGGATTTCACCGCCCTATCACTTCACGTCTTTTGTTTGCATTTGACCCCTGTTTTGTTCCTTTCGTCTCCTCCAGGACCTGGTATTGTCTCCAGATAGTGGCTCTGCGGTCAAATATAGTCCTCTCCCCCCCACGCATTTAACCACCTAGCCCATTGCCCGGTCTTTTCCTTTTTTTCTGGACCCCCCTAGCTTCACATTTCTCATCCATTCTTGTGTCTTATAACATTTCTGATCCTTGGAATCTTTGAGCAGTCAGCTTTTCTCCTTATCCCCCCTGCGCCTTTTCCCCCCATGTACTTTTTACCCCTGACTGTGAACAATAAAATACGCGCGTGGACCCAGCCCCCCCGTCTGTACGCAGAACTGGTCTTGCGACAGTTTTTTCCCTTTCTCGGACTTATTCAATGGGACTAAGCACTCTTCCTGCAATTTTCTCTCCCCGATTACAAGACCCCACACTCCTTACTAAGTTGTGGCCCCCCCCCTTTTCTACTTAACACTTTCCCACAAACCCTTTCCCGCCCTCGCCCTTGAGTCCCTTCACCATGTTTGATGCAGCTCGAGTCTTTTCCTCATGAGAGCGTGCTTTCTTGAACTTGTTTCCCCTTCCACTTTCTTTGTGCCCTCACGAGCTCTCAGTAAGCTCTCGTCTCTCTTTCTGACTTCTGAGTTACCTTTTCCATCTTCAGGCCCTTTTTTTTACAAATCCTTTGCTTACTTCTTAGAGAGTATTGCTGAGTTTGCGCCATGGGTGTTTTATTATAGCTCCCCCCTTTTGTCTTTTTTTTCTTCTTTTTATCGGATTACCCGATAGCGTTTCTCCCCCCTATGGCAGGTCTTTATAGCTAAAAATGTGTTCCCCCAAACAGTTTGTTGCACCCCCTCCCCCCCCCCGCTGCACCTTACTTCCGCTGTGCACGGTTAGGTTAGATCTAGCTTAGAGGGCTGACTGATCTCTATCAGGTGTGGTCGGTATACTTTGATCCACTGCTCGTTGCTTGCCGCTTGGCCCTCCTTCCCTCAATATCGTTCCCACAATCACCATTTCCCCCCCTTCCCCGGCTCCTCTTCTTGATTCGCTTCCCTCCTCCCCCCCCTCCCACCCCTGACCAAACTCCCTTTCATTACAAGGCTGACTCATCGCGTTCCGACTTTGCTACGGAGGGTGTTCCTTCAATTTCCGGTCCAGTTCCCTCGTTTCTTTTCGGCTTTTTCAAACTTTGGTTTTCCTTCACTCCCATCATCCTCTTTCTCCGTAAACCTGTTGACAGTGGGGGGATGCGCCTCCATTGTAGTTGCAAAGCAGTTTCTCTGTTCCCTGTCGCACTTTCGTTGGTTCGTTCCAGCGGGCTTGATGTCTCTAACATCTGTAGCTCTGTTCTTCTTTTTTTTCAACCTCCCCCCGACCTTCCCCAATCTCTCCTACCCGTGGTCCAGGACTAGGAGAGTGCGCCACTTTCAGCCTTGACTCTCACTTTTTTTTTCTTTCTCCCCATGGTAAGCTGCCAAATTCTCCCGTAAGCGCTACCTTTAGATTGAATCTAGTTTTGATTACCTCCACTGGGATTTTCCTACCCCACTAAGCCTTCTGTAAATTTTGACTCGAGGGCCATCTCTCTTTGGGGTGATGCAACCCCACGATAATGACTCATCTGTTTGCACTTCCCCCTATCCATCCATTACGGACCTCGCCCTTCTATTTTAGTAAATTTTTTTTTACGGTTTATCCAAACCCCCCCTTAGAACCAGTACCCCCTCTATCGACAAGAAGTGTAATTTTGTTTCGTGAGCACATCCCTTTTTTTTCCTTGTAGATGTGCTCTGTATTTTGGATTGACTTTGAAATGTGTCTGGTGTCGCAAGACCTATTGGGCTTGGGGGAGTGTGTTATAGTAAGTTGGCTGGGGAAAGAATAGACGAGCGTACTTTTATTTGGGAGCTTTTTCCCATACGACTGGTAGGTGGGTGTTGTTGCTTCCCCCCCTTCACCTCTTCTCACCCCCCCCCCCCCCCCCCCCCCCCCCCCCCCCCCCCGTTTGGGGTTTGTGTGTTTGTTTTTGTTGTTTTGTGTGGGTTCACACACGGTCCAGTCTTCCAAAGACCCCTTCCCCCCTCTTCAAGGTTTTAGCGTACCATGGACCTCACAAATAAAACCCATTTGTGGCCCTGGATACACCAGGCTCCCCCCACTAGTCACATACCCCCACACCCTGACCTTTTTTAATCCCCGGACTCCTCCCCCAAGCTCTTCGTTATATTTTTTTCCGAAAGTCTTTTTTCCTTATGGTTGTGGTTTTGCATTAACCCTTCCCCTCCCCCGGTGTTCGAGCGTTCTTGCAAGATCGTACTGCTTGGTTTGTATGGTGCGGCCCTCGAAGAGTCTTGGTCGTTTTTTGAATTCACCCCCCCCCCCCGTCATGTTCCGAAGTCTCCCTGGCTTGAGTCCTTTTTCTTGTGGTCTTTGGGGATTACGATTTTACGGCCCAGCTCTTTGGTACTTTAATGGTCTGCCTTGGACAGCTTACTCTTTTTTTTGGAATGCGCCTTACCTCTCCATGGTCTTCACTGTTTTTCATCGGACAAGGTGGTCCCCATTACCGGTCGACTTGATTTTGACACTGTCGGGTTGATTGGATCTCCCCTCTTCGAGATTGCCACGATCGCTTGATATCGACCCTCAGCATTGTCCCTA
>Ga0179593_1266444_pt1 | contig 15950 bp, 20 predicted proteins | sample CZODoug2_1_08_16_FD_185931 | JGI IMG/M metagenome (GOLD analysis project Ga0179593, IMG submission 185931) | Vadose zone soil fungal communities from Angelo Coast Range Reserve, California, USA - CZODoug2_1_08_16fungal (PacBio error correction) | ecosystem: Environmental > Terrestrial > Soil >... | reverse complement strand
TTTCCTTCTGAAAGGTTCCCTGAGCGAGACAGTCTCTGGTTTTGACCGATCCGTGCATCGATTTTCCTTTTTCAGACGCTGCCCGAGTTTTTTCAAGCGTTCAAGAAACATCAGTAAGCCGCTACGCATGTCACAGCTCCCTTCACCTTTCCCTTATCACTCCGCAACGGAGTTCGTTCCTGTTCCCGTTCAGGGGTCTTTTTACGCCCTTCCCCCCCTTTTGCACTCCCTGACACCTATAATGACGTTCCTCCAGAGGCTAACATACTAAATTTTTCTGGCCTTTGTGCGAGCCGACCCCCCTGCCCGCTTTATGTGTTATTTTTCCCTCTGATATTTTGCTTCACAAAGGATCTGTCCTTTTTTCGACGACCGCTTTTTTTGACTTGCAGCCTTCTGCTGGTGTCTTTTTTGCTCTGGCCTCAACAGTCGAGCTTCCCGATCTTTCTTCGCTTGAAGCGAATTCCTCTTCCCACGGTATCCGCTAGTCGCCCGAGGAGATTGATCCCGGGTCGGCCGTAGTCTCCGTTGGAATCATGCGTTGTGCGTCTTTTGGGTGGCGAGTCCATTCCATGCCCCCCTTTCTTGACGATGTTCCCCCGCCCAGTCTTTCTGCCTCTGCCATTCCGCAACCACACGTTGGACTTTTGGTCCCCTGTTTCCCCGGCGGTACAACCGTGGCTCATGGTCCAAACGACCACGAACGTTTGCGTTCTGTTAGGCGACGCTCAATCGGAGAGATTGTCTCCGAGGTACCCCCTAGCGTTGAATGCGAACGAAGAACACGTTTTTACGCACGTCCCCGGCTCCTCCTCTTTTGTCCCCTTGCTCTTCGGCCGCCCCGCTGGCGCGTTTGTTACCTTGGTTTTATGCTGTTTTCTTCGGGCGTGATCTCGGTTGATGCGACCAAATTACTTCCTTTCGTTTGTTTTTCTGGTTGAGGGCCCGCTCTTTCCTTGGTGTGGTCTGCTCTTTGACCGGCCCAACCAACATGATGTAGTACCCCCTCTTTTAGCAGGTGTACAAGCAGACTCTGTGCTGATTTGCTCATCGATCCCCAGCACTTATGGTGCACAGGTTGTGAAAGGTTCTGAGGTGTGCCCATCCCAACTTTGTCCATGGATTCGATCCCCCTGACGATTGCTTTTTTTTTTGGAAAGCACTACACCGAACAACGAACCACTGAAAAATTATTTTGCGGCCCATAGCCGATTCAGTTTTCCCCTATGCAGGTTGATTCTGTGCCGCGCCGGGATTATGTTCGGTCCTTCGACCTTTAGTTCCTTAAAGAAATGTAGAAAGGTCTGAGGACGGCCTTTGTTGTTTGCTTCCTAAGACTCGGATGTTATCAGAATTGCGAGCCTGCGACCTCGTGTTGGACCACCGACCAACATAGACGATCTCTCCCCGAGATAGGCACTCCTTTGTCGTCCTCTTGCCCTGGAGGGAGGCCGCTCAAGGGCACCACGCCTCTGCCGGCCTTCGCCCTCGTGACACCCCTAGCCTATTTCAGTCACCCTGACGGGCCGATTAAGGGCCACTCCGATAGACCCCTGCTCAGAAACCACCCCACCCCCACGCCCCACCAATAATCAGAGCGCTCGTTTCGGTATCGTCAGAGTGTCCATGCGTATCTCCGTCTGACTTCATGAGCTTAAGAAATGCGAGGAAGAGTTTTTTTTGTAGTTGGTAGGTTGTGTGTGGTGTTTTGTTGTGTGTTCTCCTTAAGGTGTGCCTCTGGGTGCCTTTGTTTGTGTTTTTTTTTTTTTTTTTTGCAACAATGTTTTTTTTGTTTTTTTTTTTTTCTTTTTTGATTTTTTGTGTTTTTTTTTTTTTTGTTTTCTTTAACTTTTTGTTTCTCTTTTGGTTTTTGTGGGATTTTGTCTCCTGGTTTCTTTTTGGCAGTTTTTTTTTCTGGTTTTTTTTTTTTTGGACCTTTTTCATCCAACGTACACCAACTTCTCGGTCCCGAACTCTCCCTGCCTCCCCGCGTCCCATACGACATTTATGATGGAACCTTTTTCTGTCTTTCCCTGATCAGCACGCCCTTCTGCCACGATTGGCACCGTTACTATCCAATCGCTGGAATCATCGCGACTCCCGTCCTACTTGTTCTCTCTCTCCTACCTTCTCTCCCCCCAGATTCTTCCCTCTTTCCCTCGGTCTTCACCGCTCATTTCTGAACATCTAAGATGCGTTAGTCAATAAACCTCTTTTCCACCCCCTTTCTTAGAATGTAGCCTAATGATTCTCGCCGCACGGTCCCCCCCCCCCCCTTCCCCGGCTAAATGTACAGACTCTGCGTTTTGCTTGAGGGGGGTTGTCTGTTTCACGCGTCTTCCGTGACTGAGGTTGTGTCTCCCTATCGCTTTCCCCTCCCCCCTTCACTGCGATCGTTCAGGCCCATGCGGAGCTGCTCCGCCGTGAATTGTGCGTAGCTGGAGAATTCACGCTGCCAGCACGGACTCTATTTGAGTGACTGCCTTCTCCTTTTTCCCCTCCCGGGTTCCCGAAATGGAGCGACTTTTTTTTTTACGTATGATTTGTTTTTTTCAACGATTTTTTACGTCCGGTCCTTATGTTCGTTTAATGTTATTTTTTTTTTTATTCCTTGAATTATTTTGTTTCTGATTGTTTATATTTTTTTTTTTTTTTTTTTTTTTTTTTTCTTCTGCTTCGACGTTGTGTGTCCTTTTCCCTAGGAGCTGTTCCCCTCTTTTCATGTACCAGTTACTGGTTTTCTGTTTTTTCTTGTTTCTGAACGTCGGTCAGCATGGGATGGGATCTCGGTAACGTGTGGGATAGTAAGCTGTTTTCCCCGCTTCATTTTCCTTCTGCAGACTCTCTTTTTTTTTTGTTTGGGTATTGTGGTGTGTATTGTTTTTTTTTTGTTTACTTCTTTTTTATTTTTTGTACCCCCCCACCCCCCCCCTCCCCACCCCCCCCCCCCCTCGCACCACAAGACCACCCCCCCCCAGGGAATAAGAATTCTGGCTCCCCCCCCGCCCCCCCCCTTACTCCCCCCACGTCCCCCACCCCCCCCCCTCCCCCCCGACCCCCCCCCCCAGGTAAGACCCCTGCACCCCCCCCCCCCCGCGCCCCCCCCCCCCCACACCCCTCACCCTAGAGAGTGATTACCCCCCCACGACCCAGGATGGGTCTTCCCACCCCACCGTAGCGACCCCCACCCACGACTCCCCCCCCCAGACACACAACCCCCGCCAACACAACAGCACCCCTACCCGAGCTCCCCCCCCCACCCCCACCACCACCTTCCCCACCGCGCCCACCTCACCCCACCCCCAGCCTTCAACACACCCCCCCCCCCCCTCCCCCCCCCGCTCGTAACCACTACAGTAACCGACCCGCACAACAACCCACCCCACACCCCCCCCCCACCCCCCCCCCCCCCCCCCCCCACCCCCCCCCCCCCCCCCCTCCAAAACCCCCACCCCCCCCCCACCCCCCCCACCCCCCCCCCCCACCCCCCCCTGATGTCCTGTGAAGGTTTTTCTGATTTTCTTCTTTTTTTTTCTTCTTTTTTTTTTTGTTGTTCGGTCAACCCCCCCCCCGATGGTTTGTTTGGAACTTCAGATTCCCTTTTGTTCGAAAAGTTTAGACTCTTTCTTTTGAATGCCCGTTGCGTCTTCACACCCCCCATCTTCTCGTTGTGTCAACAAAGCAGCATTCCCCCCCTTTCTTGATGTCTGCAGCTAGCGTCTCCTATTAACCTCCTAGAGTCTTTTCCCTTCTAACTTTCGAAACCTTCTGATCCCGTGTGTGTTGGATATAGACGTCCCCTCCTTTTTTTTCCCCCCACTGCGCTCAAGTCTAGCTGCACAGGAAATGGTCCTCTGTTGTCCAGCCATATTGATGCCTGTGGACGTGCTTCCCTTGCACCTCGTCAGTCTTACTTTCACAACCCCTCTTTCCTTTTCCCAGAACTTGTAAGTTTCACGACCATTTCCATTCTTCCCTGGACCCTTTTTGCGTCTAGCGGGTGCTTTACCTCTGTTGTCCTAAGACCCCCCCCCACAAAGTCACCCTTCCTAGAAACCCCGCCCCCCCCCCCCCCCAGCAACCTCAGACCAATTCGACTTTTTTGCGGCCCCCCTAAGACTTGATGAACGTGACCACGGCCCACAGAACTCGTAGCTGGCGAACACCCGGCCGTAAATTTCACTCTTTTTTCACGTAACCTCTCCTCTGTTGTCGCCCATAGGAAGTTATTCTCTTTCCTCTTTTTTAACGTCTTCGTCAGATTCGACAGGGCGGTTTATCCCTTCCTTCCCTCCGAAGGTAAAGACAGATAGAACCTTCCCTTTTTCCCTACTTTCGTCGCTTGTCTTTTTCCTCTAATTCCCCCCTCACCTTTCTTTTTTTTGAGTCATTATGACCAGATGGTAGGACCTTCTTTAGCTTTCCCCGATTCTTTTATTCCGAAGTGGCTTCCAAGAAGTTCTGTGTTTCCCCGTCGACTTGATCATTGCTGTCCCTTTGTCACGCTCGCTTTTCCTTCTTGCGAAACGTCCCTCTGTATCTTACCCGTCTGTCCCATCCACGTCGCTGCGTCACGACTTTCTTTTCAGACCTTTCTTGATGCAAGCGTCTTCACCGAAATATGAACTTTCTTTGCCCTTCGTAAATGACATCCTGATTTGCGCTCCCCCTTTTTTCCCCCTTATTTTTCAAGGGGTAGCTTTTGTTTTTTTCTTTTCTTTTGGTTTTAGGAGTGTCTTGAATTTCCCTTTTTTCTGGTACGACGCACTGCCAGAAGATGTTTATTCTCCCATCTGCCTTGAGAAAAAGCCTCTCAATATTCTACTTCTTGAGACAGTAGTTTGACAGCAAAACTTCTCCAGATTCCTTTTGATCCCTATTTCTCGGTAAAATCTCAGTAAGTTTTTAGGTCCTTATTTTTTCTTTTTTCATGGCACCCCCCCCCCCCCCCCCCCCCCCGCCCCACCCCCCCGCTACCCCGCCCTCCCCAATGCGAAACTTTGTGCTCTTTCCTTAGTGACTCGCAAATCCCCCCCCACGTTTTACCTGATTACTGTTTTACGTCAGTATGCGCGAATGATATTTGTTTTCCGGACTTTATTTGACGAGTTACGCCCTCCTGCTCCCTCCTTCTCTATAGAAAGAGTCAACATGCGTCTCTTTTTCTCGTTCCCTGAAAAAGTCCAGTGCCTTCTTCGAGACCCTCTCCTTTCCCTTCTATCTCCCTTCCCACACACCTTCGTACTTTTCGACTCTCGGTCATCTAGGACTCTGCGCTGAGACTACCATTTCTCTTGAGTTTAAGAAGAGCGCAGAACTTCTTTCCCGACCTTTGATGTACATGACCCCTCTTCCTCCTACCTCTCTTTTTTCCTCTTCTCAAACCTTGCTGTTTTATGCCAGCCTTATCTCTTCCTGAATTAATCTGAATTATACCCCCCCTTCCTTTTTCTTATGGCTTCACTCGATTATGAGACGCCGCCCCGGTTATGAAGAGTCACCAGACTCCTTTCCACTCTCCTCTCGTTTGACAGGCGAGAAGCATGTTTTCCCATTTTCCACCTCCACTGCATTGCTCGTCCCTCTCTTTTTTCTACTTTTTCAGAGGAAAGATCTGTCCCCCCTGCGTCCCTCAACACCGCAATTTCTTTTGTCCGACACAGTCACAATTAGTATAAAGATTTCTCTCCCTTTTCTGTGTATCATCATGGCATTTGCCGCGATCTCAAGTGAACACCCCCCCCCCACCGACGCTACCTTATCCTCTGCCTTCAGTCCAAATCCCCTTCCCGATCCTCCCCCTATGCCCCCCCTGGTGCAGAAGTGAAAAGGTCGCTTTTCGTGACGTATCTTTGATCTCGTGACCTCTCGAAATTTCAGAGTCTATCTCCGCCCAGTGTCGCTGATGTTTCTAGTAACTCCTCCCCGCTTTCTACCAGTGAGGACTCCCTTCGCCATGCATCTCTGGTCAGTCTCTGAAGATGCGCTGTTATTCTTCTCTTTGACTCGGTTCAGAGCCACGGTTGAGTGATCTGCCCATCCCCCTGACTTACTTCCGCTTCTTTCGACGCCTCTCAGTGCCGCATCCCCTCCCCCAAGCTTCCTTCCGTCGATGACCTTTAAAGTATATCAGGTGGGCCTTTCCTCCTGCTCTCTTTGGTTTTTTTTTTTTTTGTTTTAGTTTTTCTCCATGCTACGCGACCATGAAAAAGACTTATTTCGGATCTTTTGATCCCCCTGACCCCCCCAGAACTCCCCTGTACCATTCATAACTGATGAACTGACCCAGATGTAAAGTCTTTTTCCCTGGACTTTTGACAACCCCACAAGCCACAGCCCCCCCCCCACCCCCTCCCTATGTAAAATGAAGTGTGTTCTGCCCCTCCCTGATATAATCTCGCGTCCGCTTTCCTCTATCTTGACTTCGTGTTCCTTCGCTAAAACATTCCCCCCGTTAAGCACATCTTGCCACGCGTTTTCGCAAAAGTGCGCGTAAGAACGCCCCCCCCTTCTGAAGTTTATTTTCATACGACAGTCCTCGGTAGTGTCGGATGTGAGAGAGAATCCCACCCGGAGTGGTTGAACAGTAGTCCCTCTTTTTTCCCCTACCTCATTTCCTTTCCCGAAGAGCTCCTTCTAAATGGTCTTTTTTGTTGCCCCCCCCCCCACCCCCCCCACACCAAGGCGAGTAGGGGTTCTTTTTTTTGTTTTTAGTGTTTTTTTGTCATGTTTTGCTAACAAGTTTCCAGGTGATTGGTGTTTGTTTTTTCTCTTTCGCCTTCTTGAAGTGTTCACACCCCCCCCCCACACTTTTTTTTTTTCAGACTGTTGTGTCGGCTTTCTTAGTTTTCCTCTTTTTGCCTATTTTTTTTCCTTTTTCTTTCTTTTTCTAACTTCGATTTTTCCGCTTTGGTCGTCTTTGTTAAGTTTTTGTGTTTTTTTTTTTTATCTTTGTTTTCTTTTTTGTTTTTTTGTTTTTCTTTTTTTTCCCCTATTTTTTTCCTTTAATGTATGTCCTTTTTTGTTTTGCGCTTTTTTTGTGCCTTTGGCCCCAGCCTATTAGTCTTCTTTTTTTTTTTTTTTTTACACCGCCCCCAAACTCTTTTTTTTTTTTTTCCTTTTGTTTTCTCTTTTTTTTTTGTTATTCCGAGTTCTTTATCTCCTTTTTCTTTGAGTTACCAGCCCTTATTCGCTCACTTTTTTTTTTTCTTTTTTCTGAGCCCCAGAAGGCATTTTTTTTTGCATATGTATGTTCCCAATTTTAAGAGATTTCCTTTTTTTTTGAGTAATACCCTCCCAGCCCTTAGACAACTCTTCCTTTTTCTGTCACCTCGGCATTGCCCCCCTCCCCGAGGCTTTAACTGACCTGTGCCCTAGCCAGTCAGTGAAGAAGACGTCTTCCCCCTGCATACCCAGATAGTACGCACGGCCTTCCCCCGATGCAGGTGATCTTTTAGAGAATACGCCGTTCTTTTTTAGTTTGACGATCCTAGCTTTCTGCACCCTTGACGTGTCATTTGCGCACAGCGGAGGTTTGCCCCCACTCCCCGTGTCCTTGAAGGTTGCACAGGTACCCTTAACCTCCTCCTTGGTTTCTTTTCACTGCCTTGTACTGTTTCTTCATTTTTGCGCCCTTTTTCGCTTCCAGTATGCGTTTTTCCCGGGCTCGGTTGACGCTCGTATCCCCCTTTCTGCCGTCCTTTTGGTCCTGCTCCCCCCCCCTCATCAACCCAGACTTTAATACACTGCTCGCTGTCGCGCCTCTTATTTTTTTCTCTCAAACCATAAGTGTGTTCCTCTTCTTTCTGATACCGACACTTCCCCCCCCCCCCGGAGACCCCCAGTCTCTTTCCCTGCATATGCACGAGCGCTCTCCCCCCCTGACACTACCTTGCAGGTCCTGCTGAATTGGAAGAGAGTTCTTTCTCTTTTTCTCGTTCTTGGGTTTTTTTTTTTTTTTCCTTTTTTTTGTTGTGCTTATTTCCTCGTTTTACGAACGTCATTTCTCTGTATTTTTTTTTTTTTCTTTTTTTTTTTTTTTTCTTTTTTTTCTTTTTTTTTTTTCTGCTTTCTCTTCTTTTTTTTTTTTTTTTTTTCTTTCTTTTTTCTTTTTTTTTTTTTTTTTTGTTTTTTTTTTTGGTTTTTTTTCTTCTTCCTCCTTCTCCATTTTTTCTTTTATTTTTTTCTTTTTTCTTTTTTTTTTTTTTTTCTTTTTCTTCTTCTTTTTTTTTTTTTTTTTTTCTTTTTTTGTTTTTTCTTTTTTTCTTGTTTTTTTTTTCTTTGTACCATTTGTCTTCTTTTTTTTTTTGTTCTTTTTTTTCTTTTTTTCCCTACCCCCACCCACCCAACCATTTCGAAGATCACCCAGCCCCCCACCATTAAGAGATTTACTCTACCCTTACTCTGTATTTTCTGGCCAGGCTGATCATGTGATTGTCAGTACATGTTGTTGTATGAGTTCTTCCAAAGAATACCTATCCTACATTCTATTTTTTAGATCTAACAACACAGAAGAGTTTTTTATTGTGGTTTTCTTTGTGTTGTTGTTCTTTCTCTTTTGTGCTTCTTTTTTTTTTTTTTGACCACAGTCGTGCGTGAGATTCCATTTACCCCCTTGCGCAAAGTTTATCCTTTTTCGTGGAGCATGACGGCAATTCGTTTTCCTCATCCCCCCATGCCGAATTTTCAGTGTTTTTTTACTTCCTATTCAATTGTTGTGTTTTCCACTTGGGTGATTAAACAGTTCTTCGCAAACCGTAATTGCAGCGGTTGCCCGCACCACATAAACTTTACTCCACCCCCCCCCCCCTGTCCGACTACACCCCCCAGTCTTCTATGTACTTTCGTATGATATATTGACATGTAAGGATGTCCTTCTTTGCATCAACCTCTTATCTTCCCCCTCTCCGTCTCGGAGAAAGATCAGCCCTCATTATTTCTGACTTCCAAATGAGTTCATCTACCCTATTTTTGATGAATAAGAGTATCACGCTTGCCCACCCCCCTAGCAGAGACTCTTTTTCTTCTTCCGTGCCGACCCCCCCCACGGCCACCATCTGTCTAGACATGATCGAGGATACTAATTTGAAGGACACGGCTTTCACTTTTCGTAGGTCCCCCCCAGACTGAGCTCCTTTTTTTCTTGCCCGTCCGAATCGTCACGGATTCCTTTTTCCTCACGTAAGTATGAAGTTTTACGCTGCTGACCTCTTCTATTCTCCGCTCTGAATGTAGTCCTACCTATACTATTTTATGATGAATTGAGAGATTGAGTTTCTCTCATGCTTTAGCCCCCTTCAAAATGATGCCCCGATCACAGTTCCCGAGACTTACTGCTCCCTCGCTGCTTCCTCCTAGACGACGGGTAACCACAGAGACCTCTACTCTGTGATTGAATCTTCTTCCAACATTTACGGTTTGTCCTTCCGACTTACTTTTCGTCCCCCTTCCACGAAGCTCCTTCAGGCATGGTGTGACAACTCTCCATCGTCCTGTCCATGCCGCCACCGCTAGACGACGACACTATGCCTGTTTTTTTCTTTTACATACTTTCCCCCCCTTGACCCCGTTGAACTTTTCCGAGTCTTTTTCCCCTTAGTCCCCATTCGCATACCCTTGCGGCCCCAAAGAGATTAAGGAGCCGTACCCTTTCTTTTCCCGAGCACGTAAAGGTCAGGCCTCATCTGCCTCAGGTGACCTATGATACTATCCTTTCTGTACTCACGTCACGTATCCCCTTTCTCTGACCTGCGATTTTACTTCCGCACTTTATTTTCTCTCTGTAAGGAGAATGTAGTGATATTGCAGAGATACTATGTCTCTCCCCCCTACACATGAGTACATTGTACATGTTGTAGCATCGTTTTTCCCCCCCTCCCCACAGACTTTTCCGCTTCCTACCCCGATGAAATCTTGACGCTCCTCCTCCGACACTCCCGTCTTTTTTCCCTTTGAACATAGACCCCCCCTGTGACGACCTGCCTACAACCACCTGATGTCTTATTAGTTCATCGATTCGGTTCCCTATCGCTGAACTATGTCCTCGAGCCCTCCGACCCTTACTCTGCGTGCACTTGTTTCCTTCCCTTCCCCTTTTTTCCTCACGAGCCTTCCCCTCTCTTGTCCCTCTTCCTCTCTAGCTCTGATTTGGCGTTAGCGTTTGTCTTTCCTCCTCCACCACTAGCGGCACCTTCGCCGGGGCGGGGTCCCGGGGCTTTTAATTGACCGCGCCCCTTGGCTTGTTTTTTCCTTTCATGGGGATGGAGTAAGCCCCCTGCCCTACCTTTTCCCCTTAGTTTCCGACCGCTGTTGCGATCTGGTTTTGATGATTAGTGGGAGGGCTTAAACCTTTTTTTTTTTTCGTTTATGGAATTTTTTTTTGCTTTTTGCTTTTCTTGCCCCCACTTCTTGGCGCGCTGTTTAGTGTTTTTCATTTTTTTTTTTCGGAGAAGTTGACGACCCCTCCGACGGTGTGCCTGTGTTTGAGAGGACAGGCCCCATCGTACTTCTGTCCTTAACAGTAGTTTCTCCTATGTTTTCATTTGTCGTACATTTTGAAGAGTCCCCCCCTTTTGTCGGTGCCGGATCGCCGGCCTGCAGCTGGTGTGCAATAGAGTCCCCCGATCTTCGTTCCCGTTTCCTCTTTTTTCTTAGAGGAATTCTTTTCTTTTACCTTTCTACAAAACTCATATCCCCTCTTCCTCTTGAAAAGTTTTCCCCTTTTTCTCCCTCAGTCCCATCGTAATTTTAGTCTTTTGAATCGCCCCCGGTCGTCCCCCCCCTCGTCCCATCTCTTTCCTGTTTTGCAGACAGAATAGATCCTACCCCTCGTTGCATCCTTTCTACACACCCCGCCTTCAAGTCGAGATATTTAGAGTTTGTACCGCAACACGCCCCTTGATTTTCCTAACCTCACTTCCCTGATCTACAGCACCTTCTTTTATGGCGTGATGCGCTCTAGTCTGTCTTTCCTTTCGAGGCATACCCACTCTCTTAGCAACTGGCCCCCCGACGATCGTCCCGACATTTCCCTATAGGGAGCCCTGTCTCCAAGCCGCCAAAAGTTTAGTTTCCTCTGAAACCCTAATACGGAGACGGACCTTAACGCCACGTCCCATGCCTGTCCTTTTCCCCCATGTTTTTTTTTTTTTTCTATGGTCAACCGTTATTGTCCGTTCCTCGCGCCCACCCCCCCCTCCCATCTACTATGAATGGATCAGCGGGTTTCATCCGAATCGCGTCCGGTTGGCAAGCGGAAAGAAATATTTTTATCACATTTTCCTTTCCTCTGACAAATCCCGAGACTTCCTCCTGCCTGTGTTTTCGCTTCACACGCGCACGCATGCCACTCCCCTCTTTGACGCCAAGTCCCCGGTCCGATTCCCCTCAACCCTCCTCAGCCGACGATCAGAGGAGCTAAGCACCGAGTGAGATCCATCCCCTGATACGGCAGCTCCAGGTGAATGTCTCCCCACCCATGACGACAGACTCCAAGCACTTAGTTCTGTAGTTCGTAACTAGACCCCTTTCCCTATCCAAGAACTGAGCACACGGCTTAGGTCTTTCCACAACTCTCCACATCTTCCCCGAGTTTTCCTTTTCCTTCCCTCTGGCCCCTGGCATAGAATACGCTTTGGAGCCCCGCAAATAGATGAAGTATCCTTTGACATCCTATTTTCAATTCCCGTAACGTCTTAGAAGTCCCCTCCCACTTATGTCGTTAATTTCGTCCCCGAAACTAGGATTAAACGTACCTGGTGATATTTCCGAATTCTCTCTTGGACGCGCTGACATCTTGCAGTCCTGTTCCCCCCGGACTCCGAGTCCCTGTTTCCACCAGTTCTCTTTACTACCACTCCCTCGGGCCCCCTTACTCCCTTTCGCAACCCAGGGACAAGTACCCTCGCGTATAATTTGCCCTGCTGAGTCTTCTCGAACACCTTTCCCGTGTACTTTGTAACCTCGAAGTTCACCTGTTTGACCACGCGCGTCCTCTATGACGAACACCCCGTCTGCCCTTAAGTCTAGCACAGTGTTTTCCCATTCGCCTGCTTATTATGCAACGATTTCCCTCACGCAGTCCTGTTTTGCTTCGCATTTACTCTCAAGAGGGGTTGTCCCCATTCCTTTTACCTGAAGAGGCAATGAGCCATATCGCGTTCCTTTCCCCTCCCCCGTGCTGCCCGTTGCTTGTTTGCTTCTTTTGCTATTGTTTTTCGTTTTTTTGCCACACCTCGGCACCACGCAGCCCCCGATCTCTGATGGAGTCCTTTTTTTTTCTGCGGCAATGATCTCACTTCTCTCCTGTCTTTAATATCTTTTTTAGTTCCCCGGCTGATGTCCTCCGTTCGGCATCGGGGCCCCCTTTTGTACGGTCACAAATGGACGACTTTTTTTTCTCGTGCATGCAAAAGTATTAGGCTGGCATCCAGCTGCCGCGGCGACTACGGTCTTTTTTTTTCCTTTCCTTTTTATGGGTGCAAGGTCGACCCCCTAGCCGTAGAAGTTCAGCATCTTTCGAACTCGTTCAGCCTGCTCGAGTTTTCCTTGTTGCTCTTCCTCAATTTCACCGGCCTTCAACCGGCCAGTTCCTTCCCCCCCCTAACCTCTTCAGAATCTTCCTCCAATGACGTACAGGTCGTTGTAGTCCCCCTATCCCCCGTAACCCAGGTTCCGCCCATGCCCCAATATATGAACTTGGTAGACCCTTCCCCCCCCCGGTTTTAGAGCAAACCTTCTCACCCCATTCATCGAGACGTACAAATTGCAACACGTGATTCCACCCAGCGTACACCCCTTTTGACAGGATGTTCCCCCATCTCAAAGAAGTACAAGTCCACCCCTCTCCCCGAAGCTACTTTCTGTAACTGACGTCTCAGGAGGCTTGCTCAGAATCGACCCTTATCGTATGAGTTTTGGCGACGTCGCTGGTTTTCTTGGACATTGAAAGCTTGAAGTCCAGACTGCTTTCCCTCCTAAACTACCCATATTTTCGAATTAGTATTATCTTTGCGGCCTCTCCTCCAAAGAGGCCCTCTCAGCCTGCCTAGCCCCCTGTTCCCTTCTCCTGGCAAGCGTTTTTTTTCGGAGCTGAGTTTCCCTTCCGGGGCATCCTTCCTTTCCCCCTTTTAGATTTCCCGATTAGCCTTCAGCTTTTTTTATGTTCTTAAGATGTAGGGATGCTTTCGTGAGCGCCCCATGTTTCTCCGTCTTCCGAGACTGATCTATCCTTTGCATTTTTCTCTTGCTTTCTTTCCAGTCTAACTCTCTATACTTCCTCTTCCCCCCATTCTTTGTCAAAAAAGAACCCGTCTTCTCATTACTATCTTCCCCCCTGAATGGTTCTCATCGTGGTTTGCGAGTGTCAGTGTTTCTCCAGAATAATTTCCCCTCGATTCTATTTTTCGTAGCGTCCTTTCTTCTGTACCTGTATGATCCTCCATCTCCTCTGTTACGCAGAAGGCCAGTGACTCCTTCCCCCTTTTGCCATCCGCTCTCCTAAAAGCCCTCTCCGATGATCCCTTCTTTTTTCTCCTCCCCCTCGTTTCCTTGTTTTTTCTCCTCTTTCATCCCTATAGCCTCTCTACCGGCGACTGAGTTCCGGTTTTGTGCGCCTTGACTTCTTTCCTGGTTCCTTCAGAATCGCGACAAATCCCCGCAAGTCTCTCTCTCCCTTCTCCCAGTCCCTGCTGCGCATTTAAGCTCAACGAAATATGCCACAGGAGTAGTCCTCTTTCTCCTCTTTCGCCCGTTGCTCGAAGGATGACCTTACTGTCCATTGAGTCCTATTCGCCTGCTCCACCCCCCTCTTTTTTTGTCCCTCGAGTGTCCCTTTTTTTTTTCTTTTTGTTGCTTTTCACCTCTTTTCTTCGTAGATCTATGACTCTCCTCTATCCCTTAGTTTACAGCCGTGTGCACTCAGTCCACTGATGACTCCTTTTGTGCGTTCTGACTTTACTGTCTTAATCTATGTCCTTTGACCTGTGCTGTTTTCTTTTTTTCCTCCCTCTCCTTTTCCTTGCAAGACGACATACCTCGAACTCAGGCAGCTTCCCGCTCTAGAGAATCAGGTCGTCAGATATTTATGCCCCTTTTTCAACCTCTCTGTCCCCCAAGGTGCTTAGATGATCAGATACACCTCAGGTCCTTCTGAGCTTCTCTCATCCCCGAAAGATTTCTTCTGCACCCTGCTTTGTTTGGATGAGGAGTCACCGCTTGCCAACTCCCTTCCTCTCCTTTCATTTCCTCTTCATTGAGAGCTGTGTCCTACTTTTTCTCCCCCCCCCCGGGTAGGCAGTAGATTTGTTCTACCGAATGTCGCCCTGCTTGAACCCCTTCCCCTCCCTTCTTCAGCCGGCCCCCTCCTCAATTCAGTCTACCTTCTTCTCTTTTTTACCCAGGTGTAACGTTCCCCCCTTGGCACGATCTTCCCAGGGACACTACCCTAATTTCTAGGATTTTTTTGCTCGAATTCTCTCCCCTAGGTCTTATTTCATAAGTCTGGTCATACAAGCTTTCTTCTCCACCCTTCGACGCGTCCCAGTCCTTCCCTCCTTCCTGAACGCTTTTCCCCCTGGCTTATCAACCCTAGACGAGTTGTCTTGATTGCCCTGCTTCGCTTCTGAGCCAGATTTAATATGCGTTCCCTTCTATTTTGATTTTCTTCTCCCCCCCGTCTTGAATTTGCTCTCTGTTTTTTTTTAAGTCTTTTCGTTTGTCCTTGTTTATCTTGCCCCCATGTTGTGGGCTCACAGTTTGCAGTGGCCTGGACCTTGTCAGTTTTTTCATTTCCCCTCTATGCCCTTCCCTTCGACTATTCTTTCCCTCTTTTTGACAAAGTTAGTGGCCTCGCGGGTGGTTGACGCCAGCAAATTTGTCCTTTGCCCACGATGCTAGGGTCCCGTTTCTGCCCAACACTCCCCTTTTCTCTTCAGTTTTCTTCGCCGATTTTTTAAAGAGCGGTTACCAGGTGTGATGGTCCTTTTCTCTTGCTTCGCCCTGCTTTCCAGGACCGCTTTTTGACAGGCATATGTTTACCTTTGGAATTTCTAAGCCCCGCAGGCTATTTACTCCTCCGCCCTACGATGAGTTTTGATATTGGCAGAATTAAACGTACAATATCGCATCTATTTTAGAAAGCTGAGAGCATTCAGTGTCCGTCGTAAATGCCCCGCACCATGGAGTCTTAACCGACGCAAGGACCTCTCTTTTGAGCATGGCGATTCCTGTATTCTTTTCTCCTTCCCCCCCAAGAGTCAGCTTCACGCTCCCCTCCTGGGCCTATTCACCTGCATGGGTACAGGTTTGACTTGCTTGGCAGGATAGGTAGGACTCCATAATCTAGTTTTCCCTCTCCCTGAAAGGGGTTGGTCTCTCGTCCAAGGTGACCCCGAATGATATGTTTTGTTCCTTTGATTGACCGTCCCATTTCCCCCCCAAACTCGAGCACGGTTTCCGTTTTTTTGCACGCATAGTACGGTGTTGTGATAGTGGACTGGGATCTCCCGGTTGACAATGTATACCTTGACTATTCTTTCTGAGGGGACCCGCTTAGTCATTCACTTCTTCCCCCGAGAGAACCGATTGCCTTCCCTAACTTTATAAGAGTGTAGATTAGCAAAGACTTCTTTTCGTCCTGCCCCAGGATTGAAGACTCCCCCCCTTTCTTTGAAGATCAACGTCGTCCCCCCCCCCCCCCCCCCGTGCCGAAGTGAACCGTACACCTCTTGAATTCCATCTTTCCAAAACCAAGCCCTTCCTGTTTGAATATTGGTCCCTTATTGCTGATGCTAACTACGCCACGGCAAGTGAGAAGTTCTCAACTAGCTTCCCTCTTTTTAACCGCTAGCGCCCTTCCCCTCCCTGCCCCCCCCCTTGAAGAGAGTCAGGTGCTCACCATGGTCACGAGGTTTTTCGACCCACGAGCTTGCGAGGCCTTTACGGAGTCCTCC
>Ga0179593_1443697_pt1 | contig 15951 bp, 17 predicted proteins | sample CZODoug2_1_08_16_FD_185931 | JGI IMG/M metagenome (GOLD analysis project Ga0179593, IMG submission 185931) | Vadose zone soil fungal communities from Angelo Coast Range Reserve, California, USA - CZODoug2_1_08_16fungal (PacBio error correction) | ecosystem: Environmental > Terrestrial > Soil >... | reverse complement strand
TCACGGTTGTTCCCCCGGTAGCAACATATTTTCGCGTTATGGATATGAGACGTCCCCTCTTCTTTCCTCCTTCCTGATGCGGAGCGTCTGGGCCTTTTTTTTTCCTGAGTTGAAGCAGGAGGAAGTCTCCCCGCGGGTCTTTTCCCCCCGGTGAAGGACTTAGCTGCGTTGCTAAGAGCTCGTGAAGTACACCTGCTCCCTTAAATTCCTGCTGAGTTTTGCCTGTAGCCGCTTTTTGCCTGGAAAGCAGACCCGGATCAGGGATCTGGCTCTTGTGCACAATGGAGGCCCCTGTTTTCAGAGTCCACGAGCTTTTTGATTTTGCTTCGGAGTTTGCCTTAGGTCCCAAGGTGTTTTCTTCCTTCTCTGCTCAAGAATTAAGAAGCTGGACGTTGGCAGTTGTGAGGGTGTTCTTCACGCTGTGTTGCTCTGCGCCTGATAAAGTAGCCCGAATTATTTCTTGAGCGGCCCCCGTGGTTTTTTTTGCCCCTGTTGTTTTTTGAGCTCCTCCATTCTTGGTCGACTGCGGATCGAGTCTTTTCCGAAGTTGCCGCGTGTACGGGTTCGATGCAGCTAGCGGCCAGGGCGGATCCCTTTTTTGATTTGTTTCCCTCAGGTTTCCCCAGCAACTCATTTCTATTACCCGGCCCCTTCTAACTTCTTTTCTTCCCCCTTTGCACACCGTATAGACCCTGAGATGCAAGTAACGCGATAGCCATTGCCTGACCTGCAAGGTTTCTTATCACATTTCCCACTCTCGTGTCCTTCTGGTTCCCCCTTTCAGGAAAGAATGGAAGCGATTGACGTACCTCGCACGTAGCGCATACTAAGAGGACGGATTTTTCGCTTGCATTTTCTCCACTTGTAATTTCATCTGTGTTTTCTTTTTTATGCTTTTTACCTGCAGCCTTTTGGTGAGTGAAGAATGCGGCTTTCGTCTGGCAGCGCGGATTCAACTCTTTTCTTTTTCCTGTGATACTATTTCCTTATTTTAACTTTATTTTTCTCCCGAAATGAAGGTGTAAGATAAATCTCTTCGGAACGTCAGCATCTGCGATTGCGTCCCTCTAACGCACACGAACACCCCTCGTGGCCTGTCTTGTACAGTTTTTTGCGATCTTGTTTCTTTGCGGGGCAGTTTTTTTTTTTGTGGAACAACTGAAGACTTGTAGCCGCCCTCGGGCGTGCACTGCTGCCTGGTTTCTTTCGTTTTCAAGATATGCGCTTATTGACGAGAATCGTTCCCCGGAATTTTCGGTTCGAGGTTTTTTCTTCCCTATCGGTTCTGGGGTCTCCCTGTGAGCAAGGTTATCCTGAACTCATCGTATTTTCTCTTTTTGCCCGTTTACAACCGTTCTTTATCTCCCTCCGTTTCACAACTATATGCTCAAAACTCAAGGAGAAACCCCGTGGGGCGGGGTGACTTCGTTCTTTTTCTCTTCGTTTTATTCCCCTACCCGGTCTTTACTTTTGTAAAGGTAGACCCTCCCCCTTTGCCCCTTTTCTTTTCTTTTACATGCCAAGGCCACTCTTGAAAATCGGCTTAAACCCGACTGGCCAGTGCCTATCTCGACGCGTTAGCATGCGCGGTCTCCTCGATGAGCATCAGAGATGATCCTCCCAGGGCCGGGCAAACATGAGTAGTTTCTTTGTTTTCCTTTATTCCAGATGCGCGTTCTCCCCTCTTCTTTCTCTTTTCGGTAGACGAGTTCAGACTTTCCTTACCTAGAGCGAGATACGCGTCAGCATGGCTTAGACCGATTAAACCGGATTTCCACTCGCTCCGGTTCAGAAAGTAAGCAACCTCTGAGTTGGAGAGCCTTCCGATAAAGGACCCTGTCCTCCTTCCCTCTCTGCCCTTCATAGTGCCCGCAACGTATTCGTTTTTTTATTGTGGACGAGCGCGCCTCCCGGCGACAGCTGGTCTGCCTTTAACCTGAACAAGTTCTTAACCTTTCAGTCGCGTTTCTCTCAGGCAGACGTCGCGATGTTCTTAACACAGTCTTTTGAAGGCCCTTTTTTGTTTCATGCTCCTTTTTATGCCCTGCGAGAAACCCAAAACCCTGGCCCCCCCCCCCTACCGCCCGTCCCGCGGTATTTTGACCCATCCCCCAAAAAAATAAATTCGTAGCTTTTTTGCCGTCCTCGTCAATGCCCCAGACAGGATTTCCTTTTTCGACCGCCCTCGGCGGCCTACTCCTCCTGCGCCTCAGCGTACTCCTACGTCTCGTCCCTGGCCCAGAACTTTCGACCTGGTAAACGAGGACGTACAAACGTTGACAGAAGGTTTTTTTGCTTCTCTTGGCTACGTTTCCTTCCCCTTCATTTACTTCAGCCTTCAGGGTCGGCGCTTCCTCAATGAACCCGCCCACCCTCTCATTTGCGGACGGGGCTTTTCCCCTCATCTCCCGACATAGACTTATTTTATTTCCCTCCTCCTCCTTGATGTTCTGTCTATCCTTACGTAGGAGCCTCGCCGCCGTCTTCAAGAGCAACACTCCTATTTTTTTTTTTGTTTTGGGCCTGCAAGTCTATGAGAAGCGTTCCCTAAACCTTGAGACCTTTTTTCTTTCAAATGAACATTTCTTTTTTACTCTGGTTGTTCTCCCGTCTCCCTCCCCTCCTTTCCTTCATTCAGAAACCCGGTCTGTTACCCTAAGCCGTTACGCAGTGCCCAACACTTTTAGGCCAGAACTGCAGTCCGCTTTGGCGGAGTCGTTCCCTTTTCTTTTCCCAAAAATTTATTCCTGACGTACGTTTCCCTTTCTTTCCTGAGTAGACGCGCGTGCTTTCTTGAGTCGCGTATATGCGTGGATCGGTGCGCCCTCCTTTTCCCGCCTTTAGACTTCCCCCCCCCTGTAAGGACTGGACTTTCAACTTCAACAATGTTACTCCCCCCCCAACGCGCCTACCATCCCAGCTATAACGGGTCGAACCTTTCAGACTCTTTTACACGCCTTTCCCCCTCTTTCTCAATGATAAACAAGAGTCTATGACCTAATCTATGCCACACCCGGAAAGGAGATCTTTTTTTATTCTTGCCTCCGCTAGTTCGGAACCTCACTCCGAAGAAAGACTTTCCTCCCACGAACCCGCTCGGCCTTGACCTTACTCCACCTGAGCGCTTGCGTGAAGTGAACCATCAGTAGGTTTCGGTATTCCGCTTTCTGTGTCTCCTTTCCTCCTTCTTAGAACAAGCTTTTTCGCCGTCCTTCACTGCGCCTCTTCGACTCATCAGAGCCAGCGCCCTCTTAAAGAAAAGTGATGCAATGGAGTTATTCTCAGCTCAGCGCTCTCTCTTTTCTTTGTCTCCGGCCCTTGTCTAGACTCGCAGCGCCTCAGACCAACTCGACATCGTACAGTACCGAAATATTGTTTTAATAGTGTCCTTCACTTTCTAACTGCCCCTGAAGTTTGCGGCTTCCCTCCTCCCCTCCCCGCTTTTTATTTTTAAGTAGTGGTTCCATCACGGGGCCTGACCCAACTGAGAATTGTTTTTTTCTCCCCTGCCGCCGAAAGTTACTCACTTTTTTTCGACCCCTCTTTCCCTAAGCTCAGTGACAAACTTTTGTTCCCTGACGCAAACACACCTCATCTTTTTGTTGCCATAGACCCTTCTCCTGACCCTTTTTTGCTAATAATGATTAGTTACTCGGAAGGAAGTCCCTTGTTTTTTCTCTCACGTTTTTCCCTCTTTCCCCTTGTCGATGGCGCCCCCCTACTTAAAGATCAGCCGCACCTGCCCACCGCAACAATACACACGCGGCCACAACCCGTCTTTCCCCCTCCCTTTTTTTGATCAGCACCGGTGCTCTGAACGATTACATTTTGAGCTTCTTTCGAGGTTTTTCCTGGGCGTCCTCCCCCCCTTCCTCCCCCTCGCCCAATAAATATTTTACCAGCACTGGCAGACGGTCAAATAGAGTTCGGTACTCCCCCGCTTCGACCTCCTCGCCAAACACCTCCGACCCCCTCGAACCTCGCCTGGACCTTCCCTTTTCCATGCTACCAGTTAGACGCGCATCAAGCTTCCCCCCCGCTTTTCTCAGCACGTTCTTTCTCCCCAATTTATCCTTGAACCAAGCGGCCCAAGTCAGGATCCTCTACCCTCCCGTATGAATATCTGAGCTTTTTTCCCGACTTTTGTCCGTTCACTTTTTCTTCAGTTTTCCATGCGTTGTCCTACCCTCACCAGACACTTTAAAGTAGACACAGTTTTCACAAGTGACAACCTGAGTCCCAGAAAGATTCCTTTTTTTTTATGTCCTGAGCCTTTTCCCTCCCCAAGAGCTTGCCTCGTGTTGAACCCGCTAAACTCCGTTGGGTACGTACATGTCCTCCCCTCTTTTCCAACTCTTTAAATCGACCCTCCCCCTTGAACTCCCTTCAAGACCATATCCATCCCCCCCCGCCCCCCCGCGAAGCCTCAGTCCATTCCCCAGACCGACACCCGGCCGCCGGGATCACCACCCGATTCCACCCTGAAACAAACAATGAGTGCTCTGTGACCCCTCCTCGGTACCACCTCCCCCCCCTTTAAAAACGGAATCGACCCTCGCCACGAGCCGCACGAACGCTGTAAGACCCCCTAATTACGAGGGCTTAACATCTCCTTACGTGCCCTCTGTAGTTTCTTCACCGGAAGCCTGACCTTTTTACGGCAACCCTGCCCCCTCCCTTCCCCCTTCAAGTCCCCTATCTTCGAACGCTTTCCGCACACCCCTTACAGAAGCCCCTAAGATCTTCCCCCTGGTCATTGCCTGCAAAGCTAAACGCCCGACTTTTTTTTTTCCCATACCCCCCGACTTCCCCTCCCTTCCCTTTTGGAAGAACACCGCGCTTCTTTCCCGACTGGCCCCAACCCTCCCCTTCCCGCCGCCGGCCGACACGGCCTCACCGCGTTCCCCGCTACTATCACTCAGCGTCCCATATCTTCCTCACTAACCTTGTGTCCAACGGTCTACTCTTTCTATTATTCACTCATTTTTTTTCTCTCTCTTGCACCTGCTTGACCTGTCCCCCCGAGCGAAGCGGCGGACTCTGCTGCGTAAACAAGGCTCCTTGTCGGTGAGCGTTTTTCTTCGTTTTTTTGTTAGTACTCGTGCAGATAACCGACGGTTTTCGTTTATTTTTTTAGTTTCCCCCCACCGTTTTCCTTTTTGCGGCAGGATTTTGGCGTTTCGCGGCAGAGAGGCGATGTTGATGCGGCTAGTTTCCTCTTCCCCATTTTCCTTCTTTTCACACACCCCTTGTGCAACCAGTGCTGGGGAGAGTTCCTTTTTGAAGGAACGTGATTGAGGTCTTTTCTGTAATTTTCTCTTTGTCCTCTTGTTTTCCCTTCGGGAGTTCAGCGCGGCGTCGTTGACTTATCCCGGTATTGGACACAGTTGATGGGAGTGTTAATGGCCGTTTTTAGTTCATTTTTGAATCTGACTTCGTTTGGGGATATTCACCCTCTTTTGTTTGTCCCCTCTGTCTTCGACAGGATATCCGATTTGGCGCAGCAGAGTTTCTGGGAACTTGTGTGTGAGCAGCACCTGAGAAGTCTCTGTTGACCGATTCTTACTTTCCAGTTCTGCTTTCCTTGATTTCCTCTTTTTTACTCTTCCATGAGGGAGCTTTCGGCCTTCTTAACTTGGGTTCTTCTTTCCCCGGTTACCTTCTTGGAGTAAAGGCTTTTTTTTTTTTTTTTCCTCAGGTCTGGAATTTTTATCTTTTTTTTTATTCTTGCGGATTTTCCTCCCCCAATTACCACGTATTCGAGTCCGCGAGCCTGCCCCCCCCCCCTTGGCCCGACCGCAACTCTAATAACTTCTCGTCTTTCGCTTTAAGATTCGGCCGTCGCGCTTCACTCCTTTACCCGAAAATACGGATGCCAACGAGCATTGCAGAGCAAGATCGCAAACCCTATTTTTCGAACAGCGACGCACTCCTTGAAGATCCATTGTAGTTTTCGGTCTGCGAAGCCTGCTGTCCTTTCCTCGTCACTACGAAACGTTTTCCGCACTAATGGATCCGACCCCATCTGAGCCTGTCGGAAAGCTGGAGCGACGCGTGGCTGATGGTCCGCTGCTTCGATTTCCTTTCGGGAGGCTATCGATTTCACGGTTTCGATACTCTGCCGCTCGCTGTGTGCCTCTTTTCCCTCGCTCTTTCTTTTCTAGAAGCACATGTTACAGACGGTTTTTTTTCTCCTATTTTATTGTTAAATTGACGAGATTAGTGGTATTTTTAAGACCGTCTTTCCCAGCACCCTCAGACCCCCTCTAAAAGCCAGCGAGCTATTAAAATTATTTTACTTCCCTGTTGCTGACACATGAGTTTGCGAAAGCGGGCAGACTCCCCTGCGTATGTTACAAGGAACCCTAGAACCATCTTCTAAACACACCTCGACTCCAACGTCGAAGTTTTTTGTTCCCCTTTCCCTTACCTGCACTGCATCTGTAACGAAAAGCGCTAGGTGCTCAACCTTCCGTCCTAACTTCGTCCATGAGACCTTTAGCAGAAGAGGACTAAGTTTCAAAGTATAGAAGTCGTCCCCAGACCTGCCCCTCTCTGCGGAAAGCTGTACACAATTCCCCCTGATTTCTGCGATTCTAAAAGTAATAATCTTTGAGTAACATCCCTATTTTGACTCCCCCCCTCCCCCCTGTCAGTGAAAGGCCGGTGCGGCGGACGACGCTTAATTCTTCTCCTGCGTCTATTTTTTTTTTCCTCGGACCATGAAGGCATCTGTGGCTCGCCAAATTCCCTTTTTTTTTTTTCCCCCTGATGCTTGCCCTTGCGCGAGCTGCCCTCTCGGGAGCCTTTATCTCGCTGGCATGTCTTCTCATGCGCAATCAATCAGGTCGAGTTTTCCCTGAGAGGACTTTATCAAAAGAATCCACTCCCTGTACAAGTTCACGATTGCCCCTTTTCCCTCCCTTTTTTCGTCAGACTCTCCTTGCCATGCCTACGCACGGTCATAGATAGAATGAGGACCTACTTCGACGCCACCCGAAGCTTGTAGGAACCCCAACTTTTTCTTAGAAGAAAACACCCACGAACAGCCCGAGAGGAGAGGGTCTTTCCTTTTTTTCTGAAAGGCGTACCCCCGAAGTAGAGACCACGACTTTCCCTCACAAAGCTTCTCGCACAATGCTTGCCCGAGAGTAGCATTTTTGATCGAGGACTAACGCCCCCCTGAACAAGATGCCCCCCCAGTTTCTCGCCTCACCCTCCCTCTACTTCCGTACCCTTCAATTGGACAAACCCCACGAAGTACAATCAACATCACCAATGCGTCGCGTAGGCCCCACTAGACCCGAACCACTAGCAACACTACCAAAAGCTCCTTTTCAGAATGAATTGGTTAGTCCCAAGTCTAAGGACCTTCTTCCCCTTTGCCGCGGCAGAGCTGCCTGCGCCTTCTTTAACTTCCTGGGCAAATAGCCCCACACACCACGACCCCCAAAAGACACAAGACCCCCCAAACGTTTTGCGAAGCTCAATTCCCCATACCCCTCCCAAAGATCCACACCACCTCCCGAGATCGTACATCGGAAGCATCGTTCTACTTGCCCGTCTCCGACCCTTAAGGTTTCCTACTAACCCTCTTTTTCCCCCTTTCCTTCAACAACCCGTGGTGCACCTTGCGTAAGGGCCCGGACTCCTGTTCATTGACAGACTCATGCTGGACCCCCCTGTTGCGACTTCCTTAAGACACTCCCCCCATGAGCCCCCATCCTACTTTGCGTCCTCCCTTCCCCCGCCACCCCTCCTCCGGTCTCAGCCGTGACCACCATACGTAGAGACCTCCACTTCTCCCTTATCTAAGCTTTCCCCGTGGTGAGTTGATGGGTCGAAAAAAGATCCTCTTCTTTTAAGTCGACCCACTATGACAGGAAACTTAACCCTCCAGCTCCACGAGTTTACACAAAATTTCATACCCCTCCTTATTAACGTTTGTTTAGAAAAATAGAAACATCCCTCAACAAGAATAATCTTACTCGTCCCTTTTCGGCCGTAACTACGCCATTTCCTTTTCGGCGAGTTGACGTTGGTCCAAAGGATCAGTCACCCCCGTCCCCACGAGAAAAGAAAGGCCCTCACTTTGCTCTGTCCGCTTGCCCATTCCCTTCTTTCCCCTCTGAGTCACCCCCCCCCCCCTTTTTTTTCTTTTGTGCCCCCCCACGCCCTTTTTGCTGAATGAAATCTGACTTCCTTCAATTATAATAAGGTTGTCTTTCTTTACTTCTGAAAGTAGCAACATACACCGAAGTGGACGAGGTAACTATCCCGGTGCGTTGACTGCTACAGACACCCACAAAAAATTGGCTTCTGTATTCCCCTATAGGCCGCTGGAGTTCAGGCGTTTATCCTCTTTCGACGATATGCAAACCCCCCACCTTCCCTCTTGCCAAGAGACGATGGCTGGCTCCCTGTTCTTCGACCTGCCATACACCGAGCACCCTCCCTAAACAAGGCAGGTTCCTACTAACGGGAGTCATTCTCACCCCACTATCACGTTCTGCATTTTCTACGCCTCGCCCGCAAGAATAGTACCGTTACCGTTTCCCACGTGTCTATTTACCATATGATTTTTTCTTATTAACAGTTACCCCCTTCTTAAAAGCCCCCAACAAGACGAACCCTTTCCTTTAGACAAATCGACGCCGCGATACTTCCAGGACTCTTACTCACCCCCCATAGGCATGAACTCGGCGCCTTCCCCCCCACCCCAGTAGCTCGTCACATTAGAGCTTTCCCAAAGTGTAAAGACGTGGGTCGACCCTTTGAACTACTTGCTTTTTAAACGCTACACCTTCTTCTTTCTCCCCGCACGGTCCTCAACTTTCCCCTTCGCGCACACCAAGGAACACTTGCTCCCGTCCCTTTTCCTGACTCTGTACTCTTTTTTAAACAATACATCCTTGTCTTTTTTCACCCGCTTTAGAAATCGGGATATTTTTTTTTCTTCTTACAGGATCCCCCTTCCTCCCCCTCCTAACCAGAATACCGCAGACGAGACTGCAACTCGAAAAGCAAATGGTCTCCAACCAGGATCACGTCTATTTTCCGCGCCCGAAAACTTGAACGTTAGCCCTCCACTGCACGATCTAAACTAATGAAGAAACCAGGACATATAGACTAAGCCCCTTTATCAACCCTCCCTATCTCGTCCTTGAGTGATCGCACCCTTGTCGCCCCATCAAGGGAGGTTTTCTTCTATCACCCCAAGAATCCCTGAATCCCTTCCTAGCACCATCATGTTTTTCCTTTCACTCTTTATAAAGTACCAATATCGTGGCCAGTCTCACTCGCAACCTTCCTAATTCCATTTATCTTCAGTTCACCTTTCTGGAACCCTTTTTAAGTAACAGACGTTCCCTCACCTCCTGTAGTAACTTCTCAACACCAACGGACATAGCCAGTCGCTCCCCTAATCTCTCGAGTTAATCCATTTAATATCTACCCTCTACCCGGGCACGCGCCCACAGAAAACCGCCCCTTTGTTTCTTTCAGAGAAGACAAAATTCGAATCAAGAATGAAGTCTTTGACCACCATTGTTGTCAACCAGCGATCCATCTCAACTATAAAAGAAAAAACCCTCAAGTACCCCCCCCAGACCCTCCCCTGCCAGCGAGACCACTCATAGAAACGCGTAAGCCCACGCATTTTCCCCTGAACTCGCCCCTAAGGCCACTTGTGCGCTTCTTTCCCCCTATTCCCTGTCTAGCCCGCACACCGGCTCCTGAGGCTCAGCCCCCGGCGAATCTCATCACAAGAGTCCCTTCCACAGATCCTTTAAATTTCCCGCTCCTTGTCAAAGAAAACCTTTTTTTCGACTCCGCCCCACTGTCTCCTCCTGTCTTTTTTTTCTTTCCCGAGGACACACAGTAGCCACAACGAAATAGCCGGCCCCCATGACGAGTGACGCGTATAGTACATACAACAGATCGCACCCTTGTACATTTTTCCGAAACAAGCCATCCTCCGGTTTCCCCTCGACCCCAGATTAGGCAAGTAAGCCAGGACGCTTTCCCCCCCCCAAAGCTCCTCAAATTGCCTCCTTTAAGTGCGTCTGATTGACATAATGACCCCGCCGTGACCGACGCACGCCAATACCCAATGACCATGTCCCCATACATCTCTGAAGAAGTCACCCCTGACCTCGTTTTCCCCCGTCGCTTTTTCCCCTCCCCCCCCTCATACCTACATTTACTTCCGCTCCAACGGAATGGCCCTGACCCACTCCCCCCCTTCAATTCTTGTCCTAAACCCGCCCATGAACAGCCTGACGTAGCTCGTCTAGCATCCCCCTCCCCTTTCTACGCACCCCACAGCGAACGCGTTCCCCCCCTGCCCCCGATAAGCCCACGTTCCAGTAGACTATTTCCAAGATCCCCACATTTCTTCCCCTTCTGCCCAAAGCTCCCTCATCACCCAGAGGAGACTGAAAAACGACAACCTGGTGGCACGTACCACTAGACGCAACACTTAAGTCCCCTCCTCGTCTCACCTCTCCCCAGTGACATGAATAGGATTGCGACAACGCATTTACGATTTGTCCCCCCCCTCATTCCTCTCCAGGACGACCAGACACGCCTTCCGGTTACGCTCTGAAGACATCCTCCACCCTCTCCACTCCAAAGTGTAAGCTATTTTTATATCCACAGTGAGAACCCCCACCCGTTTTATCAAATAGTATCTCTTTACATATTCCTCCGCTGTCTGTTGTTTGTTCTCTCTCTTTTCCACGTTCTCACCAGAAAGCAGAGTCGTTTGAGGATCTTGCTGAGCTCTGTACCGCTCCGTGATGATTTGTTGATGGATGTGCTGCTTTTTTTTTTTTTTTTTTTATTTCTCGAAAGCCTTTTTCCCCCTTTCTTCTCTTTCCCGTCCGAAATGCCCTTTCCCATCGGTTTGCACACAGTCCGAGAACAATACACAAAACTGGATTCTGAATGGTTTCCCCCCCCCCCCCCTTCTGCAACTCACGACGTTCTTTCCGGGTGCTGACCGGTTGAGACTTTACTGTCTTTTTTTGATCCACGTCTGCAACTTCTGGCGGGTTTGCAGATAGAAAATTGGGGTCCTTTTTCGATATAGATCGTAAGGTCTTTCTTTTTTATCTCGGCACAGGAACCCGGTGCGCGCGAACGAGCGCGGCGCGTACCCTATCCTATTCTCAAGTCTTCGATGCGTTTTCTTCCTTAAAGATGCAAGAATTAGTCCTGATTCCCTCTGACCAGGACAGGAGCAGCGCCTTTTCGCTCGTTTCCTTTATGTCCACCTGCTCGTTCCCTGCACGTTAAAGTTGCCAGCACGGCCGACGGGAACCGGTTGCTTACAGGTCGGCGAATCACTTGCCCTATTGCAAACCATGTCGTAGAGGGATGTTCCCTATTTTTTCTTGGTTAGCTGCTGGTCTTCTGGGAGAGCGAAGTGGCTGCTCGTGTCGAGACTTAACCCGGGCTTCTTGCTTTCGACTTATGAATGTTCACGCGTCTGACCCTTTTGCGTTTCCTGTTTTTCACTTCGCCCTATCCCTACCCCTTAGCCCCCCCCCCCCCCCCGCGAACCTCTGATCCTCTCGCAGAGCTACTGCCCTCCAGTCTCCCCTTGCCGTTAGGAAAGCTTTTCAACACTTAACATTACGAGCCCCCCCCTCTGTGACGACCCCAGAGAAACAGATTCAAACTGGCTGACTTTCCCTTCTGCCTGGTTTAGGAGGATTTCCCTTTCTTTGTGCCGTTTCCTGTAACCCTCTGCTTCCTTTAGTTTCTTTCTCCCCCCCATGGTGATGAGCCCTGGCGTTCTATGGCATGCGCGGAGGCATGCGCCGCGCGTTGTTTTCCCCTATGTAGGTGCCTTTTTACGAGTTGTTCCCCTGTGTCTCTCCATTTCCGCTGACACCACGCTGGCTTCTTGTACGATAGTAGGTTTTATGCTACCCCTTTTGACGTTTCCTTCACCCCCCATTTTGTGGCCACCGACCCGCGATACACGTTTATTAAGTTCTGTTTTTTCCGGAGGTCGTTTTGTGTTTTTTCCCTGACCGGAGCGCCTTGGACCTCCTCTTTGAGGCTTCTTTCTTTTTCAAATGTAGCAAGGGTAGTTTCTCTTTATCAGGCTGTTTTCTCTGTCTTTCGCAGCCTGGCATGACTAGACCAGTGCCTCCCTTGCTAAGAAGGCGAAGGCCCTTTTCCTGTTTTTCGTTTTGTGATCGGCCCGAAACATACGGGCGGAACACTCGACTCTTGATCTCTTTGCTAACTTTTCGTACTTTTAGTTTTTCTATAATAAGTACCAATAAGTCCGATCTTTTTTTCCCCCTCGGCGCACCACGAAGCTAGTGCGTCCTCCTATGTTCCGCGTCTTCATCCCTCTCACCACATAGACCAGGAAGTAAACGCTCCCCGAATCCCGAACGGACCTTACATGACACGTCCGTAGATAGCAAAATCCCTCGTGTCAATTGTCTATCTCGAAAGCACCGGTTCTCATCGACGCAACACCTCTAATGCCTTTTTACAACCTTCTTGACCTTTCAGATCAAGCCGTCCTTCTTCCTGTCCCCTCTGTTTTGTGTGTCTCTTTGATTGTGTTGTTTCGGTTTTTTTTTCTGGGCCGAGCATTTCTGTTCTGCTGTGATGCCGCGTTTCCGTCCCTTTTTCCAAGTTCCCCCCTATGCGAGCATCTTTAAACCCCTGAAACGCATGTTAAGGTCATCGGCTTTTTGACTTAACGGCAATACCCCAGTCCTCTCTCCTTCAGAGGACAGCTCCACTGGAATAAGGACCAGGCCCTATCGACTTTTTTTTTCCTCTTCCCTGATCCCTCGGATGATTGCGTGATTTTTTTTGTGCAGCATCACTCTCCCCGCGGACGACGCACTTTTTGTCCATTTTTTCCCTTTCCTAGAGACACCAAAGTCTCAGTTCTATTAGTTTTTATCGTAGGGAACTATTCGATCGTATCTAGTGTTCTTCGACCCTTGCCTTTTCGAGCCGGCGGCTTGGCGGAAGCTGCCGTCCCTTCTCATTCACGCCTGTTCGGGGCGCAAAACGCACCCCCCCCCTCAATGAAACTTCCCCCTGAAATTTGCAATGGAAACCTCCTCCCCCCTACCTTATATCGACTCCCATGCGCGCTCAGCCGGAAGGACCGAAATTCTCTACTCAGTTCTTACCCCCCCCCTCGCAGTAATGTCACGTACACTAAAGCGTTCAACCTATCCCCTTTTTCTCCCCTCCAGCAAGAAGGGAGAATTAAGTCGCCTGGGCTGCTCCCCGCGCGGACCCTTCCGCTTTTACCACTCTTCCGAAGTTCCCCCTTTTTGTATCCTCCTGACCCCCCTTCAAAATAGGTAGGTTCGAGCTCGAACTTCCCCCTTCCTTTTCCTCAAATATACTTTTCCCATCACTACTTGTTGCGGAGATTTCGTACTTTAGGCTTTATCTCCCCTGATTTCCCTAAGAAGCTCTTTGTTAGCTTATAGAATTTATCTCTCATTTCCCAGAGAGTGTTGCATTCCTCTCCCCTTTTACTCGAGCGTGAGTAAGCCACTTTCTGAATATCTGATCTCCGTTCTCAGGTTCAAACCCACTCCCCCCCCCAACTTTTCTGACTCCCTAATGTCTGAGAGAAGTTAGTTTCCGATGGACCCTGTTTTGACTAAAGTTCTTCTTTTTGCTTTTTTTTTCTTTTCCCTCCTCTCGGCTAAGGGAATAGGCTGATCCAACTATCGAGGGGGCTGTGCGTGCGCGGTCTAGTTGCTCTTGTTTGCTAGTTTTCCTTTGGTAGGTTCGGACTTTTTCGCAACTGAACTTTTACTCGCCGACCTGGCCACCAAGGTCCTTGTCGCCCTTCCCTACGATATTTTTTTACCTTTCTCACGATTCCCCCCAACATGAAGACTTACATGCACACAACTTAGCCGCGTTCCTGGTCCCTGTTGCCTGTTATAGGAAAGCCGTATATGTGGGTGTTTTTTTTTTTTTTTTTTTTTTTTTTGTTGTGTTTTGTTTTTTTCTTTTTTGTTTGTGTTTTTTTGTCCCCCGTGGCCCCAACAACCTCGTCCGACAGCGAACTTGTAATTAATCCTTAAGAAGGACCAATTCTTCAGGGCGAATCCATTTTCCCCAGATAGGATCAATCCGCCCCCCTCTTTAACTCAGGATGTTGGGGATTTTGCATCCGGATTGGTTACATCCCCTTTTCAACTTTCATTCGAGACGATTCTCCCTTCTCCCATATCTCCACGTCGTCGACAGCCGCACCCCTTTTTCCCCTGATCTCCTTCTCACCCCCTCCCAGTTTGCCCGCTTCTTGGATGCACTGATACTGCCTTTTCCTCCTTTTCCCTAGAAGTACTTTTATCAAAATCATAGTTCTGAAGGCACCAAACTTTCCCTTTTATCTCATTTGTGTCCATTGTTTCCTACTCCTTGCATTTCAATATCGCGCCTTTTACTTACCCGAGTCATCCGGAAAGTCGTATTTTTTCATTTCTGCCCCCCAAGTGTGCCAAGGTCTAAAGTTTTGTGTCGAACGACGCGTGTAAAACTCTCCTATTTTTCCTCACCCCCCTTACATCTTCCCTTGAAGTCTTCCGAGTTTCAATCCAGTCAGACCTTTATTTTTCTCTTTAGACGCGGATCTCCACACTAAATACCCAAGAACATTTTAACTCGGCATTTCCCCTTTCTGCCCCCAAGAGGGAACTCGCAGCGTCTCCTCCAAGAATGCTATTTAAAGACTTTTACCCGATTTCCATTTCACTCCAAAACCCCTCCGTACGAAACTGAAGCATACGCCCGCCCACTTCCCCGACGCCCTGTTTTAAAGAAAAGCTTATAACTCTATTTCATAGATCCAACCAGATTCCTCAAAAAGGAAAGAAGAGCGAGATTTCTCTGTTCCTTTTCTTTGAGTCCTTCACCCCTCTGCAATGAACAAAGAACCTCTAACATACAGAGAGCCCAGTCGCGAGATACCCCCGCCACCCCATCCGACCTTTCACTTCTCCACACTTTAAGTGACTGATCGCAGCATGCAATCCGCGCTTAGCCCAGAACTTCCTCCCTCCTTCTCAGCCCCGAGAGAGACCGCCTAGCGTGTCGTACCTTCTTCACCCTTCAACCCTTTCTACGTTTCCGATTTTAAGTCTCTCCCAATTATTCTACGCTCGTGCTTTGTACCCCCCCCATCTTTCTTATCCTACCAGGCCTGCCATCGCACGAACTCTTTACATCTCGTACGCCTTCAAGTTTCCCCCATCTTGGAAGCCTTTCGCTTTTTTTTAACCTTTCACTGAACGGCGCATACGCTTCCTGCCGTTCCTCAAGAGCAGCGCACTATATGCCTTCTTTTCCGTCTCCATTCCTTGCCAGACCTTTAATCTACCCCACAAGACATCGTCCTTCCGAACAGCTCCCACACAAGAGACTTTCTCCCGAGCAACGGCCCGAGGCCGGCACGAACCCCAGCATCCCATTATCTGCCCCTTACGTCCCCCTCCGGCCAACTGAATATTTCTGAATCATAGCACCGTCACTTGTCTCACTTAACCCCACCTCCAGCACGAGGCTTTACCGCCTGCCGCCAGCACAGCACCCTTTTTCCCCTTCCCCTCAAGACCGTGCAGTCCATGAACGAACGTACCCCCCCTCACCCTGCCGCCTCCATTCCCCGATCAACCTCCGTCGCTAGCCCCTACCATCCACCCCTCCCTTCAGATAATTTTTCACAGAATTCCCGCAGATAAGAACGACCGAAGCCTCCTCCTGAGAAGCATGTACAAATCAACGGAACTTTTTTTCCCAGTAACCGCCGCCTGACGGACGCAGTGCCCCCCAACCTTCAGTCCCCCTCCTCATTCCTTCCACCCTCCTCCAGTCCTTTTTCCGAAATGTCTAATTCTCTGCTCCCCTGACTTTCCTTCTGCACCGCAAATTTTTCTTTCT
>Ga0179593_1426819_pt1 | contig 15951 bp, 28 predicted proteins | sample CZODoug2_1_08_16_FD_185931 | JGI IMG/M metagenome (GOLD analysis project Ga0179593, IMG submission 185931) | Vadose zone soil fungal communities from Angelo Coast Range Reserve, California, USA - CZODoug2_1_08_16fungal (PacBio error correction) | ecosystem: Environmental > Terrestrial > Soil >... | reverse complement strand
CCCCCATTGATGGGTATTGGACCCGCTGTTGCCATACCTTTCGCGATTGAGATAGTTACCATATTCGGGATTTTTATTGGCTTGGCGAATTTCCGCAACTTCCGCGCTGGTTCTGACAGAAAGGTCTCCGGTGGGTGTTTGACCCCTCCTGGCCTTCTCAAAGTTCTGTTCTTCTCGTTATTGTCTTCTTCGCCTAGGAACGTTGGAATTGGACTCGTCAGTTTTCTTACCAAATGGTTTTCTTTTCCCCCTTTTCCGGTCGTCAGCTATAGTTTCTCCCTGTTTCGGAAAATCCTTTGGTCCTTTTTTTTGCAGTCACCCCGCGTAGTTCCCCCGGAAGGTTTCTCCTTGCGGTCCTCCCACCGTTCTACCATTGGTGTCCTTCTCATGTCGGGTCCCCGAACTCCCAAATTTTTTGGTGATGGGTGTATCCCCCTTCTCCCCTTTGTTGGGAACACGGCTCCTTGTCTATTTTCCGACGTCCCTGCTTTCCCTATGATCTCATATGGGATCTTTTGTCTTAACAACAGAGTAGATTGTCCCCAGGGTTCTCGATAACGGGATTATTGTCACATGATCTCCTATGCTTGGGTTAAGGTTTTTTCTTTTTGGTTCGGAACATCTTTCCATTTTTCCCCAGCTTTTGTCTCGACCACCTTACTATGCCCCGTTTTCACATCTTCGTTCTGCAATCTTCTAAAGCCACCCCGGGTCTTCCCCTTTGCCTTTTTTAGGATTGCTCCCCTCCTTTCCTCATTCACGTGTCGGATTTACTTTTTGTTTTTTTCCAAAACTCGGCACACGGAACTGGAAACCCCCCCGTGCAATCCGTTTCCTCGCTATCCCCGGTTCCAATCAACTTTTTCTCTTTTATGGTTTGGATTGGCCCTCGCCTTTTTTGCTTTTTTTCTGGTGTTTTAATCCTTATCTGTTCTTTCCCTTTTCTTCTGGGAGCGACCTTTTCCCTTTCTAGAAACTTTGTTTTCATGCTCAATACATTTTTTTTTTTTTATTGACCATTTTCTTGTGCATTGCACCCTAAGGTAATCCTTTCCTGATGGGATTTAAAGTCTTTTTTCTTGCTTGTTCCCCCTTTTTGACCTCCTTTCTTTTCAAGTGTTTCACATACTTTCTTTCCTAATCAGAACGGCCCCAGGCCGACAGCTTTAATTTTTTTTTTTTTTTCAACGCGTTTGGGTAATTCATTGATTTGAGTGTCTCTTGAAACTTGAAGCCCTTCTTGCTGGTTTTGCTGGGCCCCCCCCTTCGTCTCTTTTTTTTTTTTTGTTTTTAAATTACCCAGCCCCGGGACCTATTTTTCCCATCCTTCATTTTTTTTTTTTTCCCCCTTCCGGCCACCCCCTTTAACGTCCCCCTCGTTCCCTGCCTTGATTCTTTTGTCCCCCCCCCCCTGATCTTATCCTCCCAAATTGTTGGCTTTGGGGTTTAAATTTTTTGTGTCCCCGTGACCCCCTCCCCTCGTAGTTTTTGCTCTTTTTTCCTGGTTTAAGTCCGCACTCATCGTAGTACCCTTTTTTAATAACCCCGGAGCGGTTCCCGCACGTTCCCGGTTTTGGTTTTTTTTTTTAATTTTTTTTTTACTTTTTCTTTTTTGTTCGATTTACCGTGATATTTTTCCCACCCTTTTTTTTAGAACCTACTTTTGTGCCCAGCACAGCTACGTTGAAATTCGTTGCTTTGGCCCTTCCCTCCCCCACGTAATTGAGTAGAAGCCACTGTTCCCCCCCCTCTTCGTTTACTTCTGTTTTGTTGACGTCTGGCGAAACACCTTTTTATCCTTCACTGTTAAAAATATTCTTCTTACTTCACGGGACTTTCATTACATCGTTCCACCCCCCTCTGTTCTTTATTTTCGCACAATACCTTTGCCCCCCCAGTTTACGTCTCCTTGTTTTCATTTACCCAATCCCTTTTGATGGTCTCCGGTGCATTTTTTACACTGTCCTTATCTGTTTCCGATGCTTGTCACATCGCTCCCTATTTTTTTTCCTGGTCCAGACCTTACCCCTTTTTTCAATCGTGGCGGGCTTCGTTTTCGTTGTAATGTTTCTCTTACCCACCCCCCCCCCCCTCGCTTGTCGCCACCCTCCCTCGCCAACGAGCTCGGTTACTACTTTTTAGGTTCACCCCTTCAACTTCAAGTGCAGTCTGTTGTCCGCTACTTTGGTATGTGTCCTCCCATGGTCTCCCTTACTTGATAGCCTCCGGCTGATTTTTTTTTTTTTTTTTTGTTTGTTTTTGTTTGGACCTTCCCATTTTCACCTTTAGTTTCGGTTTCTTCCCCACCAGTTTTTCCCCCTTTTCCATTTTTGTCCCAACACATCATTCGTACTCTCCCACTTTCCCCCTGTGCCTTCTTTTGAGATTGGTCCCCCCCAGGGACGCAGACTCTGGGCCTTTGTCTCAATGCCCCCCCCCCCCCCTTGGACAGAAATCCGTTGTTTCATAGGTGGTCCGGGTTGGGGTGGCACCTTTCCCCCCTTTTTTTAGTACCCCAGCATCTTGTTGCCCCTTAAATTGATTTTAGAATTTTCTTTGTCCACCTCTCTCTCCCCCCGCTTCCCGTCCGCATTTTTTTTTTTTCCCGTGCGCCCTCGGGGGGGACCCTTCTAAGACTTTTTTTACCCCCTAACCAACCCCCCCGCCCCCCTCTTGGGACCCCCCCCCTCAACACGGCGTTTCCTTATTCCTCCAAACTTGCCACAGCGGTTTTCTCCACCTTCCTCGAGAACCGCCTCTTTTGCGATACCATCCCGTCCGTTGAATCCCCATGCTTGTTTTTGGCCAGGCGCCCGAGGCCCCATAACATTTTTGCCCCGTTCGTGGGCATTCGCCCCGCTCGGGCCCTCCTGTCCGAAAAAAAACCCCACCATTTTTTTTTTTTAAAACTGCTTTGCTTTTTTTTCTATAGTTAGCCAACATAGGGGTCCGTATACTGGACCGCTTCTCGAACCTTCCCCCCCTCGTCACCTTCTCTTTAAAACGCCGGACCACGTCCTTTTCAGTCCGCTTGACGGTTCCAACTCCATCATTCTGGCCCCCTTTGGCACCGAACCCCCCCTCACCTTTTTCTTCCACTCTTTGAGACCTGGCTTGGCCCTGTTTGTTCCGCCCCATTTTTTTTTTTTGCCTTTCCCGTAAATTTTACTTCCCCCACAAATGTTCTGAACAGCGTGTCTCGCCAATCTTACGGTGACTTCCCCCCAGTCCTTCCGAACAGTTAGGAGGTTTTCAGTGCGAAACAAAAACCCTTCCCTTTTTCGTTCATGTTTACTATCTTTTCGTTTCACCTCCCCAGATTCTAGCCTTCTTGGGCCTTGATTCTTTTTTCCCTCTTCATTGCTTGTCCCCCCCTTTTTTTCCATAACTCCGGTTTTTTTTTGTTTTCGAGTTTTTCTTTTTTTTTCTCCCCAATTGTTTTTCACTCTTGCTAACTGTCCCGTGGCTTGCTTAAAATACAAGATCGGAAACCTGCCCTCCTTTTAATTGTCTATCAACCAGCTACACGTTGGCGCACTTCCCATTGTTCCCCCAGTGATTTCTCCGGGGCGATGTCGCCACCCAACGCTTTTCCTTTTTTGCTTCCTGTTTTTCTCATGTCTTTCTCCCTCCCATGTTTCATCCTTCAAGGCCAGCGCATTTTCCCTCTTTTTTCCTATTGTGCCACGTCTCTCTGATGGTTACTCGTCACTGTAAGCCGGTTTCCGGCGTTCGTTTTTTTTTTTCCCTCTTCCGTTGCTTTTAGTTTTGCTTTTCTTGCTTTTCCATTAGTCGCTCGGCCTGTTGTTTTCATCTTCCCCCCTTCCCTGACCCTTCCGTCTCGCTTCAGTCTTGACAAAAAATTTCGGACGCGGAGTCCTCTCTTTTTCCCTTGTCCCGATGCGTGCAGCTTTATTTTTTTTGTTACTTCAAATGTTTTGGAGCATTTTGCTCGCTTCGTTTGCAGGCATGGGCTTTTTCAATATTGTTTCTCCTTGCTTTCAGTGGGTTTTTACATGGTTTGGTGGCGTGTATCTTTTCTTTTATTAGGAGGCGTTTTCCTGTTCGCTCTCCAGTCCCCGGTGGGACTCCTCTATCTGCGCTTGGGTCTTCGTCCCCAAAATTGGAGCTTCGTTGCTCGCTGCTGTGTCTTTCTTTTTTCATTTACGCATAGGGCCGTTCCTCCCCTGCAATTCTGGTCTGGTGTTTTGGGTTTCATGATGCTATCGTCCCCCACATGACAGTGTTGCTTTTTGCCCCAACCGTGGACCCGTCTTTCCGAGTTTTTTCGGAATCGGTCCTTTTCTGGTTTTTTTACTTCTTCATGTTGTACGCCTTTTTTCTTTTTCCTAATACCGGTGTGCCTGGTACGACTTCCACGGCCAAAAAAACCCTTTTTCTTTCCCTCCTTGAAGAGAATTTTTTCCTTTTTTTTGTTTGTTCTCCTTCTCCCTCCCAACCCTGGGGTTACCGCACGAATCACTTTTTTTTCCATTACGTGTACCCCGCCCTTCGTTGGTTTCCCGCTCATTTTTTCGTATCTTTCTCTCCTTTGTTGTTCAACTACCAGCGTCCCCCCCACCCGCTTACAAGGCGTCATTCTGGACAACCCTGGTTTTATCGGCTGTGACCTGCATTTGGGGTTGTCATTCTTTCCTCCCCCCCAGCTTTTTTACCTTTTTTCCCTTGTGACCAACTTTTTTTTTGCCTCGTTTTCGGTTCCAACATTTTATTTTTATTTTTCAACGTCTCTGTCTTTCTCCCCCTCTTTGCTTTGTTCAACCTATTTTCTTTCCTGTAATGTGCATTTAAACTGATGGGGTCGAACATTTTTTTTTGATCAAACCCATTTCCTACCCTTTTTTCCCCTCACTGGGGCAAGTCTCTCCCGGAAGTTTGCCCCTCATCATGTGTTCGTCTTTTTTGGCGTTTTTTTTTTCTGTTGGACAATCTTTGACCGGGGCCCCCCTCCCCCGCCCCCACCCCCTTTGCTTCTTGTAGGGAAACGTACCAATTTGTTCGTTTTTGTTTTTTTGCCACGCGTTTCTTTCGTGTTACTTTCTCCTTCTTGGGCTTCCCCACTTGCACATTCTGTTTTCCTGTTGTGCACGGCCACTTAGTTCCCCCCTTCCCCTTTGTTTTGTAATCCGTCTTTTCTGAGCATAGATTGGCCGCTTTTTTTCGTGAACTTGTTTTGAGTGTTTTGCAGTTTCTCAAGGCTCCATTAATTTTTCCCCCCACACTTTTTGATGTCGTGGTGCCAAAACCCCCTACATTACTAGAATTTTTCAACAGCAGGTGTCTGCCTTTCGGTACTTTTCCTTCTCCAATCTTTCTCTTTTCCCTTATCCCCCTGTTTTGAGATTGCAGCTTATGGTTCTGTTACCCTGCCACATTCACCCGGTTCCCCCCCCAATTTGTGAATCCTTTTTTATAGGGTCCTATACCCTTTTTTCCTCTTGGGGACTGGATGGTTGAGGCCTCTCAATTCAAAAATTTCCATTTTCCCCCCCCCAGTTTCTTTTTCCCACAAGTTCATGCACACAAATTGTTCGAGGACTTTTTTCTTGCTCTCTTCTTTTCGGACTTCCTGGTGTCTTGGTGTACTCCACACCCTACCGTTTCTTCCCCCTTTTCCCTCTGACCATTGTTTGGGCAGCTTTCTTTGTCCCTGAGTTAATATCTGCGTGCCGAGCCCGTGGTTTTTTTCTCCCGTTTTGTTTGCCTCCTTCCACCCCCTCCCTTTTATCGTGCGGTCGAATTTCCCCTTTTTTTTTTCATTTCTGACACTTCTGGTTGCCCCCCAATTGTGGTGTTTTAGCCTCCCCCCTCCCGTATCTGTCCACGTGTTTTCCCACACTCATGTTGTTTTTTTTGTTCTTTTGAACTGTTTTTTTCCTCCCCACCTCGTTCAATTCGAAATCTGCTGGTTCCGAAGGCCGGATCAAGCATGTTCCTAGACGCGGTTTTTCTTTTTTTTTCTGTTCCGTAAAATATCAATCTTCTTGAGCATTATCCAGTTCGTTTCCCCACCATTCCAGTTCTACATGCCCCCCTCCCCGTTTCGATTTATGTCCCTACCTCCTTTCCTGATGTTTTTTTTTTGAGGCCCGCTATTCTTTTTTTTTTTTTTAATAAGGATAACCCCTCTTTGCTGTCGAGCTTCAGGATGGTGTTTCTTCAAGATTGTCCCCTTCTTTTTTCCCTTCCCTTAGTTTCAAGTCGTTATTCTCTGTCTCCTTTTGCCCACAAGTGGGTCCCCCCCTCTTTTCATCCAATTTACCGGGACATTCATTCCTTTTTAATACCTGATCTCACGCATCTCCCCCGATCTCCTGTCCTTTTATTTAGGATCTTCTCCGCCTTTTCAATCCTTCTTCGTTTTGGGACCCCTCTCGTGGTTTGGATTTTGTTGCTGGACATAGCAGCCCTCCCCCCCTGACCCATCTTTCCTTGTCCCTCCCTTCGTCTTGTTCATCTTTTTTTCAGTGGACCAGCTATCATACTATATTTCCTCCCTCTCTTGCTGTTTAGCTGATCTGCCTCCGCATGGGTCCTTTCTCTGTTGGCTATCCCGGGCCTCTACTTTTTAGGACCTTTATTTTTGTGTTTTTATGGGCTTCCTTTCCTGGTCAGTCCCAAAACTTCCACCTCTGGCTTCTCTGGCTGCGCTTCGCTCTTTTCGTTGTTCTCCTCATCCGTCTTTTCCTCCAAAACCCTTCCGGACTTCGGCTTTTCTTCTTTTCTCTCCTTTTGGGAAGGCGTCTCCTTCCTTAAATACGATTGTGTTTTGGGCCCGGTGTTTTCCCCGGGCGCAGCTAATCGCTGCCTTTCATTGCAAACTTCTTTCCATTCTTTGCCAGAACACGGTCTCGCCTTTAGCAGTTCTTTTTCTTCTTTTTGTTTTGAATCACGAAAATTCCTTTAGTTTGCCCTCCCCCCACGTTATGTTTTCCCCTCCATCTAAACTCGCTTTGTTTTTCTCCCTGAGAATGGGAACCCAGTGCGGCCCGTCATTGGCGCCGAACCCCCTTTCCGCATGTCTGATCTCTATATGGGGAGGTGTTTACGAAAACCCGCTTTTCGTCTTTTCCCCCAGGTTTTATCGGCTTCGGGCCCATTCCCTTGCTTTTCCTTCCCCCTGTTTTTTTTGGACGACAAGACTCCAATGTGCCAGGGGCGGTGTTGCTTTCGAACCCCCCGGTCACTCATGAGATTCTCCCCCACCCCCACGCTTTCGGCGGAGTCTTGCAGCCCAAACCAATTGCGTTGCACAGGCCAGTTGCTTTTCTCTGGCGCATCTTTTTCCTTACTTTCCTCAGCCCTCCCGTAACAGGTTTTGGCCCTGCACACCTCCCGGGCCCCGACCGTTCGGCCCCCACACCTTTTCCTTCGTGCCTCTCCGATCCCCTTGCAAACTGTTTTTTTTTCAAAGTGGGGGGATTTTTTCCCGTGCCGCCAGTGTGCGAGTGCCGGGCCGCCTAGTCTTCTCCCCCCTATCTCCCCCGGGTAGCAGGGACCCGTCGCGCACCCGTTTTTCGGTTCCCCCATTTTGTTTGTCCGAAAAATTCGGTTGTCTCCGAACAATCCGTTCCCGGATGTTCCTTTGGACCCCCCGTATCTTGCTGCTCATCTTGGCAAACTGGTTTTGACCTTTGGGCTCGTCTTGTTGAAACGGAAATCATTCTTCCCTGGCAAGTTGCGGGACAGCTTCCTTTTTTCGCCCCCAAACGTTGTTTGAATGTGCTTTAGAGTCCCCTTTTATTTCTGGTTCAATGCAGGCTTTTTGCTGGTTGTTTGTGCATTTCGTAGGGTGAACTTTCGGATTCTTTCCCCCCTCCAACCTTACTCATGTTTGTTGTTGAACCCGTCAATTGACCCCCCCTTTGCCGTCAAATCAAAAACAAACATTGCCCAGGTTTTTTTGCCCCCCCCCCAGCGTTTTTCCTTTTTTTTCTTTCCCTCCCTCTCGATGGCCCTATCCTTTCCTTTATTCCCCGCAAACGGACGGTTTCTTTCCTGCCCCCCGGTTGCCCCGTTGGGCCCCCACCTTCCCCTTCGTTGTTCTTTTTTGTCATCTTTAATCACCCCACGGTTAGGCTCCACACGAGGTAGCTTTTTTCCGTAAACCCCTGCCCATCCAAACCTTCTGTGTTTCCAGCCACGGCCACTCAATCTTTCTGGCTTCCCCCTTGTTCAACGTTATTTTGCCACCTTTTCTCTCTACAATTTGGGCCTGACCACATCCCAAGGACTGTTCGCCCCTTCACTGTTGACCCTTTTCGGGGCTCCCGTTATGTCTTGTTCGCCCAAGTCCTCATCATCCGCGAATCCCCCCCCCCGTCTTAGTTGATGGTAGTCTTTTGTTTAGTTGTCGCCCCTGTTAAAACCCCATATTTTTAGGTCCCTTCTGACAAGGGTTGGCCCATTACATCTGAACCACCTCCATCGTTTTTTATGCGGCCCCCCCCCCTGGCTTGATCGTTCCCTTGGTTTTACCGATTGACCCCTCTTTTTCCAACCCCCTTCCGGGCCCCTTCTCCTTAAAAATGTGTCCCTCTTGCTTTCTTAATGGCGCCATGCTTTCACCCAGTAGTTTTACGAGAAGATGTTCAGGACTTCGCCCGCTTTCCGTCTTGTATGGCTTTTGGACCGTTCGGACCACCCCCCCCCCGCTTTGTAGTTTGAAGATCGCCACCCCGCTCTCTTTTTTTTTTTAATCGAGTTTTGTTGAACCATAACCTCCACATGATTGGTCGGGAACGCTTTGCGTCTTTATGTTCGTTACCAGGATCGGTCTTTCTTTTTTTGTCACTTTCGGTTTTATTTTTGGGTTTCGTTCCTTCCTTTCCCCAGTCAAACTTTTCGTGGGTTTCGGCCACCCCCCGGTTCACCGTTGATTGTTGCAACAATACATTTTCCCCCCTTTTAGTCGCACTCCGACCACACCACCGAGGTACCCACCTTTCACAGGCAGTCTGGTCATTGGAGATGTGCATCATGACCCCAGCCATGCCAGTTCGTGCCCCCCCGTTTCCGGGACGGACTTCCCCTTTAACCGTTAATTTGCGTAGTCCCATGTTAATACGTTGTTTTTCACCGAAGGTGGCTTTCCTTTCCGTCGGCTCTGCAACCCCTTACGAGTTTCCAGCCGTTTGCTCTTGCCTGTGGTGGGGTCCCCCCTCCAGTAAGCCCTCCCCCCCTACACCGGCCTTCCCCCCCCCGCCCACCACTGCGAAACCCACGACCCCCTGTGGTTCAATCACTCCTTTTTCCCCAGAGGACCCTTTTCAACCTCATCTTTTTTTTGACACCCACGATCACCATTCGCCCAGTAACCCCACTGTTCCTCCCATTCCCAAGGGGCGTTGGAGCCCCCCCCCACACGGCAACACCGGTTTTTTTTCGTTTTTTCCGCTCCGCATGTGGCCAACTTTCGAACCATTTCTCAGTTGTGCGGTTATTTTCTTTGCTCCCCCCCCTCCGTAGACTTCCACGCTTGATGCAGAAACAGACAAACTCCCACTTTCCCCGTACACCGGCCTGTCTTCCCCCGGAATCGGGTTTTTTTTGCCTCACGTTTGTGTTTTTTTTATGTTTTTTTTGCCGGCACTGATTCGAGACCTTTCCCTGCCACTCATTGGACAGATTGAAAGGGACGTGTGCGTGTTTTGTATTACTTTTGACACATTTTGCTTTTTCCTTCGTTTCGTTTTTCAAGACCCCCTTGACGCGCCCATGACCATTTTTTTCTCCCCCCCGGACGATTTTCTGTCCCTTCCCCAGGTATTTATTTGTCGGACGTTGTTAGGCGGTTTTTGTGAGCGCCATGTCCAAGTTCGTCTTTTTTCCTGTCTTTCCATGGGCCAACTCCCCCCCCCCCTCCCTTTCCCGTCCCCTTTCCTCCACGCCGGTGGCGAGTTGCCTTTCCACTCCCTTTCCAACCCGTTTTTTTAGTGAGCTGTGCTGGCGTTCTTTCACCGCCCCGTTAGGTTCAAGGAGGCTCTCCCTTTCCCTTGCGTCTTTACCTCCCCTCCTTGGAAACCTGACGGACTGTCCTCTGCTCTTGGGCAAACTGTGAAGGCATCATTTGGTTTTGGGCGGATTTCGCCCAACACTCTTTGTTTGTTCTTTGCGGTTTCCTCGGCTCCCCAATGCACCTGTTTCCTTCCCCCCCCTTTCTTCCGTTCCTTCTGCAAGGAAGGCGGGATCCGTGCGTAGGTCGAAGAGGTAAAGGCGCTCAGGATGCCTGCTGTGACCAAGACGAGGGGCACAAACTGTCCCGTCAGCGTTGGTCACCTTTGACTTTTTTTTTTTTTTTTTCGGGATTTTCCTCGTACGTTGCTCTTATTTTCCTTTTTTTCTGCTATTTCTCTTTTTACGGACTGGGCCTACTTTCAAGGACGCACCGTTTCGAGTTTTTTTGCAGCGTTTGCCCCACCCTGTTTTTTCTTTTAACCCTTTGTTACTTTCTTCTTTCGTTGTGCCTTCTCCTCTTTTTCATGATGTCTTCCCTTTATCTTATGTGTGCGAGATTTTTTTTCCTGTTCTTTTTTCTTCGGCCCCGTCGGTGGCATCGGGAGACGTTCGGGGTCCTTTTTGGTGGTTTTAGGGGGACGGTGCTTGTCTTCTTGGTCGCTTTTTCCCTTCCTCTTCCCGCAACGCTTTCCGTTAGTCCGTTTGGCCATCTTTTTTTGGGAGCGCTCCCATTGCGCTCTTCCCCTTTCTTAGTCATGCTTTCTTCCTCCCCCTTTTTTCCGGTCCCTAGGTCCCTACGGTATGTAACACTGAACTTTCTGGCCTTTTTGGGTTTCTGATTTCCTCATTTTTCCCCTCCACCCCCCTGACCGGCTTTTTTCCTTGGTGAACCCCCCATTTTTCGTGCAGGTTTTGAATTGTATTCTTTTTATGGTCTTTTTTTGATGCTCTCCTTTTCCCGCCCGACTACCCTGTCGGACCCTCACCCGACACCCACTGAACACCTCCTTCCCCCTCCTTTCTTTTTTTGTCCCCGTTTTTTTCCTCATTTATTCTCCCCCAAAAGGGTCTGCAGCAGCCCCCCGATCCCTTTTAAACTTACCTGTTTCACGACTTCCTTGTGTTCCTGGGGCCCCTTGTTTGAGCCTGCCCTTTGTCGCTAGTTCTTTCCTTTTGTTTCAGCACATGTACCCCCTGCCGCCCTAAATTTTTCAAACACCTATCTGGACAAACCCCCCTGTTTCTCGCTGTTTTCCCCCCTGCCTGGGCGTCCCCATTACCCAGTCTCTTTCAATTTGAGGTTCTTCACCCTTCCCTTTTTTCCTTCGTCCCTTAACTGTGGGCGATCCATTCTTGCTCTACTCAACGTCTTTGATTTGGTTGTTTTCCCCTCATGCCTCCTTTCATCTTTGCATTGATTGACACTTGTTTTCACCGTGGCTCCAACCCCCTTCCTCAGCACTCAACTTACTTGGTAACTTCGCTTTTTCTTTGCTCACTGACTTCGGTGTAAACATTCTCTCTCCATTGATGGGAATTTTTTTTCATTGTTGCCCGTCGGGCTGTCTTGTTTCCAATTATCGGCCCGACTTTGTTCAACCCCTCGGCCGGCACCCTGGGGGTTCTCCGGAACCCGTTTCCAAAATTGCGATTATCTTTTTGGTGTGTCCAATCTCTCATAGTGTTTTCTCCCATTATGACCCCACGAGGGCAGGGTGGGGCACCGTGCACCCTTCTGTTCCCCCCCCCCCTTCCCCTTATTGGGAGGGACCTTTATTACTTACTCCTGCCCGGGCGATTATGTGAAACGCGTTTGTTTTTTTTTTTTTTGTCCTTTGCCTGCAACTGCAATGGTCCTTTGGTTACACCCCTGTGTCCTGCTGTTTTTTAAATTAATCGCCCCTTTCATCCGTACCATGCACCCGCACAGGACGGTTTCATTTTTTTTTTTCCGCATATACAAATCCGCTCGCTCTGTTTTTCTACAGCCTTTTTTTCTTTCCGTCCTACTTATTTCCTAACGGAGGACCACTTTTCCCTTTTTAAACCTTTGTCTGCTCCTTAGGTTGGTAACGCTTCTGTCTTCCTGGTGAGGTTTCCCCCACCCTCCCCCCAACAAACCACCCCCCCCATGGGGAGGAAAGTTTACAATTTTTTTTTTCTCCTGACGGTTTCACTTTTTGTTCTAGCTATAGGGGACGGTAGTTCTCTCCACCCTGCCCCATTGTCGGTTTGTGCAGTGACTGGCGTTTTTCGGGCTAGCTTTTTCCCCTTCATCCACGCTTATGAACGGTTCATTTTTTTTCCCTGGTCTGTATCCCCCGTTTTTTTTTTTTTGGGTTCCGTTGCATCTTCCCACCCCCCCTTTTGTTTCCACTTTTTCTTTCTTTTGTCAGCTTTGCTATTCTATGTACCTGTACCTGGCCCTACCACTGTTTTTTGCTGTTTCTCCCTAACTCGGATCGTAACAACCAAGTTTTTTCCCCCCCCCGTGATCGGGCTGTTTCCCCTCCATCCCTTTGAACATTTTCCTCCTTTTCGTCCCACACACCGGCCGGCCTCCATCACTCTGGTTTCCCCCTGTGCAGCGGGGCCCTTCCTCTGTTGAATCGCCCCCTCCGTGTAGCTACCATACTCTTCATCATTCGGCCTTTTTGTTTTTTTTTTTTTTTTCGCATTGGACCTTCTTTTCCCCATGGGCTCAGTTTTACACCCAAAACTCTCTTTTTCGATCTGGGACCTCAGAATCCCTCCTTTTTTCGTGGGCCTGTTTTTCCATTCTCTTTCTAAGCCCCGTTTTACCCTCATTTTGATGCAGGTGAGTGTTCCGGCGTACCTTAAATGATTTGTCAATGAGTTTTTTTCCTGGGTCGCACTTCTTCTCTTAGACCCTTTCCCCCCGTGGGTACCCCTTACCTTTTTCGTTTGGAAGGGAAAGTTCCTTCGCCACTTTTTCTGGCGATCTCCAGTGAACGCCCTCTTCTGATAATTGGATTACTCCCCTTTCTTTTCTTCTTCCTTACCACCTGTTCCAGGGTTGCTCATACGTTTTTTTTTGGGGGCAAGTGGGGCTGGACTTTGTGCAGCCCTACCCCCCGATACTTTCCCTATCACTGAGTTGCGGGAGGTCCCCCTTTTTCTTCCCTGCCCCACTTTTCCTCTTTCCTCTTCATATCACTTGTTTTGTTTTTTTTTGATCGAGGAGCACTCGCTGTGTTATTGGATGGTTGGGACATCCGGCCCCGCGACAGTTTCAGTGATGAAATGTATTTTCGGGGTTTTTTTTTTTTTTTTCTTCTTTTGCTGCGATAATGTACAATCCCCCCCTACGAGAGATTCCTTGCTGCCCTCTTTTCTTTGTTGGCTTTCTGTTTTAGTCGGTTTTCACATTTCAATCGCGGCTTCCCAACAGTTCATCCCTTTCTGGGCGTCTGATCTCTTAGGACGGTCATTCACTTCTCCGCCCTCACCCCTCTCTTTGTTGGGGACCACCGGTTTTACCCGTTTCCCCTAGCTTACGCTGAACGCCTTTTGCAGGAAACTCTTTGTCCATTCCCCCCTTTCCCGCTTTCTCCAACTTTTTTGTTCATGGCGGTCGTTTCCTTCACCCCTGAACAGCGGGGGCCTTTTCGTTACGGTCCCAGCCACCTTGACTCGCTTGTTGGGCTCTTTTTAGGGAGAACCCTTTCGGGGTCCACATGCTGGCTTTCACCTTTCCGAATTGGGACCGATTTGATTTCTTTCGTTATGTTTTTCTCAAGCCACCCCCTTGTCGGTTCGGTGTAAAGGCTTTTTTCTCCCCTCTCAGTCGTGCGTTCCTTTTGACAAAACCCTCTTACAAGTTGCACATTTTTGGGCCGTGTTTTTTTGCACATCCCTTGATGTTTTGGGTGACCCGGTACATCTCGGCTGTTCTGCTCTCCACCCAACTTTTGTGCTGGCATGGGAATTTTTCAGATGAGTGGGAAAATCCTTTTCTTCCCAGGCTTCCGAAGTGGACCCTTGGTTTTTGTTCTCCCCGCTTTCAACGCCCTTGGGGTGACAACCCAGTGCTCTCGCAAACTCCTCGCGCACTATCAAAACCAGGTCCAATTCCGTGTTCTTTTGCCAAGTTTTGATGCCATGGCGCCCCTGGGGCAGATCAGCCCCCCCGAGTCCCTGGCGGGTTTCTCCCCCCGGTTCGGACCTCTATGACCGTGCGAGGCATTCCCGTCGTTCCCACATTTTGTGTCATGCGGTCCTCCCTTTTTTTGATTAAAAAAAAAATTTTTTTGTTGTCGCCCGAAAAATCCTCTCTCCTTATGTCAGTTGAGCTTTCCGAGTTATCTGTGCTGACTTTTTTGAACGCTGACCCTGTTGTGGGACCGGAGAGTCTTTCCAAAATCATCTGATTTTTTGAACCCGGTAAGCTTTCTGCCTTCCCGGATCTCCCTTGTCTTTGACGTCTGTGTGATATGTTCTTTTTTTGGCAGCCGTCTGCTGGTTTTCCTCGTTAAAAGGGTCGCTCCCCTTTCAACAACTCCCGTCCAATTGCCCCTCATGCGAATTTGCTCTTCCCCAATGTGAGAAGCACTTTGGTTGCAGTTTCCCCTACATCGCAGTTTCCTCTATGTCGACCCTTCGAGCCTTTTATTTCCTCCCAGAGTTTTTTTTGGGTTCAACGCGGGTGCCCCTTTTCACCCGCATCTTTCGTGTGGGACTTGGTTCGTCCGACCAACACGCTTTATCTATTACCCCCCCCCCCCCTGAATCACAAACGTAGTTTTCACATCCTTTCCTTGTTTTTTCCGTGTTTCTTTTTCTCTCCCCCCCTGTCAGCCCTTTGCCACGTCCGCACCTTTTCCCAGGACCGCCAATTCGGTTCACACTACGCGCTCCCGGGTTCTACGCCTTTTCAGCCCCTTTTTTTCCTTGCTATTGGACCCAGCGGACTTTTCAACGGAGCCTCTCTTCTGGTTGGGGACGTCCATTGGATTGAAAAGCATGTAAGTACCTGCATTGACCTTTTGCGGTTCATTAACACTTCCTTATCAAATTACCTCGTCCCCCCCTTCACTCTGTTGCTCCTTTAAAGCCTTGATAGCCAATTCGTCCCCTTCCCTATGCGGTTAACACTTTCTTTGCGTCGCCTGCTCATGTCAACCTTGGTTATGTTGTTCGCCATGTTTGGACTTGGAAAGGCTCCCCTATTGCACCCCTCATGCTTTTTTTTTAAGTGGTGTCTGCGTTTCCTGGGTTTTTGCTTTCCTTGTGGCTCTGGCCCCCCCCCGCTGGTTTCCCTCCACGCGGTTTGGTCTTTTTTACCCAGCTTGGTTTTTTTTGCTTGACCATATACCTTCCACCTGTTGGGCGGTCCGTTCGCTTTTTTTTGACGTTAATGTCGTCCCCCATAAACCTCGCTCCGGCTGACCCAGTCGTTGGTTTTTCTGTTTTTCGTTCCTTCCCTGCTCGGTTTTTCCACCTTTCCAGTGATTTTCTTTTCAAAAATAAAGGCCCACCACCCTCGATTTCCCTCCTCACAACCTGTGAGCGTTGTTTTAAGGGCCCCCGCTGTTTCCTTGTCTTATGATCCTGACAGACATTTCCTCTCCTGCGTTTCGGTGCCTGGTCCCGTATGATCGTTTCCCCCAGTACCCCCCTGAATAGGCTTTTCAAACCCCTACACCGAGCCTCCCCTTTGTATGACGCTTCCAAAGCGCCCGCTCGGTTTACATAAGTCTTCTTTTCGGTTTTTTGTTTCTCCCGAAAATTGAACCAACGCCCTTCAGCCATTCCGCGCACCGCCTTTTTTTTAAGCAAAAGTACCACCCCCCCAAGTTGCTGGATTCATTCCCTGCCCTTCCCAAAGTTCCTGCGCTGCACCCTACTCCCTGAACAACCCTTTCCTGATAAAACCATTCGAAAGTATTGACGAGCCAACTCGTCATGCGCGACGGTGCGCGTCGGTTAGGGGTCCTTATTTCTTGTTTCGCA
>Ga0179593_1334325_pt1 | contig 15951 bp, 13 predicted proteins | sample CZODoug2_1_08_16_FD_185931 | JGI IMG/M metagenome (GOLD analysis project Ga0179593, IMG submission 185931) | Vadose zone soil fungal communities from Angelo Coast Range Reserve, California, USA - CZODoug2_1_08_16fungal (PacBio error correction) | ecosystem: Environmental > Terrestrial > Soil >... | reverse complement strand
TTGTGGCAGTGTGAACCCCGGAGGAGCGTCGGCTGGTACAGTCCACTCGCATACCCCCCTGTACCTTTTCCTTCCCGAGCTGCTTCCCTGGTCTCCTTGCGCTCTTCCCCCCTCCCTTTTTAGGACATGACGTGACCCAAACTCCGACCACGATCGTCTCAGTGGGGGTCTTACGTAGTCAGACATGACTTTTCCCTGCTAAGCGTTCTGGTGCTCCCTGTAAATCCTCTTTCAAGATTGACTCTTCTTTCTCCGGTATCGAAATTCCTCTCGTGCCTCAAAAACATGTTTGTCCTGGGAATGTCCCTTAGTGTCGCCTTTACCGTTTTTCTACTTTACTGAGCACTTCGGGCCCCTGTCTCCTTCCGGGGAACAAATTCCCACATTAGCAGGCACTTAGCGCTCCTCCTCGGAGGCTTCCCCTCCGTCTATGTCACTCTCTACACCCAGGATGCGGGCCTTTCAATATTTTCTCGAATTCTATGGCGAACGCGGGTCTCCCCCCCCTTCCCCCCCAAGTCCCCCTTCAAGTCCCCACCGCCTCTTTCGTCCAGGAAAACGTAGTGAAGTTTTCTTCATTCCGTCATTTAAAAAAGTGTCAGACCGCCTTTGATCACTTTCAAACTTGCTTGTAGAGGACTCCGCCTTTAAATACCCACCTTTCTCCTTCCTGCGAGTAGGTCTCTCCTAGATAACCCTGACAGCCCGACTCCCAAGTGACCTTTTCCTAGATGGCCCTTCACTATGTCTTTTTTCAAGAGCGTCCCCCACATCTTTTTTGTCAGAAGTGATCGATCTTTTTTGTTTTTTTTATCGTGTGGAAGACATCCTTCCCTCTCGACCCTTCTCTACACACCTACAATATCTGAATGGGCTCTTTTCTGATGGCCTTTCTCCTTTCTCTCCCTTTTTGTATCTTGCTGTATACACGTCACTCAGAACAGCAATAATGATGGCCCTATTTCTCTCTCGGGACTGTACACTTCCGGTCCAGAGTGGAAGCCTGAGAAAGTCCCCATGTCTTCCGTCTTTTCTTCAATCTGCCAACAATGTGTGTCCGCCATCCGCTCTGCTTCCCCCCCCTCTTTCCATAGACTACGGAGACTTTCCCCCTCTCTTCCGGTCCACACTGGGAATAGAACTTTGGCTTGATTGGTGATGGATCCAGATTCTACAACTCTATACGATCCTTTTTGACCCCCCATTGACGCAATTTGTAACAAGCAATAAAGCCCCCGCCTTCTGGACCACGTGGTTTTTTTGCCACACTTTCGGGGATTCTTTTTTCTTAGTTGACCTCAAATGATTACGGTTACTTAGACTTGTTCCGATTTTTCATCTCTCTTTTCGAGTCGTGGTTTTTTCTAGACTTTACCCTCCTATGTGCGCGTTTCCCCTACCTTACCAAACCATCTTCTTGACTCTCGAAGTCCAGCCCCGAACTCCCCGGTCAAGGCCGATTCTCCATTACCCTGAGACTCGCTTCCGATTCCCCTTGGTGGGACCTCCCCTCTTCGGCCCTTGAACCAGATGGATCGCATCGCCTTTATGAAACCAAGTAAACTTCCTCCCCTCTTCATCCGATCTTGAACTGGTTTCCCAGTTCCGAGGTTTTTTTTTCCCCCCTTAGTGAGTCAGTCTTCGTTGAAAAGAAATGTAAGGCGTCTACGAGAAACAAACCACCACTCCCACCCCTCGTCAGCCAATTTGGGATCTGGACATTGGTGCCTTTCTCCCTCTCAAAAAAGAGTTCATTCCCCCCTTTGCGTTCCTGACTGACAAGAGAGGCAGGCGTTAGTTTCCGCAATGAAGACTGGAGACCTCTCTTTAGATGACCTCTTCTCTCTTTTGCGTAAGATCAATTTGAGATAAGTGGTCGTCTCTCTCCATGAAGATACTCTCTCCCCCTCTATTTCTAGGGGTCGAGGACCAGTCTTATGTTTTTTGACGAACAGGAGAATGCTGTCGACCCGGCTCGCATTTAGCATTTGAAGCGCGACGTGCTTGAAAATTTTTTGTTTACTATTCCCCTTATGAAAGGTAAGCTCAACTTCATCATCTTACATCCTCAAGTAAGTTTTTGGTGTCTATGATATTGCTCAAGTCAAGAACTGTAGATCTGCTTTCTCTCAAGGGCGTGAATTTGGAGTCCATTTTGAGAATGGTCAGCAAATTTGTGAATGGCTGATAACTGGACCATCCTTTTAGACACCCTCCATACGTCTTCTCCTCTATCGGCCCCACTGATATAGTAGAACACGAACTTTCCATTCTCTTATTGCACCTGATATTGAGAGAGCAAGATATCCCCCCCTTCAGGATTCCTTTGACTTGAAGAAGCTCCGGTACATCAGAAGCAGCGATTTGGCATGTACGACTCCCTTCTTTCTTTTGAGGTGTAACCAGATGGTAATTCCCCATTTTTTTTGTGAAATTCAATTTCTTACTTTGATTTTGTTTGCTCCCGTCGAAGGAAGAGAATCTTGAGTAGAGCCTCGCTCCTAAGGTTTTACAACTAAGAAGGCGACACAACTTTTCCCTCTCCTTTGATCCTTCCGTTTCCGAGCAAGGCAATTTCTTTGTTAGAGTCGATCGTTACAGGATGGTTCACTGATAATAGTGAATACTTCCCCACCCTTTTTCCTTCTATCTCAGTTCGCGTCATAGCGGATCACCCAAAGTAGAAGTTAGTCATTTGAGGTGGCCTTAATTCGAGCTTAGGCGGTGGTAGTGTACGTAACGAAACTCTTCACCGTTCCTCTAAAGATCTTCCACTGCCCTCCCCCAGTTTGAACCGAATACCCTAAGGAGGAGACTCACTGTTTACGTGCTCCCAGGGTATCTCCCCGGCGCCCGCTTTCAAAGTTTGTTCTCCTTCTTGAGTATGTTAATTCTTTTTTTTCCCCCCTTAATTAAGTAGCGGTATGTTACTTCCTGGTCGTCGAGTGTGTGCCTTGAGGGCTAATCCACCCTTCATACTATGCAAGTTTAGACGAAGCATTCTTTCCGTTATCATGTTTATTCCCCGTGAACTTCTCCTCCTATGAGGTTCAAGTTTTTATACTTCTTTTCAATAGAAGGATGCAGGATTGAGAGCGGAGGAAGGGGGCACTTTCCCCTTAACTAGAGCCCACCCCCTGATTTTTCTTTTTTTCTTTCCCAGATGAGACCTCCTCCCCCACGATACCAGAAAGGCGATTTTATCCTGAATTCAGTTCCGGCCTTCGGTCCAGAAGTGCTCGATTCCCCGTCCAGTATGGGAGTGCTTTCTTTCACTGCAGGACCTGTATGTATGACTTTCCCCTGAACAAGACCCCCCCCTTCCAACTCGCCCCAGAGAGGAACAAAAGCTTTTTCATCGCGTGTTGTTCTTTCTCTGTTGTACACTAAGGGCGTTCACATAGTGCCCTCCCTCTATTTTCTTGGATGTCGTCATGGTTTTTTTTCTATTATGAGGCCCTCCCCTCCCCCTCTCTCCCCCATGGGGTAAATGAATGCTGATCGACTCGTACACTTAAGAGTTTGTTGTTTTCTTCCTTAACACAGGAGTCGTCGTTTGTGAACGACCTGCCAGGCAGAAAACTGCAAGAATGTTTTTGCTTCTCGGTGCTTTGAAGTTGTTTTCCTCTTTCAGACTTTCCCTCCATCGTTCCTCTCGATTTCAGAATCCTTGTTATGGTTCTGTTATGAAGAAAGTCCAGAAAGTCGTTTTTCCTCTCCTGCTCTTCCCTTTTAGTTGACGGTGACTGACCCTCCGCCTTTTTGTGTAATTGGGTTTCCGTTCCTTTCCCCCTTCCCCGTTATCGTACAATTCTTGTATTATTTAAGGGTGTTTATGCTCACACTCTTTTCCAACCCATTACCACATTGTATTGCTGTTTCCTTAAATTCTTTTATGTTCGATAACCTGCTTTTGTTTCGCCCTCATCTAACGCGCATCGATATGGATTTTTTGTGTTTCTTTTTTCGTAGGAGGCTCCTGTTCGTACCTCAATTTCTGCCTCGAGTCCCCTTCCTTCCCCCTTCCACGTCGGTGATTCCGGCATGTTTGACCTCCCTACTAGACCAGGTACAGCAAGATATTTATTGTCGTAGGTCAGAGTTTAGAGTAACTGTTTATTTTGATTTGGCCGTTCCCGCGACTCACTCCGATTTTCCTGACGCAGACCTTTTTGAGTTTAATAATCCTAGTTGTTTTTTTTTTTCTGCTTTTCAGGTAGATGAAGCATCGGCGGCGGCGGCGGGGTACCCCAACAACACCCAACCCCCCACTGGCCCCCTTTTCCTTTTCAAAAATATACAATGGACGTGCTCGGCGAGACTTTTTGACACTCGTTCCGTTACCTTTTCTTACTCTTGGACCAGGACCGGAACAGCTTTTCAAAGGAGCTGACCGCCGGGGTTCCGCTCTTCTCCCCCTGAGAGGGGCCTGCTCACTTCGCTCGATGGGGCTAAGGATCAAGCAGACACCCGCACTTAGATGAGTCCCATTTCGGTATCTCCCTTTAAAACCCTTTCCGCATATACCTTTTTTTCATTAAGTGTTTCTCCCTCTTTTTCTCCTCCCCCGGAAAATAATCACTTTTACTCTTTACCTTACCTTGGCAGGTGCTTCGGGAAAGACAACCTCCTTTACTCCGGACCCGTTTTTTTTCTCTCTCAGCTCTAATGCCAGCTTTCCTAAAACTACCTGAGCCGGATTAAAAGTTTCCCTAATATGCTGCCACGCACTCTTTACGTCCAATTATGGCGAATCTTCTCCTTCCCTCCCGCAAGGTCTTCCTCTCCTTCGACCCCCTTAGTGACGGTTTCTTCCTTCCCTTCCCCTTTTCACCACCGTGAAGTTCGTGAGCGTGTGAATCCACGGTTTACTCGATTTCCTCTTTCCGATCTTCCCTCCCTTTCTTCTCTCTGTCTGATTTCTCTCCCCGTTTTCCACGCAAAACAATGCCGTTCTTCCCGTTCCGTCTTATTCTTCTCCATAGGTAACCGTCCACGGCTGTTTACCATGACTCAAACGAGCTGATGCTGTGGTTCCCCGTCCCTATTAGAATTACGTGTTTCTTTTCTTTCTTTACGAACGATCCCCCTCACAGACGCTGACCATCCTTTTTACCCCTACCCTCTACGGACATTTTTAAATGTTTGCTTAGGCCACCTTCAACTGAATTCAGTCTCATTAGCCTTTCTGGGTTTTTTGAGTCCAGAAGAAACCCTCCTTACCTTCGATTTTTCTTCGACTTCCTCCCTTAATTTTTTTCCGTTCACTCGTGTCCGCAATCGAGCCCTTTCCGACATGCGCTTTTCCATAATTATGAACACTTTGACGACCATTTTTTTTTTTTTTACCTTGCCTTTACCTGAACCGAGCTTCTTCCTCCCTTGTGACTTCACCTCTCTTGGATTGGTTATGGCCATATTCCCCCCCCCCCTATATACGACGCCGGTGTTTTTACCTATACACCACCGACTATGGAAGCATTGCCCAAGGCCCAACTCCCTTCTTCACCCCACAAGTCGGGTCACGTCTTTATCGGCCCCTGTGGCTCCTTCAAATGATTCTTTTTCCCCTCCTCTGCAACGTGGGTGCGCCCCTGATGGTAGCCGGGGACTCGCAGTGAATCCCTTTGTGGCTTTCCTCAGAACCACCGCATCCTTGCCGCATCCAGTCCACAAGTGTCGCCTTTTCTTGCAGCCCAGCGCGCCGGCGCTTCTCCTCTGAGGAACCCTGTTACCCATTACACGCTGATCGTTCCCCAGCTTTTTTTCCCGTTCTTTGACTCCCCTATCACGAAACCTTTTCCCTCCCCCCGTACTCCCCCTGGGCAGCGCGCTCAAGCCTTTCTGGTGGCACCGCTGCGGGTTTTTGTTGGCCCAACTGTCGGCTTTGATTCTTTTGGTTTCACGGCGACTGGTCGGATTGCCCTTCCAAAACCCCTGGCACAAAGCTGTCATTCCTCACCCCCCAATTGGGCTCTTTACATCTGGTTCTGATTCTTGCACAAAAGATAGCAACCGTTTCGTCTCTCGACCACTCTCCGGCGCTCGGAAGCTTGCGATTTTTCTTTCCCCTTCCTTCAATGGTGGACGATATTTCATCGATGAGAGATGATAGTTGAAGAAGCCTTTTCCCCTAATCGTGGTAAATTTCCTCTTCCTGAGATAAGCGGAGGTCCCGCTCCCTCTTTTTGGCCCTTTCTAGGTAGTGAGACTCCAAGTGCAATTACTGTTCGATCCATGGAGTCGACCCTTTTTGGTTACTCGAAAACGCGGTTTTGATCAGTAAAACCCCATGATATCCGTGATGACTGTCCCAAGCCGACTTCTGTATAGTTTTTTTCCTAGTGTCTTTGTTTAGAGATCTTATGCCGTATTTGACCTTTCTCCGGGATCCATTTTAGCCACTTCATTACTTTAACAATGACTGAGCATTCCTTCCCAATGCGTGGGACCCGCTAAATCCATAGTAAATTCCTCCACCCCTACATCCAGTTTGCGGCTCTCCGATCTCTTTCATTGACAGATTGCCTTCCCCTCCCCCCTTTCTTTAGCTTTTCCCTTTTCTCTTCGCGTTCAGATAAAATAATCGCCGCCATTTCTTCCTTGGAGGAAGGGCGCGTTTTTCCGCGGCAGGCTAGGCGAGCCGACGGACGTTGCTCTCGTTTTTGCGGCGTTTAATTTCTTCAACAGTAGTCCCAGATACCTTGGCGGACTCCAATAGTGTCTCGGCTTGCTTTTGTGCGGTGCGAGTTTACCTTGGGCGGTCTCTCCTTGAAGCGAAGGTTTTCCCACCACTCGCTCTCCCTTTCCCCCCCTGGCCCCTGCTTTTCCTTTTGTGGCCGCGGGGCTTTAACGTTTTTATTTTGTAGATGCGCGCTACAGCTGGTCCCCAAGATTCATTTCCCCCCCTCCCCCCCCTTCTCGGCTGGCTCCCTCTCTTTCCCTTTTTTTAAATCTTCTTCCTTCTTCGTCGGGGTCGCTCTCTTCTCGGGACCCGGTTGTCCCTCTTGACTTCCCTTTGCTTTGTCAACTCTCTCTCATTTGCCCCAAACGGCCCCTCGTGTTTTGACTCCGTGAACCCAAGTGCCTTCCCGTTATTTCTTTTAACCGCATCTGTGCTTTCCCCCCGGGCACTGCCCGGCCTCCCGATCTTTTCCCCCCACGTTTGCCGGCGGCTTGGCTCTTCTCCTTTCCCAAATGATTCAAGTAGCTGGGTTCTTTATTCTTTTTCTCCCCCCCGCTTCGTATAGTGCTACCATGGAAATCCCCAACCAGCCGCGACGGTATTCCACTTTTTTCCCTCCTTTTTTATTCCGTAGGCTAGGCCAAGGGTTTTTCCCTTTGGTGGTCACCTTTTGTCATAATTGATGGGCATTCCCAGTTGATTGTCAGGCTTTTCACTTTTAGACTGGCGGCACCCCCCTCTTTTTTTTGTTGCAAAATCGCCCATCATGCGTTTTCTTTCCTATGCTGATCTGGTCAGTCCTACCCCCCGAAAGGCGATTGGAGGACTGAAGTTCCTTTTTTGGCCCATAAGGGACGTTTCGATTCCGGGCTAGGGTTGATTTGGTCTAGAATGGTCAGTTCTTTCTATTGTTAAAGGATTCTCCCACTAATCTCTCCAGAGACTTCCACCCTTCCTCAGCGGCGTGTTGTTCGTTGAACAGCGGGCGGTCAAATTGCAGTTTTTCACCCCTCAGACGGTCACTTCTCTTCCCCCTGCACGGTGTCTCCTTTCGCGACCTCCTCCAGCTACTAACGGGGTAAATTGACTTGATTTCGTCTACACGTAAGTACCTCTCCACCCCCCGCTAACAGTCTTATTGGTGGTGGACCCTCCCTCAGTCCGTCCTTCACGCCTGTTCTAATGGGCGGACTCGCTGCTTGCCTTTTTTTGACGTTGTGTTTGCTTCTCTGTTCGCCAGATCATTCGACGGTTTCCCCCTTTTTTTCCCAATCTTTGATCTGGATATGGCTGAAGCCTTCTAGTCTTTCCCGAAGAAAGGCGAGGCCTTGAATTTCCACCAGGTGCATCCGACTGTTGGACTGGGACGGCAGGACGCCTCTTTTTTTTAACATTAATTGAGTGATTTTCCGTTTCTGCGAAACGTTTGGCGGCCACTTCCGACCCCCAATGGTATTGCTGCGGACTGAGAAAGGTTATCTTTCCCTCCCTGCTGGGAGCCTCCCTCTCCTTGCTCATTTTTTAGACTTGCTTTTTCGTTGAGTCCCCATCTCGACCTGATCTGTATGCGGTCCTATCAGCGTCGATCGAGTTTCCCTTTCCTCGCTGTCCAACGTATTGATGACTGTGCATGTCCCCTTCCCTCGAATTCCTTCAGACAAGGTAAGTCAAGATAGTAACAGTCGTCTCGATCAGCGTCCCTTTTTCTTGTGAGATGCCGTGACCCCTCTTTTTGACTGTCCTGCACGTGTCCCCTCTCTTCTTATACCATCCGGTGTTGTTTTCCTTTCTCTTTTTTCCGTTCAGGACATGGCTTCCTTCCTTTTTTTTCCGATCCCAAATCGAATCCCCCTTCCAGCTCCTAGTACGACTTGACCGAGTTCGTCAACTGGTCTCCCTAGTTCGCCTGCCTTGCAGGAAACTTGGACTCACCGATTTGACAAAGGATCGCAGCCGGTTTTGCCGAGGAAGAACGTTTTTATCGTTTGCCGCACATCTCTCTCCTCTGGGGCTCACTGAACCGCTCGCCACCATTTGATCGGAGGATGCGTTCTCCCCTTGAGGGACGAACATCTTAACCTCTTTTCAGTCGCGCCCAATGTGGTGCCAGTGGCTGACCTTTTTTTTTTAGAACCAACTAACTAACTTACTGGGAAGTTAGACAAACTTCGGGCGTGCTTTTCTATTGGGACACCGGCTTAACCTTGAGGTCGTCACCGTAGCGCTCCAGTCCTAGCTTTGGCTTCGCCCCACCCCCTCTACGGATAACCCCCCCTCTCCGCACCCAGGATGAGTCCCGAATCTTTGCCCTTCTTTCTCTTTTCTAACTCTGGGGTACGCGGCCCACCCCCTTAAACCGGCACTATCAGAGTGTACAAGGATTCGTCGCCGTTGGCGATTCATTCTTCTAGCCACAGGTCCACTTTCGTTTTGAGTTTAAACCACACGGTACTTCCTTGTCGGCCCTTCGATAGAATTAAAAATACCCCCCATGTTTCTTCTTTCCCCATGGAGTGTGGGCTAGACAGCCGCCCCCCTCCTTGAAATCCCCCCCCCTGGTTATTGCAACCAAAACAAGTGCCCGTCTTCCTTACGAGCAGTCTTCACTATGTCCCGACTTGATGTTTTTCAACCTCTGCCAAACAACCCCTCAGATTAAGCTGGTGGACGAGCTTCTCGAGCTTCCTGTTTATGGTCTGGGTGCTTAAGAATCTCCAGAGCCGTCTTACTTGAAGTATAATACCCCATCACCCCTCCTTACCTTCATCGGCGCCCTTGTGGCTTATCAAACGCCATTCATCTCATCCCTCTGTTCTTTTGCTTATGAGAGGCATCGCTTACTCCACTCGTTTCGATTTTGAATCTTTTTATTACTGGGAAGTCAAGCTGGTACCTGTACCCTTCTCTGCCCTCCCCCTGCAGCCTTCCGCTTCAAATAATTTGCCCACCTTGCGAATCGCCTTGAACCTGCCCTTGGCCTGCCCCTTCCCTAATCAGAGGGCTTTCTCCTTGTTTTTTCTATCCCTCTTCCCCTGAGGACTTGGTGCATGGCCCTCCTCAAACCTATACGACTCTTGTCTCCATTACAGACCGCTTTTTTGAATATTTTGGAACCCCCCCCATTCCCTTCCAGCCTAATACTTTTCCGGCCCCGTGGTACCCCCAAATTAGGTGCTCGGTATTCATTCCTTTTAGCTCCATGATGCGGTTCCTCTGGGCAAACGTGGTGACGGTTCCGTTTTTCTCTTTGCCGTGGTCCTTCCCCCGGACGCCGTTTCCTGTCCCCGGTCCCCCTATCACCCCCGCCCTCAGCTCTCAAGCGCCCCCCGGCCCCTCCCTTTCCTGGATCTTGGAAGCAAGCGTAGCCCCCGGCGCAGCGCTCTCTGATTCCCCTTTTTTAACTCCTTTTCCCCTATGTTGCCCCCTTTCAAACAGCTTTACGCTTCCACATATCGAACTCACGTAAGCTTTTTTTTTCTTTGCTGCGGGCCCTGGTGGCCCTTCCTTGCGTTTTTCCCCACGTCGTGCTTAGCGCTCTCGTGCAGCAAAGGTGCGTCTTTCTCACACCCAAATCCGCAAACGATGGAATTTCCGCCAATTTCTTTTGCTTCCGTCCCTTCCGCCCCAAAAGATACGCCACCTGGCTGCGCAGTTCTAGGGCGGCGCTGGCAAGAGGCGCTTCTGTTGGTTTCCCATTTCTCCCCTTTATCCCTTCTCTCCTCGCGTTCAGATCAGTGCTGAAGCTCCTGGTACGAGTTGGTAGAGAGGCTTTCACTACCGCTCTCGGAGCTACCTAAGTTTTTCTAGGCCGGTCTCTCTCTCACTCATGCGCAACTGTTTCTGAGTCCCCAGGCGAATCATTGACCCGCCAAGCCTTTATCCTGACGAACATGCCATCTTTCTTGTCGTCCAGGTAATGAATCTTCCCTAATATTTTATCACTATAAGTTCTTTCTTATCTCAGCTATATGATGAAGGTGATATTTTCCGGGTATCCTCCATTATATGACCATGCGCGCTGAATCTTTTCTTTCCTGATCGCACTGGTATCGAAATAACCCCAGCTTGCGCTCCCGAGGACCTTTGGAAGAAAAACCCGTCCTTCCCGGTCTCCTCGTCTTCCTGACAGCTGTCCTTCCTCCCCCCCCGAGTAAATTTCGATTATGAAAAACAAATTTCCAGCTTCTCGCGCAGATCTTTTAATATAGGTACCAGCATGCGGACTTTTTTTGAGGACATCTTGGCTTTCGTCTTTTTTTTTTAATGCTCCCTCCCCGCCCCTGTTGGGATATTTGGGCGGCGACCCCGGGTCCCCCAGATTTTCCACGACCCAATCGGAAACTCTTTCTTTTTTTTCGGGGTTTGCTTGGAGACGCAGACAGTGTTTCCTCTAAGCTCTGAAGTCCTTTACTGTGGGCAACAAAACCGCGTAGTTTTGAAAAAGGGCACCGCGCTGATCGTAGGCATTGTCAGAGATTTAATTTCCCTTTCCGATCATGTCGATGTATCTCATTTTCAAGATGGTTAAACTTCATATCTGTGTCAATATTTACCCTGTCCCCCCCAATAGGTGATTTGTAGCCGTTGCTCGCTGGTCCAAATAGTTAGTGTGTAGGGTTTCTTTCCCCCTTTTCGGGAGTTTTTTATTAGGTGACCCCTACCTGCACGCGGCTTTGTAACAGGCTTTTCGACGGCAGCCTCTCCCCGCGTGGGAACATTCCAGAACCACGTGTTCTTGACGAATAATGTGCCTGCCTTCACCCCCCGGGAGTGCCGAATCCCCTTCTCACCCCTCTCGGGTCCACGGTCGTGCATTGGGGTCTGTATTTCCCCCATTTTCCTTCGGTAGCTTTATGTATAGGCTCCCCCCGTGCGTAGTTATAGATTTGGGATGCATCCTGTGCTATCCAAGAACTGCCGGAATATGGTTCACTTGGCGCAATCTCGGTCCGTACGCTTCAGATGGTTCCCTTTTGCCTTTCATTTATGGTGCCCATTTGTTTATAATTTCTTGTCCGAAATGTAATGATGAAGGACGTGCGAGACTTTACCTGTTACTTATTTTACTCCCGGCAGCGAGACCCTCCCCCCCCCCCTTCCTATTTTTTTCTTTCTGAACCTCGACCCAGCAGCAGTGCCCAGTCCAAAGAAAGGCGATAGAGGCAGGTTTAAGGGTTGGCCATCATCCCCATCGGTTAGAATTATACTCTGTTTTTTTCTCTTACTTTTAAAGAGGATGCTGGAGCTCTTTTTCTTACCATCACGACAGCACCACCTTAAATCGCTATTCCTGCTTTCACTTCATCAGCGGCGTGTTGTTGGTCTCTGTGTGAACCCTGGTTTTTCCCCCATGTCGAAGAGTCTCCTCGGTCATTGGCTTTCTGTCCTTTTGCGTGTGATCTCGGCGAGCACGACATCAGCAGTTCCAGGTTTCTCCCCCCCCCTCTTCCCTTATAGACCGCCTCCCTGAAGTACGTGTGCTTCCCCCCCTATCACCGGCTTTTTTTCTTGCCGGTGGTGAACGACTTCCTTTGACGACAACGGTGCGACGTTTCATGGGACTTTCACTTAAGGTTTCTTGTTTTGTCGCGGCAAGAGTTCGCCCCCTCTGACTTCGCGTTTTCATTTTGAGTGCCGCATCTGGCCCTTTTTGTTATTGAAGCCGTCGACTTCGTTTTCCGAAGCCTTTTTAGAACTCTTTCTAGGTGCAATGCGAAGACTGTTTGTACTGGGCACGAGCTGCAAAGCCCCCCTGAAGTGCTCACCACCTTCTGAGTCTTTTTTTTTTCTGGAAAAATTCGGGCGCACCTGACCCTGGACCACATGTTATCTGCTATTAAAGGAGGTTTCTCTTTTGACGCGCCTGGTATACTCCCATTCTACGGCGCATTGTTCTGGTCTTTAATGGCCCAGCTCGAGGCGCCGCTTACAACGATAATTTAGGCCATCGAGGCCCCCCTTGTCTTCTTCGTCCCCACGTCATTAGTTAATTTCGCCGAAGCTCCCTTTCTCCTTTTTTTCGCAGCACGGTAAAGTCGTCGAAGCGCAGCTTCCCTTGGTACTCTGTTTTGCCGACGGCCTTCGCCCTGAATTCCTTTTTAGACCGGACTTGAAGACATCTCTCTCTGTTCCCCTCCTCAATCTTTTTATTTCTCTTCTTTTCCTGAGGACCGGTCCATCGTGCGGCGTTTTTTCCCTTCCCCCCCCCGCCCTCCAAATGGAAGCTCTTGCGATGACGACCGATGCTAACTTTTTTGGTCACCCTTTGACGTTCATTCTGACCATGTCCCGGATAATCCCCCGCCGTGTCCACTGGTAGAAGCGGGGGCTGCCTTCTTTTTCCTTACAGCGCCTCGTTTGACTTTTTTTCCCGTCCCTCTTTGTCGACCATGATCTCCGTCTGATGCGTTTCCCATTTAAGGTATCGAAATCTACTTTTTCCGGCCGCAAACTTGGTCCTGGAGTTGCTTTCCACGATTTGAATAACCCTTCATTTACGTGAGCACTTTGGTCCCTTTCCTTCTCGTAACCTGAAACAAGTGTTCGCGGCACCGTCGCGCTCACGTCCTCGCCGGGATCATAAAATCAGTCGCGGCTTCATCAGCGCAAGTATCACCAGGATCCCCTTCCTCTTTTCCTTTTCCAGAGGGACCGCTTTCCCCCCCTCACTGGGCAATCATCGTCTAAACTTAACCCCCAGTCGTGGCGTTTGCTCCGTCCCATTTACACACCGCTGCTGATAAGGTGAGTTTTAATCACGGGTAATTCCGTTTCCTATGGAGATCGCATTCAACCCTTTATCCCTATGGATTCTTTTTCTCCGCGCTTCAACCGCGCCAAGTTTCCGGATCACGTGCCTTAGGAATTCGCGTTAATCGGAACAGCCCGGTTTTTCCCACAGGACCCCCCACTAATCTTGATGCTGGTTCCCCTCCCTCTTTTTTGACCGCTATGTACGTTGGGGGGGGCTGCGTACCTTTTGACAGCTACTAGGCTGAAATCCTAACAACCCTTCGCCGGTCATCGTTCGCCAGGATGGCCTGATGTTCCCCTTCCCCCTCCTCTCGCATGATGAGGTATCTTCCTTTGTATACGGCATCTTCAAGAAGCCGCCCATCATGATGGCTCCTTGTTCGCTCGAGGCCACGCACTCTTTTTATGTTCCCCCAGGGGCCCATCGCGAACTCCGGTTTCCATCCTTACTCCTTCTTTCCAATGTTCAGCCTTTCTCCCTGCCCTTTCGCATCGAATAAGGGTAAGGACCCGAGATGCGGCGTCCCCTTGTGAATAGCCATAGTCGGTTTTTTTTTGATTTCATCCCATGATCGTCACACTCTATACACTGAGGTCTACCTCACCTTCAGTAAAGCAATTACCCAGGACCATTCCCGAACCCCTCCTTACGTCTCCCCGTTTAACCCCCACAAGCTCTTGTCTCCGCGTGGAAAAGTTGGTAGCCGGCAATGATGGTTTCTTTTCGGCAAATTTTTTTGTTGTTTCCTTTTCCAAAGATGGTCCTGTCTGCGTTTGGCCGCGGGACTCATCGTGACCCCAGCCCTTTGAGCCGCTTGACCCCCTTCCCCCTAACAACCTACCGAATTCTCCCCTTCCCCCCACTTACTACAGTTTCCCTCTTTCCTCTTCTCTGACCTCCAGCGGATGAAATGAGCCGCGCTCCCAGGTACGATTGTACCGGTCTGAAATATTACGTATGATAGTTGAACATTGTTCGTCTCCCTTAGTCTCCACCCAGTTAAAAGCCTTCTTCTTACTCCCCATAGATCCCTCCGACTGACTTTTGCCCATGAGCCGCGAGTTTTTTTTTTGCATTAGGAGCCAAGACGCCTTGCATTCACGGCGCGTCTGAAGCTACCCCCCCCCACACCTAAACTCCTGTATTTTCGCAAATGGGGATCTTGACCATCTGGTGGACGTCGAACCTCGATCCCAAAGGGAGCGATGAGAAGGGCCCCTTTCTCCCTTTGCTTTACGTCGGATTTTCTGTCGCCAAGGCGCATGGAGACTTTCTTTCTGCTATTCCTGCCCAGGCATCAGTTTCAAAAGCACTGGACTATGTTGTCCCAAGAGAAATTCCCTGCGATAGATTAGAGCTTTCCGTCGTTGGCCAGGCCAGCTTGAGATTTCGATCGAACAGGCTGCCATTGCTGTCGCTCCCTTCTCGCAGATTTTCCCTCCCAAGATACCAGTGGCACTAAGTGATAGAACCATGCTAGCCGTTTATTCCCCAGATTACCCGACAGAAGGTATATCGTTTATCTGGACTACCCCGTGTTCTTTCCCCGAGCTCCCTTCGTTTTACCGTTTCAATACCCTGCGCTTTCTACCTCGTTCGCTTTTTATTTCTCTGAACTTGGAGTTAACCTTATTTGCTTTTTTTTTAGTGACAGTCCATTGCTCCTGTTTTCGCTTCCCCTGACCTGTCCGCCACCCGTCGCCGGGTTAGAGGACGCTGCCATATTAAGTCGACAGATTCTTCGAAACTCCATACGTCAAATCTATTTCTGCACCTGATCATTCGCTTACCCCATTCCTCCAAGTGACCCGGAATGGGGGTCTTCTCTCCCCTCGGCCAGAGCAGATCTATGGACTGCGCCGAAGCAATTTTCTTTCTTTTTTAAGTCTAATATTCCCCCACTGTCCAGATCCTGGTTCCCTTTTTACCAGAGTTTTCTTGATTTTTTTGGTCGCGTCGCTGGCCGCCGTGCGTCCTCTTGCTATGACGAACCTCCGGTGGCACCACCCCAACGTCCTCGTTTAACCCCAGGGAACGCTCCTTTCTGAGGCTCGTGAGGATTACCTTTTTTCTTTTTATATGTAGAGTCCCTCGTCTTCGTGGCCTGCCCCTTGATTTCCCCCCCCTTCCTAGGATATTTTTAGTCTAATGTTCTAGTGGCTTTCAACGACCCTTCTTCCTTGATATCGGGGGTTTTTCTTCTCTCTTCGGGTACGTTTTCCTTTCTTTTCCACTTGAACGGCGCACGCTGGGGTAAGGAGACAGCGGAAAATATTTGCGTTTTCCAACGCGTCCAAAATTTTTGCACTCTATGAGCCCCACCCCTATTCCTTCCCCCTTTCCGCCCTTCCAGCCCTCTTCTTGGTTTCCCCTGTGCTTGTCGGAGTCCCTGTATTCCTTGTTTCCCACTGCTTCCATACTCCCTGTTTCATAGGTCTAAACCTTTTCTTTTACCCCTTTGCGTTTCTCATTGGCTCATCACAAATCTTCCTATGGCTCTCAAAAGGGGTCG
>Ga0179593_1457240_pt1 | contig 15954 bp, 14 predicted proteins | sample CZODoug2_1_08_16_FD_185931 | JGI IMG/M metagenome (GOLD analysis project Ga0179593, IMG submission 185931) | Vadose zone soil fungal communities from Angelo Coast Range Reserve, California, USA - CZODoug2_1_08_16fungal (PacBio error correction) | ecosystem: Environmental > Terrestrial > Soil >... | reverse complement strand
CTCGACCGTGGACCCTCTTTTCTTCAACCTACGCCCCTCTTCTCTTTCTGCCCATGCCAAAATTAGCTAGCGTGTTTAGGTTGCCCCATCCGAGAAATCTCCCCTCACCGAATGATTTACCTTCCCAGGTACCCAAGCATACGTCTTTTGTCAAGTGCTGACCCCCTTTTCCATCCAACAACCCCCACTCGGAGTGATCTTCCAATGATCTTTTTCTCCCGCGTGTTTTCCAATGGCTCCCTACTTTTTGACTGGCTCGCCATGCAAACCTAAGGCACCCATTATGAATGAACTGGTTCCTCAACAGTTATCGCCCCTTATAGTACCCAGTGCCTTTGATAACATTCCGGCCTTACCAAGTCCCCCTTCCTTAAGAATCTGCACCAATTCTAACGCTGTAAGGATCGATAAAGACGGCGGCTTCTAAGTACTCCCTCTTATCCTTTTTTTCTTCCTTTCTCTTTCTTTCTAATAAGGATCTAGGGGCGTTTCGTGTTGTCCCCCTTCTTCTCCCGTCTGGATAACTTTCTTTTGTCCCCCTTCCCCGGGGTGTGGGGTTTTTCCTAGGGGCTGGACCTAATATGTCCTCTCACTTTTCTATGAGCGAGTCTGACCTTTTTCTATTCTCCAGTATTTTCCCACGGGCTTTTAGTTGTCCCCACCCCACTGAGTTGATAGGTTTTCTGTGCTGACTTTCGGCCTTTCGTTGAAGGCATTGCTTCGGGACTTTGATGCTGGTTTCACCCTACCCCCGAAAGTAAAAACCTTTTTTTCATCCCGGGCAATTCCGCGCGTCTAACCCTCAGTTTTAACGATACTTTCTTTGGCGGTGTTGGAGCCTTGTTTCCCCTCCTAACGCGGGGAGGACCAGTTTTGAGCTTCTGTCCCCCCTTTCCAGATCTCCTGTTAGATTCTAGATGTCCTCCTCTCTTTTTTGGTTGATTGGATCATCTTCCCCACATCTGCATCTGTTTTTGCCCTGCTTTCCCAATGAAAGGCCCCTTTTCGAGTTCCAAGAAGAAACGCCGACACTAAAGACCTTCTTCAGGTTTTCCCCTTCTTTCGTCCCTCCCCCGATGCTTTCCCTTTCCTTTTCTCTTTGTTCTTTTCTTCTAAGGGCCTAAAAGGGCAGACGTTTCTTCCCCTCCGACTCTCTTTTTGTTCCGCCCACAGTCGCCCCGACACGCCTATTCCCCGTACGTGGGTCGGAGCAGCTCATTTTCGGTGTCCCATAGCAAGCTTTCTCAGACTCGTCCTCAGGACTGCCAGTATATCCTCCCTTCCCCTTATTTTCCCAAACCCGAGGCTCCCCCCATGCCCCCAAACCCGAATTTTAAACCTTCTGCTCTGGCCCCCTTTATCAACCCTATTCCAACTTTCCTTTGTCCCCGCTCCTTTCCCTCTTACTCCTCAGAGGACGGGCCTCCGCCGATCGTTTCTCTCCTTGACGACGACAGAGCTTGTCTGGATTGGTTTTTTCGGACTAGTTGTTTCCTTCGTTTCTTAATGTCGTTTTTTTCTCCCCTGTCTCCGTTCCCGATCAAGGACAGAGATGGGTTTCCCCTTTCATCCGTTTTCTGGGTTGTCCAAATTCGAACCCTTGACATCCATGCCTTTTACCCCCCGCTCCCAGTGATATCTCCCCCCCCCCCCTACTCTCGATCTTTGACCTTTCCGTCACGCGCTAGTTTTGTGTTCAGGCTTTGAGACATGCTCCGGTCCTTTTGGAGTGTCCGCCGGTCCGCAGCGAATTTTTAACCACCCCTCCCTCGTCTCAATCCGGATGAAGACGAGCTGTGCGTCTTCCCTCTCTCTCTTTCCTTCTTATTCTTTTCTATAGTTTTCTCGAGCGATTCGGACTCACTAAGGTAGGTTCGATTGTCCGGATCACCCTATTTGGGCCTTAGCGGTTCCTCTTTCTTTTTTTTGCTGTATCTTCCCTCTCTGCCCTGTTTAGAATACGGAAAACGAAGACCCGAATCCGACCCCCCGTTTTTAGGTTGAGAACATTTCCCCACGCACCCAGTTTTAGTTTCTTGATTGCGCTCCTTTTCTTTCTTTCTTCCCCCAATATTAGGGTGTTTTCCTCCCTAAGGCGAATTCCCCGTAGATGCATCGTCACCAATGTCTGGTGAGGGGCGTCCTGAACAAGTCTCAGTCCACTGTTTTTGCAGATACTCAAGCGTTTGATTCTTCCCGAGATCCTCGCTGCTTTTTCTCTTTACTTTCCTCTTTATGAGTACCGTGATTTGGCCAGCCATGGCTTTGAAGGTTAAGCTGTCTTTTTTTTTTAAGAATCTCTTTTCCGTCTCATCTCGTCTTGACGTTTACCAAGCATTACTGTTCTAGGCAGATTAATGAGTGCGATTGCCTTGTCAATCCTTCAGTTCGTTTCTATTACATCTTAGATAAGCTCTGCAATTGCAGGTTTCAATCCTGAGATGTCCGCCTCTGCCTCCCCTTCCCACTTTACTCAATTTTATCTGCCTCTTTCCTATATTTGACTTGTGCGATACTTTACCCGCCACGAAGTAAGTCCGAGCGGACGGGCTGACCCCCTCCCCCCCATACTTTTCTTTCCCATTTACAGGTCCATATTCCCTATCTTCACTACCCCCTCCACTGCATTAGGACACCGGAATCTTTTTAACCGCCCCCCCACAATCTATCTTCCGGAAGAAATTTACCCCTTTATGGTTAATCTCTTGCAGGTTCGGTCAAAAAGCAAAAGGCCCCTTTCGTAAAACCATCACCCTCGCTCAGAGGTTTAGGTGCAAAAACCTTAGGATGTTGTTCTCCGAGCTTTGCCTAATTCCTTTTTTAGCTTTTCGAGCCAGGTTCCCCCGTACCTTTTTAGAGGAGTAACCCCATCTCTCGCAGAAGGAACTTTTTTCTCGCTTTCTCTCTTCGTCGAGTCTCCTTTCCCTTGATTCCATTCTTGACCCTCCTTCATTCGGGCGGTCTAAGATTTCTTTTGATTCGCGTGTTCGGCTGGCGTTGTTTTGCTGCAGGCGGTCCCTTTCCCCTCAGCTCCTCCTTCTGGGCAATAGTCTTGCAGTTTTGGATCTTCTTTTTTAAACTAGATCGTTGTTTCGTTGAGCCCCCCCTCTTGGAGCCCATCCGGCCGAGCGATTCTTCTGGGAATTCTCCCGGTTGATCCCGGAGCTTCTCCAGGCACCCTCCTTCTCTTTTGGTGGTAGTCGTCAATAAAGCAAACGCCCAGGCTTGTCTCAAAACTCCCCCCGTTCCTCTCTCTTCTGCGTCCCATGCTCGACCCGATCGGTGGCGTATTACTCGGACATATTTTTTCTCTTCAAGTCTCGATTACCATTCCATCACGATTTGCTCGCCCCCCCTGGTTTGGAGTGACTTTCTCGTTCCTTAGTTTTTTTGACGGACCACCAGGTGCTCATCAGGTTTGGGTCAATTCGGACTCTTTTTTAGGCCCCTTCCTTATTCCCTGGCGCCGGACGCGCTTCTGTATGTTTTTTAGCTCGTTCCCCCTGCCTCTTATCCAGCACCATTCGTGAGGCTATCTGACTGTTTTGTCATGTAAAGGATTCTTTTCTCGGCTTGGTTAACCCGCTCGTTTTCCCTCTTCCCTTGGCCTATGCCTTCGCTGGACTATCCCCCTTTTAAGGCGTCATCCATGTCGTATTCGCATCGTTTTGACGAAGACTCCGCCTTTTTCCCCTCTGTCTTACCTCTTCCGAGTTTCGGTATGGATTCTGTTGCGATTCCTCGGAGAGCCGTTTCTCTTGAACGTCAGTGGGGATAATCTTTTTGTCCACTCAGGTCCCCCCCGTACGTTGGGTTTGTATTCCCCCTTCCTTCCTTTTGGTCCGGGACGACCAAGGCTTTCGTTCCTTGATCGGAAAACCGATGCTCCTCTTGAGAGTGTCGACCTGCGCTTTTTCGGGCCGGACACACATGGCTGCCAGAACAACGTTTCGTTGTGCTCCCAATCGTAATCCTTCATGTCCTCCTGTTCCGTTGTTTCGCTGGTCGCACACGGAACCAGGCGTCCACTCCACGAGTTTTTCTTGCTTCCCCTTACGCATACGGTCTTGATCGTGGTCCGGACGGGACCCCCCCCACCTCCCTTTTCTGAAACGGCTATGTCATCCGGAATTTACGCTCGCTAAGCAAATTCCTGTCACACTGCTGAGGTCCTTTCCCCTTTGGTGGTCCAGGCCTCATTCCCCTCCGACACTTGGCTTTCCACTATCTGCTTCAAGTGTCCATGTCTGCGTTTCTCCCCTCCTTGGGCCGGAGTGGCCCCCCCCGTTGGGGTTTTTTTTTTGTTTTTCCTCACCTTTCAGCATCTGTCATGGCATTTCGCAGGAGCATGATAATCTCGTATTTCAGACGCGACCGTGAACAGTGTCTTTTTACTCTCTTTCCCCCACCATACGCCACATCCCATCATCCTGGGCTTGCGTTTCCTTCTCTTCAGATAATGTAAAGTCGACGGCACCATTGGACTTCTTTGCTCCTCCCTCTTTGTTTTCATAAGTTTTTCTTTCCCTTTTTCCGCATCAAGGTCCGGCTCACGAGTGTGTTTCTATTAAGTTCCTCAAACTTTTTTCCCTAAAGCGAGTCGAACCTCTATCTTTTCTCTCCGTTGTTGTTGATCTTCTGGTCCGGCTTTTATTCGGCCTTTTCTCCTCCTAGCCCCCCGTCCACGCGTGAGAAGTTGGGTCCAACGTCCGGCTTGGGAAAGCCCCTCTATTCCGCCGCTTTTTTTAGCTTCATTTCGTATTGGTTGACGTTTTGCCACTATTCCCCCTTGCTCCTGCAGAGGCTCTTTAAAAGGTCCCTCATCCCTCTCTGCAGACTTCATGTGATTGATGGGGTCACTTAAGCCTGCTGCCCTGCCTTATTAACTTTTTTTGCAGAATTGAACGACATTTCGTGAAACTGAAACCCTTTGCGGCGCCAGTTTCTGGTTTTTACGCAAGCAGTCCCCCTTCTTCGCCCTCGCGGTGAAATGACATCGCCCTTTCAGAACAATTTTTTTTTTTCCTTCCATATTGGCGGGCATATAGAAGAATAGAACTGTCTGCTCTTTCCGGCCACACAAGTTAGCTTGCCTACTCGGCCATTTCCCTTCTTTTTGTCGTGAGCTTCTCCTACGGTATTTTTTTTTTCGGTGAGAGGTTATGGTTGGTTTTTTCCTCCCCAGCCTCCCATGCTTCCTGTCCCCTCACAGCTCAATTGGTTAAGGAGTTAGACCATGGTTCACGAATTTTCGCTTTTTGTCCGATAAGGCTCCCAGGTAGGATTAGATTCTTCTTTCACCGACTCTTCCGGGTTTTTTTTGCTTTTTTTTCTCTCCACGCGCAGTGAACTTTCAAACTCCGAAGGCATCGGGTAGGGAGTACCTCTTCCCGCGATTCAATGGTCGCTGAATCTAGCGGTGTACGTAGAGATTTCGTCCGCCCCCCCTCCCCAACGGATGGATGCTTGTCCACATCAATTCACTTCAATGTCCATCTTTATAGCAGAGGAACTCTATGCGACGGCCGATTACCGCCCTTTTCTTTCTCCTATCCAGTATTTTTTGATGCGGAGTTTTCGGTCTTCCGATGTCTTTTTTTTGACAGGGCATTCACTCCTCCTTCAAGGGCTTCGAGCAATGATGGGAACCACCCTGACGTCGGAATTAATGCACCTCCTCCTCCCCCGTAAAGTTTCTGATCCTTTCCTTTTTTCCGATCGATGTCAGGATAGAAACCGAACTGTTTGTCCGATTGAGTCGCTGGGTATTTGCCTTTCCCATTTTCCACCATTCTTTTCTCTCCTTCTTCACAACAATGCGCGACATGCGCTCACACTCCCCGGCATTTTCCTATGATCTAAGCATTTAAACCGCCTGCAGCATGACCGCTGATTCCTTCCCACACCGCTGTTTCCCGTTACAACGTTTATTTCTTCTCTTTCTGTGGACAGCGGAACACTTTCTGTTCTCCTTTGCTGAATAATCTCTGATCAGAGCTTTTTTCCCCTCTTACTCCTCGGCGGGATTTTTCCAAGTTGGTTTATGCGGGCTTTTTTAACGCCAAACTCCTATCGCCGTCTTTTTTCTGGACGAACGAGCCCCAATCCATAAATAGATCGGTTTAGGTCCCGATTTTCAGCTCCCCCCACGGGCACCTCGTTTCGAGTTTTCGCAACCCTCCCTCCCACTTCCCCGTCTCGATGCTGAGCCTTTGCACGCTACAACAACCCGTCATTTCCTGCCTGCCATCGACAAGACCTTTCTACTCTCCGCCGCCAGAGGCGCCTTTTGTAAAATCTACTCGTTTCTAGCGCTCCCTCGTAACGGATCACGCGTTCGCTTCCGTCTGGGGGTCCCCCGACGTTTTTTCCAAATGTCTCCCTCCCCTCTGCAAACTTCGACTTGTGAGGATGCGCCCCATTCCTCCTGAGTCCCCAACTGTCTCGTTTAGAAAAGGCGGTGGACCAACCTTTTTTTTAACCCCATCTTTTTCCCCCCCCGTGCTTTCATGACGCTAGTGGTGTTTGCTGTTCAAAGCCCGTTTTCTTTTTTCAGGGTAATAATGCGTTTTTTTATCATCTGGCCTTGGGCCTGTCTTTACTGTCTTACATACCATTATTTTTCTGTTCGCCCGTAGCCTTGTCTATTTTCGGCGCAAAAGGATCCTCGGAGGCCTCCCATTAGCCTTGGATCTCCTGAGAAGGTCGTCAATAGTGGTCCTGCTTCCGTTATTTTCTCCTTACCCTCCTCCCGTCATTTGAAAACTGGCGACTTCAACAGACTGCCGTCCTCCGTTTTTTTTTTCCAAATGAGGTTTTCTCCCCTTTTTTAGGCCCTCAGTATACTCTCCCGAACTTTGACTTTGTCTAGACGGCCCTTTTTCCCTTTTCCCCTTAATCATTTATACATCTCGCTTCAACACCCTACATCAGGACGGATACTTAAAGTTGAATCACTCGGCATATATTGATGGACGCCTCGCTTCTGGCTTTTCTTTCCCTTCTTGAATATTCCTCCCCGTCCCCTTCCCTTCAGGCTTCTATTTTTAAGGGCTGATCCGGCCGTCCCCTATTTTCGCCTTCTTCGGCAGATTACTTAACTTCGCCCGTAGTGTGCTGACCCACCCATACTCTCCTCTTTGGAGTTGATGCGAAGGGCTGCATCACTTGACCGCTTCCCATAGGAATGTTTTTTTCGTCAGCCTTTCATTGCTTAGGATCGGGTTGTCGGCTTTTTCGTCTTCCCAGTGTCCGATGATACAGGCATCGGGTTTTTCTTTCTTTCCGAACTTTAAGAGGTCGCTCTTTCCCTCTACCGTTGCATTCTCAATTCGTAATACCTTTTTTAAGCCCTTTTTCCCCGAGGCGTAGTCACGCCCAAGTCCTCCTGTCTCGATCCCCCTTGCGACAGATCTGATCCAGAAGGATCCGGTCTTACTTTCTCGAACAGTCTTAGATTCCTCTATTTTTCTACTACCTTCGCTGGGAACCTAAACCTCTTTTTCCTTTTTAGTTCCCACAACAGACTATCACAGCACCGCATGCTCCTCTACGGGCCCACGTAATCGCTTCCTCCTTCAAGTGCTTCAGTTCAACTATCAGTTCCTTAGGATTCTCACAATCCACTGCGTTTTATCATTTTAGTCCCTGGACCTGGCCGTAATTTGAGGACCTTCTTACACTCCTCCCCAAAAGATGAATTCCCACTGGGCTAACTACCTCAGACCTTTTTCCTCGTACGTCACTTGATAACCATTAGACGACGCCCACCGAATTGATCCACCCCTTTTTCTTTTTCCTAAAAGGCTATGCCAAATCCCCCGAATCATGCTCTCTCGTCGTCCTTCTCCTTTTTTTTCCCTGCTGAGGTCCTTCTACATTGTAATTTCTTCTTCTTCTTTCTCAGATATCGGTTTTTGGCTATCGTGTTGCCCCATGATAACGCAGGGTCCTCAGTCTATCCATGCCGGAATTCCTCTGGATTTTTGGTCCTCGTGTGTTGAACCAGCATCTCTTGATAGTCCATGTTCAACTGATTGCGTTCTATTTTCAGTGGTCTTGGTAGTCAATATTTCGGAATAAACCGGATGCTCCCCCCCCTTCCCTTCTTTTGATCGGGTGGTAGGTCTGGTCGTCTGTCGGCGGTCCCCCTTTTTCCCTTGGGGGAACCAATTCCCACCCTGAACAAAGAGGCTCCTTTCCCTATCTCCAGCTCCTTCAGAAAAGCGTGCTCCTCTCATTTCTCTGGACCCCGGTGATGGATGCGTGATCCGAACTCGTGTCTGTCATTTCTCGCGGCAACAGATTGAAGCTGTGTCTACTTTCCTCCTCCTTCCTAGCTTTTTTCGATTCCCCTTTCATCTGGGCATAGGCACCCCTGCCCTCCCCGTTTTACACAGACCCTACAGAACCGCCTCCGAATTTCTCTTCTTCTGTCACCCCCCCCGGCTGGCGAAAGCGTCGATATGCCTTTCGCCTCGTGTGGTGGGACTGACTTTTTGACTGTGTTTTCACGAACTTCCCCCCCCCTAACCTTTTTGCTGAGCTCCTCCATCATCCCCGGAACAAGATTCTAAACCTGCAGCGGCGGCAGCCGTGGCCTCAGTTTCCCCAACTCTTTTTTCAGCCAATCATCAATCGCTCCAGCTTGCCCAGTGGCCTATTCGGGACAGTTTGGTCCCACCCCTTGGCCCCCCCATTCCCCACCAATCAAAGAGGGATTTTCCACCCTGTCTGATGTGATAATTTCCGTGCAGACCCTAGACCTGATGAAGTCGCTACGATGGCCTATGCCTCTAGAAAGGACGGCGAATTTTCTTTCCAAACCGCCTTCTTTCCCTCCCCTCTCCCTGACTAACACGCCTAGAGCATCTTGCTTTCTCTTTGCATAGCTTTTTCTTCAATAGTCGTCTGGTGGCCCCCTGTGGCCTTTGTTGGTAGGCCTTCTTCCCTCTCTTCCAGGATGGAGGTTTAGTTGACCAGTTCATGCAGCCTTGTCTTCGGCCGACCACTTTCAGTCCTCACGACGCATGCCTTGAACAACGCTCGATCAGATCATTTTCTCCCCCCTCGAGTAATATAGTTGGTTCGCACTTGATAGCCCCCTTTTTGCGGAGCGTCTTTTTGTGCTTGATCTCTCGAGTGCAGGTTCCCGCTAGCTACCTGTTATACGGATTGTAGCGGCACTTTCTCTCCCCTCGTTCGATGTACTACGAAGTGTTTTAGGCCCTCTCCGCTATCCTGTTTCGGCCCTCAGCTCCCGAGCGTCTGCTTTCCTTCTGTCCCTTCCCCGTTTTGGTTATTGGACTTGCTTTTCCTTTTGCGAATTGCCCTGGCCTCGGCCGACCTGCCCCTTTGCTTTCTTCTCAATGGCCCCCGATGCCGGTTTCTCACATGCCTCCCCTCAATCCGAACCCACCCGTCTCTCCCTATTAGAGGCGGCGCGCCTCTCTTGACCCCAGCTCTTTTTTATGATGCGGCTCTCATCTTGCAATGGCTCTTTTTTTCTGTGTTGGTCTTCAAATGCCCTTCTGACTTCATGATTTCCATTTTTTCGATAAAACCGTTTCTTTTCGGGAGAATCGTCCGGCAAATCTCCGCCTGCAATTGAGTAAGACTCGATCTGAGTGATTTCGACGCCTTCGCCGCCATTAAAATTGGGAATTGAGCTTAGGACGTTAGGCTGTTCCCGACCTTTCCATGATCGGGCTTGTTTGAAGCGCTCTCTTTGAGCGTCCCTAGCTTTAAGGATGACAAGTCATACTTTTCGGAGTCTATTTCTTCTACGTCCCTCTGAGTCAGTTTTTCGAGTCTCTGAATCCTATATGCCGGTCCGCTTGATTGCCTTTTTTTAGCGTAGAGCTTATCTGCATCCTCAGACCTTGTCAACCCTCTTTCTACCTTCCCCGGGAGACCTGCATCTCTTTCTTTTCTTTCTCAGGATCTTTTCGGCCACGATAGTGACCGAGCGGCTTGGCCCTAGTTTCAGGACAACTGACCATCTGCCTCTTTGTCCACTTTCCCCATACTTAAATGATGTAGAAAGGCTCTTCCCTTCTTCAAAAGAACAACGCATCGTTCAGGCCCGTCCCACGTTGTTCATATGGACCCCTCGAACGGTATCAGTACACCTGCCAACGTCCCCCATTTTTCCCAAGGACCCATGAGACTAGATTTTTTTTCCTGCTCTCCCTTGTCTGTGTGGCGAGCCGGAGGCATCCTTCTTTTTTTTATTTTGAAATTTCCAGCTTTCACCGGATCCGGTTTTCGCCTCGCGAGGGTAAGCGTGACTACGCTTGTCGAGCGCTTCGATCTCCCGCGACCGTTCAATCCTGCGTCTAGCTTTTTTGAGATTCATTTTCAAATTTGTCGATCGGTCCTGCAAGGGTCTTCGTTTTTTTTCTTTCCCTCCCCTGCGGGACATCACATAGAGGCCCGACAGGTAGGTATTTAGGCTTTGATCGGGAAAACGCACGACGCATTTTCGTTGTCATACATCGATGGCAGCAGGTATCCTCTTTTCTATGTCATAGACTTGTTTCGCTTTTTTTCCCACCTTCACCGTCCTTGTAGGATTGTGGTCGGGGGTGCGCCTTAGAAACGCACAGTGGTCATCATCCCCTCGTCTCTGTATCTTCCAAGCCTTCAGTCGGCGTTCTAATCTCTTAGAACAGATTTGTCTATCCAATGACTCTGATTCCCTCCCAAGATCCGAACACAGGGTTGGCCTGCATTTCGGGTAATTTCTTTTTGAGGGACTTTTTTTTTCTTGGTCCCACGTACTTGTAGATTTCGTTGTCGGCCATTTAGGGTTTTTTTTTGGACGTCTGCTTTCATCATTTGGTTCCGGTAGCGACTCTGGATGGGGCTCTATCGAACCTAAAAGTGCTCCTCCCCCCCCCCCCCCATCAAGCACCATTTCTTTTAGTTCCTCCTTCTTTGGAGACTCTACTCTTCGGGTCCGGATTTTTCCCCAATTGCCGTTCCTTATTTTTTCCTCCTGCCTTCCTTGAATCGATTCTTTGAGGCCTACTGACAGTAGTGGCTCCGTTCCCTCCCGACGCACAATCCTCCCTTTCCCAAATAGATCTTACGGAGCGGCGGCGCTAGGTCCTCTCTGTTTGCCAGCGGCTGTCTCATGATTATTGTAGGGCGGATTTTTCCCCCTCCCGTACCAGCTCCTTTTTGGTTTTGGTTCCGTTCTCGCAGTAGGCCGTCGTCTTTGAAGGCCGACCAGCATGTCTCATATGGTCTGATTCTCTCTTAGTTCTTGACTTTTTCCTTCCTTAGAGTGTCGATGTTCCTGCGATGGTCCTTTCCTAAAACGTTGCCAGCCCCCCCACTTGCAAGGATATTCCTTGACTTAATCCTTTATCGTGGGTCCCCTCCTTCTTCTGCTCACCAATGACTTCCCCCTTTCTCCCCCTTCATGTAAAAGAGGGCCCTCTTTTGAAGTCCCCAATTAACCCGGCCAGGTCGGATCGGGACTTCGGGAACCCCCACATCCCCCTAAGCTTCTCACGTCCCTCTCCCCCTCCCCCCCCTGGAATGGCGAAGTATATCAAAGGCCCCACATCCGTCCCCATCTGAGGTCTCAGCTTCCACTCTGGTTGCCGCCCCGTCTGCATAATTTATATGGAGTCCTCGATCCTCCCCCTTCTTTTTTCCAGGTCACCTATAACTTTGCTTCAAGGGATGCTTTGAGCGGCTTCCGCATTGGTTTTTGCTCGTAGCTTCCCCCAGCCCACCTTTCCGAGAAATAGTCTTGCTAGATCGATGTTCTTTTTCATGCTACTCTCGTTCTGCTTTGCACCGTGAAACTCCACCTCACGGACGGACGGTGCACCCTTTTTTTCAAGCCCAGTTTCCCGTTCCTCCCCTGGGCGCTTTACTTTCAAATCTCGCTCCTCGGGGGTCTATGGGCCGCTAAAGCTGCACCTCAACACAGAGCCTGGAATCATTTCTTTCCTGCCTCTGTGATACTCTTCAGACTTCTGTGCGTTTTCCCAACGCCCTTTTTTTTCCTGCGTTGTTTGTTTCGTTCCGTTCGCTCCCCCCTCTTTGCTTCTCGTCCATAAAGAGACTACTCTCTCTTGTTCCCTTTTTTTGTGTTTGACTAGAGCTTTCCCTCCGCTTTATTTTTTTAAAGTCGGATCTTTTTCCCCACTTTCCTTCCCCCTACTTCACTATGTCTTTAACATTCTCGGCCTTTGCAAGACCCCTTTTTGCTCTGCTCCCTATGGGAAGCACTACGTTCCCTTCCCTTCTGAATTTTGTTTGCGGTGTCAATTTGCTCCCCTTCTTATCTCAAGAGGCTTTGACATAACTCTTTTTGCAGAGGGATTGTGGGTTTCTTTTCTCGTCGCTTCCCCTCCTGGGTCTTCCAGAGTAGATTCGTCGAGGGACCTTCACGAAAAACTTGGGGGGGGCGGGGGTAAAAATTAGACTATGCCCTCCTCCAGTTTCCTGTGAATCCCCTTCCCGCCCACGGCCCCTTCGAAGTCGAAAACCTTGCCATAGACATTGCCCTCCCAAGGTCGGGCTGCCTGGCACCTTTAGGATAAAGACTCCATGCATCTTTTTTCGCTCGGACCTCCCCCCATAGTTTTCTTGCCGAATTTCTCTTGTGACTTCTGATTTCTCCCTTGCGTAGGCTGGATTCAGTGTGGTCCCAGTTTCACTGTCGTCGTTGGTGGGGGTGGTTCCCCCGTCCAGCGCAGTGACCGCTTCAATGTTCAACCTGGTTCCCCCCCCCCTTTTTACAGGGTGGAGCCATTTCCCCTGACTTTTTGAGAAAATCTTTTTTCTTTCAATACCCCCGATCACAGGCTCCAATTTAAGAGGATCTATCTGGGTCACTAATTGCTTTTTTTTTTGGTTTTCTTCCCAAGTTCAGTACTCCACTCTCCATTCCTGGCCTCTTCTGAGCCCTTCTCCCCCTTCTCCTTCTTCTAGCTCCAGGAAGACGACCCCATCTTGTACTACTGCCTGTTTCTGATGTACAACCCCTCCCCCCTGACGCTGGTGCTTGATTTGCAACCGGGAACCTTCCCTTTCCCAACATTATTTCCGCGAAGCCCCTATTCTCTCCCAAAGTCCGACCTAACCCTTCGACGGCTCCGCCCCTACTTTTTTTTCCCCTTCTCCCGTCGTTCGTACCTCCCGCTTAGAGCTACTTACCTGGCATTCCCCCCCCTATAACTGTGACTCCAGGCCAGTAGGTCACCACTTTCGCGCGCGAATTTGCACCCGCCTCGCCCGACGGGCTACTTTCTTTCCCCTGCTGATATGCCACCTCCCTGGTGATTGATTTTTCGTCCGATGATTGAGCGATTGCCTCCCCCCCACAATTCAAGTCGCGATGGCCAAAATTTAACGCTTTTCACACCCTCCCTTCACTCGAGGGCCTCAAATATTCTTTCCTACAGTACGTGGTACCGAAAACCCTCGCCCGTCCTTACAGAGACGTCCACACCGATTTTCGAGGACCCCTCCCCGGGGAGATAATCCCCTGTTCGTTTTTCAGTTCCCAGCCCCCCAATATGTTATCATATAAGGCGGTCCTCTTCTAGCTGAGACGGATCCTTTGCCCCCTCTACTCTTTTTTTTTCTTTTTTTTTTTTTCTTTTTTTTCTGGGCTGCTGCAGACTGGGCGTTTTCTGCTTTTGCGCCTACCGCCCAATCCCTTCCCGCTCTTCTGGTGCCGGTTTTCCGTAATTCCCGACAACTGTTCTCTCATGCAATAGCTCGCTTCGGCCCGATGTATTCGATCACGCGTCAACGCGAGTCTCTTTCCCTTGTATCCTGATCACACGCAATTCCTACGGCCTTCGCGAGTGGTTACTTGCCGGCCTTTTTTCAACTCCTGCCGAACCGGCGGCTACCCCAGAACTCCTTTTTTTTATTACCGCCCGCAGCTTCGGAAGGATGTTGCGGCGCATGATGTTGCTCTTCGTCCGACGTCTCGCACGCCTTAACAGTCCTTTCCTCTTCCCCTCTTGTAACCCGCGACGTGATTCTCACCTTGGTACGCAAAAGGATTCTTCTTCCACGCCTTCTCCCCCACCCCCTATATAGTCTTCCGACCCTCTCGTTTCCTTGCTTTTTTCGTTTAGAAAATGGCCCTTTGTTTTGGCCGAAAGTTTCTTTCCCTAATGTTGGAAAAACCGTGGGTACTTTCCCCTCAGGTGCTGTTTTTACCTGGTTATCCTGTCTCCCTTCCTTATTACGTTTCTCTTTCTTTTTTCTTTCAGATGAGGTCAGTACGGTGTTGACAACTTACTATGGAGACCGTACCTTTTCTTTTCTACTTCTTCCCCTCCCCGGCCCTGAGAACCAACTCCCCCCTCTCGCGCAATGATGTTCAGCTTGACTCTTGATTTTCCCCCGAGGTATACCTTTCCCAAGTCCCCTTCTTTCTGGATTTCCCCCACCTGGCGTCCTTCCCCTGAAAGCTGTCCCCTTCCCCCTCTTTAATTCCCCTCGGCGCACAAAAGGATTTCCCCCGTCAATGACGCACCGTCTGGATGCGTTCCCCTCCCCTTTAATGTCCCCCAGTGCTCGGCCCAAGCATACTACCGTGAGCCCTCCCCCCCCACCTGTCTAATGGCCATGTTTCATACGAAAGGAGTCAGTCATCTTTCATTCCAACTAATGACCGCGCTTTTTTTTTCAAGGCGTCTGAGGGCCCCCTGACCAATTTTCCCCTTCCTGCGGTAGAAGTGAAGTCTTTTCTGAGTCCTCCGGAAAGAATTGGGTCCCTAGGCTATCCCCCCACCTTAAGGGCCTTATTTCCAGGGCGGACCCCCACCTTTCTCATGAGTGTCAGATGAACTTTCGCACTCCCCCACCTCCCTTTTGAGTGGATCAGAAGATCCTTTTGCGCGGATATTTTTGTCGGATTCGTGTCTGTGATGACAACCCTGCACAGCGGGGATGGCTCCTCTCCCGCCCCTTGAAGTGCGCCGGCCGGTCTTTTTCTTTCAATCGTCCTCAGGCCTAGCACTCCCTGGCATAGTCCTCCCTGCGGCCTTTATCGACCCCGCTGATCCAATGGAATCCTTTCTGAGATGCCTTCTGACCCATGGAATTTTTCCTCTCTTCGGACTTCGGAGATTGGCCCTCCGTTTCATCTCTTTCCTTGGACGATTGAACCCACATACCCGATCCCTCCATCCAGCACCAAGATTGCCTTCCCTCCTTCCTGTTCCCGCTCGGAGTCCCTTTCCCGTTGTAAGTCAATATCAGTACTTCTTCTTGATATTATACCTGAGCTTGTTCCCTTCCCTTGTCCTCCAGGACTGTCCTTTGGATTTTTCCCACGACTCCCCAACGCTGCATTTTCAACCGTTGCGCCCCTCCACATATGAATTGAAGGTCCCTGAAACTCCCACAGCCTCTCCCCTTTCTTAGGCCCAGTCCGCGCACCCTTTTTTCCGAAATTCAGGCTACCCAACATTCGTAGTCTGACGATGATTCTCCCTTTCCCCTTTCCTCTTTCCTGGAGTCTCCTTTTTTCCCTCTTGTCTCGCTCTTCATCAGATATCTTTTCCTATGTTCCCCTCTTCCGGGACTCTACCTTCGATCGCCTGGTGGAACATTAAGCTGGGATGTGGTTGGTTTCAGGTTGTTTTCTGTGTGGACAAGATGTCCTTGTCTTTTCCTTTAATTCTGAGTCGTCTATTCAAGTTTTTGCAGACCTCTTTTTCCCTTTCTGTCAGTTGCGCCGCTGCCCTTATTTTGATCGGCGTTTGGTCCGTTTGTTTGGCCGGGCATGTTTCCTTCCTTTTCTGCTCTGGAGTCACAGTACCTTCAACCCACTCCCCAAAGTCTCCTTCCCCTAGAAGCGATTAATCCGTGTTCAGATTTGACGATTCTTCTTGCTGCGGACCTTTGCTTTCTTTTTCGCCGAAGTCCTTGCAGGGTGAGATTTCCTTCCATTGCGGGTCTTTCTCT
>Ga0179593_1255951_pt1 | contig 15954 bp, 13 predicted proteins | sample CZODoug2_1_08_16_FD_185931 | JGI IMG/M metagenome (GOLD analysis project Ga0179593, IMG submission 185931) | Vadose zone soil fungal communities from Angelo Coast Range Reserve, California, USA - CZODoug2_1_08_16fungal (PacBio error correction) | ecosystem: Environmental > Terrestrial > Soil >... | reverse complement strand
GTACGCCACCGCTACCCTTTCGATTTCCTCAAGATTTTAACACGAGCCTCCCTTTAGTATCCTCGTCAGGATGGTTCGGGTTCCATCCCTTCCTGACAACTTCGACTCCTCGGTCCTACAGCCCCGGGAGCCGCTTTCACTTCCCTCTCCCACCGTACTTTCGGCACTTTTGCACTTTTCCAGTCCGGATTCCATTTTTTTGGGTTCTCCCCACTTTGACCTATGCATTTCTGTTCTTCCCCTGAGGGGCTTATTCGTCTACCATGTTCTTCGAAGACCCTTCAAGTTTTCTTTGGGTACCATTATTCCCTCCTGAAGCTTCGGCCCGTCCCCAGCTCCTACTACTGGGGTGCCAGATCCAGTCTCTTCCCCTGTATTCTACTTGGCATCTTAGTGCGGCTTTCTGACCCCTTTCTTTTCCAACTTTTTGCTCACCAGCCTTCCTCAACTTGGACCGGGATGCCCGGCACTTTCTCCCTGGCGAATGAGCTCCTTTTTTTTTTTTTCAGTGGCCTAACCGTTCCTTTTTGGCCTCCCCCCCGGCGAGACGTTGTTCGTTTCTCGCGATCTTTTGGTTTTCTGAACTCCGTCAATTAGCTTTACAAACGCGTATCATTTCTTTTTCGTACTATCCCGCCCCTGCCGGTGTTGCCAACAACGTTTTGGTTGCGAACAGGAACTTTCTTCGGCCGCACGCTGAACGGACGACCTTTCTTTCTTTTCTCCTCCCCCTCACCCAAACCTGGGTCGACCCGCGAGTTGATCCACCTCCCTCTTTTTCGCTCACGTCCCGGCTTCTTGTGGTTTCCCGCTTTTTCCAGCGTTCCGTGTCGAAAAAGGACACGCCCTACGTCCGTCTTTTTCCCCAAAAGCCCCGAGCACCTTCGCCCTGGCGTTCATGACGGCATCATCCTCGACTTCCCCTCAGTCATTTCGTTCACGCGCCGACCGTCCTTCGTTTTGAGCTTGCCACCTTGTTTTCCATCAAGAGGCCACTTTCACCTCCTTCGGTAAAGTGCTTTTAGACGCGCCTTGCTAATCTTCGGTCTTCTTTCCGGAGAGCGATAAGGCTGTGCCCGCTCCCACATCGGTCGGGCCGGTCCTCGGGACCATCTTCCCCTTTCGTGTGCCCCTCTCTCCTCTCCCTAAGACCCTTTTTATAACCCAGCAGGGTTTGCTGAACCGGCACCAAACAAGTTCCCCCCCCGTCTGTTCTCCGGAGAGCTACCTCAGCCCCCACCCCCGCTCGCTTCGGTCTTGAACATGTATTCCCAAGGCCGCTCGAGTCCACCGCATTCGTTGACTTAGCCTTTCTCTTTCACCATTTTTACCGTCACCCTTCATCCCACTGTCACGTTCCTCAATCCGTGAGTCTCTTCTCCAGCCCCTCCCCCCCCCCGCCGGGTTTCGGTGAATTTTCCAACAGTTGCCCTGTCTGGAATCCCCTCCCCGTTCGCTCTTTCTTCCTAGTGGACCGGTAAATGAACAATTTTCCTTATTTTCCCCTCTACTCCCTTCCCAGTCATCGTCCCAGGAAGATTGACCTTTTTGTTCCACGCCCTTGTTCTCATCGTGAAATGCTCCCTCCTTTCACTCCCGACCCTTCCTTTACAATGTTGCGACACGATGCCCTACTTTGAGTATTGCGAGTGCCCAGTGTCGATTATGGGCTCCGTCCCTGCCCCTGTGTGTGTTTGAATTTGTTCCGCAGGCCCAGATTCTTTTTCTTCTTCCCCGTTCGGCGTTCCGGCGTGCCGGAATTTTCGGGTTTTCCCTCACTCTTTTTACTGTTTTCCTTTTCTGAGGTGAGTTCCCAATTTGTAGAGGACCCTTTTTTCCGCTTTTAGGTTCCTTCTGTTTATTTTCAGGGCACTTGCCGGTTGCAGCTGGTTGACGTATTTCGCCTGTCTTTCACCGGTGCGTTTCCTTGGACCCTTGGTGACTTTGGCGCTTTTTTTTTTCTCTGCGCCCGTCATCTAACCGGCAATGGTAGCCCCCCCTCTTTGTTTTTCGGACTTTGTCTTTCTTTGCTGGTTTCCGACTCCCCTGTTTTTCTTAGGGATTGTGCAGGGTTGGGTTAGAGTTTTCCTTTCTTTTCGTTTTTCACTCGTTTTGACCCCCGATCCTTCGTCAGGATATGTCGACGTTGAGACGGTGGTCGCTCTCGGTTCCTTTCTGTGGTTCTTCCCTTTCCAGTTCTGGAACTCTTCTGCTGGATTCCAGGATATAGCGTTGGCCAGGTAGTTTTTAGTAGACCTTTGGTGCCCCGTGGTTGTTCCTGCCTTGGCTGGACGTGATAGGGTTCTAATATGTGCCGAGGCGTCCCTGTTTGAGGGTTTTTCCTCTGCTCGGTTTCGACTATGTTTGTGTTTGAGTGGTAGACAGCGTCTTTGGACACCTTTACTTCTTTTTGGTGCTCTGTGCCTTGTGTTCTGGAAGGAGACGCTCAGGCCCAGGGCCGCCGCCAGCCCTTGGCGACCTTATTTCCCCATTGGGCGTTTCGGTATGAGGGTGTCTCCGGTGTTTTCCCCTTAGGGTGTTTTCCTGATGTTCTTTTTATTTCGACTATGTGGCCGTTGCTACCCTTTTTCCGGTATTGTGCCCTTTTTTTGTCGCCGCCTGTGTGTTCTGCCTTATCTTTAAGACTACGTTGTTGTGTTGAGACTTATTGACGCGTGCGCGCACGTTTCTGCATCTTCCCCCGTCTCTGGCTCGGAATTCCCTGAAACTTTTTTTGGCCCCACCTAGGAGGATTCAACTTGACTCCTGAGGATTTTGAGACCCAGTCTTCCACTCCGGAAGGTCCTCTGCTGGCCCCCGAGCGCGGAAATCGTTTCGGCCCCCCTTTTTGTGACATTCTGCTGGCCTTCTTCCGCCTCCATGGTTCCTGCCACCTACGAGTGTCCCCAGTTGGCCGTGACATTTTAGCCGCCTTCCATCTTCCCCTGAGGGGTCCACTTCCCACCCAACGCGGTTTCTCCTCCTTCTTCTGTACCCTCCTCTGCCACAACACTTTTGAACATCGGCACCAAGGTCTTGAACAGTAACCTTTTTTGGTCGACCTTTTTTTTCTTTGACCAAAAAACTTGCCAGAGGTATCCCGACCTGTGGGTCGTCGTTTCGTGCCCGCAAACGCCCTTTTCTTCACCCCCATCAGGGAAACATGTGCAGGTCTTTTTGCCTTCTTTGCCCGCCGTTCCCGAGCCGGTCTAACCCCCCCTGTCTGTTAAAACTAGTCCCCACATCCCCAACACGTTGGAGGCTCCCCATTCCCCGTAGAGTAGCGTTTTCTTTTGGCTCCTGGGCCGGCCGTAGCAGCTCCAGCCTGGGTCTGGATGTTTGCTTTTCTAGCGCCAACCCCCCTTCCCCCCTTTCGTTTTTCTACAACGAAAATTGCTTCTCAGTTACGGGACTGGTCCCCCTCGCAAGCCCTTCCAGTTCCTTCCCCCTTTCCGCCGGAAAAGCCGCCCCTTTTGAATGTTACTTTTCCGGCCGTCCTCTCTTGGTCCACCACCCTTCCCCGTTGTCTTCGGACCGACCGGCAATTCCCTTTCCTGAACCTTCTGCTTCGCTGCAAACCCTCCCTCGGGCCTGAGCCGAAAGCAGCAACACTTTCTTCCGTTTCTCCCCCTTTTTCTCCGTTCTTTAAGTAGCTGTCGGGCTAGGTTCGCACATTTCCTTCGCCCCGCTTTGTTTTCGGGTTTAAGGTATGTTTACTTTCCGGGAGGTGCACATTTTGTCCCAAGCAACCCGTAAGTCTCTTCGTCCGTGGCCGATGTTTCCCTTTTTTTTGACCGGTACTCTGCCCCCAGATGTTTAAGTCGGCCTTTTTTTTACTCTTTTCTTTTCATGCTCCTCCGGAAGGCTCAAGGTTCGTTTTCTTCCACTTTTGTAGCCTTTTTTTTCTTCCACCCGAGTATAGTGTGTAGTGGATGCCTCCGATCGGAGTACTGACTTGCCCTTTTTGTGCCTTTTTCCTTCATCATGTCTTCCTCTCATTCTCAGTATTATAGCTGTGACCTGGAGTTACATTTCCTTTGGCAGAGGGCGCGCTCTCCGGTTTTCTTGGGGACGCTCCCCTGCACACGGTGATTTGGTGGGTGCCGCGCCGCTTAATGTGGGGTTGCTTTCGCTTTTTGATTGGAGAGAGAGGTGCCAAGTTCTTGTTTCGGTGAACTATTTCCTCTTTTCGGTCAGGGTTTCTTTCCCGTCTCTTTTTAGATACGAGCGACTATTAAATTATGCTTACAGCTGGCGCGTCTTTTGGCGACTTTCCTCTCCTTTGCCATTGGCAGTCGTGATTGAGAACCGGCAAGTTTGACAGAAGAAGTTTTGACCCGTGATCCGGTGGGACGGTTCCGCCGTTATTTTGCTGTATACCTCTCGATGTCTTAGAAGATTTCTCTAGGTGAGCTTTTTTCTTGGTCCGATCCGGCCTTTTTTCGCGGTAAGGTTAGATTATCTTCATTGAGTAAAAGACCCCGGACGGCCCCCTCCTGCTTTTTGGAATTCGGCTCTTCATTAGTTTTTGGTTAGAGCTTGCGTGCTGTATCCAAGGTGTGTGTACGTTTGTTTTTTTACAGTTCAATGAAAGGGTAGTACCTTCATTGGACTTTCTCTACGAAACCAGTTTATTTCTGTTTGTTTGTTGGGGGGGTGGGGGGGTGGTGAAGATTTTCACGGGTTCTCTTTTGGCCGTTCGACCCTTTATTATGATTATCTGTTACGGAGGTCCGGGGGACGTTTCCGTTTATCCCTGTGGTGGCCTTTTTTTTTAAGCCGCGCCCACCGGTACTGTCTCTTATGAGTGTCAGACCTCTGCTCCCGGGAGATATAGGGTATCTTACGTCCTCGCAAAATCCCCCGTCTCTTTCTTCCTGGTAGATTGTGCCGGGCTCTGCGTCCGGCTGTCGATTCTGTAGTATTCGAAGATTTTCAACTCCCTTCCTTTGTACTTGTACCTTCTTCCCTCATTAGTTTCCCAGGTCGCGGGCGTCCCCCCCGGTCTCGTTTTTTTTGACAAGCAGGACGGAGTTCGTTTTCGGCCCTCGTTCCTGCTTCTCCGGTGTCCTTCTCTTCCGGCCTGCGGTTTCTAGCCCCTTGCTTCTTGAAAGGAAGGTCCTGCTTTTCCCACGAGTATTATTTCTTCGTCTCGTTTCCTTTTTTTTTTTCTTTGAGGACAAGCAGTCCGTCAAGTTGGTTTAGAGGTCCTGTTCCGGCTTGTCCCGTTGGTTTTGGCTTGAGGAAGAGTCGACTTTTTTTTCAGGTCCCTTTTCTTACGCCATCACGTTCGAATCGTTTTCCTTTTCTTGGCGCTCTTCGCTACTTCGCAGAGGAGAGCGACGGGGTCGTCGGTGTTCTAAGGCTTCTCGTCGTTGTTTCCTCCTCCTTTTTGGTTGACCTCAGGAGGCTGTAACGTGTACCCCCACAAACGATTTCCCCCGACCTCCGCTAGGCTTCCCTTTTTTTCCCTTCCGTCCGACCGCGTTCAGTTTCCTGGGACTTTCTCATATGTCCCCACCTTCTCCGCCGGGTTCTCCTCTGTCCTCCGGGTAACTTTCCAGCAGGAAAAACGTTTTCTTACGGCTGTCTTCGTTGCAAGTCAGGATTCCAGGAGGTCCAACGCCGGAGATGCATTTCGTAAGAAGGTCACGAGTTTTGGCCTGTGCTCCTTTTCTTTCCTGCTGCTTTCTTCCCTGACCCTTACTTTTCTTTCTCTTTTCGGCCTGACCCGCTCCGAATACGGGACGGTCTGCCCCGAGACCGCAATCTCGCGCCTGTGCTCCTTCCGACCCATGAGTTGAGACTCCCAAAGCCCTCCCCCGAGTGTGTGCACCCTAGGCTCTCCCCTCTGTATCATGCGAACCACAATTCTAGTTTCTCCCGTTCCCCCCAGACTTCACACATTTTGAGTGTTTGTCTGGTGTTTCGGATATTCGTACCCCTTTCGGATTTTGATCTCTTTCCCACTGTGTGGCCAATCTTGATCGCCCTATTTACGTTGGCCGGTTATGAACTTAATTCCCGCTCTCCGGAACCTCAGCCCGAAAGGGAACCCGCTCTTGACGGTCTGCGGCAACACATCTCACCCGTGAATTTTGTTTTGCTTGGGAGTTTTCGGACCTGACCCCGGTGGACGTGTTTACTCTAAAGGCACACCGACCCCCCTGTTGACATAGAGCTGATTTAGCCCCTTTCCGTCGTTGGCTGATCCCCTCCTCCGGTGGGTCTCGTTTCCCTCGTCCCTGGACCTTCACGCTGACTTCAACCGTAACATACCTTCTCCCATTCAGGCGTTTTTTCGGCACCCCTCTCCTAAGATCCGAATTTCCCGGAGTCGAGCCGCGTCCCCTTTTTCACGTAAGCTTCGTATCGTGTAAGGGAACTTCCCCCGTCCCCTTCTTACCTCTTTCTCCTCCGACCCGTCTTCAGGTCTTCGATAGGTTTTCTCTTTCTTTGAACCGCCCTCTTTGCTTCCACCCCCTGACCTTGCCGTTGGCTGTAAGAGGCGACACCCGAAGGTGTGCACCGACCCTCCTTTTCAATACGACCGCGGACACCCCTCCGGAGGTTTTACGGCCCAAAACAAATTTTGTCCCCCTTTCGGGCTGCTGATACCGCCCGCCTCCACCCCCCCTTGATTCTGCGCGTCTGTCTCCAACTTTAATTCAATTATTACTTTTACTTCCTCCTTGCGGCCCTTGCGTTCTCATAATACTCAAACGGCACCCCCCCCCATGGCCCTTTCGTACTTACGTGAGGGTGGCATCCCCTCCACATCTCTGCTCGTTTTCGAACCCTTTTCCGCCACCGGAAGCTCCCTTTTCTTCCGTTTTCCATGGTTCCGGCCCTGAACCACTGCTTCGAATCTTTTCCTTGATCCGGTCAAATACCCTTTTTTTTTTCCCGATATCTTTTGGTTAGCATTCCAACTTATTCCTTCTTTTGCCGAGACTACCGCCCTCAAATAACGACCGATTTCCTCCATGGTCTACCTCTCGAGCTGCGCGCTTCGTGTCTTGCCCGGGGTTCTTTTGTTTGTCTCTCGTTTCTACCTTCAGGCTCCCAACTGTTTTGTTCTGAGGCAGCAAATATGGTTTGTTTTTCTGAGCCTCGCCTCCCCCCCTTGTGTATACCTGCACTTGCAGGAGTTAGGGTATACTCGTTTACTTGTTGCCTTTGGCTGCTTAGTTGTCAGTATTCTAGGTCACCGTTTTTCGTTGGGCGGTTTTCCTCGGCGGCTGTGCCCGGCATTCGATTGCTTGTTTTTTTTGTCATTTTCTCAGTCCCTTTCTGCTCTCCCCGTCCCTTTCAGGGTAGTTCCCTGGTGAAGTTGGCTATTCGGCCTCTACTTATCCTCTCCCCCCTGTATTCTTTTGCTTCCCTTCTGCATTGATTTTCTGTCTTTTTTCACCGCCCGCCCCCATGAAGCTTGGATGCAGGGTGTGGGGAACGATTGCGTTGAACCCCTTTGCTCGTTGTGACTTCGTGGTCCCCGCTCCTAGACTATCCCCCGCGTCAGGTTTTTGTGCTGACGGCTTTCTCGCTTGCTTTCCCAACAGGCGATGTTTTTCTGTGTTCTCCGCTGCCCAGGTGTTGGGCGTTACCTCTCGCGTTGACAGTATCTGTTGGCAGTGTTTATATCGACTTTGTTTTTTTTGATTCCCGTTCTTTGGTGTCAGATTTCTCTTTTCTACTCCTTTTTTTCGCCCCTTCCTCTTTGTTGATTTTTGGGTGCGCCTTGGGGTAAGAGATGCGTTACTTTTGGAGGCGTAGTTTCCTCGCTTACAGGAGTGTTCGTTGTGTTGCCTTCTGGGCTGTCCCTTAGAGAATACATCTGCCCAATTCCTCTTTTCTCACCCCCCCCTCCTCAATTCTGGTCGACTGGGGTCAGAGTAAAGAGCTGTTGGATTGACGTGTTTCCCTCCTGATCTCCTAGATTGAGGTTTCCCCCTTCGAGACTATTTTTTCCGTGCGAACCTCTTTTCCTTTTGGAGTTCTTTCCCTTCTTCTTTTCCGGTGTCCCCCGCCGGTGATATCTTTTTCTTTTCATAATACTAAGGTTTTGAGTTCTCCCCTATGACCTCTTTTTTCGCACCCGCTCTTCAGCGTTCTTTTAGGCGGTAACGTTCACGAAACACTCTTTTTATCCGCATCTCTTCGCCCACCCTTCCGCACTTTTCATGGTTTGACCGCATGCGATTGACAATCTGCCGTCTCCATGCCGTTGCTTGATGACTTGGCGGGCTTCTTTATGTCGTGTTTCTCCCTCTAGTCCCACCCCTAACTACAGATTTCACAATGTACTGGAAACTAGCGACACTGGTAACCCACCCACTCTCGTACCCTGAGCCCCTCTTCAAACACGTTCCTCCCCAGGGCTTCAACTTCTCTTCCTCTAATCCCACCTACACGTCTACCTCCCTTTGATATGCACGTGTAAATCAAGTGAATGAAAAAGATCCCCTCATCATCTGCTTGTCCGCCTGCGTGTGCGTCCTTTAAGAGGGTTTATCCACTCCCTTGTGTCTTCGGTCGACGTCCCCCCGCCCTCACCTTCTTTCTAAACCTGACGGTGAGCTTAGGTAATCTTCTTTCGTTTCACTAGCCCCGTTCTACACGCAGGTCCTCTGTCCCCACAGACAAACCCCCTTTTCCAATTTTCCCCCCCCCTTTTTCCCCCAGACATTCTACGTTTTTTCTGTTCGGGGGTTGGCCTGCCTTTTTGTCGGTCTTTCCTGTGTATTTTTATTTTCTGCGGTCCCCTTACAAGAAAATTGCCTTCTTGTTTCCCTCAACTTACTGCGTCCGTAGTGACTGTCTGACATTTTTCTACGGCCAGAGCAACCCTTTTCTGCCATCCTGGTACCTCGCCGCCCGCGTTACCCCAGGCTGGACCTCCGCAATGCCAAAGGACGCATCTTCCCCCCTACACCCCCATTCCAAACTTATAATCTGACCCAGTGTCCTTCCTGAAACCTTTTTCTCCGTACCCCACGCCCCCTATCTTCTGCCCCGTCCCCACCTTTCGCCTGCCTTCTACGCCTTGCCAATGGAACTCGCAATAAGACCGTGTGGTTGCCTCCCCCGTTTCTCCTTTCAGGTCTTTTTGTCTTCTGTGTCTTGAGGTGTTTTTTACTGATTGCGTTTTTGCCCCGTTCTCGAACCCACGGCGGGACTGTCCTTTCGATGTCTCGGCTTTTTTTTACCTCTTCAGTCGGCTTTTGTTCTTTCCTTTTTCCCACTGTCCCTTGCGACCCCTGACTGCGCGACGTTTATTAAAACGTTCCTGCCTTTGCCCTGCGCAAGTCAGGGTTTTTTTTCCTCCGCTCACCTGAGTACTTCCTTGCTTAGTGCAGGTGTATTCTCCTCTTGATGACGCTGCGACTTTTCCGTTGTTGCCTAGACCCCTGCTCAATGTCAATTTCGACCGGTGCGACTCTCCTTTTTGATATGGGATATACTTGGTGGACAGGTTTTGTCTTGTTTTCCTTCTCCTCCCTCTTGTGAGTCTCTTGGTGTCATTGGATGGCGTCTTCATCCCCCTCCCGGTTTCCCCCTCCCGCTCTTCTCGGTGTGCCGGGTACGAGAAAAGGGCAGGTACGGTGGTATCTTACCCTCTCTTCTCTGTTCCTTCACGCGCGAAGGTCTACAGAGCTAAGCTTTTAGGGTATTTGCCTTCTCCGGATCTGTTGTCCAGTTTGGCCCGCTTTGAACAGATGCCCCTCACTTTCCTACGCTTTTTAAAGTTTTGATTTCGCTCAGGTAGTATCCTATTGCTTCCCCTCTCCTGATCTCTTTCTGCTAGACGAAGGGTTCGTGAGCGTGGATGTGTTCCCTGGCTTCCTCGCTTTTTTCGAGGACGTTTGTCACCTGGCATTTTTCCCTCTTGCCCTTGCTCCCTGCCCCTTACGGTAGGACGGTCATCAGTCGAGTCATGTTTCGTCCCCGTTTGGTTTCCTTTTGCTGCGCTTCTCACAGAGTTTTTTTTTTCCCCTTTCTGGTCCGCCGACCAGTAAGCAGTCAAGTTTCTCTTTTCCGTCTTACGTGAGATGACTGGTGTTTGTCTGCACTGTCTTTCTTTCTCTCGGTGGCGTCGGTAAGATAAGGGAAGATAGGCTGCCTGTTCCCCTCAAAGTCGGCTGTATTCTATTCATCGTGTTCCTCCACTCTTCCCCAGTGAGATTCCTCTGAGGTCGGTGCCGGGATAGCTCTTCTTTTTGCTCGTCTTTGTATTTAGCTTTTGGTGCCAACTCGGTTTTCTTGTATTTTTTCCGTCATAGTCTTCTATCAATTCCCAGGAGCATAGTTTCCTGAACCATTCTTCTTTCTCGTTCGTGCCGGTTCCCCTGGCGTTGTCAGGGATGACGTTTGCTTCTCCTTCTCTCTCCCTTGGGGTTTGGCATAGCCTTTCCTGCGTGACGAGTATGTCCTCGTTGCCCTGTTACTCCACTGCCCGTTACTCCGTCCCAACGGGTTTTATGAAGTTCCCTTCGGTCCCGGGGGTCCCGGAGTCGACTTTGTATGCCTTTGTTAGTTATGCGGACAGAAACTTATTTCTTCGAAGGCTCTTTCTAGCTGCTCTTCTCCTTTTCGGTGTCTTATCCTTTTCCTCCTCCGTTCTGAGGGCGATCGTACTCCACCTCCCTAATGCGCCGCTCATACGAAGCCCAACGAGAATAGGCGCTTTCGACTCTTTTCCTTCCTTTTCTGTCTTTATCGGAACTGGTCCCAAGTAACATATTTATCCACATCCTCCGTTCCCTCCGTCAACCGGTGGAATGTCTACGCCCTCCTCCTTCTCAGTACTGTTTATAGTATTTCACCCCGCTCGCAGTTAATGGTCACTTTCCTTTTTTTTTTCTTTTTCTTGCGATGTTCCCCGAGTTTGACTGGACCCTCTTCCTCCTTACGAGGAGCTGCAAACGGTCACTGGCGGAACGGACCTCCATTGGCGCCTGGCTTATAAGCTAGCGCTTCTTACCCGTACCATATTTTTAGGTGCAACCTCTGCCCTCGTTTCGACTTTCTCCTTCACTCGTGCTCCCGGAAACGACCCCGACTGGGGCTATGATCAGCATGGGTTTTTTCTTGTGTTTTTGTGAAGTAAACGTATCTTTTTGCGCGACTTTGCTGTCAATCGATTTACCCCCCGATCTTCCCCTTTTCTCTTCTTTTCACATTGTTTTTTTTTTTTTCCTCGATTTTGGATTTGAGCGTATCCCCGGCTCCGTCCATGACCTTCCGCCCCCCCCTGCCCGTTAGCGGCAACCTGTCCCCCCGTTCCTTTGTTCTCCCTCCCGGAATCGTAGCCTGGCGCAAAGCTCCCTTTTTTGTTCGTTTTCTCTCCCCGAACACCCGAAAACTGGGTTACTGAGCCCCCCTCTGAGCCCCTTACTCGCCGGTTGACGCTCGTCTCCTTTCCGGCCTTTTTTGCCCGGACAACTTCCCATTAACTGACCGAGACGTACGGGATCTTCCCCCCCCCGTCCACGTTTACGCTGAGGCTATTACGGCGATTCAGGTCCGAAGTCTCTGCTTGCCATTTCAGTTCTGCAGGTTTTTTTGCGCACGGTCAGCACCCTTTTCCTGGCACCCTTGCGCTTTCTTTTAGACTGCCCTCTTACTTAGACGTCGCCCTCCTACTCTCTGATCTTTCGAGTGGCTCGCTCTTAGAGCTCCTAGCTTTCTTTTCCCCACCCGACCGTGAATTTGGTATATTTTAGCCCAACGAGACTGTTCGTCGCCTCCCTTCCCCCCGCCGCCTTGCAGAAAAAAGCCGGAGCGGCGAATTCCCCCACCACAACGTCAACGTTGGTCGTCCTAGCCTTTCCCAGAGAGCGCGCATGTACTTCCCTATTCAATTCTCCTGTTCGCCTTACGTTCTCCCCTTCTCCTCTCATCCCTGATTCTAGTCACTCGAGTAGAAACCGGAACTGAAACAAATGGACAGCTTCCCTTAGCGGCTTTTTTTTTCCTACCCCCCCCATAGAGGGCCGTTTTTCCTCCCCCCCTCTCGGGTGGCCTCCGACATTCTTGTTCCTTTCGAACGCCTTTACCAGCTGAACACCCAGCCTTCTTTATTTGGTCCAGGCTTTTTTCCCGAACTTGCCCTTTTTCCCCGACCCGGCGGTGGTCATGACCCCACCTGTTCTTTTTGACGTTAACCTCGCGCCCTTTCCGCGTCTGCCTGAAAATGGTTGCCCTGCCCCGAAATTCTTCGCGTTCAGCGCATGCGCTTTGTACTTTGTTTTGGATGTCGGAGGCCATGTTTTGGCCTTAGGTGACTCCGCCCCCCGTGTCGTCCCTCCCATTGCCGTTTTCAGATCTACGCCGTTTGTAGGTGTCGCTGCTGTGCGTTTCATTTCGAGTTGCCCTTCGTGGTTCGGGGCGAGCCTTGCATGCCGATGTTTGCAGCGGTTTTTGTCTTTTTTTGTTTATGTCATGCGGTGTGTGTCTCCCTTGCGGTTGTGTAGTTGCGTTGAAGTGTTCCTGATGCCCGCGCGCCGTCCTCCCCAGGCCTTCAGGCCTAGACCTGGCCGGCCGGCGCCCTGGTTTTTGCTCGGCGCGAGGGTTATTTGGGGTGGGCCCGCCGTGAGCCGTCTTGGTTTTATAGGTGTTTTTCGGATTTGTGGAACTCGGATTGTTGTAGAGCGCTCTGCCTGATTTGTTACCGTCTGACCTGCGACGCGCCTTTCTTTCAGTTGTTTCGTTGATGAAGTTTGTGTATCCTCCGAGCCCACTTCGTTTTTGACTCCCCCTTTACCCCCCCTGGTAGGTTGGTAGAATCGAGACAGTCGTCCCTGATGACCGTAGCGTTGCCGTATGGCGTATCCCTTTTCACTTTCGGGAAGGGACGTGTCCCTTTTGTTTGTCTTGTCCGAAATTGCCGGTGCCGTTGCCCCTTTGGCGACTCGTGTTGTGGTGGTTTTTTTCTCAGCAGGGCCGTCTTTCTTTAGATTGTCCGGCCATCCGTAATTTTAGAACCTTATTTCCTGGTGTTTGATTCCTGCCCGAGACGGCCCTCTGATCCTGATAAGCCACCAATATCAAGAGTTCAAACGTTCAAGTCTTCTTTATCCCGCCTTCTTGCGGTTTACAAGGGGATTCATCTTTCTCCCTCGATGTTTGATCCTGTTTTCCGGCCGTCCTAGGTTTTTTCTTGTTTCTTGTTGACTAGAGGACATTGTGCTTCCTGCCGGCTCAGTTTATCTCGTCTTTTCCCTGTTTTTTTTGATCTCCCTTCTTTGTAAATAGAGAGTCCATGTTCCTACTTCTCCCGGGTTTGCACTTCCCCACAGAGGCTGCGAACCCTCGAGGCCTCCATCACTGCACGACCTTTTTCCCCGGCCCCGCATGCTATTGACCCTCTCCCTCACTTTCCTCGGTCGCCAATTGATGACTGTGGACGGGTCCTGGGCCTTTCGTCCTCGGCGCCTCACCTTTGCCCCACCTCTTTCACCTTACTTGGCAGGAACCTCCTCTTCCTTGACCCTATCCCCTGAGCGCTCCCCCGTCGCCTCAACGTTGTCCAGTTCCTGTCTACTTCAGATTCCCTCCCATTCCCCCGAATCGGACCACTTTTCTACCCCAGTAACCCTCCTGCTCTTCCTAATGCTTTTCGTGAGGCGACACACCCTGTCGGGAGACCCCACATCCTGTTGGTATCGTCCTTCCCGGGTCATCCTAAAATTGCCTGTCTGACACCACTGAACCCGGTCTCTTCGTCTTTTTCCCTTCTTTCCTCCTTCCCGCGCGGTAAGGCCCACGCCACGCTGTGGTTTTGGGAACCGTCGTATCTCCCCCGCCCTTCAACCGCATCGTCTATCAATGTTGGCGGCCCGCCAGACCGGTCGCGCTACCGAGTCCTGTCGTTACCGGGCAGTTCTTTCTTGAAAGGGCCTGTTTTTGCGCCGCGGACAATGCTCCCCCCCCCCACACCAGTACGTGTTCTCCAACCTGACCACCATGCCGGCGCGTAGTCCCTTTTTGGAGAACTCTCAACCTTCATCCTCTTGCATTGCTTTACCCTCTGCCTCTTCCCCCCATCTTCACAAGTTGCCCTCCATCCGCAACTTACCGCCCTAGCTTCCACCAGTCACAAGTTTCAAAACGGAACCTTCACCTTCCAATGGGCTTATCTACAACGTCCTCTTCCTCTCCTAGGACAAGCCACCGATCTTGACTCGTACAGCAGTCTCCACCCAACAGTTGAATGTCTTCTCGATTCACCCCGCGGCCCTCGTCCATCCTCCTCTGTAGGTGCATGTCTCTTTTTCCAGCGCCGTTTTCTTTTTCCTCTCTTTCGTCTGCGTTTACGTTTCTTGCTTCGTTTGAAAAGTTTGACCACATCACACACCCTTTTCCTTTTCTTGGATTGTCTTGGTTGACCTTGCTATCTTGACCAGATTCGTTATTGGACACTGGTTTCTTCGTTCCGAGGGGTTCCCCGGTAAGGCGGAGCTGTGAACTTGGCGGTTCTTTACAACGTGCCTTGTGTCCACTAGTCGTCTTCGTTTTTTCCCGAACGATCCACTTTTCACTGCACTTGGACAGTTTTTCCCCCCCGTTGTTTGACGCCTTACTTCTTTTTTTTTCATCTCCGCTCAGTCTTGTTGACCCCCTTCCAGGAAATCTTCCCCATGCCCCCTTCGCAGTTTGCTCTTGTTTGAGTGTGGCTCGGTACCATTTTTTTGTTTTTGCACGTCGCGCCCGCGGTTGATCACCCGTTCATTTCCTTTATCGTTCTCTCTCGACGCCCCCGTTTCTTTTTGTCGGGCCGGGTTACTGACCCAGCACCTGTCCCCCGGCCGGCGTGGGAGGTCACTCTCCGCCTTTGCAGCGTATGACTAAGATGACGCCTTTTTCTCCTTCTTCCCGGTCATTTCTTTACGTCGAAGGACAGTGGTCGTTATTTTCGTCACTGTTCACGACGACTTGTCTTGATTGTTCGGGTGTTCTTTTGCCCCCGCATTTCAGATGATGGTCTCTCTTCTTCGGCAGTCCGATTCTCCGCGACGAATCTTTCCACTCCGTATTGCTTTGTGCCCTATCCAGGCCGTCGCCCCTGGTTTTTTTCGCGCTCATGTTTTTACCCGCCGGTCATTGCACCCCCTTTCTTTGTCGCGTTTTAAGGGGTTGGCTCATATCTTTCGATTTCTGCGGTTTTGTCCCACGTTTTTTTTGGAGATCTCCACCTCATCAAGACGGGTTTCGTCGGTCGCCTGGCGACGTCCCAGTCTCTCGTCTCTTAGTTCGGTGAGGTTTTTTTTGTCCTGGAGCTTTCCTACCTGGTTCTGAGTCTCCATTTTGTTTTTTTGGGGTGGTTTTTGCGGATCGGGCGTCCGGTGGCAGGTAGGTTCAGTTGCGCCACCGGGCTCTCTTCTCGGCTTTTTTTAGTGCACCGCCCCTTTCCCGGCTTTCCTTTAGAATTCCCCTCTGCGTACCCTTTCCCGAACCCCAGTATGACTCTGTCGTTTTTGCCCGGAGGTCGTGGGATTGGCTTCCTTTTTGTCCCTCCGTCGAGGTCAAGTTTCGCTTTTTACCACTTTATTTCCTCTGCAGTTGTTGCTCCCTAGCCCCTAGTTCTCGTCGCGTTAGTTAGAGCTCCTGGTCGCTTTAGACGTCCTGTCTGTTCGCCTTGTTTTTTTGCCTTCTCAAACTCTTGCCAATCCAGGTGTCGGCGCTCTTGCGGCATTACGTTCGTTGCCCCATTGGCTATTATCAGGGACCCCGACCGTTCTGCACACGCGCCTCTCTGCCGTGTCCTTCTCCTCTTTGCCCCCTGTTAATCCTTTACTGCACGATTGACCTAGTTTCTTTTGTTCTTCACCTGCTTTATCCGGTTGCTTGGTTTCTGATTCGACGTCTTAGTAGTCGATTAGTATCTGAGACCTCCTCTCCTTATCCTGTAGGCTCTCTGCGCTTGTCGATTCCTCTGAGCCAGACCCGCAT
>Ga0179593_1732818_pt1 | contig 15956 bp, 14 predicted proteins | sample CZODoug2_1_08_16_FD_185931 | JGI IMG/M metagenome (GOLD analysis project Ga0179593, IMG submission 185931) | Vadose zone soil fungal communities from Angelo Coast Range Reserve, California, USA - CZODoug2_1_08_16fungal (PacBio error correction) | ecosystem: Environmental > Terrestrial > Soil >... | reverse complement strand
CGCGTAGTATAAGAAAGGCTAATATCTTGTCTTCCCTTCTCCTTTTATCATTAATACCCCCTGTCGCTCTTTCATAACCCGTAACGGCCGATTTTCTTTCCTTTTTTGGCGGTATCTTCCTTTCGCCAGTTAATGGAGGGTCTTCATACTTTTTTTCATTTAGTCCCTGATGTGCACGATCCCCGCTGACTTTTTCTCCTTGCTTCTCTGACTAACCTGTCCCCCCCCTTCACTTCCTTCTTTCGGAGCCTTTTTGTTGTCCAGCCCTCGATGAGGTTAGACTATCGTGTGCCATTCCAGTTGGGGAACCGTCCCCACACTCTTTCCAACTCTCCTTGTGCACGACAGGTGTAGATCACTGCCTTGGGGTTGCGGCTTTCAAGGGACCCGGCTTCCCCCCGACCTTTTCTTTGCGAAGTGAATCTCTTACCGTCCAAGCGTTACTGGCCCGGTCTTTTGGAGCGCTCAGTGAAGTCGGCGGACAATTTGAGCGAGGGGTTTAGCTCTGTCCTGCTATAGCGTCTCTTTTTAGTCGCATGTGACTCAACCTGTACCTTGCAGACGGACCCGCCCTTATTATTTACGTCCCCCCTTTCCCCCAATCGTGCGGCGTTTCATTTAGGTCCTGGACTCCCGCAGCTGCTCCCTTCCCGGCGGTGTATTTTGTTTCTCATAGCCTCCCAAGGACTCCCTGATTGAAGACGTTGTCACCTTACCCTTTCCCTGGAGGTGTCGCATTCGCGGGGTGTCGTCCCCGATCGTCCTCCCTATTTCATCTTTTCGATGATTTTCATCGGAGAACACTCATTGCGAGCCGTTGGCTTTTCGGTTTCCGACTCTTACTTTTTGATGTCCCCTAGTCTGCCATGGTCCCTGAATTTGTGAACTACCGGGGTCCTGCACGAGACCGCGGTGGGTTGGACTGGTTTCAACCCTACTCCTATAACGCTTGGCCCCATTTTCCAGCCAAGACTTTCGATGTCACCTGAAGTGCAAACAAGAAGGCTGTATGACTTCTCCGTTTCCTTCATCTTCGGTAGACGTAACCGGCCACAGGTCGGTTTTAAGCTGTCTTAGCCATTCGCTTCTTTTTTTAAATTCCTCGCACTACGTTTTTGACTGCAAAACATTTTCAGTAAGAGGACCGAACTTCCTTGACTCCTCTCTAATTAAATCAGTTATAGATAACGTTTCGTGTTGGTACATTAACCCTTTCAAACCAAGCCTTTTCTCTTCCTTTCCTGAGGTGCGGGTGTTAACCCGAGCGGTCTTTTTTTTTTTGATGATGTACGTTCACCTTTTCCTTCAGCGATTTCTTCTGAATCCCCCCAATAGGGTCCTCTTTCCTCTTTCGAGAGGAGAGCCGACCCCAGGTCTTTCTTCGTATAGCAGGTCGCCCTTCACCCTTACCCTTTTCCCGATGCCCCAACTCCGCTTTTTCAATCTATCTCTTTTCCTACATCCGTTGTTGGTTTTTTCCGCCCCCTTCCCACGCCTCATGCCTGTGACCCTTTTTGTCTTTGGGCTCCCTCTAGACTCCCTTAGCGCCCTCGCTTTCCGTCCTTCCTTTTGTGCCAAGCCTCGAGTTTCGGGCCCCCCCAAGTTTCTTTTGCTCGTTGAAACCCCACGCATTTTTAAACTCGCCCCATATGGCCATTCGGACTCGTATTTTTTTGAGCATTTTCGTCGGCGCGTGTCGAACTGCCGCAGCTGGTGATTCCGCCCCTCGGAGGTTCCTTTTCCCCCAATCCGCGATATTTTCAATCCTACTACACCGGGAGCCACACTCATACCAAATCGGTTCTTCTTCTCTTCCCTTTTTGCCCCAAATTCCCTAGTTTTTCCTCGGTCCTTTAGACTCGCTGAAGTGACAAGCGGGAAGTATACGCGGCGCTTGGGGTGTCCTTTTATGAACCCCGCGTTTTTAAGTCGAGTGGAATCTGCAGAAGTGGATTTATTTCGGTTGCCCTTCTTCACCCTTTGGCCTGTTCCTCCCCAGGCCTTCGACATTTTCCTGATTTCTAGTCCCCGGTAACTTTCCCCCCTTTCTTTTTTTCAGTCGAGCCCCCCTCTAATTTTTTCCGTTTTTTTGCAACACAGTTGATACGCTCGTGAGGTCCACCCAATTCTCCAACCTTTCTGGGCAGCAACTCCTCCAGTGATTCTCATCCTGTCACCGTACCCGCCGCGACAGCACCCTCTTTTCGGGGTCCTTTCCCCTTTTCTTCCGCTGCACAACTTTTCTTATTGTATCTCTCTTAATTCCACGTTCTGAAATTTGGAGGCTTTCTCGCCGCTCGCAGGAGCGATGCCTACAGACCAGGGCTTTTTACGGATTTTCCCGGTCTTCCCTATTCCCTGGCGTTGTAAAGGTGTTCGGGTACTCGTATTTTCTTCCACTCGACCTTGTACCTTATTCGTCCCCCTCGATTGTTCCCCCCGCCCAGCTTCACCTGGTAGCCGTCCTCACTCTTTCCGGCTTACTCTCTCCTTTTTCCATTTTTCGACCTCCTTGTTTGGCGTGAGTTCCTTTAGCTCTCGTCGACCTATTCTTACTCCCTTTTTGTTCCCCCGCTTTTTCTTTTTCCCCTTAGTCGTTTAAGGTCTTTTGGGGCTGCTGTCCCTCTTTTCTCCCCTGATCCCCCGAAATATCGGTAACGTGATACCTGACTCTCCTTCCGTTTGCTTGGAGCATTTCGTTCAATTTCCGCCCCCGTTACATTCACCTGTGCTTTTGAGTCGTTCAAAATCGTCACCGTTTGGACTTTTTCCGCCTTGATGGTCCCTATTCTTTATCCAATTCCCAGAAGAATCCCTGCACACGTCCCGACGGATACTCTGTTTATCTCGGCCGTTTTCGGTTGATAGCCCAATAGACTTTTTCACGCTTTCCTATTTGCTTTTCTCTGTACTTTTACCTATGTTGAGGAGATATGTTTTTTACGGGCGCTTTATTCCCCCCGTCCGTGTTGCAAGAGTTCGGAACTTTTCTATGACCGGCATACTTTTCGGTTCTTCTTTTACTGTCGGCACTCTTTTTTCCGGCATACTCTTGAGAGGGCGTCACACTGTCGGCCCCCGGCCCTTTCTACTGGACTTCTCATTTTGCTTCCTTGAGGTACGATTGTGCGTCTCCTTTTCCGAAGACCGTCTTCTGGTATTTTTGCTGATCCCCGACCTGGATCCCCGGGATTGGCTGTATGAGTTTTGGGTTGCTCGCTTAAGTCCTTTGAGAGGTTGGCCCTTGTGGCACCGTGTCTCTCTTCAAACGCCCCAGGTCACTTTTCCACTGTTAGTGCCCGTTCTTCCCCCACGTGTTTTCTTACGGCTTGTTCCGTGACCACGGTTTTGACCGACTGAGCGTTTTTCCGTCCAAGCTTTTTTCAGTTCTTATAGAGTCTCGCTCGTGATCGTAGCCGACGGTTTGTTTTCCTCTCCCCTTCTTTAACTTTTTTGATTGTGACCCCTATCTTCGGCGAGCGGGTTGTTACCTTGCCTGTGACCGACTCCCACAAGCCACTTTTTCTTTTTGTGACGTCTTTTGCTCCTGTGTCTCGGCTTCGCCCTCGCAGTTCCCGCCTCCGCCGCCCTCCTGCCGCTTTATGATCCTTCTTGGGAGTCGCTGTCAAGGACCTTTTTGTCCCGGTGCTGCTCGCCACGATTAATCCTCCCCCCCCCTCCCCCTTAGGGTTTCTTTGGTGTTTCCCCAGTTCCGGGCCTTTGGTTTTTCACCGGGGGCTCATTTATGGTTGTGTTGATAAGGTACATTTTCCCCTTTCGGTAACGTCCCCTGTTCTTGATGCGAGGGATTGGTCTTAGACCCTTCGCACGTGAGACTAGCAACTGTACCGGGCCTTCTCGAGATTTCGTGTTTCTGTAGTCCCCTTTCTTCAGTCACTACGCCTCCCGACTTCGTTCAGGTTATTTTCCCCATTTCTAGCCCCGATCCGGCCCCGCTGTGTCAGCTTGTCACCCGCGCCTCTTGGTCCGCCGAGTTAGTTTGTACGCCCTTTCCAACGGCCGTCGTCGTGTTTTTGGTGGTCCGCTTCTTTCGTCCTAGATTTTTTTTTCCTTGGCCTTTTTGTGCTTTTGAATCTCCCCCTTTTTGCAACATACATGGTAAACCTCCCCGCGTTTCCTACTTTTCGTGCATGTCTTTTACGTTTCTTGTTTCTCTTCACCAGAGGACAGAGTTTTTGGGGAGGGGTTCTTGTCTTTCTATTTTTGGTGTTTCTCGGCGTGGGTTCCCCCTTTTGTGTGCCCCCTTCTCGAGGAGCTTTTCCGCGACTCCATACGTTTAGCCCTGCTTTACTCTAGTTCTTTTTTTTCTTACTGGTCACGGTCGTTCCCGGGACCGGGTCCCCTTTTTTTTATGTACGAAGTTGTTATCCTTTTGGCTTTCATTTTTACTCATTTGTAGTAGCATTCCAGGCAGGGCCCCCCCCTGCCGCAGTTGGGGCCCTTCGTATCATTTTCCTGGTTCGTCCTTGGCTCCCCCCTTCTTACGCCAGCGCGTTACCCGCGTAAGCGCTTTCTCTTAACGTGAGGCTATGCACTTTGTCCCTTTTTTTTCACTTAGGCCTCCTTGCATCTAGTACACCCCCGGCCAACGTCTCACTCACCTTAACCCCTCAACTTTTGTGGTTTCTCACGTCTTGAGCGAGAATTGCCCAGCGGCCAGAGTTTCTTCCTATTTCAGGGTTTCCCCCGGTCTCGTTCTAGGTTTCCCATCCCACTTCTCTCCTACTCTTTTTCAACACATGGACACTCCCTAACTGATTGCGCGAAATGTCTCGACCCCAAGGGTTCCGAGCTACACTTGTACTCTTTTTTTTTTAAATGTCCTCTTAACCGGCAGCTTTTGCCTGCCTTTTTTCGGGAATTCCCCAGCTTTTCCGGTATTCCGCGAATGGGCCCCGGGAAACTCCCAACTCGTTTTGTATTTTGATAGGGTGTAATCTCTTTAAGCCCCCTGGAGAGTTCAGCAGGATTGGCGTAAGGCTGTTCCAGGCTACTCGTTATGTGTATCAATCCCCTCCCCTTATAGGTTTTTTAACGATTCTCCCCAGTAACTCTCAAGAGGTCACCCCCACATAAATAGCACGGTACCCGAGCAGGTCCCGCGTTGTATTATTCGCTTTAGTCACTCGGTACCCCTTTCGTTTCTACCGAAGATAAGGGCCGGGTTTCCACAGCGGACATCTTCCCTCTACCTAAACTTCTAGGGTCTTTTTCGAGCTGGCGGAGCGAAGCATGGTAGACCTTCCCTGGCTGCATCGGGTGACCCCTTTGTTCTCTCTTCCAATTGAACCGATTTTGCGGTCACCTCTAGTGGTACTCCCACGCTTTCCCGGAGCTGAACCGCCGTCTCCTCTCTTTCCATTCGATTTGTCGATGTCCAACTCATGGCGAACGATTTTTGATAGCATCTCTTGACTTTGCCTTGTGTCTTTTTTTTATTTTTGTAGCTTCTTACGAAGTGTCTTCTTAATCCGTGTGGATATTTGATTCCGTCTTCTTGATTCTTACGTTCCCGAAATGTTTCCCAGTATTCTTTGCTTGTTAGGACTCCCCGTTCCCGGACCCCAGGATTCGATAAGGCCAGTGGTTCCTTTCCTGAGATCCCAGTGCCAACCCTACATTCTCCCAGGCCTTGTGTGCATTTTTTTTTTCAACTGTAAGCTTAACCCGCCGGAGATCTCCATCACTTTTTTAGTAGTCCCCTGAACCATTAGGACATTTTTCTGTATTTTCCCTCCTTTCCCCTTGATTCCTGCACGCATTTGACATTGTTACGTCCTCCCAGGGGCCTCCCCCCGCAGAAATCACCTTGAGGATGAGTTGAAGCGAAACCGCTCCTTTAGTTATTTTTTGCCTGGCTTCATACCTAGCCCTTCAGAATCCTTATACTCGAACCGTTCAAAAAATTATCCTTTCCTCCTCCGTTGAGTCTTTTCTTTTTTCTCTTATCACTTAATTTCCCAGTTCTCTTCGCGGTAGGCCAGCACTTATATTTATATGCTTTCCCCTCGATCGTTCGACGGTTTTTTTTCTTATCGATGTTTTACTCATGGAGTGTCGGTCCATCGGCCCTTTTTTGCTTAACTAACTTTCTCTATTGTTTTCCGCTGCAGTGACGATTGTTCCTGGCTTTTTTTTCCCCTGCTCTTTCAAATCCCCAGAACAAGTTCCCGGGTGCTCGTAATTTGGTTTGGCACGTTCTCACCGGAATTGGTTTTTTGTCGTATCCTTGGCGGTTTTCATCGGCCCACACCTTTAAACTCTTCCATTTTATTCTCCAGACCCCTTCCTTTGGTACCAGGAATTAGGGGGCCTGCGTGACCCCGACCCTTTGGGAAATCCTCCCCTCCCCGGTGCGGTTCGGCGTCCCTTTGCCTTTGGATCTATTCCCCGCTTTTTGTTTTTTTTTTAGCCCTTCGGTTGAGTAGGGTTGAGCTTAGAATCGTGTCTGGCAGCTCAATCGGCCCCTGTGGTTTCTGCCGCCTGAAAACTTACCTACTGTAGACAACCCTTACAGCCGTCGCTTTTTTTTAATTTCTCGACTGCTCCCCCCACTGAGGGTCTAACAGGAGTCCTCCCGGCAAGCCGACTTCGCGACTTTTTTTTTCTGCCCTCTCGTTTTTCTTACTTCTTTCGTGGAGTGCCTGCAGCAGCATCCATGTTTTTCGCCTTTTTTCCAGTCCTGGTTTCCTGAGTTTTTGTCTTCTCCAGAGTACGATCCCGGCGCACAGCCTGCTTTGATTGACTTTTGGAACTCTATCATTTTTCATAGCTCCGGGAACCAGCTTTTTGCTACTATTCATCCCTTTTGTCTCTGATGTTTCTCTTCCCCATTTTAACTTTTGCGTATCTTCGAGGCAATGTCGCATTCCTAGGTTCCTTTTCAGTTTGTATTGGTTTCTCCCGACTCTTGTTCCTAGGCCACAATGGTCTGCCTTGCATAAACATCAAGCCGGTCCGGGTTTGTCCGGTCTTATTCTCTGCAGGTTCGCTGTTTAATTGATTCGGTGTTAGCGCCTGCCTTTAGCTATCAGTTCCTTTTTCTGTTTCCCGAGGGCGCTCGAATTTTATTTTTTTTCCTTTTTTTCGAGCGTCTCTCTTTGGAAAACATCCGACCCTTTCTCCGATGGTCTCACTTCTTTCCGTCTCCACCGTGCAAGTATCTACGTTCGGCCGTGTTTTTTCCCCATCCTCACCTTTCCCACACCTTCCCTTTTTGTATGTGGCTTGCCCATGCGGTTTTCGGGTCTGTGCTTTTGGTACGAGTTTATCTTTTTGTTTTCTCGATCTTGGGTCTTCATGGGATGGCGCGTGCCGATCTACGTCATTATTTTCCCCCGGGATTACGAGGGACGTTGCGTTCTTCTCGAAGTGTTTCTCTCTGCTGACCTGCCCCCGTACACCCCCCATGGCCTTCTGCAAGAACAGAGGCATTTTTTTTAACATATCTTTTTCCTTTCCTCTGTTGGTGTTGATCTCTCTTTTTTCAAAACTGGCCCCTCCGCATTTTTTTCTTTCTTCTTCTTTCAGGTTCCGACCTCCTAAGGCCCTCTAAGCGAGGCCCGACCTAGTAGTAACCCTTTTGTGGATGAGGAAGTCGGTTTTCATGCACAAGCTCCCCTTCGTCCTTGTTTTTTCATACTTTTCCCTCTAGGAAAAGAAAGCAAAAATGATAACGACCTCTCATCTTTCACCTGCCACGTCCTCCTGGTTTCTCTAATTTTTCCCCCATTCGTGGGCGCTGAGAAACTCTGGAAGGCAGATTCTCTCCTATTGGGTTCCCCCCGTTGACTAACCGGTTTTCCCTTCCACGTCGTGCTCTAACCTACATGGGTTGGCCCCCCATATCGGACCCCCCCAATGCCGCGCCCCGCTAAGAAGGTTTGACAATGAGAGCACGGGCTGTGCAGCGCACCCCTCTCCCCCCATCAGCACGCTGTCGCATCGCGGTTTTTTGCAGTTGCTCACCGACCCCAGGGGGGGGATTTCTTTATTGCCAGTGAGCGCATTTTTTCCTTCCTAATTTCTGTAGGTCGGGGAACCCCCTTACCGAGCCTGATACTTTCCGTGACACCGTGCCTCGTCCCGTTTTTTCCCTTTGAAAGGGCGATATTGTCGGCGAGCGTTTATTCACATCCTCGTGCAACTTTCCTTCTACCTTTTTTTCTCCCCCTAACCTCTTCTCAATTATACCCCTCACCCCTTCATCGCCCGTTCCTTCTCCCTCACTTTCCCCGTTAGCCGGGTCGTCTGCGGTAGATACCCCTCTGTGAAGTCTTTTTTCGGCAGCGCGTGAACCGGGTCCTGGGCCCTCTCTATCTTCACTCCCTCATCTCCCGTCAAAAACTGTCCTTCTTTTTCGCTTTTTTTCTCCTCCTTAGTGTTTGGTAGCCAGGCCTTTTTAAGGGCCGGCCTGTTTCCGCGCGTCCTGTCCTTTTTGCTCTTCTTTCATGATGCCTTTGCACCACGTCGCCGACGCTTCGATCGACCTGCTTCGAGAATTCTCGAAACCCTTGTTTTCTGGAGGTTGTCGCACTGTCCCTCTATCTACTTGACCGTTCACCGCACAACGGAGTTTTCGTCCAGCACCCCCAGTTTGGGGTCCTCCTGACTGCCGTCTAGAACCTTGGCAGTTGACCCTCGTGTAGTCTATTGAAATGACTGTCCCCCTTGATTTGTGTCTTCTTCCGATTTACTGTTTTCTGGAGGAAATCTCAGATGATCCTTGATTTTTCTTACCGCCCAAAATCAGGCCCCTTCAACTCCCGGTTTTCTTGGGGTGGGTGATTTTTTTTTTGGGTGTCTAAAGGGATCCCCCCCTCCCCGACCCTTCCCCCAGTAGTAGCTTTTTGTGCACCCAACCTAGCCATGCCTCAGCGTATGGCCGAAATCCCTGTGCCGACATTGTACTCTCCTGCCATCTTGACTTCCTGGTCCCGTTGTTTCCCTGAGACCCTCTGCTACCGGCTCATGCTTCCGGGCATATTGCCTAGAACTTTCGGCCCTCTTCCCATTCTTTTGAGCGAACTACTATCTTCCCATTTTTACATCCCTCCTTTGTTTTTCGAGTCTCCGGTTTCTTTTTGATTCCACTGGCATGTGGGGCGGAACTAGTATCATCGGTCCCTGGATTTGTAAGTACGATGTCTTTAGTTCCGTCGTCTCTTTACTCGTCCCCCTTTCTCGTCATCCTGTCTTCCCCTTTGACGGTGCTTCAGGGCATGAAAGTCATTTGCGTCCCTCCCCCTTTGGTTTTCTTCGCACACCTCTCTTTCACCTGATAGGGGCTTTTTCGACTGAAGGCCACAATCCCCCTTCTTCACTCCGGCTTTGTCTTTCCCTCTTACTTTGATGACTCACTTTTTTTTGTCTTCTGTGCTTCGGAACCGACCCCCACCCCGCCCTACCCCGGTTACCCCCACTTGTCGGAGTTTCCCCCCCTGCTACCTGTCACCTTTGGGCGGGCCCCTTTGGGGGACCCTATTAGCTCCCTGTCGCTATTCCTTTCTGGAACTCTCTCTCTTTTCCTGAGCTTTCCGAGGTTCAGTTGGCAGTCGTCGCGGCCCTCGGCGTTGAAGTCTGTCCACGTAGCTTTTTTTTTTTGATCTCTTCTCCCTTGGGAAGTTCCAGCCTCCGCGAGAGGGGGGAGTTTTCTACGATGTTTGACCTACTGTATAACTTTGCCGATTTCTGCTTCAGTAGCTGTCGACTCCCTGACGACACCAGCTGGTTTGTTTCTACCAGTGTCTTCGCACGCCAGCACCCCCGGTCCTAAGCGACTTTCTAGCCCCCCTCCTCAGAAGGTGGTTTCCGATTGATGTTTGTCCCCTGCCTTTGGTTAAAACGTTACTGTTTCTAAGATAGTTTTCGCGTACCCCTTTTTTCTTTTTGCGGTTTGTCCCTCGGCTCCCAGTGGACCGTTGGCCCAGGTTGGGTTGTACTACTTCATTCCTCCCATGAGCCTCTGATGGCCTTCTCGTGAGGGACACCTCGGATGTGTGCCCAAAAAGCTCTTTACAGCTTCTGCCCTGGTACGCCTCTTCCTGCTCTTTTCGCCTCGATTCCTTGAAGATAGGCTGGGGGTGACGTGGGGGGTTTAATAACAGTCCCAGCACTAATAGCTTTTTTTTTTCCCCCAATTTGCAAGTTACCCAGCCCATTGGTAAATTATTGTCACACTGCACCTCGCCTCGGCTTCCTTGTTCCCTTGCTATTAGACTTTTCTTATTATTGTCATTGCTTCTCCCCCAGTTCCCTCGGTTTTTGTTCCGAGGGAATTGTTTCTATCTGCTTTTTTCTTGGCCTGTGTTCTTGAGCGACTTTTTTTCGCAAAACCTATCCGAACAGAGTCCGATGGTTTCCCGTAACTTCCTTCCCTCTTCACTTCCGACTGCATATCCTGCTTTAATTTTCTAACGTCGGGAATGTATTTTTCAACAATTGCCCTTCAAACCCCCACTAGTCTTTGCCTGGAGAGCTTGCTTTCTTGCGCGTGTCTTTCTTGGTTTTGACGATTCATGTCCCTTTCGCATCTTAGGTTTTTCCCCTATGGACGCGAGCCACCACTCCGGTGAGGGGATTACTAACGAGGTCGATTCTGTCTCTTTTCTCTCTTTTTCGCCCTCTTGGTTTCTGATGTCAAGGTCGCCGCTAGGCCCATACGGCCTTCTCGTCTTAGGGAATGCTGGCCCCCCCCCCGGCCTTCTTTTTCCTCTCCTCCTCTGTTTGTGATAGCTCTTTCCCAACTCTCCCCTTGAAGAAGGTTGGGAGTCCGTAGCTCTACTTTATTTTCCTTGACCTGTCCTTCCCCTTCTCCAGGTTTTTTACGCTACCCCTAGTTAGTATCCCTTGGATGAGCTCTTTATTCCGTGCAAAAGTCCATTCTCCATTTTTTTTTTTTTTAAACACCCCTTCTGCGGTTTCTCTATGTACACGCCCCACGAAAAACCAGCTCCTCGCGCATTTACCCATTCCACCGAGTCTGCTTCGGTTTTTTTGACTTGGCTTTTTTAGACGTGATTTTGAACTTGCAGCAGGCGTTGGTCATTCGTTTACATCTATGTTTCTTTTCTCCGGTCTCTCTTAGTTCCCCTATTCCCGTTAGCCCCCCTACTAAACTTTCCCCCCTGGCCCTCCTTTCGCTGGCCTTTGACCCGCGACGAAGGCGGCAACCCTGCGTTCGGGCCTGTCCCGCGAAGCAATTTCATTTTTCCCGCTCCTTGAAGTTTCCCCCCTCAGGTCACGAAGTCCCCCCTACGCAGCGGGGAACACCTAACCTTTTGGACGTTGATTAGATTGTCCTCTCTGGTGTCTCTTACCCCCCCCTCGTGACGTGGTCTGTAGTTTGGCCCCCCCTCACCCCCGCTCCTGATCTCCAGCTTACTCGCACTTTTGATAGCGGCGCCGCGACGTTTCGTTCAATTTTCTCGGCGGCGAGCGGGGATTCACTGCCACAAACCTTGATCTCTATGTCAGACATTGTCCCTTCGAACCCGGCTGTTTTATTCGCGTTCCAAAATCGCCACGGTCCCTCGCAGCGTTCAGCGTTCGTGTCTTCTTCGACTTGTCTCCAGTACCCAGCGTCTCTCCCCCCTTTAAGCGGTTACTTCCTTTGCGATACCGTACCATTGGTGTTAAGAGGGCTCTTCTGCACTCCCTCCTCCAGTCCGATTTTCAACACCTTCGTTGTAGACGGGGCCTTTTCTCCTTTCGCCTTTTTTTTCTTTGCGTGTTCAGGCCTTTTTGCCTTATCGGTGGTGTATGGAGGCGGTTCTCATTGATGAAACGCTGAGGTTCTTTATGCCCTTACCTTGTTCTTTCTCGTTTTAACGCTGTTGGTCGAACTCGCCTATCGACCGCCTTCCCCTTGAGCATATAAGCCCCCTCCTCTCCCTGCATGCACTAGCGACGTGCTCTAGTTTTCTCTCCGGAATTAGATTCCTTCCTGGACGTCTCCCCCTACTCCCCCTCTTTTGTGTTTTTTTGTTTTTCGTCTTCCTTGCTTTCGGCGTACGTGGTCTGCCCCAGCCGGCCCTGAAACTATTTTTTGTGACATTTGTTTTTTCCTTCCAATTCTTGTTGGGTTGTCATTCCGGTTTCCCAGAATACTGTCAGATCCCCCCCCTCCTTTCTACTTACCCTGTTGTTTTTAACCACGTCAAAACGACCGGATAGGCCAGGCCCCCCTCTTCTAGCTTCATCGTAATGCCTTCACAAGACCGATCCGTCCCTCAAGCTGGAGTTCACCTTTGCTTGTTCCCCCACTTCTGTTCCACTTTTCTGTCTTTCCCCGACATTGGAGTCCCTGTTGACGCCTGATCACCAGTCTACAAGCCAGTTCGATTTCCACGGCACTGTCACATTGCCTGAGTCTCTTTCCCTATTTTTACGGTTCGTAGTAGTTGAGAGTGCCTGGCCGTCTTTCCGCTCATCAATGCCCTTTCCTCCCCGGTGAGACCTCTGCGCCCACCTATTTCTCCTCCCCCCTTTTGAGTCGAAGGTTTCGCGGTCTGAGAGAGATTCTTCCAGAAGGCTTCCCTTCAATGGCGAGAGAGTCGGCATCCCTTTCCCTCTCGACCCGACTGTTCGCAGTTTTTCAACTCCGTAGCCGGCTCTGGGATTGCCTGGAAGTCGTCGTTTTGACTCTCTCCTGTCTGGCTTGTCCCACTTCCACCCGTTTCGCCCCAAGTATTTAAAGGCATGGGCCTTACCGGTTCTCTTTTTTCCTCCCCGCCACCGTTCTTTCTTGACTTTGTTTTTGCTCAAGCAGGCGAAAATTGAACCCCCCCTCAATCCCATTTGACCTTTGCCGCTCCCTTTCTTTTTTTTCTTTTGGATAGAACCGGTCCTGGACTTATGAGGAGGGAGGATTACCCTTCTTTCCGCCTTCTCCTCTGGCGGACGTCGTGACAAGCCCCGCATCGTCCAAAATTGGCAGGCGCCAAAACAGAGTCCTTCACGGAAGCGTCCAAGGTCTTTTTTTTTTAGGCAGTCTGTTCCCTTTTTTGACCAGTTCCCCTCCATGTAGACGAGAGCGGGCTGCTGAAACGCACGCTCCACCCCGTTGTCTTTCCTGGAACGGTTCCAGTCGGCTTTTTGCTAATGAGGAGAGCCCGTCTTCCGATTTGGTTCTGAAGCGGTCCCTGTGTTTAAGCTGTTGCTTTTCCTTTTCTTCTCCTTCAACCCTGGCGAGCTTGTCGCTACATGCTACGATTTCCCATGAAGACACCCCTGTGGCATCGCAAAACGTGGTGACCCGATGTGTTCCTCCTGCATTTCCCCTCCCGTTTCCACTCTTCCTGCCACTGCCTTTGAGCGCACGCCATAGTTCGGTCCCTCGGCTCCTGCGATCCCCCCCTCCTCGTCCTAAGGTGTTTTTTTCTCTGCTGGGTGTCAGGATGAAGCAGCTGACAGGACCCATTGGTTACTTTCCCTTTTTACTCCGCTCATTCCCCCTTCCCACTGTCTTTTTATTCTTGCTTTTTTTCGTTTACCCGTAGTCGATCAAGAACCGTTCTACACAAGCGGGACCTGGGCGAGAATTGGCCTTTGGTCGATGGGTGGACGTCTCACCCCCCTTGTTCGTCCTCCGGTGTCCCCAGGGTTACAGTGATCCAGGGCGAGGATTGTTTAATAAACCCGCCTACCCTGCGTCGAACTGGTCCCCGCCGGGTCCGTACTGAATGCGCTCTCCGAGGTCCGGTCGATTACTGAGTTCCTGAGACCTGATTCAGGTGTTGATTGGGGGGGCAAACATTACTCCGTACCCCGTCCCGAGTTGCTTCCCTTAGGCCATTCGCGGCCCCGTCGTCGTCAATCAAGGACGGCCACCGCGACGGTGTGCCCTTGCGTCACCCCAATTCGCCGCGAAGTTCCCGCTCTCCTGATTCTCCCTTGATTTTTTTCATCTTGACCGGTCATGGCACGCCAACCTTTGTAACCGTCTTCGTTTGGAGCGGGCTCTATTGGCGATCGAATTTGGTTCCGATTTCTTGGCCTTTGTGGCTCCGGTTGTGGTAGGGCGAAGTTGGAATATTTTTCAAACCTATTCAAACAGCTTTTTTCGACCTTGTCCGCGTGCGGCAGAGTCGTGTATACGGACTGGCACCTTTTTTTTTAAGGTTCGCCCTCACTCCTTTGCCGCAGTTACAATCCCTCAACCTTTTCACACCAGCCTCGTCGGACTTCTTGGGGCCGAGGAGCAATGCGCGTTGTTGGGGGTCTTGCTTTTTTCGTGTACGAGCTCATCCAGGTTTTTCCGTCTTTCCTGGTTGTCCCCGACTCGAATGGGAACGCGCTTTGGAGCTTGTTGCAGCCGCTAACTACGCCTTACTCCAGCTTGGCGCTTACGCACGAGGGCGAGTTTTTAGCCGCGGTCCTTTCTTCGTAGAGAGGTTCGCCCGCACGAGGCCTTAGACCATGCTGCTACGAAGGATGTCCCAAATTGAGGCATGAGGCGGTTTCCGTTTTTTTCCTCTTCTTTGTGGTTGTGTTCTGAGGATTTTTCACCTGTCCCATCGCCCGCCTCCTTGTGGCCAGCAGCATTGCGGCTTTCGTAAGGCGGCCTCTTTTTGGGCGAACCTTGACCTTCACTCCCTCTCCCGCCTTCCCGCCTCGGCACTCGTTCGTAATCTTTTGATGAGGACTTAGTTGGCTGCAAGCTCCCTCTCCCATTCGAGTTGCTTTTCAACAACGTCATCTTTCCCTGCCATTCCGTATACTCTGCCCTTCACGACCGCGCGCATTTGTGCCCTCTGCCACTACCACACGGGGGGGGGTGTAGGTGGTTGGTTTGAAGTTTGCATGTCCCACGGCCCGACGTGCTACTCAGGTCTTAGGTTCCGTCGTCTAATTTCTCTCTGATGGGGGGGGCGTAGGTATACGGTGCTCTGTCCCTTGATAGGTTTTCCCTCTCTCGCCTACCTTACCCCCCACCTCTGACCCTTGCCCCGCTATGCTTTCCTCCAGATTCTCGCTCCCCCACCGCGACGAGGAAGGTGTGGTCAAACTGAGCGGCCTGACGGTCAGCGTTCCGTCAGTTTTTTTTCCATGAGTCCCCGCTGAACTTCAGACGCGGGCTAAGGTGGCAGTCTTTTCTGCAGCGGAATGAAACCCGTACCAGTACGTCTCGTTCGACCGCTGGCTGCGGAAAATTGGGGAGCTTTCTGCCCCTGTTCCGTCTGTGCGGCTATGGGCCCCCCCAGTAACCCACCGAGCCTTTCTCAGCAGCTTTTCGGACGGTGCAGCGTTTTTAGACGTGTGGTCCGGCGGTCTACCCTGCGAAGCGGTAGTCTTTGGTGGATTACCTCGCCAACCTGGTCGTCAAGTTTTTTACGTCCCGCGATGAAAAACATCGGCTCTGCATGATGTAGGGTAGGTCCAAACCCTCATCCTGTTCACTCTCGCAGGTCCTTCTTCTTTGGATCGACCTCGCTACGACACCCGACGTCCCGATCGCGACCCTTCCATGAAGCGGGGAATTCTGTCGTCTGCGCAGTAACAGGGTCCTGTTACCCTCCGGCTTTCATCTCGTCCCCTCATCCTTGCCAGGTTCCCCCCCCCCAACTTCTCCGACGGGTATCGTCGTGAGATTACTTGACTCCTCCTGACAGCATTCGTTTTTTGCGCCCTTTTTAGACAGGCCTTTCAGCGGCAGTTGTGACCCGGAGGCTGCCTGATTGTGCCTCCCCCGCTACTTCTTTTTTCACCCTTGGCGATTCCAGTGATAAAGTGGTGTTCTTGCACAATTTCCCCTCACCCTTTTCTCCCTCGGATGAACCCTCTTGACGATCGCCCGCTACCCTTTCAGACCTCTCAGCCCACTTGAACGTGAGCCGAGCTCTTAAAAAGGAGAAGAAATTATCCATCCGCCGAATCCCCCTGATTCGGCCCGTACGTACCGTTGCCGCATCCCCGCAACATTGTTTGAGGTCGGC
>Ga0179593_1274762_pt1 | contig 15956 bp, 21 predicted proteins | sample CZODoug2_1_08_16_FD_185931 | JGI IMG/M metagenome (GOLD analysis project Ga0179593, IMG submission 185931) | Vadose zone soil fungal communities from Angelo Coast Range Reserve, California, USA - CZODoug2_1_08_16fungal (PacBio error correction) | ecosystem: Environmental > Terrestrial > Soil >... | reverse complement strand
CTCCTCCTCCCCCCCTCTCTTATCATTTCCCTTTTCGGTCATCATTCTTGTATGTCCCTTGCCTTCCATCACTTTCCTGCCTTCCTCTTTTTTGGACTAGCAAATCCACTTCCCTGCCTATTGTTCTACGGTTGGTCCCTCGTCGCCCCACTATCTCCCTTCTTCATGTGCTGTCCCCTTCTTGACGCGGGCATTTTTTCCCCACCCTTTCCGGGCGCGCATCCTTCTTTATCTCCTTCCTATTTGCGTTCGCTTCTCCCCACCCCACGATTTTTTCACCAAACTCACGTTCCTGAGTAAGGGTTCTGGTGACGTCCTCCCTTCATTGATCTTCTCCCCAAGGACTTTTTTTTCTAGGTTTGGCGTGGTGGTTTCTTACTTTTCACCTTCTTGCATTTGGGCAGCGATCATGCTTCTACCCCATTTGCTCTCCCCCCCCCCCCTTTATCGTCCGGTTTCCGTCTGAGCGGAATGATGAGGTACTTCCTTCCTTCCGGTTTCCGTACCTCCCCCTCTTTGATAGTCATTTGGTTCTCAGGCTTTTTAAGTTGATTTTCTTCTTTGTTATGCCAGTAGGGTGATTCCGGACGATTTTGCTTTTCCCCCCCCCTACTGTGTGATAGGTGTGATTGCTGTTCCGTCCGGTGCCTCTTCATCCTGCTCTTTCCTATGTTCCCAGCCTCTTTGATTTGTAGGATTGGGAAGTTGTTCTTGACTTGGGTTCAGTCAGCTCCTCTGGGATGTTTATTTTCCTTCCCACAGGTTCCAGTTCTTTCCCCCTTCTGCTTATTCCTTCCTTTTTTTTCTTCACCAGAGACCCCAAATCAGATGACCCAGTTGAGGGCCCCTTCACTTCTTTTGCATCCGTTTTAATCGCTTTCGTTTTCAATCCTTTCCGGTCCCGACTTTTCACCATCCTATCTCCTTGAGAGTCTCATGTCCTTTTTTTGCCTTTCTACTCACGGCTCGTCACTTTCATTAGCGTACACTTATCTCCAGCTCCTTTGCTCCTCTCCTACTCCTTTCCCTTCTTCTTTTTCTTTCCTCATACTACGTTGTTGTTCGATTTAGTGCCCTTGTTCGTGTAAGTGGATCTTTTGCTGAAGGACTTGAATGTTTCCCCTAGGGTGCGTTCCATTGCTTTTTTCTTGACTTGTCTGAGCTTTTTTTGCGAATATTTCAGGTTTTTTTTTTCTCCCGTCCTGTTTTTCTCTCCTTGTTTTTCTGAGTTGAGAGCTTGATTTCTGCCTCCTGTCCGTTGATTATAAACGGTTTCAAATCATGCTCTCAATGTTATTGAAGCCTATCCAATATGTCTCTGCTTTTTTGCCGTTCGTATCCATCGGGCCGCAGTGGCATCTCCCTTATGTTACTTTTGTCTTGCCTCGAAACTGTTTCCACCTCCTACAGCTCCACCTTTGTTGCAATGGAAACGGCCTCTTTCAGATCTAGTTCCCCGTTCTCGTATCAACCCTATCAATTAAGGAGGGACCTTCTACATCGTCCTCTTCGACCAGTTAAGTTTAGGCAATGCTCTCGTCCTTCTAGCTGTTCGGCACCCCCCCTGGATTTTTTATTGTTGTTCCCCGACTCACCGCCGAAGTACCTCGGCTAAATCGCCGGATAATTCTCTTGACCTGTTTGTTTGGCTTCCTTCTTTTTCTGCTTGCAGTTGACCTGCTTCGGTGCGGTCCACCGGCTCCCTTGTTGGATTCCCGGACAAGGTTGGGGCACTTTGCTCCCCGTCATCGTAGAAGCCCCGTATTTTGGTTTTGTCAAAATCGGTTTTTTCCTTTCTTGAGTCCCTATAGTCCCCTTGTTTTGGGCCCCCCTATCTTTTTGTGTATTTGGTTTTCTACTATTATTTTTTTCCCCCGGCCAGCACTTTGTCCCCCCCCCATTTTGGAGTTATGCCAACCGGTCTTTCATTCTTTCCTTTGGCTTTTCCCCCATCTTTTCTACGTGAAGTATGGATGGGTTGAAGGTCATTGCTTCCTGTCATGATCTCTGGGAGCGAATCAGCTTGGTTTTTTGTCTCCCCCGGCTCTTCTGAAAGGTTTGCTTTACCAGATCCTTGATATCGAACACCTTTTCTTTTTGCTTCCTCTAAGACACCTCCTGATTATTGAATTTTTTCCCTCTATCGGACTTTTTCCCACTTCTCCCGACCACTGGCGCACACCAAGTTCCGATATTTTGCCGAACTTACATATTCCAAGCAGTCTTGAGCTTTTTGTCAAGACCTCTCTTGTTGATTCCTTCCGTTCTCGTGTCGTCTGGGTTTCTCCTTTAACCGGTTGCCCTTGGAGACGGGCGGGTTTCACCTGGCTTTTTTTTTTCTTCATTGCCTTCCCACTTGGTTCCTTACGGTTTAGATTCTCCGGACCCTTTTTAGAATTGCGTGCTAGGGCGGGCGTTGGGGTACTTCTCTGCCTCCGAATCGTCCCTTACTACTCGTCCAGATTTTTCCTTGTCGGTTGTTTCCTCCCCCTTTTGACAGTTTCGCCCGGCGATCCTTTTTCTGCTGTTAGTTATTTCCTTTTTTTTCTGAAAAGACTGCCCGTGGTTGAAACCGACCGGTTGATCCCCCCCAATTACTGCTGCTTGGCCAAGTGATTGACCCACTTTCGTGTTCCTATTGTTTTGGACTGTATACCCTTTTCTCTGGCGGTTTTCGGGACCTCATTGCTTTGTCTTTTTTGTGACGAAAGAGTATTTGTTGGCGGGAAAGTTCACCATTAGGCGGCTCCCTTGCCCCGGAGTCCCCTTACTTTCAGCTTCTTTCCTTTCTTTTTCGGATCGCTGTCTCTTTCATCTTCCCTGTTCGTCTCACCCAACTCCCTGGCATTAATTTTCCTCATGTTCTGCATCTCTTTCCTTTTTGCTGAGGGAATTCCTTTTCCTCCCCCCCGAGTCTCTCTCACTTCTTGCTAATGATCCTTTTTTTTCCCGAGATGCCTTTTCATGATCTCTTTAGGAAAGGCTTTATTATGAGAAAGCCCCTACGATCATCCCTGAGCATTTTTGGCCTCTTTTTTCCCTCTTTCACCTTCAAACCCCGTCCCTCTAACTTGATTTCAGAGTCCTCCCCTTTTCCTCTTGTAGGGTCTCTTTGTTGTTTTTTCTTATCTTTTTGCTTTTACTGCCCCAGAGCAATTTAAAGTCTCCGGAAGGTGTCTTTTTAATGTGGCGGCAAACTTTTTTTTTCTTTGTCGTTCCTGCCGACGACCGCTTTGAATTTTTTTTTACGATCCTTCCCTCTTTCCCTTTTACTCTTTCAACCCGTTCGCATTTACCAGCTCCCATTGAACAGGTACCGTCCTCCGGAGAGGTTGTTTTATGTTTTCAGGTGCTTTTGATTTTTTCCCCCAAGTCGAAAGGGTTTTTTTGTCCCTTCTCTGGTCACACTTTTTCTATCCAGCCCTACTTGATAAGTTAAGCCCTTTGCTTATGGGTAAGTTGGGGTGTTGCCGAGAACCTCGGTGCAAGAACTCGTTTTGGGGGAGACGCTGTGTCTTCTCAGCCCCTCTGCCGCGGAATCACCTCCCTTCCCCTTTTGCATGGTCCAGTCTTTTCTACCGAATCAGAGCGGGCGCGGTTTATAGTCTTTCTAGCCCCTGCCTTTTCTCCCCCTCTTGGAGAGATGGTACGCTCCTTTTTCTCCGTTCTCTTTCTACCTATTCCCCCCCAACCTTGTATGCGCAGAATCAAGAAGTCAAGCCGTCTCCCCTCCGGCAGGATACCTTCCAAGGACCTTATTTGCACGTTCGATAGACCTTAGTACATTTTAGCCAGCCCCTCAGCCCGTCTGCTCCCGGGCTGGACCCTCCGAATCCGTCCTTCCTGCCAAAATTTGCTAACCATGCCGCACTGTCCCCCCTTCCTAGCTCCTTCGCTCCTCCCTGCCGTCTCCTCTGTCTAACCTTCCCCGTTCCCTGCCAGGCCCACCCCTTACCCCTGCCCCCTTCCGCAGGACGCGTACTTTCTCCCCGTGGGCTGCGAATCCCCAGTTTTTCAGCATTCACCCGGTCCTCACCCCGAGTTGCTATTTCCCGTCCCACGGTGTCTCGCTTGGCTGGCTGCCCGCCCTCCCTTGTTTGCCTTCGGTTTTTTTTTGTGTTCTTGTTTCTTTGTTTTTTTTGGATCAGATCTACGTCCGCCCCTATTTATTGAACAAGGTTCCTTTGCCCCACTGGCGGGTTAGACACCAAACACACTATCCCTCACAGAGAGAAATCTTCGCTCTTTCCTCTCCGGTGTTTGTTCTCTCTATTTCTTCTTTTTCTTTCCCTTTTTTTTTTCATTTTTCCCACCGCAGTTGGGCCGTGCGGTGGAGTTAAGTCTTTTTTTAACTTGCGAGCGTAGATCTGATAACGCCGTTCCCTTTGCATTTAATTGTGCCCTTTCAATCGATTTAGGGCTTTCCACCTGCAGTCTTCTGCCGCATCCCACAAGGTTAGAAGTCCCTTCCTCCTCTCGGGTATTTTCTCACTTTTCCCCGTCATCTCCTCTTTTTCCCTCGTCAGGGTCTAACTGTCCCGACGAGCCTTTTGTCGCCGGGCGAAAATCCAGGCCCCCCAAGATAGGCCGGGAGTGTCCAGACCTCGTTACCCTCCTTTTTGCTACACCTCTTCTCTTTTCTTTCCCCTTCTTGATCAGAGACTTACCTATTTCCCCCCAGAGGCCCGTTTTTCCTATTCTTCTTAAACTGATTTGTCGTAAGTGGTTGGGTTTGATTCCCACCCCTTTTTTCTCCCTTCTCACATATGTTCACTCCCCATATCGTGGTTATTTCAGTTTTGTTTAGATGCTAAGTTGTAACCTTGCGCCTGTGCACGAGACCCATTCGGTTTTTCTTCCTCCCCCTTCTTTAACCTCCTGTTTTTTTTCTCTGGCCCTCCGCACTAGGCACACCTCTGTTTTTTTCTTGGCCCCCCTGTGTCTTTTTGTGTGTTTCAGGTACATGGAATGGGAGGGTGTGCAGATACCAACCAAAATTAGCCCTTCCTTTTCCTGCTCGCCCTTTGGTGTGAAGTTTTTCTTTCCCCCTCTGTGTCTTGTTGTTCTTCATCTGTTTTTTTTGCAAATTCCTCTTGTCCCCCCCCCTTCCCGATGCCCTTTCAGTGCTTGTCTATATTTCCTACCCATCCTTTCCCCTGATTTATCGCACCGTCAATTCCTCCTTCTTCCTTCCTGCAGGTTCGTGTCGGCCTTTTTTTTTCTGAATTGACAATCCTGAGAAGACGGCACTTTGTTTTTTACCGTATGATACCTTTCTTTCTGGTCAATTCTGGCCTCCGCAGTCCCCCTAATGTCGGATTGAACCCGAATCCGGCCGAGGGCTTTTGCCGTCTCTTACACCGCACAGCGCTGTTTCCCCTTCGGTCCTCTTTCCCTTAGCATTCGTTTTACCCCGCCTCAATCTCTTTCAGCTTGAGCCCTCATCGCTGAGAGGCCCGATGCCCACGGTTTCCCCTCGTCCTGAGTTCTCCTCCCCTTTTTCGTAACTCACATTTTGGTCCATTTGTCCTTTTCTCATTGTTGAGGTGCTCCACTAATTTGGAACCCCCACGCCATGGTGTTATGTTTCGGGTAGTCATTCTTTTCCGCATTGCCCCTCCAAAGGAATCGCGTACTATCGACTTTTTCTTTCCCTGTCCTTTTCCCTTGAAAAATTTCATTCTTCAGTGTAGGTTCTTTCCACCATATTTTTCTCAATTAGACTCTAACCCAGATACCCTGACGCTCATCATTTGTTTCCGTGGTCGATAGCGGCCTTTTTTGGTTTCATTGCTGATCTCCCCCCATGAACCTCCTTGGGCAGACCGTTTTCCAGTCGTCCCCCGTTTTTCTTATCCCCCCTGCGACAGATTACTGACGGGCAATCCACCCCCATGTGCGTGGAGTCTTTTTTGTTTTCCCCATGGGACCCCCTTTTTTGACTTTCTTTACCCCCCGTTCTAAATCGAACCTTTTGTTTGTTTGTTCCTTTTGGCGCCATTGTCTCTTGGGCCGATAGTTTTCTGGTATCCGATAGCCCGGCGCCTATTTTTATTTCGTCGTGTTTCTTCGGACCCAAAAGTGGTCATTTATTCCCTCTCTAGAACCTTAGGCGCGTTCGTGTTCCCCTTCACCTTTCTTCCTAATTACCCGTTCAGTCCCCTTGGTTTTATCTTCTCTTGAATGGTTCTTTCCAACGCCCATCTCTTCTTCCTCTCAACGGTTGTTTCCCCTTGCTTGATAGCGTCCCCCCAGTCTGAATTCCGGTGTTTTTGTATCTCGACACCCTAATCGGCCCTCCATCCTTTCCGCCGCGGGAATTTCCACTTACTAGTTCCTTCTGGTCGACGCCCACTTTTCCCTTAGCCGAGTCTAGTTTCCCCCTGACTTTCTCACCCCCACCCCTCCCTTTTAGAGTAATGGTCCCTGTGAGTCAAATCAGGCGGCCTTTTACACCAAGTTTGGAGACTTTTTGTACCCTGTTTAAATTTCTGGCAGCATATTCCTGTTCCAGATCCCGCTTTCCCCCCTCGGGTCCCCAACCAGTCTTTCGGTCTTGCCTTCCATGAGATTGGGTGTTGTCCTTCCTGTCTTTTCTTTTCGGCTCCAAGAGTAGTGTCATCCTGGATCAAGGCTGACTTAGATTCTTAATGAGCTGCCTTTTTTTTTTATGGTTTTCTTTTATGAGGGTCCCTTCTCTTTTTCTCCGCGTGGAATTCCTGCTCATGTTCCGCGGCGAGTCCGTCCATTGCTCTTCTTGATCTTTTTGGGAAAGGTCTTTTGCCCGTGGCTTCATATTACACTGTATTGCCCGTCTTTTCCCTCTTGGAAGATCCTTTGCCCCCTTGTATGGTTTTGGGATCTCTCTCAAGACACCCTCCAGAGACACTAGTGGAAGGTTTCCTGCCCCAATTACTTCGTCTCCTGATTTGATTGTCTGTTTTCGTCATGGCTCTTTTCCCTCCTTTTTCCTACTCCGACTGGGGCACTCATAGGTGTCCCTTCCGCGACTCTTCGAAGTGTCGCAAAACCAGTCCCTACCCTGTGTTGGTCCAACCGCATTCGCGTACCTCAGCCACCCCCCCGCCAAGTCTCCCCTTTACTCGTTTTACCGTTACTACCCGTTGTGGTTTCTAGAGACCCCCCGGTCTCAGTAAGGGGTATTGTGCCTGCCTTGACTTTTCTTATTTGACTGCGTTTTTTGGCATTGATTTAGGACGTATTTTTCGAACAAGTTAGGTTACATCTTTCTAGGAGGAATTACCCTTTCCCGCTCGAGGATTGACCCTGGGTCCTCCCGGATTACCCCCGGTTTCTTCTCCCCCATCTGGTATTATGGACCCTCAGCTCACCTTTTATGAGTTTTCTGTCCTCTTTTTTTTTCAATCTGGCGCATATCTCACCACCTTGGTTCCTTCTTAACATATCTTCTTTCAGCCCCGCTCGATAACCTTTTCTCCCATCAACTCTCCACGCACTTTTCAATTTGGAACCTGGAACTCAGTCCGGCTTCCCGATCGAATGGCACTTTTTGCCGTCTTCCCCCCTCCATTCCTATCTTTTCCCCCCTCCCTACGTCGGTCACCCCCTTTCAGTTTTTGACCTTCTTTCTTCAAGGATTGATTAATTTGTATCTGTCGGACTGTTGACCCTTGTATGTCCCTTCCTCGATCATCTTCCATTTGTTTCGGAACACGATGAGAGAGGTTTGGCGCCGATGGTGCTTTTCCGGCGGTTCCCCGCTACGTTCTCGTGAAAATGGTTCGCACCCTTTGGACTCAAGGTCTTCCCTTTCTGTCCTTCATAGTTCTAGAGATTTTCTTAGGTTTTTGCCAACGTGGTTTATAGACCGAATAATAACTTTTTGAGTGTGACGGTGTGGCGCGGACCGCGGTTGAATTTTTTTCCCCTTCTTTTGACTCTTTTTCATATTGAATCCCGCCCGGCCCCCCACCCTTTTTACCTGTTGAGTTCCTTTGATTTGCTCCTTCAACCCCTTTTCCGATTCTTTTATGATGTTTTTGGATTGTACTTGCCTTTATTTTGTTCATGATTTAGCTCGGGTTACGTTTTTCGAAGTCCCCCTTTTCTCCCGTCGTGTTTTTCTTTTTTGGCTTCGTCCCGATTCTGATTAACACACCTCTTCTCTTTGAGTATCCGAAGCTCCCTGTACTCACTGGTTCTTTAACCTCTGTGTCAGAGGATCCTCCAACGATTTTTCCCACTTGATGCTACACCCACGCTTCCCCGAATTTGCCCCTACCATTCCCTCCTTCCCCCTTCTCTGAGATCCCTTACCTCGCTTCATGTTGATTTTTTTCGTGTAATAGTCTTTTGGGATCATTTCTGTTTTACGGGGTTCCCCCTTTGTCCCTTTTTGCGTTTTGGGGACACATCAGCATCTTCCAAACCTGCCTGATTGATTTTTTTGAGTCTGGAAAATAGTGTCGTTGTCCTAGTTTGCGGTCTGTTTTTTTTTTAATCACTCGGTCCTTGTGACTTTGCGCCCTCTTCCTCTTTTGCCAAGGTTCATGGTTAATCATTACTTCGTGTGTTTTCTCTATTGTCCCCCTCGCCTTTTGAGTTTTGCTGCTTTTTCGTATATTGATTCGTTTCACCTTTCATACGTTTTGCCGGTTCAGTTTTTCCTATTGTGATAACAAAATTATGCTGCTTCTAAAAGCTTTCTTGTCCCATCTTGTTCAGTTTTTTTTGTACTGATTCCGCTTGACCGGGAGGAAGCTGGATCCCCTCTTTTCGGCGGCTGAAGGTGCTCTCGAACTTGCGGTTGGCATACTTTTCTTTTCCACACAGAGTGCTGTGACCCTCTTCCCCGTCCCGTCTCTGTTTTTTCTTGGTAAGGACTCGCCTCTTGTTTGACGAATCTTTTCTGCGGGCCAGTCCACCTTCTAGTTTTATCTTTTTCCCAGTTTTTTTTTTTTGACTTAGGAATCCCCATCCCCTTGCCCCAAGTATTCTTGTCTGCTCTAACAGGCCCTTCTTTTGCTGAATCTGTGTCACTGTGTCTGTTCTTGATTTTTTTTTTATGAAAGGATATATCATCACATGATAGTCCATCTTTGTCCTGTTTTATTCCCTTTCGGTTTTCAGCCATTCCTCGACACCTTTTCGCACGTCTCCTGAGCTCCCGATCCTTTTCCCCCCCTCTGTCACAGCGTGTGTTGTTTGGCGATTTTTTTTCTATATACCCTCCCTGCGTTACTTACTTGACTCTTTCGTTTTTCAGTGTTTTCCAAATTACCCCGGTGGTATTCTTTGTGTTTCGTCCTGGATATACAACCGTGATTTTTACTCTTTCAGTTGTCGTTCGACTTAGACTTGACTTTCCCCTTTCGCTGTTAATGCATACCACTCCCTGCCCTCTTTTGCATGGTGAGGGGTTTTCCCTTTTTTTGTTTCTTTCACAGAAGAGTTTGTTTGATGCCCTTCCTTCCCCTCTCGAATTTTCTTCCCATATATTCGGTCGGCGTTTTTAATTTCTTTAGGTTATCGCTCTAACACCTGGCCTGAAGCCTTGTAACGCCTCTGTATCCTTTTCTAATACTTCCTTTATGTCCGCCTGTTTCCGAGTTTTCGCCTTCCCAATCGATTTTTCCTGGCTTTATATGTGTCCACTTCCTTAGTCTCTTCGGAGAATTTGGGCGTCGCCCATCGGCAGCGCCTCCGTTCTGGTTTCACACTCCCACAGGGCCCAAACCACAGCCCTTCACCGCTGCGCCGACTATTTTTTGCGTCAGAAATCCTGATCCACTCCACAATTAGTTTCCCCTTTTTTCTATAAGATTCAAGCCGCCCCCGGCTGGGACAATTCCGCGCTCGGTAGGATGCTTCCAACCCCCCTCTCGCACCCAGCAAGAATCTCTCCGCTCTCCTTCTCTTTTTTTTGTCAGCGTGAATTTAGTCCCTTGTTCTTGGTCCGTTTTTCGGGGCTCCCCCCGCAGTTGGGCCTGCCGGCGTCCAACCGTCCCTTGGGCGTCGTATCTCCTCTCTCCCCTTTTTCCGTCACAGTTGGGAATCTTTGATTTAACCCTATTTTTTTGCAACCTTTTCTCTACTCATAACCACCTTTTTTTGTCGTAGACTGGAACCATAGACGGTCGCATTTTCGCCCCCTCTTTTCCGGCATTGAGACTCCTTTGCAGGTGCCAGGTTTTATAAAGACTCCCCTTAATTTCTTGATAGGGCCGTCCCCCCTTGCCATTCAAACCTAGGCCGTGATTTATTCCCCCTCCCCCTTCCCCTGAGTTCTGATCACCTTTTGCTTTCACGTTTTTTGCTTTGTTTCTGTAGTCGCGAAGCCCATTTACACCCTTGCCGAGAATCGTCTTAACCCCTTTTTATCCAGAATTTTGAGAGATCAATTGTTGACTCGGATCCTCTCTTTTCTTTTGATCACTTATAACAAGATTTTTACTCCCCCCCCCCCCCCTTCCCTCCTTACGGGCCTTTCAGCTTTTTACTCTGCAGAAGTTTTTCCCCCCTTCATCGGGTTGTTTTTTTTGTTGTGTGCTGTCAAGAATTCTTTTTTTTTCATTTTTAGACTTTTCTTTTTGTTTCCCTGAAACACTGTCTGTCCCCGCCTTTGGCATACTTCCCTGTCGACCGTTGTACAACATGGGCCCCTCTGCTCATGTCACCCTTTGTACCAAGAACAGTTTTATAACCTCCGTTAGGCATTAAAGATTTTGTTATCTCGTTCTTACGGATGGGGAGAGTTTGATGCACATCGACCAACGTCTCCCCAAGGATTGATTTCCCCTGCTCCCTGACCCTGTTTTTTTGCGTGTTGCGATCAAGTGTCGGCGTGCTGGGTTTTTCTTTTTTTGAACCTGATTCACCCCTCAGCTTTCTTTTCAAATCGTCCGATGGGTATTATGCTTTATTATTCAAGATACGCCCGTTCCCCAGAGAAGGCCAGAATTCAATTGCCTCCGCATCTTAATCAGTAATTGAGTCGCTCCCCCTTTTTTTTCACCCTTTTTTCTTTGGCTTCTTATTGCTCACCTCACAAATCAAATTAATGATAATACTTTATTGGTAAATGGACCTCCTCCATTGCCTTTTCTTTTTCCCAGCATGGAGGCCTTCTCTTTCCCGTCCCAGTGGATCTTGCACGAGAGTGCCCCTTTCCCCCTCTCTTTTTTCCTTCAAGCCCCCTTTCTTTTTTTTGTTTCCTTCTTTCTCCGATATTTGGAAAGCTTCCTCCGGTCCTCCCCTCCCTGTATCCCCAGTTTTCCCGTCCCCACCTTTCTTTTCGCAATCACCTTTTTGCTTTTCGCATTTTAGACCACGGTTGATGCTGACCCCTCCTGGCCCACTCCATGGTGTGTTTTGTTCCATGTGTCAAAACTCTTCGACAATGCACCGTCAACGGATCTTTCTCAACGCGGTCACTTGCCCACTTTTTCCCAGGTGAAACCCCAAATGAACCATTAAGGATTTTTATTCCCTTATTCTTCCGACTTGTATGTAAACCAAAAAGCGCGGAGTTTTCTTTTTTTTAAAATGCTTTTTGGTTTCTGTCCTAAATGCCCCTAACGTTCCCCCATGTTTTTTGTTAAGCTGCTTCCCACAATGCCGCCAGTTGTTCTGGGCGTAGACCCTATTTTCTCGTAGGCCTTTTTCCCCTATGTGAAGACACCGCCACGATCTCGGGAATACCCCAATTCCTCGATGTTCGTTTTCTGCGCAAGAGTCCTTCCAAGGCGCATGAGTGACCTTTCCTTTTTAAAAAGTATGGCCAAGTGGTGTTTCGCCTTGATGGTTTCCCCTCTGATATCCTTCCTATATTCATGAGCCAGTTGCCCTGTTCTACGTTCTCGGTTTTTATTAGTCTTCCCCCCATTATTCCTCTGTTTTCTTCTTATTTCTCATATTGACGTTCCGTTTTCTCACCCTCAAGAAGGCCTAACCTCTTTTCTCGTCCCCCCCACGTGTGAAACATGTCATGTTCCTTTTTTCACTGCTCTCCCCCTCCCCCCTCACGTCTTCTCTCTCTCGTTTTTTACCCGATGCACTATGTCCTTCGTGGCTCTCCTTTTTTTTGCCTCAGGTCTCAACTAGTCCATTCCTTTGGGGCCCCTTCCAGCCGTGGGGCATTCGAACCCTAAATACGCGAGCCTCCCGGCTCAAGTCCCACCCCCAATTTTCTGTCGGGCTGTATTTAGTCTTTACCAGAGTTTACCCCTTTTCCAGACGGTCTGATGAGATGTCTCTGTGACGTCCCCAATTTTCCGGGGTTTACATCTGGGTTCTCTGTCTTTCCCTCTGCTTGCGCCCGCGGGCGCCCATTTCCGACTTTCCCCCTCTCTTTGAGGAGGCCCCTTCTCTTTCTTTTCGCCGGTAATATGAGAGAGTGTACTACGGTTTGTTGGTCTTCAACACCGATTAAGTCCCCCCTTTGTCCTCCCACGGGCGTACTTATTGCGCTTTCCCTTCTTTTTTTCTCTGTGGCCGATTCACTCCTTTTTCCCATTCTGATGATAGTTTACTACGCTTGACCGCCATCAGATCGTTTAGCGTCCTGTTCCGAGTTCCATCCATGGGTACTCGCTGCCTTTAGTTTCTTTTTCTTTCTGGTTACGGATGGTTTCCCTATTCTTTTCCACGCTGGGATACACGGGCCCTCGTTTCAGCTTTTTCTTTTCCCGCCCGTGATGTGATACCTTGCTTCGACCGAACCCTCAGAGACTAGTTATTTTTTACCTCCTTGTGCTTTTCCATTTGCTTTTTCCCATTACGTTTTAATTTCTCTTTCTGTGTCCCCTATCTTCCGAGCCTTGGCACACCTTCTAGAGTAATTCTCTCGCTCATACTTTTTCCCCCCCCTCAGTCTAACCTGTCTCGTCTAACAGCCATTCTTTCCCAGTCCCGCCAGTCCCTTTTTCCTTAAGACCATGTATTCCTCGACCGTTCTCACCTTACTCTCCTCTGTTTTTTTGTGTTGATATTACTTCTCCAGAACGTGCTCTTTCGAAGCTCGTCTGGCTTTGTTGAATCTCATCTGTTTTCGCGTTCTGGTAGTAGGATTATTTTTGTCGTGAGTGAAGTTCTTTCCCGGATTTCAGTTAATTGAGTGGGCCACGTTTTTAGCTTATTCTTTCGCAATTACTGATTAAACGGGCGACCTTTCCCAAATGAGAGCAATGATTGGCTTTTCAACTCTTTTCCTCTGTTTTTCGGCGATAGACCTCCCGTCTCCATCCTTGGCGTGACAGTTTTTTCCCCTTCCTTTCTCCCTCATTTCGAGGCAGTTTTTTCCAGTGTCCCCCCTCTTTCCCACCCGTCAGCATTCCACTTCACTTCACTCGAACGTGCAGGGCAGGTCGCGATCCCCTATCAACTCGAAATCGGCCTCTTCCTTGTACCCATACTTTGCTCCACTGAATCGCTTAAGTGGTGTTGTCGCCCGTGGAGCCACCTTTTTTGGGGGTCCCCCAAAAACAAATTTTTTTTCGATCTTGGATTTTTTTTTTATGTTACCTGCCCCCCGAAGTACTTTCTCTTCGGGCTCTTTCTTTCAACCGTTCTTGTTCTTCCCTTTTTTTAGCTCCTCTGGGTGTTTTTGCAGGGTCATTTGGGACGCCCTTTGTCTTTTTTTGCAGTTACCCTTCACTTTGAGCCGCTTGGATCCTCATTCCCCCTCCCCCTTCTTCGTAACCTCACCGTTTTCTATTTTTGTAAGCGTGGTCCCGATCCTCCCGAATAACACTTGCTGGCGCTCAGCGTCTCCTCTGCGAATGCACGGCGGCCGGCTGGTCCTTCCCAGGCTTCTTACGCGTGTGAGACGATCGTCCAACGTTCTACCTCGCGTCCTTGGCTTGGTGTCAACACCCTTGCTCACTCATCGTATTAGGAGTTTTTTTCGAATTGCGTGACTTCATTGCATGATTTCGCGTGGCGGGGCGCTTTTTTCGGTTTTTTCTGTCCCGTTGACCCCTTTTGGTGGGGAGAACGTCGCCTACCCCTGCTTTCCCGCTTCTTTCCTTCTCCTAAAATCCTTTTTTCAGTTTTCTTAATCTTCACCTAAGTCCGTTTCCTGATGTGAAGCCATATCTTCTATGTTAAGTGTCCAGATCACAGTGGGCCCTGTGGTGCACACGGCTTTAACGATATTTGCTTTTCCGATTAAAGTTACTCCCACTTTTGCCATTTTGTTTCCTTTGAATCGCCTGCTTTTTTGTATGTACTAGGCAAGTTCCTCTTGGGTGCCAATTGTTCCTCGGGACTTTGCTGTATTACGTGTTGTTTGGTTCAGCATTGCTCTGGTTTTTTTTTGGATCAGTACCTTTTTTTGTAAGTCCTCCCCTGGTTGTTGTCTACTTTTTCCCTAGTCCAGTCCTACTTAACCGTTTTCTTTAGGACCTTGGCGGGATTTGTGTCCATCGGGTCTTGCGCGCATCATGTATTTATCTCCCCTGTCAGAGATTTTATTTTTTACCGGGGGTCAGGGGACGCTTCTTTAGAAATTTTTGTTGATGCTACTTGTGCTTTGCTTTCTTTTTGCGGATTTCTATTTTTTTTGCCGTTTAACCGCTCCCCATTGGGTTTTGCCATTGAGGGTGGGATACAGCCTATTGCGTTTTCTTTTTCTCAATGTATTCTGTCAGCCCCCAACTGGGGCTGTCGCTCGCAGCACAACGTGGTAAGTTAGATCATTGTCTATTCGTCGAGCGTTAATTGTCGCTGGTCGTCTCGGCTCCCCTCCTTTCTTTGCCCCACTGTGGGCTTCTTCATCATATCTTAGGACCCGTGAGTAATTCAGTTTCGTTTTGCCCCCCCTCAGTCCCCCTATTTTGCTAGGCTTGGCTTGCTGACGAGCCTCCCCCTTTCCTGGTTCTATGGTGCGTCCTGTTTTCCCCTCGTATCCTTTAATCCATTGCGGTTTTTGGAGGCGGACTCCATCCCCACTCGACAGTTCTCTACGGTTTTAGCTGACGATGGTCTTTTCTGGTTAATTCTTATATTTGTTGGAGGGCTCTTTTATTTTTCTCGCAGTTAATTATTTCCATGTTGTCTCTTTGGACTCCTGCTTGTTTTTAATTTTCTCTGTGCAATGCCTTCACCCACCTTTTCTCTTTTCACGATAGACCCGAGCCGCATCAATTTTGCTCTTGGCAACCTGATTGTCTTTGTGGGTTTTTGTGGAGTTTTGAAAAAATTTTTCCTTCTCCTACCATCACTTGATGCATTTGCTCAGACTGAGGCTGTCACGGGTTCATGTGCTTGCACTTGTTTTTTCCTGTGTCTCGTCTGCTCCGGATCTTCCGGCTTTTTTTCATCCCTGACGTACGAGAGCAATTGTCTTCCCCCTTTTTAATCTCCCCCCTTGCTGCAATACTTTGTTTTTTCACTCGAAGTTATCACAACGCTCTTTAGTTCACCGTCTCAGGCTTGATGTTGGATGAAAAGGTTTTTGCTTCTTTTTTCTCAAATAACGAGGTTTTGCATACCCGTTGCTCAAATCTTTTCAATTGTCATTTTTTTCTGACTAGTGCCGGCGCCTGGGGGTCGGGTAGTCACGTGCCCATCCTGAGCATCCCCGATCCGCTAAGCCTGTACTCTATTTTCGCCCTAACTCCTCTACTGGGCATGATTTGATTTTTTTTGTCCCTTTTTCATTGGCACTAACAAGTCGCTTTTGATTTCTCCTTTTCTCAATCGCCCCTTTCTCTTCTCATGAGTGACTGGGGTGCCCGCTGCATTCCCTTCTTGGCTCTTCTTACTCTATGAGCACAACTTTTTAGTGTTTTCGCTATAAATAGTGTTCGATGCTTGCCCTCTGTCATTTTTAGCTACAGCGAGTACCCCAAGTTATGCCTCTTACTTCTTTTTTTATGTTACTGACCCTGCCGCCCGGTGCACATATTTTTTGCCCGAGGCCCCACTTTTGCATGAAAACCACCCCACCCCCCCTAGCTTCCCATTTTGATCCC
>Ga0179593_1651074_pt1 | contig 15957 bp, 18 predicted proteins | sample CZODoug2_1_08_16_FD_185931 | JGI IMG/M metagenome (GOLD analysis project Ga0179593, IMG submission 185931) | Vadose zone soil fungal communities from Angelo Coast Range Reserve, California, USA - CZODoug2_1_08_16fungal (PacBio error correction) | ecosystem: Environmental > Terrestrial > Soil >... | reverse complement strand
CTTTTTTTCTCTCAGAGCTTTTTGAGTCCGGAATGGTTTTTTCGTCCCCAATACCCTCTTACGTTGCTTTTTCTCCTTTAATTCTCTTTGGTCCCCCTTTCCCCCCTTCAGTTTTTTGGATTTACATTTTTTTCAGGTTTTTGATTCATTTTGGTTGTTTACTTTTCTTTTTGGGGGTTGTTGGGCTTCCTTTTTTGCTTTTTTTTGATGTTTTTTGGGACGCCCCCGTCGACAGCAACGGAATAGATTCCGTGTCCTGAGATGCCCTTTCGGCAGAGCGGTCCGCTTCGCGCGCCCTCCCGCTTTCATCCTTTAAAGTCCGTTACCTCCTACCTTAGTGACTTTTTCCTTTTTTATTTTTTGATCTTGATTCTCGAGCTTTTTTGCCGTATTTGCACACTTAGCGGGAACCAAGTCCGCGAGAGTCACCACATTTTGTGGGCCACCTCTCTTTTCTGCAGTTAGAAAAAATCTGTGCCAAAAGTTCTTTCCTGCCGCAGGGGCAGATCCCTCTTGAAGCGCATTGGCTGCCTATACAAGATTTGAGGCGTTGAAAGAACTTTGTCCTCCAGGCAGATTATATCACGCATGTAGTATACCTGGTACAGCGGCTGCTTTCTTGTTTTTTTTCCTGCGAAGCAAGATTGTGACCGTGATCGACATTTTTTTGGCGCTTTATACAACCATAGCTGGAGGTCTTCGGTAATCCCTGAGAGTGACAGCAGCGTTTTCTTTCCATCGCAGGGTCGTTTAAGCTCCACGGGTGTCTTAGACTTCTATGTTTATGCGTAAGCGAGTAAGCCGCTGTTTTGGTGTTTCAAAGGACTTTTTCTTTTCATGAAACCGCCGCAACTGGCTTTTTTTCTTTTGCTGGAGGAAACTTCGGAGGGCGATTGCAGTGAAGACCGCTAGAAGGTTCTTGGCTTACTCGGAAATTTTGGTCGCGTTGTGCACTGTACTGAGCCCTAGTTCTGGACGGTTCTGCCTGGCAGTCTGTTGACTATCTTTTTGGTCGGGGAGGTCTAGATCATGAAGCGCGACCACATCTGTCTGGACCGCCCCATCGATGGGTTTTCGCTCTAATGTTGTTCCTGGTTGGGCGGCTTTTGTCCTTGGTGCCATTACTTAGTTTCTCTCTGGGTGATATCAGCTTGTCTTTGTTTTCCACGTTTTGGTCAGAGGACACTATAGGAGGGTTCTTACCCGGCTTTTTGTGACTTCCTTCTCTTTTTTTATCAAACTGGGTCGAGGTTGGGATTCTCACGGCCTAATCTTACCTAGACCCCCTTTCATGGAACCTGAATTTGCGTGGTTTCTGGTGTACCTTGAAAGTCGCAAGGACAGGGTATAGTCGGAAACGGTTGTCTATGAAAGGAGGTTTTTTCTCCTCCCCTTTTCTGCGACGCGCCATTGCGTTATTGTAACCTTTTCTTTTTTTTCTTTCTTCCCTCGATCCCCGTACCTTTGCAGTTTGCCATGCGAGTAGTTGAGTCTCTACACCCCTCCTTCCGGTGTTGTGTTGACTTGATTTTCCTTCGCTTTATGCTTGGTTGACCAGCGGCTTTTGGTATAGCCAGAATTACCCCAGTGCCAAGCGAAACGTTTTTTCCTGATTTGCCTTTCGCGAGATCGTCCTGCCACTGACATTTCATCTGCCAAACCACTTCGGCCTACCTTTTCCTTGCAGCCGTGGGGACCTTTCCAAACAGCGAACCAAATTCCTCGTCCCTTGAGTAATAGTTCGTTTACTCAGTCTTGCCCCATGCTTGATGTATAAGTGCAGGTTGATCCGAATCAATCTTGCTCTTTTTTGTCCTCCCTGAAACCGAACCCCCGTCGTTTTCCCCTCTCTTGAAACGAACAAACCCCCCCAATAATTATACTCCAGAGCGTCCCCGTTTGACCGCGCTTTTCCCCCTGCCCCCCCCAAAGTTAAGCAAAGTGAGGAACATTATTATCCCCCGCAGACACCCTTGGAAATGATTCTGTCCTCCCTTGCGTCCTGGAGACCCAATGAGATCCTTTTCGAAGTTTTTTTTATATCGAACTTACAGCCCGGCGCCCCATCAGAACCTCCTGCGGAAGTTTCGAAAACGGCAAACATGTGACTCCAGTGGACCCCTGACGGCGAACAAAAAGTAACTTACGTACCCCCCGGCGCTCGCCTGTCTCCTGCACATATCCCCCCCCGCCTCTCTCACTCGAGCAGGATTAAACTGTTCCAGGTTTTTTCCGCTTCTCCCTTTTCAGGTCACACCCCACCGACCCGCGGGTTCTCGGCATTCCTTTCGGGGTCTGACGGCAACACCGCGTTTCCCCCCTCCCTTTTTTTGGCCACGCGCGTGTGGCATCAAATCACCTTTCTTCAGCTTTTTTCCTCGATTTGTTGTATAAGCGCGTCGGGACTTTTCCGTTCCCCCAGGGATGCTTTCGAATGTTCAGGCGCAACTTGTCCCCAAGTCCAGCCCTTACTTCAACAGGTATTGAAAAGGCCTTATGACTCAATCTTTTTCGTCCAATGTATTTTTTTCGCAGTTCGTTTTACCAGTAACTGAGACCGGCCGAATTGCGGTCTTCTGTCCGGAGGGGTTCCAACTGTGCGGGCCTTCTGCCTCCTCTTTTGATCCCTTCGGATGTTTCACCCCATAAAATGGGTGACCCTTCTCTTCCCCCCTTCTCTAGGTGGGCCATCGAGCAAAGCGAGATACTTACTTTCCATGTCCCACCAAACGGTCGGGCACAAGTTTTTGCCCGCGTCATCGTATTCGCCTTAAGAGCGCTATAAACGCCGCCCCTGCCACCGCTCTGCCGAAGGCGGAGGCTTCCCGCGCAGCCCCTTCCGTTGCTGACTTTCTCTCACAACACCTTTCCCAAACCCCGCATAAGTTCCCACCCCCACCAACTCCCCAAACCCCAATCCCTGCCAATACCTGCGTTTCCCCACAATAAATCCACCAACTGAACTTTAGTCCCGTTAGACTTCAAGTAGATAGAAATTTGAGTTTCGTCTCTTCCCTTTAACCGAAGGCAAGAGCTAGCCCCAACTTCGTCCTTTCCTCTTCTTTTCCACCAAAAGTACCCCTTTTGATACTCTCTGCTTCCTTTGTTTTTTTGTCTTTTCTATTCCCCAGGGGTAATGTTTTTCAGTTTCTCCCTGATGAGCCGTTCTTGGAGGATGTCTTCTTGCCGTTAGCTTATCACTTTGCCGTGGCTCTTTTCTATCTACTTTTTCCATTCTAATTTTTGCTCCCCATTTGGTTTGACTTTTTTTTCCGTTTATTGCCCATTTATTTGGTTGTGCTTTTATTTTTTTTTGGGTTTGGTGGACCTTTTTTTTTGATTGGGAGCATCCGGTCCTGCCCCTCAGGCTTCCGGTTTGCGCTCGCTCCGGCCTCAGCCTGACGGGGGTCCTTCCGCGGCTGTTTAGACGGCACGCCTCCTCGGCCCACTTTACCTTCAGCGGCACTTTCAGTTTTTGTCAGTCCTCGCTTGAGCGATGGCCCCACTTTTTCTTCGATTATGGTGGCACCCACCTTACGCTTTTGCCCCCGCCACAAACTCCTTTCTTTTTTGCTGAGGCGCCGCCCGTTTGTCGCCTCAAAGTGACAAGTCCCCCTCCTCCCCTCTCATCAGTTACTGGATGCCAGACGGGCTTAAGGCGGTTAACCTTTTCCCTTTCCCTCAGGTCCACTGTAGTTATAACATGCTCGGTGCCTTCATATTAATTTCTCGGCTGCTGGACTGGGGAAGTTTGTTTTTTCCAGCAATTTCGTTCGGACGCAAGATTGTTTTCATTCGCTTCTTTTCACCACCCCGTACCGACTACCAAAGGGCCTGCCTGAGACATGGGATTTGTTCTCAGCTTGGTGGGGCAGAGCAAGCGCCATGGTTCGCTTCAAGGGGTCGGCCCTCCAGACCTTCTTCTTGTTCACTTTCCTTTTTGCGTCGTGGTGTGAACCGAGTGCGTACAGCACCCCTGTCCAGGTGTCCGCGCGATGCTGGGAGAGGGGAACTATTCTGCCTGTTGAAAGAGAGGATCCCTTTGCAGTTTTTTGACGGTTTTTTTTCGGCCGGTCGCAATGGACTCTTGTTTTCGGACTGGCGTGCTTGGCATTTCTCTTTTCTGGGTCTCGTTCTTTGGGAATAGCTTTTCCCGCCCTCGTCAAATTCTCTGGGTCTCGTCCATGCTGGTTTTTCTTACAGATATTGTGGCCGTGCCTTTTCGCGTTCGTTGTCATGGGAGCGATCATTGTGAGATCGCTTTTATTTGTTTCCGTTTTCTAAGAGTGACTCTCTATTCTGTGTGTCTGTCTTACGGTGAGTGCCCATGCTCGGATTTGACGGATCCCCCTCTCCTTTCTGGCAATGGAAATAAAGGCCCCCGGTCCCTGAACAGCAAGCTATGGACACTTCATTGTGTCTTGGTTTTCTGCAGTTTATTCGGTTGCAAAGGCGCAGGACATTACTTTCGGCCTGCCGAGTTTTTAGAGGACATGACCCCTTTCTCAGAGAAGGAGAAATTCTCCTTTGCTTTTTGTTGCTTCGCGTAAACCTGGTCCGCTTCAGCAACCGTGCACGAGAGTGGATCGAAATCTATTTTCCCCCCCTCCTTCACGAAGGTGTTGAGATCGAAAAGCTTTTCTATGCTTTTTGCAGATAAGCGAACATTTCGGTGCCGTTCACCCAGTTTCCCCCAACCCAAGTCCCACGTTTAAACTTGAACGCATGGCCGTCCAGACATGAGATCGTAATTGTCGTTCCCCTCCCTCCCCACCCTAGTACGACTATTCCCCCCTTTTTTTGTGCAACGGTCCGGCCCCCCCCCAGCGAACACGTCAGTCCATAAGCCTGTTTCCGGACTCCTCTTTAATGACGTTTTTTCCCCCAATTTCCCCCTTCCTTATGCTAATACTTCATAAGACCACAGATTTCCCTATCCGGATCGCGTGGGCAGACGACCACCAGATTCTTGGCTCTGGAAAACCCGCCCCCCCACACCCCCCCCCCCCTGACGACTTCGCTTACACACCTGATGTCAGTTGACATCCCCCTGCCCAGCCCTGTCCCCTCCCTTTCAACAATTAGAGCGGACACAGCCAGTAGCTGTCCCCCCCCCCCTTCAGGGATGGACGTACTGAGACAATGGCATTCTCTAGTGTTAAGCATACCCTGACTTTTCCCCCCCCAGAATGACTGCCAGGCCTCGCAGTCCGAAACAACCTTTTCTGTTTCCAGTGGCGATGCCGGCGAAACCCACTTCGGGCTTCCTTTTCCAAGCAAAAATCCCGCGCTTCCTCCTTCTCGACCAATCCAGCACTGACGTTCGTCACGCTTCCTCTTCTCGCCCCCTTGCGTGCTTGTCGGACGCTAAGTGTTCTCTTCCGGCCTCGCGTGACCGGCATAGAAGTCTTGTGCCTGCACCCTTTTACCCCCCTAACTGCGCTTTGCGCGGCCCGCCCCCCTGTTCCTAAGGCACTTTGTCTCCCTTAGATATCTTATAAATTTTTCTTTTTCGTCGGTTTCGCCTCAATGCTTGACTTCGCCCCTGTAAGAGGGTAATTCAACAGGTACAAATTCACCAGCCTTTTAGTCCATGAAATTGTGATATTAAATGCCTTTAGCCTCCTTTACGCCTCCCCTATTTTTTTTCCAAAGTTAACTGATCATAGTTCCCCGTCGCTTTCGTCACTGGCCGGACAAGTTTAGACGCAACTCTCCCCTTGCGGCATCTATTTGATAAAAGAGTTTTCTTTCTTCTATGCGGTGGCCCCCTAAATTTGGGTGCCCCATTTCTTGATTTCACCTCTTCCGCCTACTCAGCGAGACCCCCCAGCGCGCATCCTCAAGATCGCCCTACCCCCACCCCATTAGGGCAGACTTCAGGGCGTAACCGAGTCTTTCCGCCCTTCATGTGCAGTATCCAAACCGCCCGAAGCTTGACGGCCGGAGCGCTTTTGCGCCCGCTGAAGACTGTTTTCGCTGGCGTCATTTTCCCAAAACCTCAAAAAAAACCAGCAAATTCCCCAAGACCACCACCCCCCAAAATCCCCATCACAAACCACCCCATCATTCCGGAAAAAAATAAATCCCCCCCCCCCACTGATTCGGTCCATTAAAGTAGATAGCCCCAAAAGAGGCGGTCCCACTCGTCCATCCAAGCGAGACGAGCACAGTTCCTTTCCTCCTCCCCCTTGGCCCACCAACCAAATTCCTCTCTTTTCCATCCGGGTTGTTTTTTCTCATTCTTTTCTGTTTTTGCAAAGTCTTTTAGTCATGGAGCCTCTGCATTCTGTAACAGGGCTTTTTTTGGCCGGGTCCCCCTATTTTGGCTATATAATTAATCTACCTGACCTTCCATTCAGTGTGTGGGATTCTTGTTTCTTTTTTGCTCCATTTGGTTTTGTTCGGAATTTTTGGGAGGGTTTTGGTTGACAGGCGATCTGTTTTTTTGGGTTTTTTCCTTCGAAAAGCAACGGCAATTAGATTTCGCCTCTGCCTTAGCATTGATCTTTCCAGCGGCGTTATCCCGGAAGCCTTTTTGATTTGGCTCTCCTTTCTGTGGACCACTGAAGGCGTGCCCTTAAGTTTTGGTTGGTCATTATCTTTCTTGGCCGCGCTTTTGTGACGATGGGTCTAACCCCCGTCGCTCAGATGGGGAAACAAAATTGTGTTCCTCTTTCACCTGAAACTTTGATCAAAAGCTTATTCAGTCTGATGCCGCACGGAGAGGACCCTTCGGCCAACGTGACGGAGAACCCTGCCTTCAGTTTCTTGATACCACAGATCGGGATTTTTTTCAAGCCTCACTTTCAGGCATGGATTACCTATCCCCACTTTCGTGTTTTGAATACCGTCTTCCGCTGGCTGGCGCGGAAAAGGCTTATGGCGCTGGCCCGAGAGCAATTGACCCTCACGAGAAGACTGATTGCTATACCTCGCCTTTTCTCCCCCTTGGAGACCCCCAGGGCCTGTGAAGAACCTTTTTGCTTGATTCGTTCGCCAAGTGCGGCATGGTCGTCACGCCCCTCCCTGTTTCCCCGGAATGTATGATGCCGAAGCGAGTATCCTCGGCGCGTCGTGGGTTTTCACCTTTTTCAGTACATGGACCCCCAAGCAAGCCACTTTTTTTGGGTTGCCTTCTGCTGGATCGGGAGAAAAGTAAGAGATGTTTTTCAGTTTTTTCGCCCCCGGCATTGCCTTGACGCCTCGGTTTTATTTTTTCTCGGGGCCTTTCCCTGGACCGACTGGCAGCCTGGTGGCAGTGTTGGTCCTGCGTGCCTTCTTGCTTTGGAGATAAGTGTATGTTAGTTCGAGTCCGCCTTTCCTATTCACTTGGGTTACAGGCCCGTCCTCCTGATCCCCCCTTTGCCGTGGGCTGCTAATCGGGTTTCAGGCTGCGCTCAGGATTGAGGACACGGCGGACGATATGGTGCGCCTTTTTTCCACGTTTGTTTTGTTTGGGGAGGTTAATTTTGAGCCCCCTTCCTCCCTCCTTCTGTTTTTCTTCTTATACCCGCGATATGGTTCTCTTCTTTTTATTGGATCATGGCCTGACCTTCCTTGCCATGCTCCTAATGGAGTACCCTCGAACAGCAAGGATATGTGTCGCTTTTTTTTGGCCCTTTGGTACATTTCGTTGCCGTCCTCGTCGCAGAATTTAGGTGGCAGATGACCTTTAACCCTCGATCTCGCGCAGCGTGCCCGTCTTTTCACTGCCTGCAATGCTATCCGACCTTTCGTTTCATGCAAAAGCGACAACGAAGAGTGAGATACGTAACCTCCTCCTGTGTTGTTGTGACTGGAGTCCTTTTTCTCGCAACTATCGGTTTTATGACTTGTCTTTGGTCGTGAATCGTTCATTAAGCAAGACGTGCAAAAGCTTTCTTGCCCCCCTCCTTGGCGCAGCGCCTCCCTCTTCCTCTGCCACCCCCTCAATTTACCCTTGTCCTTGCCTCTTTTCCCACGATGTAAAAAGCAGGCCAACAGGCGACCAACTAGTCCCTAAGCCCTTTTGCTGTTAGTTTCATGTTACTGGCCGTTATGGCAAGTTTGCCTAAACCCTCCTCCGAATCCCACCGCAAGTCCCGGCACTCCCCACTTTGAGAAACCCAGAAACAGGACAAAGCATCGAGAGGTCTCTCTGGCCCCCCACAAAAACAAAGGGGTTTCCCAACCCCCCAACATCCAGAAGAGCTAAGACAACCAAGCCCGCCTGTGTTCCCATGACCCTTCCGCAAGCCCAGGACCACTTGAGCTTTTTTTTTTGCACAGTAGCTGTTAAGAAACCCTATGGCCCCGGCTGGACCCAATGAGAATCCGTGGTTTTCGAGGCGACCGGACATTGAGAGCCCAAGCCCCTACGCTGTCTGCTCTCAGTCCGAACTTCAAACCTGGATTTCAGTTCTCCAGTGGCGGAACTGCCGGGAGACCCACACAAAAGGTCGGAAGTCAAGCAAACGCCCTTTTCCTTCGCCCCCTTTATAATGAAATCGCAACCCTTCTGACGCCCTTTCCCTCCTGAAAACTTCCACCATTGAAGTTTGTCTTGGTTCACCACCACGACGCGCCGCGGTACGCTCCCCTGCCCCTTGTCCTGCCCGGAAAACAGGCGTTACACGAACCATGAGCTTTGCCACCCCGCTGCGGCTGTGTAATCCCTCCCTTTTTCAGCAGGCCCGTGTGAGCAATTATCTTTCATATGCTTTGGTCGTCACCTACAAGTGCCTTTTTCATTTTTTCCTAAGTCCCCGCCGAGGTCTCACAGGTATACCTTGATCGAAAACATTGTGAAGAGTGATCTCCCCCCCCCCCCCCCCCCCCCCCTTTTAAGCGCCGCTCCCCCTATCTTTGGCTGAGGAAGCCAATGCGCTTCTTTCGTTTTGAATTTCTCGCCAAATTTTCCTTCGTCTTTCCCTCCGCCCTTTTTTTGATCAATTTTTTTCTTGAGTCTACAGAGTGGACCATCTTTCGCGACGTTCATCGTCGCTTTTTTCCCACGCCTCCCTCTTTTGCCCCCCTGTACTCCCCACCCACACCCTTGAAGTTCAGTTTGCCACAAGTCCCCCGTGACCGGAAGTTTCACCTTTCGGCGTCCCTTTCTCCCTCGAAGGTCCCCGCTCTGCCGCCGGAAGGATCTGAAGGTTCTTTTTTTTTTCATTCTACCGTGCTTTTCTCCTTAACTCCCCCCCCCCTCCCAACAACCAGACACTGTCAAGCCCCACCCCCCCAAAAATCCCACCCCCAACACCCCCACCTCCTTTCCCAAATTGAACTGCACGGAAAATTCCTTCACCAACCAATGAAAGTTAGTTTCCAATTCCCTCATTCCCGTAGCCCTTGAAAAAAGGCCCGGCAAAAGCGGCCTTCTTACGCGAACTTCCCTGCTCCACGTCCGGACTCACTCTTATTTTCGAAGACTTTGCAACAACCCCTTACCCCTGGGGAAGCTCTTCATTTTCCTTTCTTTCCCTTTTTTCTGAGCGATCCCCATGGGTATTGTTTTTCTCGAACGAGAAGAGAGTCCGGATTAGGTCTGTTTGTTTTGGGGTTGGGGTTTTTTTTAACCCCACAACCAAAACTCCCGCAGCTTTGGCCGGGACTATTTTTTCCTTTCCGTTACTTCTCCGAATTGAGGGGAACACTAACTTGTTTTTGTTGGCTTTTCCTTTATTTTCTTTTTCTTTTCATTTGGCGCACATTTTGGTTTTGTGGGGATTTTGGGGTTTGGGACAGGCGTTGGCTGGTTTTTCCGGTCGGAAAAGCACGGAAAATAGAGCCCCAGTCCTGATGTTTTTCCCTCGTCAGAGCGTGGCGCTTCGCGTGTTTTCCGTTATCCCCTATAGAGATTTTGGCCACCCCTGAAGGCGCTCGGTTTTTTTTTCATGGTTCGTGGAGCTATTGTTGGATTCGCTCTCCCCTCCCCCCCTTATTTTATCTTCCCAGTCACGTCCCGCTGGTTTTTTCCCCCTTTGTCCAGGACTAGAAGAACTATTTTTGATTTCCACGCTGATGCCGTGTCACGGAGTTGGCGGAAAACTCCGGCCCGTGACGAGAAGCTTTCGCATTGTGCCCCCGGCAGTATCAGTCCTTTGATTGCTTTTCGGCTAGTAACCCCCCAATTTCCCTCCGGGCTCTTAATATCCCACATGTAGTTTATCTTGCGGTGAATGCCCTCTTAAGTAATGCTGCTGGATTGGGGACCAAGGCTTCGCGCCATTCGCGAATTCCTCCCGACGCGATCCTCAATAGGAGCGCTTGATACCCTCTACGCTGGAGCACCTTTCCCCTCCGGAGTCCAGCCGCGGGGCCGCCAAGTCGTGCATGGTTCGTTTCATGACCAGGGTGCGGTTTTCATGTGCCGTCACGATAAGCCGCGGCGCGTCTTCACCGGACCCCGGGAGAGCGTCATGACATTCTTTTGGTTTCTCCTCGCGTGCTGGAGCGGGGAACGAACGTTTCCCCTTTTATTCTGGACCGGGCGCTGGTTTTGTTTTTGATTCCTTGTTTTTGGAAGGTTTCGAGGCGTTAAGAATGGCAGCATGGTTGGCCGTGTCTCGCTGCCTGGCAGCGCTTAGGAGGTGCTCTCCTTATTTTTGAAATTTCGTCGCCAAAGGATTTCCCTTGGGTTTTTCTTTTTTTTTTCTTACAGCTTTTTGCAGTGGGCTGTATAGTTTTTTTCCCTGTGCTGCCTTTCATGGGAATTATTCACGGCGGACGCTCTGGGTGAGTCGTCTTCGTTTGTTTCGGATACATATCGAGGTTTTTTTGACCCTCTTCTTTTCTTTTTTTTTTGATCGGTTCAACTGCACTTCTCCCCAATCTTTTCTCCCTTGTCTTCCGCCTTAACGATTCTTACCTCGAACAGCATTCTTATAATTTCGCTTTTTTTTTTCCTTTTGGTAACATGAAACGGTCGTATAGTTCTAGTTTAGTGTCCAGATCCTGTTTTCACCCCCTTTTTGGGGGGGGTTTCTCGCGAATGCGACTTGTTCCTTTTGCAACTTGGAAATGAGATCCCGACATTTTTTTCAGCCCAAGTACCTCTCCCCGATGAGTTTGCTCGACCCTCCTCCTGTTGTTTTGTCGATATTCGATCGCACTCTTTATGACTGGATTTTGCACAAGACGCCCGGTCCACTCCATTCCCCCTTTTTTTCAAAGGGGGTTTTGTGCCCCAAAAGCGACCGCCATGAAGCATCCTTCTATCCGATCGTCATTGCTGTATCTGTCCCTAATTTCATCAATAAATTGAGGAGTCCACCCTCCGTGTCCTTTTGACCCGAGTCCGCAAGTTTTCCGCGTCATAAGCCACGTTTTTTTTCAGGGGTCATCCTGTTAATGCGTAATGGCAATTGCCATCCTCTTCCTTTTTGATTTCCTCCCCCGAAGAAGTGGTCTCCTAATTTTTTAGACGAAACGAAACCTCAAACCACTTCGAGCGAGAGGGGATGCACCGCACAAACACCCCAAATGAAAAACATTCCGCCTGCGATACCAACCAGAGAGATGGCCCTCCCGCAACCAGGACCACCGATTACTCCCTCCCCGGCAGTACTAGGTAAGACACCCCTCCCTTCCTGCGTCATTTGAGAACATGAGAATTGTGGTCGAAGAGGGTTCTTCGAAACTAACAGAAATTTGAGCCCCATCAAATAGCCTTCGACAGTCCGAACAAGGCCCCTGGATGTTTACAACTGCCGCTACACCCTGACCCGAGTTCAGCAACCCTCTCAGCTGGTATAAGCCAACTCGCCCAATACTCTTTCGTCCATAACCTCCTTTTCGATCCCGAAAATTCACCTGCTTTATGACGCTCCCGGGCAGGTCCCCCCCCCAGCTGTGAGGATCATATTGACGTCCTTTGATGCCTGTCCCCGGGTCGTTACGTGCTTTCCCCAATGCTGCGGTGGCCCATCACTCATCCATCTGCCCCCAGGCGATATATTTGTATAAAGCCCCTTTAATCATGGTATCTTTTCCCCCCCCCTCCCCCCTCCCCCCCCCCCCCCTTTCTCGCGAAGCAGCGCCCGCGTTTCCCCACGTCCCGCCCGACCCGAGGTAATTAAAAGGTCCCCAAATTCACGTATTCGAACCTCCCTTTTTTTTTCTATTAATCCGCCTTCTTAGTTTGAAGAATGCCTTTGGGTATCAAAGTTAATTTCAAGGCCTCCCCTTCGGTCCTCACGGCCGTTAAACCGTGAGGCGTTGCCTCAGCGTTTCTTCCTTAGCTCTTTTTCCCCCCCACCTATAAATTTGGGGGCCTCTTCTTCGAAGGTGGCATAGAGCAAAGAGCGTTTTTCTCTCCACATTCACCAACTAAGGCACGCCTATTTTTCCCAACTTTATTGCTGCCCCGGTTGCGGTCCCTCTGAGGCGTATAACCTCGCGAAGGCCGCTCGTCTGTCGCCGCGGTAAGCGACTGAGATATGTGTCCCGTTGCCTTTTTCTCCTCAAAACCCTCACCCAAAAAAGCAACTTAGCCTCAGCCAACCCCCCCATCACAAACCAAATAAATGTGCACTTCATTTTTGCCTGCACGCAAGAAATCCCACCCACAACTGCATTTAGTTTCCCTGTAGAAGGTAGAAACCAGCTGCCGGCCCAAATCAGGGCAGTTCTTAACTCCGATCCTCAACGGAAGGTCCTCACTGAAGACGCACAAAAACCCAGTCCCCTGGGAATCTCCTCTCCCCTTTCCCCCCCCTTCCCCTTTGTTTTTTTAGGAGATCCCCAGGGGTATTTTTGTTCCCCTTCTTTCGAACTAGAAGATCTTTTCTTTCTCTCTGCTTAGGTTAAAGGAAGACTCTCTTTTTGCCGGGCCTACCCCGTTATCTACCCTTCTTTCCCCCACTTTTTTTTGCTGGACCTTTTTTCCGTGCATCTCATTTTCTCCCCTTTATTTGTTTGGTGAGTGGGTAGGTTTGTTGGGGGATATTTTTTGACGCTTTTTTTTGTCGGTTTTTTGAGAGCTTTCTCAAGCAACTGATTTTTAAGTTCGGTGCGCCTCGCTCGGCCCGGCGGCGGTGTTACGCTTCTCCTGGGTTATACGGCACTTTGCCCTCCGTTAAATAGCTAATCTTTTGGCCCCCCCTCCGGCTTTTGTTGGTATGTGTGGCGATCTTGAGTTTTTTAGGCTTTCCCCGCCGATGGGCCCCCCTCTCGATTTTCCCCCCCTTTCGCGAAGATGTGCACACCCCTTTAGATGTGGGCTGCCTCGAAGACAATATTTGATTCAACCCCTCTGATTCTCCCGTTGGCGCTGGAAAGTCGGCCAAAGTTTCTATTTTTCTGCCTATCAGTTCCCCTGTAGTTCGGGGGCTTCCTGGGCCCCCCCCTCCCTTTGAATCAGGAATGATAGCACACTTAGGCCTCTCGAATTTGATAATAAATGTTACTTACCCTTCTGTTTTCAGGCTTATTCGCTGCCATTCGCGAAGCAATTTGGGGACGACGACCTTTTCCCGGGCTTCGCAGATGCCATCCGGCGCGCTTTATACCTAGATCCCTCCCCCCCCCCTTAGACCACCAGGATTCAGTTATCCCCACGCTTTTCCTCTGGTGGCTCCTCAACCGGTTTTTATTTTTTTTTTCAGGCAGCAATACTTCTATGATGGCCGTCCAGTCTGTAATTCGTTCGCGTCTGTGTGGTTCCTGGCTATACTTCCTTGACAAGAACTCCCTGGCCATTGGTGGACGTCTCATCTTGAGAGGGAACTGGAAAGTTTTTTTCTGGCTTCCCTGCGCTGGCGGTTTTTTGTAATAGGAATGGTTTTTTTTCCATTTTCTTCTCACTGGAAACGGCAGCCGGTTGCGTGAGATCGTGCTGGGGGATTCTTTTTTGTCTGGTTCGTTCGACTTGCAACGCCTCGTGCCCTTATTTTTTCTCATGCGGTATCCGACTTCCCTCTCCCGTGTCTGCTTTTTTGCTAATAGGTGTTTTCCTGATTGATGGCGCGCTCTGGTGATTCTCTTGTTTTTCCGTGTGACGTTCTCTCTATCGCGGCTTGTCTGTTCTTTATTACCCGCGATATTTGCGTGTATGGCTGGGTATTAAATGGCTCCCTTCTGGCAATGCAAAACGCCGTTTTCTTAACGACTTACCCTTGGGCTGATGTTAATTTTCTTGGTCCCTCTTTTGCCACGTGGTCACTTGTCATTCTTCGGAAGAATTTTTTTAGGTCTGACATGAGGTCCCTCCCCCCCCCCCCCCAATGACTAATTCGCCTGATGCGTTTCCTTTCGCTTTCACTTGCTTGTAGCGAGTGTTTCCCGCCTTTGCGCTCTGACAAGCAAAGTTTCCATAGCAAGTCGTTGCGGCTTTCATTCTCCTTTTTCCTAATTCCCTTTTGTGTTGACTCGCTCTGCAACTCTCGTATACTGGCTGTGCCTACGGCGGCCCAGGTGATACTCCCGCCCTCAAATTTGAACGTTGTGACACTTCACAATCGATTTCGCCGTCATTGCTTATTCCCCTTCCCCCCCCACTTCGTCGCTATTACCCCCTGCGCGTAAAAGATGGAACCCACGTTCAGGCCAATTCCCAATTAAGCGGTCCATATCTTTTTTTTTTTTTTTAAGTCGTTATGATTGGGGGGAAATGATTCGGTCCAGGTTTTTCATCAAGCCATGTGGGAATACCAGATAGAGTTTGTAGAACCCCCTTAACAGTTACCAACACTCGGGGCTAGGTCTCTGAACCCACCCCCCCCCCACCAAAAGGTTTTTTAACCCCCCCTAGCGATCCAACAAAAGTCAGATTGGGACATCCCCCCTCCTTCCGCCCCGCCCAGAACACGATTAGCCGTCCCCCCATGCAAAGCTTTTTTACGATCTTTGCGTCCGATTTTTCCCATTAGAATGTTTTCTTTGAGTTCCGATATACTAACAGACATTTACCTCCAGACTCCATCCTCCCCTGTACGCCCACTTCCCACCCCCTTGCTGACCGTTCTCAGTCGACAACTGCCGCGGTCCCAGGTCCTTTACGTCAAGCAAAAAATGCAGTTCTCGCCTTTCCCCCCCAATAAGAATAGGATTCGTCTCCCATTTTTTTTTTTCTTCAAATGCCAGTGCTTGGTCCTCCTGCTATCAGTTTCCCGGTTCACCACCCTTCGCTCTACTCTCGTTTCCGGCATCATTTCCTGATGCCTGCCTCTTTACAGAACCATGCGCTTGGCGATTCCGCTCATGTCCCTTCAGCAGGACTTGTATCCGGCGATCCCTAGGGTTTTCTCGCTTTTTTTTTTTCTTTCTTTGTCACTATTGCTTCGTCCGGGCCCCAGCGCCCCGCCGCCTCCGTTAATCCTTCCCCAAGTCCCCGAGGCCCCATGCTTTAGAGCTTCAGCCTGATGGCAAACTTTCCTTTTTAGCTTTCCTCTGTACAAAGTTAACTGCTTTCCTTGGACAATGCGCTTTGGCCGAAGTTTCGCAAACTGTAGGGGCTAATCCCCGGCTCTTTCTCTGTCTCGAGGTCCCACCATCTCATTTTTTGCCCCATTTCGGGTCTTCTCGTTTTGGCCATCGCGCAAAGCGCGATCTCCCCCTGAACCCCACCACCTTGGCAAGCCTTCTTGGTGCCAAAAGAGAGCGATGCCCCCGTTCAGTGCTCCTTCAGGCGCAGCACGAAGATCTTGGCCACCGATCTTTCGGGAATGCCGAGACTGTTTTTTCTTTCCCCCGCTTTTTCGAAAGTTTTTCCTCCAAAACACCCACTCGTCAAGCCACAAAAACCCCCACCCCCCCCAACATCACCCCCAAATGGCGCCAAAATGAATCAAACGGACCCCAATCATCCACCACACCCTTTTTATTTAATCACTTCGGTAGCATTAAGTAGCTAAAAAAGAGCCCGGCAAACACTTGTCTGTTTAAACAAGCAAGAGACGGAGACTCCCCTGACTCCCTCCCCCTCTTCTAGTCCGAAGACTTTGCCCCCCCACAAAACCCCCAAAGGGTTCC
>Ga0179593_1574351_pt1 | contig 15958 bp, 12 predicted proteins | sample CZODoug2_1_08_16_FD_185931 | JGI IMG/M metagenome (GOLD analysis project Ga0179593, IMG submission 185931) | Vadose zone soil fungal communities from Angelo Coast Range Reserve, California, USA - CZODoug2_1_08_16fungal (PacBio error correction) | ecosystem: Environmental > Terrestrial > Soil >... | reverse complement strand
TATTTTCAGATTAGCTCGTCGTATCCCCGACTTTTTTATGCATTCCCTTCCGAGGACCCCCCCTTGATCGACTTAGAGAAAAGTTCCACCTCTTTTGTCCCCCAACCTCATTCTCTTTAAGATCTTTCCCCCCTCGCTTGAAGTCTCCGGCTTTTCCCCTACTCTGCCTTGTCTGAGACCCTTTTTCTCACGGACCGGCAGGCAGTGTCGATGTATGCGCTTAGGCTTGGTGCGACGGCATCTGGTTAGCTCGGCATCGTTTGCCCTTTTTCTTTGCCAGATATGATCCCGCCCCCCTGCCACGCTCCTGCATGAGGTGCCTTTTTCCAACACCAGCGGACGGCATCTGCTGTCTCTTTTTAGATTTTTCTTTTCTGCAGTTTGATTTCTCCTTCTTAGGCCTCGCGCTGTGTATCTCCTGCCCCTGCATTGCCTTTTTCAGCAGAGTTCTAGTGCCGCGGAGGTTGGCCTTTATGGGTTGTACATGGTCTTTTCTCCAGTCTCCTTAACTTTCCCTTAACGCTAGGAATTACGACATGTTTTGCCGGAGGTCTCGGAGCGGCGGCCGCTTCTGCCGCATAACTGCATTGAACCGCGGCTTTGCGGCTGGCCGGAAGTCCTCTTTCCCCCTTCTTTTACGATCCTTTTTTTTTGTCCACAACCAGGATGATGGATTACGTTTCTCTTCTTTTTGCCCTGATGTCGGCACCGTAACGAGGACTGTTATCGGAGTACATGGGCGGATTTAGGCCACAACCTCTTCGGGATCCGCGGTTCGATCTTAGTTCTCTTTTCTCTATCTCCGAATGTGGGGAGTCCGCCTATACCCGTTCTGGCTGCCAGCTCTCTTCCCCTTACCGTGGAGTGTAGAAGAGGTATGCCGATCGCAAGTCAGTTCTTCACCCCCTCCCGGCCCTTTTCAGATGAAGCCGCGTGGTACGACGTTTATTCTTTTTCTAGACCTACAAGGGCGTCTTCGACGCATAAATTTTTTAGGGATCCCCGATTGATTTCTTCTTTATGGACACCACTGTGCCCTCTTGTTTTTTTTCTTGAGTGGAGTTCTTCATTGAAGTAGTACTGGTAACTCTCCTTTATTTCGGTCTTTCCATCGGGATTCGGCTGAGAAAGGTTCTGTTACTCCCCTTCTCAGATTTTTAGTTTGAAAGTATGACGAGACTGCTGTCGCTGAGCACTTTCTTCCCGCTTGCGGAGGTTGCCCCTTTTCCTTCCTCCCCCTTGTTTTTTCTTGGTTCAGGAAGTTGTGCTGACCTCCCCGTACTTGCCCACCCTTTACATTCCTTGTCTTTTGCTGTCTCGCGGGGGAAGAAGAACCAGAGCTTTTCTGCCGGACGATGGAAGCACTTTTTCCGGACGATGTTCCCTCTTAGGAGCCTTCTTTTTCCCTTCCCCGCTGGAGATCCTAAATTGCTGTTTAGCTGGATCTCCTTTTCCTTTTTGCTATTGCAATCGAGAGTTGCTCATCAAGGTCTGAGTCTTTTTTCTGTGACGTCTGTTAGTTCACCGACCGCCCTCTTTTTTCGCGACACCAGATAATAACATCTTAATCCTCCTCTTGTTGGTCGTAGTTATTCTCCTTTTTGGCTAGAGTTCGCCGAGCAAGAGATTGTACCCTGAAAAAGAAGTCTCCACCTCTCTCTTAGCTTTCTTTCTTCCGGCGGTCGATGTCATGGTTCCTTCCATGCAGTCTACGATTCTGCCTTTTCTTCTTTTTTGCGGTTTGTCTCAAAGGGACGGGTCAAGTGCTTTAAGCGTACTTTTCCCCCCAACGAGGGACCCGTTTTGTAGGAATCCTCCGCTTCTTAGGGATCTTTTTTTCCCTCCCTTCAGTTCCTTTACGGTCCAGCGAACTTGTTTTTTTTCCCAGGGTTCCCCTCTTTCTCTTAAAACATTTGAGGTAGCTGTACACCCCTCCCCGGTAGGTAGTCTCCAGTCCACCTTTTTCCCGTCTTTAAGATCTTGCTGCTGCCCAGACTCCCGACGTCCGAGAATCTCTTCTCCCCCTCTTCAAGCTCGAAGTTCGAAGTTTTTCAAGAAACCGCTTGATCAGACCGCGAAACCCCGCGTGCACTGCAGCCGGAGCCCAATTCCATTCCCTTCCTCTTGCAGGCTTTCCGCTATAGTCCTAGAAGTTGAGAAAGAGGTTGCCACTTTCCCTTCACTCCCCCTTCGTTTGCCAGACCGCCAGGTAGAGTCTCTTCCTAGAACGCCGCGTAGACACATAATGCGCACTACCCTTCTTTCCCTCATTCCCCCCCTTTACATCCTTCCGAGAGGGATAAGTCAATAGATTTCCATCTGCGACTCAAGGTTCTTCCTGGAGCTAGCCCCACCAACGGGATTTTTTATTAGAGCCCTTTGTTATTTTTTTCCAAGAGCAAGATGACTAGATCGGCGATTTTTAATCAGATTTCGGTTTTTTTCTGTGAGGAACAAGTAGTCGTCCATGACCCCATATATCACTCTCCCCCTCTTTTTTTTCTTTAAGGGGAGACGTAGGGCTCCAGAAACCTTATCTTTTCTCTCTGGATTCCCCGAACGAAGGTCTAGCGACACTACCCTTTCGTCTTTTGACTGACAGCAGAAGCCAAAGACTGGTCCTCGCAGTTGAGCTGCGGAGTGGTTTTCCCTTCGTCTGCCGTCCCTTTTGAATAGTCTCGGCCCTTTCCATGACGGCTACACGGTGTTTCGGGTGTTGGAACCTTTTCGCCCGGAGTACTAATGAATATCTTCCCTTCCCTTTTTCTTCCCCAGGGACTCAGGGATTCGATCTGTCCTGGTCTGTGGTCATTTCCTTCTTGACCCGCTGCGAAACTAGACTAATTAATAGTTCTTTCCACTCCCCTTTGTGCCTTCGTCGGTTTTCCAATTTTCCCCCCCCTCTGATGAATTACCTTTTTTCGAATTGTTTCCCGCCCCCCCCCCCGGGGCGATCTCTGGCTCTTCTCTCGGCCAGCCCTGTCGCTGCCTCCCAGGCAGATTGCGACCTGTTCTTGTCCAAGGTTCCCTGCTCTTGCTTTCTCCTCAACCTTAATGCGGTCCCTGGACAGTGATCTCGTGTTTAACCCCTGCCCTACCAGCCGCTCGCCACTGGGCAAAGATAGGACCATAAGGGGGTGGTTTTCCGTAACCAGCGTTCCTTTCACCCTTCCCTCTTCTTAGATTCGGCCCTTCTGCTCGGTCGTGGACGCGCCGAAGTCTCTCTCCGTTCAGCAAGAGAAATTCTGATGGCCGGGCTTTTCCCCATTTTCCCCTCTTTAGTATCGCGGCCGTCGTCGGGCGGAACGGTCCGGCCTTTCTTTTTTTTTTCCAAGTCTGCACGCACTTGGCCTTGTCGGAAAAGGAACTACGCTGTAGTCCCCCCCTTCATTTATCCTCCCAGTTTTTACGTGAAGGTGGGAGTTTTTTCTCCCGAATTTTTTCTAATTGATGACGGCGGAGAAGGGCCAGCATGGCCCGCGTTCAAGCTCAGGAGTTTTTTTCCATCCTTTTACCTCTAATAGTGTTTCCACATCTTAGTTCTTTTTTTTTGAAATGACACTCCTTTTTCACTGTGGTCTCAAATCCACCGGTATACTTTCGTTTTGAAGACACTCTCGATTTCTGACGGCCAGGGGCTCCGATTGTTTTATTGTAGACGGACATGAATTCTTTTGATGAGTATTTTTTACTCAATTTTTCCCGGCTAGGACTTTCTCCGCACGAGTCGCCTGGTCTTTTCGCGTCCTTTAGGTTCAAGATCCCTATTGCTGATCGCGTGTTCCGCAAAGCCGAATTTTCTCAAGCACCTCTTCCGCGGGGATGTGTTTAGTCTTGTTCCTTCTTTCTAACTTTTTTTCCCCCCCCCCACAAAAGAGTTTTTTAAACAACAGCCCAACAGATATTTGACATTTCGCAGGCGGAGAGATGAAAGAGCCGGTTCCTTTCTTATGACTCTTTTTATTCCCGAAGCCAATGTTCTTTCAGTCCCCCTTCCCCTGGGATTTTTCTCTCTCCTCAGTTTTAGATTGATCCAAGGATATGATTTTACTTTCCCTTTTTTTTAGAAGACCTTCCCGGCCGGCGCCTTGCCTTTCTGTAGCCTCCTGAGCCCAAATGTACGGGGAGAGGGTTTATTTTTGCTTTTTCCTCCCTTTTCCCCCCTTACCTTTTTCTTCCCCCCCCTGACGGTTCTGACGACCTCTTCATGAAGTCTGTTGGGGTCTTCCCGGCATGGGCGGCACACGCGCCCCACCTTTTTCTGTGCAAGACGCTGTTCGTTTTTTCTTTTTCCCGACCCAGTTGTCCATAGTTCCGCCGCGCCGCCGTTCGTGCATCCGCCTTTTTCTGAGAACGGCCCTGGCTTCGACATCGCCCATAGAGGCCTCAGCTGGCCGGGCTCTCCTCCCACGTTTAGACTTCTTCCCTTTTTGAACCATTTGGGCAGGTTGGCACCCTTTCAACCGCGGCGTCCCCCCCTCTTTTGCGGAACCTGCTCAAGCGCCCGCCGAATTAGACAACCCAAAAGCGTGTAGTTTACTCGGCCAACTCCTCCTTGCAGCTCCCCCCTTTTTTTTTTCCCCAAGGCAGGCAGTAATCGTGGAAGATGATCCAGCCGTTGCCGGGAGCAATAAGGACCCCTGCGCTCTTATGGTTTTGCGTCTGGAGGCACATGAAAGATGCCGGGCTCGGCGTAGGAGACCAGAGACCGACAGTAGGCGGTTCTTTATGGTCTTCATCTATTAAGGTCTTAAGAAAAGGACTTCTCTCCGTGGCGATCGTGGCCAATGGACCTTTTCCCAAATTTGATAGGCCCTGGCGGACTGCAGGAGAACGGTCAGGCCACTAAAGATTTTGCACATATTTTCTTATTGACTTCTCTCCCTTTCCACTTTCGAGAACCCAATTGCACTTTTCTTTGCATGATCGGGGCGCCAAGAGATGGGAGTTTTAGATGATGGCAGCTTTCCATTTTTTCCCGCCCTTTTCTCCACTGTTGGACCTGCATGCTAGAGGCAGTCTCTTGCGCCGCGACCTGCCGATTTATCTGAACGCTGGAGTCATTTTTCACTCTATGTGCCTTCCCCCTTTCTGTTTTTGTAGATTCTTTCACATCCCCAAGTTAGACACTCTCCCCTTTTGGCTGTAAAACCCCGCCCCGCGACTGCCTAGTCTTTCTTTTTTTGAATTTAACTCGCGCTATAGATGGAGAGCGCTTCTGCGAGGTTCGAGGTCTTCCGCGTTTGTCTTCTTACGCCCTCTGCCCCCCATTTCTCTGGCCCCCTGGATGCGGGTCGGTAGGGCTTTCCCTAGCGCTACCTCTGCCCATTCATCGCCTCTTTCGCGGCAGAAGAGGACTTCGACGAAGCGAGTCTGACGTCAGGAACTGGAATCGTACTCTTCCCCCCGTGTTCTCTTTCTGGTTCCGTTCTCGCGCCTACCTGACGGGCCCCTATTGGAGGGCGGTGACGGCCTACGCCGGGCGACAATTTTGTCCTAAATAGGGAGGGTCATCCCTGATCGGTCCCCCCCTGGCTTTGACCTTAGCCCGAATGATATCAACAGTACCACCTTTTTTCCTTGGCCGATAGAATGGCCGGCGAGTACTGATCTTCCCCCGTGGTTATATGCGGGCGGGCATTCGTGCGTGGTAGACTCCTGTCCCCCTCCCGTACCTATAACGTTCTGTGGGCGTTGAAACTGCCTTTCCTTTTTCTGCTTAGAACCTTCTTCGAATCGTTCGAACAGTAGCGCGTGTCGACCGGAGGAAGTTTGACCGGCCCGGGGCTGCGAGAGGAGTTTTTTCTTACTGAAGACTTTTCGGAACGTCTACTTTCGATCCGGCATTTTTTTCGTGCTTTTTAAGGAAAGACTCGTGCTCTTTTTCTTTTAGAGAGCGCGGCATTGAACTTCCTTCGTCGGGATGCTATCTTCTCCAGCTGACCGGCACTCTGTTTCTCCCTGGTTTTTTCGGAATTCGACTTTTGATCAGGCCGCGCAGACTGAATTCTGATGGTCCGCCAGCACAGATTAAACTGGAGCGTGCCAAGGTACTGGCCCCCAGACGATGTCTTTTTTGTAAGGTGCGGTGATGAACTATTAGCTGGTGTTCCCCCCCTACAAGGTAGTACAGTCGCCTTCATGAGTTTTCGGGTTTACAAATCCTCCCCCGTCCCCCCCCCCTCGGATTTAGGCAGAGAGATGGCGCGGTCTGAATTTTTTTTTTCCAGGAGCCGAAAGCCTGGATTTTTCTCCCGAACAAAGTTTGCTGTCCCAGCAAGACGCTTTCTTTTCTTTCGATTTCCATTCGACGGCTTCGCGGATAATCCCTCAGAGGTCGGAGTTAACTGTTGTCCTTTTCCAATACGGGTGTCGTTCGCAAGCGACTAAACATATTTTCTACCTTGTTGTTGTTGATATAGATGTGCTTCTTTCTTTTTTCTTTTTAGACCCTCGTCGGTTTTGCTGCAACGACGGCGTCTCTCCTAGATGCTTGGAGGATGCCGGAGCAGGCGTCGATTTCCAATGGCCTCTCAGATTCTTCCATCTCCTGAGACCATTGTTTTTTCTCCCACTTGTACTTTTCTCCTTTCAAGCTTGCAAGACGTATCTTCCATCTTCCTGTCGGAGGTCTTCCATATTTCCCTTTTCTAGTTTCATTCCTCTTTATCAGCAAGAAAGGGACCTTTTTTTCGAAGTTTCCCCGCCCCACCGGTCCCCACTTTCCCCTTTGTGAGGTCATCCCCCGCTTCGAACCAGCCGGTGCGATCCAGGAACTTGCAACGACCTCGTTCCGATGTGCTTATTCCCCCATCCTAGTCTTTTTTCCTCTTGGGCGCTCAATGAAGCTCGAGACCATTCTCCCTTTTTTGAGCCTCTCCCTCCTGTGAAGTTTTCAGCCGTGCGCCAAGAGCTCGGTAGTAGCTCTCGGAGACTCACCCTCTTCTCGTTCTCTTTTCTCATCCAGACGGGGCCAGCCCTTCCAAGGTAGGCCCCGAGAGTTTCTTGCTTAGTCGATCCGCACGCCCAGAGCCACTTCTCTCCTTCTCTCCAATTCTTTTTTGGATGGGGAGGGCGACTTTTGCGAAGCCTTTGACAGAAACTCCTAGTACATAACCTTTCTGGCCTTTCTTTCTTCCTGACAATCAGAAGAACGGCGCGCGGCGATTCCCCCTCTTGAACCCGGCAAGATTCAGACCCGCGTCCTCAACCACGGTTCCTAGCATGAAGGACAACGCGCCCCGCAATGCATAGATTAGAACAGAATCTTTCTGTAGTTCCCTCGGGCTCTTCTTTTCGGCCAGCACGTGTTGTCTCGCGTGGCTTTTCTTTTGAGGCGGCCATTTTGCGCCGCCTTTCCCTGCCGCCCCCGCACGGAGCCTGTGCAGGTAGGCCCGGGCTCTCCTTTCCTTCTTCCTTCGCCCTTCCACCGCTAGGCGGGACATTCGCTCCTCTTTTGACAGTCCGGAGAACGAGGGCGGAGACATGGACCCGTACTGACGTTGTCCTGGCCTCCCCCTATGAATTCCTCAACTTCGGCGACCATCTGAGGGAGGATGTACACATAGTGACTAAGCATGCTGAGTATTGAAGGACCGCGCCACGTTAGAGGGCCCCACTCCACAAGCTCATAGCTTCGGATCGGGTGACCTCTCCTGGCAGGGCGTGATTCCGTTCGTGGTTTGTTTTTTTTTTTTGAACAACCCCGCAAAGTGGCGAAATTCTTTTCTCCTCTCTGGCAGACTTCGACCCCTTGTACGATGATCTCCATTTCTGCCTTTCTCCTTCCCCTGGGGGCCAGGTGAGCGCAGATTTTCCCTTTCCCCCTCGCCGTTGACAGGTAGTGGTTGCTCTGCCTTGTCCTCCCCAGAACGCTCCCAGCGAGGGGTGCCACTGTCGGGAATGGTGTCCTCTTTATACAAACCCGTGGGTCGGTGATGCCCTTGTGCTTCTGATCATGTTAGATACTCGGCACATTTTTTCTTTTCTTTTCCAGACTTAGGCCGAGCTCATCCCTGCAGCTCCCTCATTCTCTTAGGACCCCGGTGGCCCCGGTGCCATTCTAGAGAGAGTTCCTTTTTGTGAACGGTACGGTCAGGAGTCCTCCCAATCATCCTAACTCCCTCGTGCGCTTTTGGTAGAAGACCTTCCCGGCCGCTGCCACTCCCCCCCTTTCAGTTTCTCCAGCCCCATACATTTTCAGGGAAAGGGGATCTTGTCATACTTCCCTGATTGGATCTCTAACGTCTTGGCAGTTTCCCTCCTTTCCTCCGTAGACGGTGGGCCGTTTCCGGTATACAATCGTTTGGGTCTTTATCAATTCTTGGGCTTGAGATTCTGGCAAAACGCTCCCCACGGACCGATCTTTTGACGGTTGCGTGCACCCCGGGATGTCTTTGAAGCCCCCCCCTTTCTTCTGGTGGCGGCGATCAAGGCCAGGCGGTTCTTTGATGTCTTATCGTCTTGAAATTTTCTCTTTTTACGACTAGACGGACATGCGGCCGGCTGCGCTCCGCTTCCCCCTTCTTTTTAGATATTCGCGCAGACCGGAAGGCGGACTTTCTTGCAAGCGGTTTTCTCTTCAGCTAGGCTGTGCGAACCCTTTGCTCTTCTTTATATGAATTGCTTCTTCCTTGCCTCCCTTTTTCCCGTGTTCTGGGGAGAACCAGGTAATTCCGAAGGGCGAAGTAGACACAACGCAAAACCTTATTTACTTTTCCCGTTACAATTTACTGTTCTTATCTTTTTCAGCGGACTTCAAGAGTTCCGCCGGGACGGCTTTGAGGTCCCTTACCCTTATTACTTCTTCTTCTCTCCGCCTTTGGGATCTATCTTTTAATACTAACGTGAGTCCCCTTTCAGAGATTTTGACTGCTTTCTTGTCTTCACTTTAGCCGTCCTTTTTTTATTCAGACCCTTGCCTCTCTGTAAGCTATCGTTGACCCCTAGGTTGATAGGCGTTCTTTTTTCTTGTTCTTTTGTTTTGTTCTTCGAATTGTTAATGCGGTAAGTTTTTTCAGCATCAGGTTAAGAAGTGACCCCTTCCCCGCATGCCTAGGTTTCTAGCCTTGGACGAAAACGCTGCGCGCACTCCGATCGCTTTATACTAGTCACACACGCTCTCCGGATTCTATTGAGAGGTCTAAGTAGAATCCTCGTGTGGTCTTTGGGCCAGATTTTCTAGTCCGCTCAAGGCCGTCCATATTCCATAACCATCGTAGTTCTCCTTTTGGTCCTTATCCTCCCCAAATTTCCCTTTATCTTGAGGCCCCGAGACGCCCGGGTGGCGATCCAACGCTGGTCCCCTCCTTTTCCCCGAGCGGTTCCATGTCAAAGCGCACGCCTAACTCACCATGTCGGCGTCCGGCATGCACCGACTCTTTCTGTGAAATGCTGGCAAAGGCCCGTTCGTCACCTTTCGAAAACCTTCCTTTCTCCCTTGTCATCGGCCTGACCGAGAGGTGTTGATAGTTTCCGATGCCTGCATCTTTTTGTCCTTTTTTTTTCCCCCCTGATCACCGATCGAGTTCCTGGCCAGGTGCGTCAGCGTTTTAGTGCACGTTTTCCTCACCGGACTTTCCAGATCTCTGGGACAGGACCGCCATCCACTTTTTTACCCTTTTTATTGAGTTTTCCCGGCGATGTAGCCGCTGCACGACCCTCCTTATCTTTAGATCGGGACCTCGCCGGGAAATTACTTGAGAACCGTTCCAAACGCTTGTTCGTAAACCCTTTAGGCCGGCTGGTTGCCCCTAGCGACTTTCGAGGTACAGGTGGCACAGAGCACAGCCGGCCTTTCCCGGACCTCCTTCAGTTGTAGAGGCCCCCTTTTGCGCCTGCGAATTTCCTCCACCCTGTCGCGAATTTAATAGCTCCAGTATCTACATTGCCCCCTTTCTCTTGTCTCCCAAAGATAGGATCAAATCACAGGGCTTCCACATGTTATTTAGTCCAACCCCATCGCACGGGAATAACCCCGGGCCATAGAGCCTCGAGATGAGTGGATTTCGGTCCGTCGTTGAGTTTTAGGACTAATGGAAGCGCTGCCACATGACTAAACCCCCTCTTTCCATCCTGGCCAAAGGATGGCGCTGAGTGCAGAGCGGAGGCTTTTTAACTCGGAGGAACTCTGGCCAGGCGCGAAAAACGGATCTTACGAGTTCCCTTCTACGAGTATTAGATGTGCTTCCTTTCCTTACCTGACCGAGGAAGTTCTGCGCCCCTCCCTCCCTTCTTAAAGCTTCTAGGGGCTTGGCCGTCCTTCGATGGCATGTCTGGCAATTCATGGCATTCCCAGAGCTTCGTTTACTACTTGATTCCTCAGAAATCAGGAGCCCTTCGTCCCCGCTGTTTTACTTGGTCGATTTGTACCCTGCAAGCTTCAGTGTTTTCTTCTACTAGGGGCCAAGGATTGTCCGTTTCCATCTTCTGTTTTGACCTGTGGCGCGCCGTCCCGTTCTTCTGCGACTTACGCCTCCCAGTTTCTCCCCTTGTAGAGTTTTTCGTGATGCCTTGACTCCCCTTGCCGTTTTTGACACGCCGGTGCGTCTATTTTGCGTTCCTACGCTTTTCGTGGAAGTACCGCACGGAGGTTCTTTCCCTTGGATTTTTTCTTCCTTACATTTCCCACATCGTCTCTGCGTTCATAGAAGTATGAGGGGAGGGCTCTGAGTCTTTAAAGATAAGTTCTCTTTCCGGTCTAAAAGTGCACTTTCTTGCGGCAAGCTGTTCGCGTGAAATTAGAATTACGCTAAGGACTGAGACAGCTTGAAGCGATCTTTGTCCGTCTCTTTTCTCATTTAAAGATGGAGGCAGGGTTCCCCTCATTCTTGCCCTCTTGCCTACCCTTCTTCTTTCATGCAGGAGTGTCACGATGTTTCTTACATTTTTGCTTCACCTTCCCCGGTCTTGGAAGTGATGAGTGTCTTGGCTTCGCAGCAAACCGACCTCCCTTATGTACCTCTGGACGCGTTTTGTCAGAAGGCAGAGTGCAGGCAGAAACGAGCCCTTGACTGCTTACCCCCCCCTCCCCAGTGGATTTCCGCAAGACGATGTGCACTCTCGGAATTCCCCTCTTTCGCTTTTTTTCTAATCAGGTCGAGGTTAAGTCGTGTTCATTTTTTGAACACCCCCCCTGAACCTCGTTCTCCGCTGCACCCCGTCCCCTCGAGACCTCCGATTTGTTTATTGATGATTATAGTGCTTCAGCATTTCCCCGGTTGTCCCTGAACCCCCCCTGGATCTACTATTCATGCTCTGTTTCTTTGCGCCGTTCTTCAGATTTACTGTCGGAAGGAAGTATTTGGCTGCCCTCTGTCTTGATCTCCATCGGTTCGGGTGCTTCTCTCTTATCCTTCCTGGGTTGCGTAGGTCCCCCCCGATGCCATGTTCGGTCTATCGTTAGGTCTCTCCCTACTCGTTAGCCCTGCCGGACTGTAGTTCCACCGCCACATGTTCGAACCTTTCGTTTAGGCACCTGGCCCTGCGAAAACCCCTCCCCCCCCCCCCCCCGTTTCCGCGCGAACCCTTTCCCTTTGGGCACCCTCGTTTCATTTTTTCGGCCCCGCGTTGGTCTTGTGGGCTGTTTTTTTTCTCTTCCCTCGTATCTCTCCGCGGCCTGCGCTTCTCTCGGGTTTTTTTCCTCCCTCGCTGAGCCTCGCCAGCCCCCTATGCCGGTCCGGTTCTCCGCGCCGGAGCTTCTTGACGATATGACGCCGCCTTCGTCTAACCTCTTGAGTCCGTTTCCCTTTGCCCACGCCCTATGCTGGGAAGACCGCGTTGAAGGATTTTTGGTCCGACGCGGTTTTTGCCTCTCCATCCGCGCCAGCAAGCGGATTCTGTAACCCCGTTCAGAGGGCGGGACTGCCTTGCGCAGATGGGCATTCATTCCACGCGACTGATAAACACGCGTGAAGTTGATCCCTCCAGTCCAGGGATTAACGGAGGAACACAAGTGCTAGACCCCCCTCTCCCCAGACTGAAAGGCCTCCCGAGGCCCTAAATGAGTTTTTTACGAGAGGAAGTCTCCCGGTCCCATGGCCTCCGATCCCGAAAGTACTCGTTGTTTCTTTATTCTCTGAACGGCTCTTCAATACCCCGCTTGTTTCCTCCCCGACCCAGCCATGGCTCCTCGGCGGCACAGGCCGAACCGCCTGGTAAACTTCAGTTTCAGAGGAGTCTCCGTTCCTCCGGCCAGTTTTTTCCCTTATCATGCAAGTAGAGACCAGAAGGCTTGACGAAGGTCTTTTCTGAAGGCACGAACGGTTTTCATCTCCTTGAAAACAGCAGGTCGTCATTCCCCCAGGATTCCTCCTCCCGGCCTACCCCTTCTTGCCTTGTCCAGGCGAATTCGGATCAGGTCATCTCCTGGACCCTAAAGAGAACCGCCTCCCCCTCGCTCCTACCCTTTTTTCCCCTCGCGATCGGTCGGGTAAGACCAGGTTTATTCCCGTCGCGGATGTTGTGGGTTCATTACCCCCCCCTGAAGGCCTTGGAGAAAGTTTCGGTATCCGTTGAGACAAGCGGCAAAGACTTCGATTGAAGTTCCAGCCCCCCCCCCCTATTTCCTTTCGCGAACCCTTTCTTTTAAGAGGATGCGAAGGCTTTCTCGAGCAAGATGTTTCCTTCACCGTCTGCAGTGTCGCGTACATTTAGCCTCTCTTCCACTCTCGTGAACTGCTCGTAAGAAGTGCCGGGAACTCCCCCCCTTTTGGTCCCTTGTGTAGGACGGGACTTTTCCCTTAGCATTTCTTCGATTTCTCTGCAGCTCTCGGTAGTGGCGATGAGTCAGCTGGGCAGCACAAGCTTGTGCCAGGTCTTTTTTGTTTTCTTCCCCTTAGTGTTCCCCAAATTCCTCTAGCTAGAAGTACGGTTCTCAATTGGTCCCTGTTGTTCCAGGGCGGCCAGGACCCTCCGGACACCGCATCGCTCGGCGCGTGTTTCCCCTTTCCCCCCCTCTTAGTTGAGAGCATCAAACTCTTCATGCTAGCCGACATTTTGCGAGCACTCTCTTTCTCACGGCACCGGAGTGCTCGTCCAAAGATACGCGGGCCAGCATGACCTCTGACGCTTCTGGTTTGTCAGAATTTACATCTTTTCTTTGGCGTCCCAGGAATTCTTCGGTTCCTTGAGCATGTCCCTCCTGAGAGGATCCTCTTGTGTAACCTGGCGCAAATGATGTACTCTTTACTAACCAAGCTCGTTACGCGCTTCCTTCTTTAGACCTAGGAGACTATCCTTTTCTCTATATTTCTCCAGTAGGAGCTTTCCTTTCGGGACGTTATATGATTTCCAAGGTGGTTGGCCTAGGTTTCGATTGATCATTGGTCCTGGTCCCTTCCCTTCCCTCGGGAGGCCTTTATTGAAAGGTCTCCTTTTTGAGCTTACCGATTAATTTAACTCTATTAGTACTACCCCTCTTTCTGGTTTTTCCGTTCGGGGAGCGACCCATTTCTACCGCCGGTGGAACAAGTCGGCTCTTGCCACCCCCTTCCCAGAAATTTTAGAAGGAAGGAGAGTGCCCCCCCCCTGAAACTTTTTCCCCGGAGCGCTCGGATGACTGTTTGTTGACTCCTCCCCCCCTTCTCCCCTCCAGGGTTTTTTCTCTAAATACTTGTTTTTTGTTTTTACTAGACTGATTCCCCGGCAGATGGCCGAAATGCTTGTCCCCTTTTCTGTTTTCCACCCCGGAAGCCTTGACCTTCCCTCTACCTTCCTTCTTAATTTTTTTTTTTTCTTTGGTGCTCTTCCTTTTCACCGTGTAAGGACCCGTTCCGAACGCTACCCAACGCCAGGAAGCGGTTTCTGGTTTTCTTTTTTTCTCTCCGGTAGGACACGCTGATCGAAGTCACCCACGGTCTTGCCAGCCCTGTCTCTCTCGATTTTAACCGGTTTTTGCTTTATCGGTAGCCTCGCAGAATTTCCCGCATGTCGTCGACGTCTCGCCTTCCTTTTAGAAATTTTCTGCAGAAACCTCGACTTAGTTAGTACCCCCGTCCCCCCCTGCCGAGCTTTTCCCCGCATCAGTAAGGCGGTAGAACCTGTGTGGGACCGCGGACCCCACCTCTTTCCCTTCATGTCCCCGAGCAATCCTTCCTTTTAAACACCCTCCACCTGCGGTTCCCCTCCGTAGAGGCCTGGGGGCTTGCATTTGACCTTCTTTTACGATCCACGCCGTGTCTTTTACCCTCTCAGTGATAAAACTGGACACTGACCCTCTTTCAGTCTGTCCCACTTATGATGTACTCCTCGATTCTTGCCCCATTTCGACAATTAAGGGCAAATTGTCTGAGCCGGTCGGGATTTTCTCCCCCCTTCGGATAGGCCGATGCGAGATGTGCCTGTCACCTGCTTCTCGACTTTTCTGGAGCCTGCCCCTGAGCCCGGCGTCAAACCGCAGATGGCCGAGAGAGGACCTGATCCGTTTTTCACTTTTTCCCGGCCCAGTCTTGTTGTTTTCGCAAACAAATTTCTTCCCGAGCGGTTTTCCCAAGGTGCTTGTTTAGTCTTGGGAGATCCCACAGGTGCGCGGAAGTTCCTTCCTTTTTTTAACTTCAGGCAGAGGTTACTGACTGTCCGGATCCGTCGTATTGCCCCTTTTATCGAACTGTCCTTGATGGATTTATAATCTTCCCTCCTTGACGAGAGCTGTGACTCCGCCGTGAGAACATCACCTGCTTTCCACGGTCCTTGTTTCCCTTTCCCAACCACAACGCCCTGGCATCCCTGCTGGGCGGCTGGACCTTTTTTCTTTTTTTTTTTGGCTTGGAAGAGCTTTATTTTTGGATAGCGTAATCCTGGCCTCTCTTTCTTTGATCCCGATGGACCTCCTTCCAGCAGTGGTCGCCGTCTCGCCTTCTTGGAAGGTTCCGAGTCGTCCTTGTTCTTGACCTTTGGCATCGGCTTTCCTCCTAGATAGACGGTCTTGATTTTCTTCTTCCCCCTTAACGAACGGCTATTTTTTCTTTGACCCAATGAAAAGAGAACCTCTGTTATTTTCTTATGTCCTTCCTCACGGTCTCCCTTTCCTCTCCAAATCCTCTTGGCCCAAATACCGAGCTAGTCTTCCCTGGGTGCTCCGATCCGACGGCGCCCTGTTTCATTCCCATTGGGAGCTTCCGAGTCACTTTTCCTATATTGTTTCCAACCCTTTTTTCTTTTCGTTACCTCGGTTTTCTTTTTCCGGGCGATGTCTGAGTGGTACCACTGGGCGTGCGTTCTATTTTTTCCTTGGAGCTGAAAGGCAGAACCTCGCTTTCTGGATCTTCTCTTAACAGGCCTTTTTCCCCCACGAATTTTTCAGGATGGGTTCCTAGCCGAGCGTGTCCTTTTCCTCTTAGTGCAGGGATACCCTACTACTGTATGGACTCTCGACCTGCATTTTGCGATTTCGGCCAGGTTTCCTTTGAATGAAATTACACCCCCCCCAATGTTCTGTATCTTTTTCTCGACTTAGCCGGGGGATCACTTCGGCACGCCTCTCCGGTGAACAGGGCACCCGGTTGGCTGCTGTCACTCTGGACATTTTTCCTTCGATTGCAGGACTAATCCTCCTCCGATAATTGCTCGATGGGGCCGACATCTTCCCTCCCTTTTTTTTGAGAGGGTTCCCACCTTTCATTTTACGCCTTTTGAGTTCTTTTAATTAAGGACGGTCTTTCAGATGTTTACGGACCCGGTGGGTGGACCTCCCTGAGGAGGGCAGTCTGGGAGATGAGAGTCTTACTACCTCCGATACTGTTTATTCCTTTTTTTTTGGACCGCACCGTTGCCTCTTTTGAGCGACCTTGAAGAAAGTCTCTCTTACCGGCATTCTCCCACAACTGATGGTGTTCCGAAGCTGTCACTGAATGCGAGGGACCTTCCATCGACGGATGCGCGTTAACCCTCTCTTTCCTCGAGTCCTTCCCGAGGTTTCGAACTGTTACATTTAACCACAACGTCATCTTCCTCAAGATCC
>Ga0179593_1503940_pt1 | contig 15958 bp, 12 predicted proteins | sample CZODoug2_1_08_16_FD_185931 | JGI IMG/M metagenome (GOLD analysis project Ga0179593, IMG submission 185931) | Vadose zone soil fungal communities from Angelo Coast Range Reserve, California, USA - CZODoug2_1_08_16fungal (PacBio error correction) | ecosystem: Environmental > Terrestrial > Soil >... | reverse complement strand
TTTCTAGAGTTTCGCAGGTTTAAATGCCTTCCGACTCGATCCCTCGGGCTCTCACAGTCCCCTTTCTTTCTCTCGGTATTTAGCTCGTGAGAGATTTTTTTTGGTTCTTAGCGAACTCTTCTTCTTGCCTGAAGCCAGGTACTTTCCCGTTTTCGAGTTGAGTTCTGTTACTCTTCTCAGCCTGCACTGTCTCCAGAGGTTCAGATGGGGTAGAAGTAGAGTAGTTAGTTCTGCGACGAGCAATTCCGCCTAGGAATAAACCCAACCCCTGTTTCTTGCCCCTCGTTTTTCCCCTTCCCTTTCCTGTCCTTCGTCTATTTCCTTTCTTGACTTGGTTGTTACTATCTAGAGATTAGATTCCGAAGCGGACTCAAAGACTACTCCCCCGATAGATGTACTAGCTCCATTTCTTATCTTTCCCTATATTTCCCTCGAAGGTTTTCCCCCCTCTCTTTCATCTGGCCGTCCCTCCCTTCGATGGAGTCGGCCCGAAAGTTCCTCTTTTTCTAGAAGAGATTCCTTTCGTGACGAGTGGGAAAGATTCAAGGTAATTAAGCGGTTAGTATACTCCTGTTTCTTCTTAGTAGGTACACTGAGCTTCTAACATTTGTGGAGGTTTTTCCCCTCATTTAGAGTCTTCCCCCCCCTCTTCTGTCAACTTCTTTATACTAAGCCTCCCCGACTCGCCGACGGCCTGGAAATTTCGACCTGAGCAACTTTACGTAGCCTCTAGACTTCTTCTAGCTGATCATTTGCGCCCCTTTCTTGCGTTTCCTCTTTTTCCACTAACATTCGGCACGCATAGGTTACTAACCATCCCCCGTGTCCCCTTTCTTTGAAGCTCTCTTTCCCTGAGTTTCGTAGGTGATCCACGTCGTTTGATTCCTGATACCGGAGCTCGTCCCGTCCGCCTGCTCCTAGCATGCGCTTCGGGACTTTCTTGCTTTTTTAGCGAGTTTCATCCGCTGACTTGTCCCTACGCTGTCGAACTCGTACACAATCTATTTAGCTGACCCCGTCGTATTATTCTACCCATCTAAAGGGACCTTTTTTCCGAGCTGGAATGCGTCGCTAGATTCCGTCACTTTCTATTTTTTTCTTTTCCCCCGGCTCCGTTCTCGCCCACTATTTGGCCCTCCGACGAGACCGGGTTCGCGTTATGAGCCCTTTTCCCCCCTCTCCGCCTTGGTCAAAGACGTCCTATTCCCCGCCTTAAGCCTTCCTTTTACTTTCTGCCCCCTCTTTGACCCCTACACCTTCGCCAATCTTACCTCGTACGCAGTGCCCGTCCCGAAGAAAACCCCCTGAGTACCTCTTCTTTTTTTTCTCGACCTGCTTTCCTTAGCCTTTCTTTTTTGATGCTTTCCTCGTTATAAAAATAATGAAATCCCCCAGTTCCGAAGTATGCTGTTCACTCCTCTCGTTTTTTCTCGCTCACTTTTGTTTTACCCCTTCTTTCCAACGACTTCAGGCTTAACTATTTCCCAGCCTCACACTTCACTATTGATTCTTTTTGTAGCTATATCGAAGTCCGAGCTGTTCATAGGGAAACTGGTCTGCTACTTTCATCCTTTAGACTGTTTGAGCCCCTTTCTTTTTCCCCCCTACTAGGCGGCCTTTCCCCCCCCCCCTGGAGATTCCCTATACCTCAGGCATAGATGGTTCTTTATAGTATGACCCAGTTCAAACTTGCCGGCTTCTTTAACCTTTCGGTTGTAATGATCTGGGGAGCTTCTCTCTCTTATGTTTTCCCCTTTTTTTTTGGAGAGTTTTATCTCCTTCCTTTTCTTCTCCTTTTGGACCAACCTCCCCCGAAGCTGCGACCCGGCCCTTTTGGCAGGTAATTTTGAGAGACGTCCCTCAACAGATATGAGCTCACGACTGGTGGACTTATCTGCCCCCTTTTTACAGGACGTCTACGGGGCTCGTGCTTCTCCCCTTCTTGAAATTGCTCTCCCTCCCCCCCTTTTCCGATGTACCTCTTCGCCCTTCTCTAGACGTTTTACAAATAAACGTATTTTTTTTTTTGAAGTGAGCTCAGGTGGTTTCCCTTCTGCCGTGCTTTTTGGTCTCGAGTCTCTGATCTTTTTGCTTCAATTCTCCCGCTTTCCAGGTCCACAGGAATTATTTTTTTAATTCTTCGAGTCCCTATTTAACTGCCCCCAAGGACACTTCTAAGTAGCCTCCCTCTCCTTTGACAACTGTGCGTTTTCTTTGTGTCCTTTTTTCCCTTTTCGGCGAGTCTTCCTCTCATTTTTGAAAGTCTTGTGAGGCAGGTCTTTTTACTTTAACTGAAAGTTTTCCCTTCCTTTCCTTAGTTCAGCTTTCAGGAGTGATCGACGCATCGCCGACCATACCCCCCCGGGCTCGCTAGTTTGTCCGATCCCCCCCCTTCCTTCCAACCACCTCCCCCCCACTCGAATTTGCCTCGGCGCTCTCGCGCTTCACGAGCTTACAACATGAGAAAGGACGATTCGCAAATAGGCCCGTCTTCGTTCTCGCCCATCTAGACTTTTTCTTTCGGTTTTGCACCGTCCGATCCCCGGCTTACACCTCTCTCCACATACCTCATGACTGCCTTGACTCCCTCTTGCTTCTGCTGAAGGATCAAGATCCCCCTTAAAAAAAGGTCAGGCCCAAAAAGACAACTTTGGTCAAAGAGCGCTCCCCTGTAGTTTTCCCGTCTGACATTTTTTTTTCCTTTTCTAAAAGGGCGTAGTTCCAACGCTCAACGCCTCGACCAGAGCCATTCTATAGGCGCTTCGCGCTCCAGTGTTCTCTTTAAAGTTACTAGCAGGACTTCGTCTGAGCTTTCTTCGATTATGCGCTCGTTCTCCTTTTGACCTCTGAGCTCCTGGAAAGGCAAAGCTTTCCCGTACGTTCTAGTTTTGGCCCCCACTTTACGTTTCCAATGGTCAGTTCTTAGAGATGAAGTCACGGTCAAGACTAGTAACGATCCTCGTCCCCGAATATTCATCGCTGTTTCCTACTTCCTATCCCTCCTCTTTTTTTTCTCTTCCAGATGCATTTTGAAATTCGGGTCTTTTTAATTTTTTCAGTCGGGAGCTTGAGACCCGACTCGTTTTCGGACCTCCGACTTTTCTTCCTGATTGCGCCTCGACTCTCGGAGATAGAAGTCGACGGCCACCTGCTTCCCTTTCAATTCTTTGCCGTTCCGCATCTCCCTTCACACCACGAGTATACACGGACCCCCCATGTGATGTCCACCGAAGGAAGTACAGTTGACTTGAAATCCTCGACGCGGACCTATTTCAAGAATGGACGTCCGGACGATTTTCGCTAAGAGTTTTTCCACCCTAGACAGGTTTCTCAATACCTGGCAGTCCCAATTTGTCAAGAGTTAGACTAATCCCCAACAATTCTTGCCAGAGCGACCCTTGAATCTCATGGATGTTCTTTTTCATGCAGTTCTCTTCTCAGAGGTTAATGTAATGTAAGTTTTCCTGATAACGCGGAAAGCTTACCCTTTCTCTTGTTTTTATATCTATTCCTTCTTTGTATCCTTCACTGAAATTCCTCCTATCTAAACGGAGACATCGAAAGGAACGGTCAGAGACTCTAGTTTCGCCTCTTTCCTCTGATCTTTGGTGTGTTCCTCTCCCCCTGAGCTTAAGTTTTCATCTTAATCCCAGTCAATTTGACTCAAATTCCTGTTGAGTCTATGGATTCCCGATCTACGCCTTTTCGCTTCCGAGGTTTCGGCTTCCTATTTCTTGGAACAGTTCGAAGGACTGAAGCAATGGAATCCGGTTCCTGATATCGTGTTGAAGGCGCTCCCTTCCACTTCATTCCTGATCTCATTCCATCTCCTTTTTGCGATACACGTCTATCGGCAGAAGAGCGAAAGTACTGATGATAAATGCCTCGATGTATCTTAAGCCCCTCCCGTGCGCCTTACTATCCCAGTTAGATTACATCAACAGAAAGATGTCTCCGGAGCGTCATCCCGGCTCTTTTTAGTCTACTGAATGTGAAGCGGGAATCCCTTGTACTCTCCCTTCGTACGAGTGATGCTTCTTATAGCTTCATGTTCTTCCTTCGTAGGAACCCCTCTCGAGCGCGTCGACTTGTCCTTGTCCCCCGGTTCCCTCTCGATCTATCTGAACCGATGCCCGAGAATCGCTCATAGCTTTTCCTGTTTTCCGTACTTCATTTCCCCCCTTCTGGCAACCATCTTCTTCCTCCTTCTGAAGCTGTCCTCTTGACTCCTTTTCTCTCTTAGGTGCATTTTCCATAATAAACGTCTTCTTTTTGAGGAAATTGACGCCAGTCAAAATAGACGGGAAGAGTTTCTTTTTTTTTTCTTTCTTCTCTTTTCGCCCTTCCCTTTTGTTTACGACGGTTAACTCCTTTACCATTCCTTTGCTGCTGAAGATTTTAGTACTTGCGTTTTATGTGACGTAGATTTTTTCCTCCCCACGAGCGGAACGTTTCGACTAATTTTCCCCTCCTTCACTCTGAGGTCTCTTCCTCCTTTCAGATTGGTCCCCTCACCGACCGTTTACTTTCTTCTAGAGCCGTAGATAGTGCTAGCCCCCTAGAAATGGCTAATTGGAGGTTTGACCGACGTTCTCGCCCCCTATGTTATCTATCCGGTTTCGATGTTCCTCAGTATTGATAGAATAAAGTCCGGTGAAAGAGGACTTGAGCTTCTTCAGATCCCAGTGAGTTTATCCCCTTCTTTTTGCTCAACCCCTTTCTCACCAAACTCGTCCGCATGAGCAGTTGAACTTCCTCCCGGCCCCCCTGAAAGACACGTGTCTACTGATAGGATCGAATGTAATGGCAAGTAGAAACGTTTCCTTTTTTCTTACATAGTGTCCTTCAAATTCTGCCCCCCCCACCAAAAGTGCTCCCCTCTCTTAAGCTGGACTGAGAAGCGGGAGACCCATATAGGTCGATGGTCTCCCCCTTCCCCCGCCTTAGCTCCTCCCCTCCATGGAACCCTCTCTCTCACCCCTTAAACTCCTTTTTTTTGGTCTCGTTTCTTTATTCTACTTCCTCCGCAGGGGCATAGGGAAAAAGGTAGGTGAGAGCAATGGCAGAGGCGTCAAAGCATGTTCTCTTCTTCCAAGACTTCTTCCTGACTCCTTTTCCCCCTCTTTCGATGTTTTAAGCTACCGCTACTCTCTTTTTTGACGTCTTGAGCGTCGCTCCGACCGGTCAACTTTCCGCCGGCTCGTCCTCCCTTTTTAAATGATCTAGGACTGACTACGATATCTATCTTTAGCATAAGTTTTTTTTTTCAGCGTCTTATTCGTCCTCTGATTTTTCCCCAAGCCTTGACTCTCCGTTTTTTCGCCTTTCATGTCTCCCCTCCTTTTCAAGCGACAACCTCCCTTAGTCGTCCTCCCTGACTTGTGGGAGGATGCCTCAGTCCGCTTTCCTGTCCTTGGCTCGTGCATAGATTCCCCATTGGGCTCTCACAGTTTCCTTTTTTTTTAACCCGATTCCCCCCTTCTCCGTCTAGCTGCTCCTTCCCACCCTCTCCGAGGTGAAGTGTTGATGATCAGGTTGCGGAATATTCGATGAGTATTAGTGTGGCTCGATCCCTTCTCTTCATACCTTTTTCCGCCCCCTTCTCGGTCCAGGCTCCCTCCCCTGAACTTCTTCACCCCTTGTTTGCTTTTCTTTGCTCCTTTCCAGAAAAAAACAAGGACCCAATACCCCTGCCGCAACCTCGCCTATCAAGTCCCTTCACTTTTCAGAGTTTGCTTTCTTTAACCTTTCCATGCCCTAGGCCTTGACTTTCTTGAGCCCGTTTTTGCTTCCATTCTGCGGCTCCACCATGAAGATTGAAAGGCTATCTGAGAGCTTCCTATATCCGCCCCCCCCCCCCCCCCCCCCCCCCCCCCCCCCCCCCCCGCCAAACCCCCCCCCCCCCAACCACACCCCCCCCCCCCCCCCCCCCCCCCCCCCCCTCCCCCCCCCCCCCCCCCTCCCTACATCGACACCCGGGATGTTCGCCATTTTTTTTCCCTCTCCGGCCCCACCCTCAAAAAGTCAGCTTTTCCCTTCGCTTTCTACCTTCCTCCTTCCCTTCTTCCAATTATCCCTTTATTTTGACCCGGCCCGATTCGTTCTCGAAATAGAACGGAGTTAGAAGTCGTCTCCTCTCTCTTTCTCCCCCCTCTCCTGAAAGAACCGCCCGTTCGTCGCTTTTCCCTCTTGTGATAATGCCCCTTCCCTTATCCTTCTGGAACCCCCCCTTTAAGTGACATCTCGACCAGAGACGGCAATGAGCGATTACCGCGTATTTTCCCTTTTTTTTCAATTCTTCGTTTCCTCCAAGGGCCGTGGTTCCTGAGTAACCCTCTCCCTCACCCTCCCCCTCTCCCATGATATTTTCAGAATATCCCTCTCATCCTTTCAGTTTCCTTCTCCCCAGGCTAGGCGCCGGGAAATGAAGTAGAATTCTGAGATTGGGTTTATGTCTTGGATGACTTTTCATCTCGAGTCTCTCGATCTTTGGTACACCTCCCCTACTGCTGTTTTTCGCTAGGTGCCGACTATTTAATCCATTTGCCCAGGTGAGACCTGTACGGCAAGTTCATTAGGAAGAATCGCACACGCGAGGCGCGTCATTGCGGTCTTCCCCTCCATATCCTCTTCTCTTCCTAGTAAGTTCCTTTCTGACTCGAGTTTCCTTCAGGATCGCCTTGGGAGATTTACGCTCGAGTGGGAGAGGAGCGTACTTTTTTTTCTTACTCTCTTCCCGAGATTCTTCTTCGATCAACACTCCCCTACTTGCACACTTCTATAAACGGAATCTCGTTTCTTCATCGACGGACAAACACCCCGAGTACTATGACCCTTTTATGCATTCCTTCCGGAATTTTACATTAATGGAACTCTCGACTTGCCCCCTCTTAACTCTTCCGTATTTTCGCTCTCCGATTACTACTTCAACGAGTCAGGACGTAAGAGACTTTTTTCTCTTAACCTCCTCCGCTGCGTTAGCTACTCACACCCACCAGTCTCGCCTCTCTCAAGATAATCAGATGTCGCGCCGTGGACCGATGCCCATATACTTTGATCGATTCTCCTTTTTTCCTTCGTCTCAAAATGCCCGGAAATCTCCTTCCATTCCTCCGTGGTTGTGTAGAGACTATTTCTCGGAGCAGTCACCTGACCTCCGCATCTCCTGAGAAGGCTCACGTCAAGAGGAGTACCCTGCCCTCCTCTCTTCGGCTTTTTTTCTCTCTTTCTAGATATTGGCTTAGTCTAATCATTCCGGCTTGTCTCGTCCACTTTCTGCAGACAACTTTTCGGTTCGTTTCTTCTTCGGATTGTCTCTTAACTGGCTGCGTTGCAGAGCAAGTCCCTTTTGGAACCGTTTCCTTGACGGCCTGCCATCATGGCAAACCCCTTTTCCTTTTGATTACTAGTTTTTTGGCCGACCTTAGTACTCTTTCCTGAGAGCATTTTCCCAAGTAGCGTTAGCACTCCATCTCGCGCCGAAGTTCATCACGTATATTAGAGAAAAGAGATTTAGGTCTTTTCTTCCTCCTGCTATCCTCATCTTTCCTGTATAGCAGGTCCATGACAGTTTGCCCCTCCGCTAACGATTTGAGATGGAGTCCCATTCAGACCAGGCTGCTGCGAGACTGCTTCCCCCTCGATTTTTTTCTACTATTTTCCCCTTTCCTACTTTCAGCTTCTCCATCCCTTCACATGTCATTTGACCAATGTTTTTATCGAGGAGACGCCTGGAGGTTTGTCCCTGTTTCTCTCTCTCTTGCCCTTTTCGCTTATCCGCTAATCCTCGCCCAGAATTCTGGCGGAGGCATGCTTTCGAGCAAAGAGTCTTGCGCGAGGCTATTGGCCTCCTGCGCCCCCTATCTTTCTTGCGTCTGAGGTCGTTCCTTTTTTTTCCCCTCCCCGTGCCATGGGAGGAAACGCGACCCTGCCAAAAGGTCATTACCGGGTAGAGGGATTTTTTGACTCTTTTTCTGGTTTATTTTCTTTGGAATTACTTGTTCAGCGGATCCTGTGAGTTCCCTCCCCCCTTCAAGCAGCCTCTAGAGAATCTTTTCGGACTTTTGGGCTTAGAGGTTTCATAAGCGAGCTCATTTGACGAAGACGTCGAAATCTTCCCATAGTTCTCTTCACCTCATTAGAGGCCTCTTTCCCCTCACCCTCTGCCCTTCCCTCTTTTTTTCCCGAGGCAGTCGTATCTCTCTTCAGACTTGACAACCTCCTTCTTTTTTTGTGGAGTTCCTTCTCGTTATCGCATTTTGGCGGACGAGCCCTTTTTCCGGTTTTTCCCTATGTCGCTCCTCTTTGATTCCGCTCCTCGGTTGGACCGAGGAAGAGACTCCCTTCATTGCGTAAGGAATTGCCTCCCGCTTGTTCCCAAACCCCCTTTTTTACCACATCGTCGCCGTCGCAGTTTTTCACCCCTTTTACCCGAAACGTCCCCCCATCCTCAATGAGTCAATTTCTTTAATAATGGCGGAAGGCGCACAGTTTTATTCTCCGGTTCCCTCTCCCCCATTTCCTAATTCCCTCTGCTCTTTCTCTGCCGTTTTGGTTCTGCGGATCGGACAATACTATGGTTCTCTGCAAACGAATCGCTCATATGTCCCGAAAACAACCTCCCATAACACTTCCCCGCCGTGTTCTGTTTGTTTCGCGTCTCGCTTCCTTTTTTTCTTTCTGTCCCTCGGGACCCTTCTTTTCTCTCCTGGAATTGTTTCCGATTGCCATTCGTCGTCGCTTTTCCCCCTACTTATCTTCCTCTTCAAAACACGATTAAGAGACGAAGAATACTTCTTTTTTCGCTTGACGCGCTTGAATCTAAAACGTGAAGAGGCCAGCTCCCTCGGTTGTCCTGAATCCCCCGGAGACCCTATATCTTTCCTCCTTGTTTTGTTGACTGAGCCTATTCTCCCTGAAGAGATGGACACCAAGCATGGAATATGTCCGCTTTTTCCGGTTTCTGAGCGACGCAACTGATATCGTAGGCTCATCTCTTTGGCTGGAGCGGCTCCTTTTTTTACATGACCTGACGGTTTTTTTGCCTTTCTCTTTTCCCTGTATACCATGACCCCTTTCCCCCCAGACCGGTCCTATGCCCCCTTCTCAAGTTGAGCTCGAAGCCTGCAAAAGACCAGGAGGTGAATTTCAGGTTTATGAAATTTTTTCGTACTTGGTTCTCTACCCTTTTCTCCGATGCCTCCCCAGGATCAGTGTCCCTTCTTCAGTCAGTTCCGTTCTTCACTTTTTGTTAGTTCTTTCAAGTAAAGGCATCAAACAAAGGAACCTTATATCGAATGACAGGCTTTTCTTCCTCACCTTTGACCCCCTGCCCCGAGTTTTCTTTTTTTTCTTCTGACTCACCAACTGCGAGGAATTATAGTGGCTCAGTGTTTTTCTTTTTAAAGACGCGTTTAAAGTAAAGTAATGAACTTTGTTTCCTCTTTCCCCCCTTTGGGACCTCTCTCACGTTGCTCCAACACGGTTCGTCCCTTTGGTTGCGAGAAATCTCCTTGACACCACCCACATATGAAAAGTCCTTTCAGATCTATTCCGAGCCGCGCGGCCAACTCTCCATGGTCGAATTTTCCCTCCCCCGCCCAGTATCTTCCTCTGGACCCCCCCCGATACTCTTTAGATCTTCGAAAAGTTAAGTCTCCTCTGAGACAAAGACGAAAGACCAGAAATTCCCGTCTCGCTGCCTCTTCTTCTTGTCGGACGGCATCCTTCTCTCTCCCCACAGGCCTTGTCCCCCCCGTTTACATATTCAAAGGAGCTCCCAGCTCCTACCGTAGGATGAATGGTTCTGAATCGGCTTCGGAAGCAAAAGGAAGCTGGAGCGTTTCCCCTCCCCCGCCCATCTCAGAATCAATATTAGACAAATTTTCCCCTACTCCTGTTTTCGACAAGGCACAATTTTTCGCCCTTCCAGGATCTCTTCTGCGAGCTTTCTCTTTTCCTTCTTAATGTTGCTCTATTGAGCCCGCCGATCTGACCTCCCCTCAGATTTTACTCTTCTCCAGTGGGGCCGAGTACGAAGGCTCTCTTTTTTCTCTCCTCCCCCTTTACTCTTCACTTTTCTACTCCTTTCCCGCGCCCCTAGTTATTCTCTTTCATGGTGAGTTCCGCTTCAGAAGCCTTTCGGAAGAGAACGCATGGGAGACATACGATGAATTAAGATGATTTTCCCTAGTTAGGCGTTGGAAGTCTCTATCCCTTTTCCTTCCCTGTTTTCTGGACCTACCCTCTGTGTTGATTCCTCTGATTCCGATGATAGGATAGAGCCAAGAGTTCCCTTCTCCCCCTGGACCTGTGGCCTCCCTTTGTCACCTTCTTTCTCCCTGAAACTTGTCTCGGCAGGTACTAAATTAAACGCTACTCGGACATAAGTCCTTACTTTCCTAGCGCGCCGCTTTTCCGACCCGCGACTTTTCCCGGGCAACTTCCATTGTCTTACGTTTCACCCTCCCTCTCGCAGTTTCATCCTCCAAACAACTACTATAGACGAGAGCAAGAAGTACGAGCCGCTGCTGTACCGTGCCTTCTTTTCTCCTGGACTACTCTTCCCTTTTCAATTATCCCCCTCGACTCCCCCTTTTCATCCCTTGTTTTTTTTTAGAGATGATTAATTTTTTCCCTGTGAAAATGGGGACCACGAACCTTTCTCCGGCCCGCTCACTGTTCCCCGAGCTCTTTTCTTCTTTCTCTCTGGGCGTATATCTCTTGTGTTTTCCATCGCCCCTTGAAGGATTTGAAGACCAGGTCCTGAACGACACTGTAGCGTTGAGCTGATCGTCTTCCCTTTTTTTCTCCTCCAGGATTTCCCGAGGTTCGATTCTGCTTCTTTCAAGCCTTGGACGCGAATGAAGTGCATTTTCATCCCACTTGGTTGAATAGTGTTGACGGCCGATGCTTGACGTCGATTTCCTTTGTCCTGATAAGTTTGCCATTGATGTGAGATTCAGTAGAGATCCGCTCCCTGCCTCAGCCCCCCCGCGACCCTCTCTCTTTCTCTATCCTGAGACGCCTTCTATCTTCCTTTCATAACTTCCTGCGTCCCCAGAGAAAAGTCGGAGATTTAGTTGCCTCCCTTTTGATGCTTTCTTTCTTATCGTTCCGTGACGTTTGTGAAGTTGCATTGAATCCGACGCGCCGCCCTCAAAGGTTTGTCGTTCAGTTGACCCACTCCCCGAGTCGTTTCCCTTTCTTTCTTTGCGGTTTTCCCTCCCTCTGAGTATCCCTCTCTTCCCCCCAGCTGTCTCCTTCCTCCTCGCCCTCCCTCGAAGGACTTCATTCGCCTTTATGTCGAGCAATGCCTCCATGAGGAAGTGTCGACTCTCCCTCTGCTTCGATTGCTTTTTTGCGCGTGTTTGCCCCCTTTCCCCGCTTTGCCTGGAGGAAAAGGACTACTCCTTTTTCCAAGGTACGCGGAAGAGAATTACGTCTCTTTTTCCCGGGCTTTTTTTTTCCTTTTCTCTTTATACTGGCTTCCTCCAGCAGCCGCTCCCCTCTCCTCTCTTCGGGACCCCCTTGCAGGTTGGCTTATTTGAGGGTTCCCGCTAGCTTAACGTGCTAGCCTTCCGAAACTCGTACTCCGGTCTCTTCCCCCCTCCCTTAGTCTGACCTATGGTTATCCGACCTTTCTCATTTTTCCGCGAGAAGTCGTGACTATATTCCTAAGTTCCCTTGCTGTTTTGTCTTTTTCGGCGCCTTCTTTTCCCCCTCTTGCTCCTCGCCGTTTCTCTTTTCTCCTAGATTTCTCCCGATTTTCCCTCAGTTGCATCTTTGTCCGCCTTTCTCTAGTGAAGTTTCTACATCACAGCTTAATAAAACTTCTCACAAGAAGCCGCTTTTTTCTTTCCCCTTTCCTCTCCCGCAATTTTCTCCCTTCTTCCCTCTTCGGCTCGCCTGTCATGGACGTAGACAGTTCCCGTGTTTTCTGTCCTTTCCCCCTCAGGTCACCAAACACTGGGACTTATATGTAGCCTGGACGCTGAGCGGTTAGTCCTATCGTTCTGATGGTCTCTATACAAAGATCGGCAGCTCCTCTCCAGACAACATTTTTGATCCCTTTTTCCCCTTAACCCCCCGTCTTTATTGATGGTTTTTCTAGTCTCGTCGAAGGCGACGAATGGTCTTTTGGACAAAGGTCGTCTTCGCATGGCATCCTTTTTCACTTCCCTTTTTCCTCTTAACAGAATTTGTCTCCTTCCTCCCTAAAAACACGTCTATTCACTACGAATACTTCCTTTGATCTATATCCTTCACTTGAAGAGTTCCTCGCCCATGCTTGTGTCCATGGAGATTTCGATCTATCCCCCTTTTCTGTTCTCCCTTTTTTTTTTTGAGATTCCCCCTGCTTCCTTCTATATCTTCCCCCCTGACCTGTACTCTTCTAAGTGGGCGACTCATTCTGACGACCCTAAGCGAGCCCACCAATACGTCTAGAGGAATCCCCCGATGGTGTTTCTTCTGGCTTTTGGCTCCTTCTTTTACAAGAAAAGAGCTCGCAAGTTCTTCCAGGCTGCCATTTCAGCTTTTCCCCCGCTCATCTCTGCTTCCTTCTCTCCTCTGCAGAGACCCTATCACGTCTTTTGATTTTCTCTTCCTTTTGTTTCTGGAAATATAGAGGAAGTCTTCCAGGGGTATAGAGCAAGTGATGACCATCGGCGCCCTTGATCAGTTTCCTGTCAGCCTGCCTTCTTCACTTTGTTTCCTTAGTTTTATGCACCGCTTTAACTCATAAACAGGCCCCCAATTAGCGAAAGGATTCTCTAAGTGACTCCCTGCGAGTTTTCGTTGTCTTTATCAACTGAGCGTCTTATCTTATTTTTGAGAAAGTTTTTTGAGTTTTCCCTCTTTCTGGCATCATCCCGTGAGATGAAAGGATTTCGTCCCCAACGTTCCCCGGAGTGAATCGATTTTTTTAAAGAGATTTTATTCAACCGGTTTTAGTTCCATCTGTCCTTTTCCAAGTCTCCCTTCCCCCAAATACCCCAACTAGAGTCAGTTCGTCCTTCGATATATTGAAGAATGCAAATCTCTTAACACCTGGAAGGGAGCTTGATAATCGGCCGCGATGTCCTCGCCCCGTTCTTCCTCGTTCTTTTCCGGCGTCTCCCCTGTTACGCTTTCCTATTCTTCCACTACGTTCGAAAGACCAGTCAAGTCCGTTTTGACGGCCTTCCCGCACTTTATGCTGCCGTTACCCCTTTCCCTGCTCCGTTACACACCGTGCTTCCCTCAACCCTACGGAAAGCTAGTCAATCCTGATTCCCAGGAGTACTACTTCTTCCTTCTCCTTCTCCCCAGGGCTCGTTTTTTCAGTTCACCCACTCCTCCAAGCCCATAGAAGCCCGGACTATTTCGAAAGTTCCGTATTTTTCTCAAAATTCCTACTCCTCGGTAACGGCCGTCGAGCTCTCTTTTTATGATCTTCTGTTCTCCGGCTGACGGTATAGCTTACTTTCTTAGGCCACCTGACACTCCTTTTTTCTCCGCTATCGAGCAGTGGGCCGCCTCGATTCCAGGTGAATGGTAGTCTCCCCCAAGCCTTAAACTGAACTCCCCCTCGATCCCCTTGCCCTCCGATTTCTTCATCCGCTTTCTGGCCAGAAGCATCGAAGAGGCGAGAGACGCACCTCGTAGAAGGATCTGCCGTTCGATCCAGGCCTTTCTTCGAGACAGCTTCTTGGCGAGCGAAGTTCCCTTATTTGGAGGCTAGGGCCGAGATTAGGAGAAGCCCCTCGACGTCCCCCGTCTGTCAAGTAAGTCTAATTCCCGACGATTGAGCAGGTCAACAACCTTAGGATAAGACGGGGTCTCCATTCGGACTGCGTCCCTTCCTGGTACCGTCCTTCTACGGCGACTCTTCACTCGACGTAATCTATCGCTCCGATTCCCCCGCTCAACTCTTCACTGGTCGGCAATACCCTTTGCGGCCTCTTTCCCAACATGACGTAAGTCCGTGCATCACGACCACAACCTATCTCCCTAATCCCATAACTCACCGCGCTTTTAGGACAGTTCCGTTGAAGGTCGAAGGGATCGAGGACTTTCGTTTCCCCCTGTCCTCCCAATCCTCCTAAAGCATATCCATCATATAAGTGTTTTTTGCTATGTTCTTTCTTTTCCTTTTGAGACGGCTCCCCGTACAGGCCGTAACTGAACAGGAAGGAGACCCTTTTTGCGTCGTTCCAGACTCTAGCTGTCGTCATTTCTCTCGGGCTCTATATTGTTTTTTACTTAGAGACCTTTGAAGTCGTTTTAATTCCCAAGAAATTCACTTTTGAAGACTTTTTCTAGTTGCTTATGTAGTTCGTACGGAAGTCTTACAGCTAATTCCGTTTCTACGTCGAGTCTTGGTGACAGTTTCCTGGTGAAGTCTTCACCTACTGGCTACCCCCTTGGTGCAGTTGCTCAGAGTATAACTGGTGAACCTGTCGATGCTTCCATAGATCAACTTAGAGAACACTTCTGCAAATTAGAAGGTGCGATAGCCCTGATATAGGAAGACCTCGGCCTAAACTTCCTCTTACCCCTAGAAAAGAGACGGTCCTAGCTACCTCCTTTCTCCGTTCATGCCTTCCCCCGTCCCGGCCTGGTAACCCTACGGTATGAAGGTACGATAAAGCGGACCTTCTGGATCTACCCCAAGTCTTTCTTCTTCACCGGTTCAGCTACCCGTTCCTAGTTGCCCGTTCACAATTGAGGACGAACCTAAACTTTATCCTCGAACAATTCTCTCTTGCGCTGATCCCAGATGACTGTTTGATTTTTCAAGATATCGATTATAACCTTCAAACGCCGGCTCCAGAGCATCCTAGCCGATGCTAGACCTGTCCGTTGCCCTTGCGGAATGAGAGAAATTCCTTATAGCCTTGAATGTCTCTTCCTCTTGCGCTCTTTCCGATTTAGTTGGCTGCTTTTGAAAATAACCCCCATTCCCTTTTCTTCCACTGGGCCCCTCCGTTTAAGAACCCTTCTACAGAAGGGTCAGCTATGGTAACGATATTGTGGTAGACGGTGCTTTCTTCACCTTTTTCAGCGGGGTATCCTTCGAACTTTATGACGCAGCATTAGCTCTGTGCGTAGGCTTTTTTCTTTGGACTTCGTGAGTTCAAGAAGATAGAGGAACAGTGCTTTTCCCCGGCCGACCCACGTACTCGCTTTGAGGACCCTGAATTTACTCTCCTCGGCGAACTCTCTTTCGAATTTTTTGTTCCGCCGAGGCAGCAGCAGGATGAGAGAGAGACAGGGCGGCTTACGGTCCATCTCCTTTTTTTTTCCTTCCCTCACTCTTTCTACGTAGCCATTTCCCTATTTGTAGCGCAAGCGGTTCTTCCGATCCGCCGTTGAAAGATTACGAGCGTCATTTCACGATATTTACAGTGAGTCATCGGTTGCTAAAACCCGTTCCTTCCCCCTCTCGTTTTTCCCTTTTTTTCTTTAGTTTCCTGTACATCCTCCCAACCCACCGCCCCCCAACTCGCACTTTGAGTAACTGGTCGATATTTTCTCGCCCCTGGATTCACTTCTTCCTTTCCTTGGATGCTTTACCTCTTCCACCCATGCCCACCCCTTTCCTTCACTTCTTCTTTGCATGACTTTATGAGCAATTTGGGGGGGTGGTTTGGCGCCGACCTTAACTCCCGATTTTGGTTTTCGATCCCCCCGACTCGTTCCCTTCCATTTCAAGCCAAACTGAGCGCCACCCCCCTTCTCACTCTTGATTGAGTATAGTCTCGAGACTTTCCCGCAAGAGATGGGGTACACCTTTTTTTTTCTATCCCTTTCCTCCCTTTTAGAATGCACTTCCCCCTCTTTTCAGATTAAAACTCCTTTCTGCCGGGCCTACTCAACAGTCAGATGAAGAGACGAAGAACCTTTTTGCTCTTGAGTCCGCTAAGAATTCGGCCCATCTTTCCATGAGGTTGTCCATGACTTAGGAATTTCTCCT
>Ga0179593_1466193_pt1 | contig 15958 bp, 21 predicted proteins | sample CZODoug2_1_08_16_FD_185931 | JGI IMG/M metagenome (GOLD analysis project Ga0179593, IMG submission 185931) | Vadose zone soil fungal communities from Angelo Coast Range Reserve, California, USA - CZODoug2_1_08_16fungal (PacBio error correction) | ecosystem: Environmental > Terrestrial > Soil >... | reverse complement strand
GCCTGTCCTGTTCCACTGTCGGTCCAACACATTGTTTTTCCACTGATCTGACTTCCCCCACTTCCCCCTTTTTTCGCTGTTGTCCTTTTCTCAACTTTTTCTTGACAAGCTTGTTTTGCTTTTGGTCCCCCCTCCCCCCCCCAACCCCAATTCTGGGAAAACCACACTCGTCCTTAGCCTGCAGTTTCCAAGTTTTTCCACCCCTTTCTCCATCTTCTTTTTCTTTTCGTCAAACCCCTCGTTTTCCCCTAGCCAGCCGGGCAAACCCCCCTTTAGGTTTTCCCTTGGTCAAGTTTTTTGCGATCAGCCCTTGAGAGGCGCTTTGCACCAAGTCCTGACTTTCTCTTTCCTTGTCTTCCCCTCCCAATTTCAGGTCGCCTTTATTGTTACTTTCCCTCCGGTATCCTTTTCAGCGCAGGTTGCGCGGGATGCCCTTTTTTGCTGCTTTTCCATCTTTGAGTGATTACGTCTGCCCGGGGGTTTTGGGGTCTCCTCTCCCCCTCTCTGTCCTCCCCCCCAACGCCCCAAATGGGAGACACGCTTCCCAGAGGTCGGCCCTCGAACGTTCCGCGTCCTATTTTTGTATTCATGCCTCTTTTAATATTCCCAACGTCCGGAATGCTGTCAGGGGCATTCAGTGTCCGGATTCCTTTCCCTATCTTTTTTTTCCCCAATCGGTTCGGTTCGCCTATATAACGCTTGAAGTCTGATCCCGAGAGTCCATGGCTGTTACTGCCTTCTCCGTCTTACTTTTTTGCCTTGTTTTTGAGCTTTTACGGGTCTGTCCCCCATTTTTCTTTGACCCCCCTACAGGTTGTTTTTTTTTCCTTTCTTTTTTTTGTCTACTTTTAGATTGGGAGTCGATCCCTCGACGGCTCTCCCCTTGCCCTGACCGGTATAGCTTTTCTGTTTTTCCAGTCAGCTCTTGTCTTTCGGTCGATGTTTCTTTTTTTGTCCTCCGCCGTTGTCAAAGGTTCCCACCTGTACATCTTTTTGCGCTTGCCGCCGACCCTTTTACTTTTTCTAGAAACACTTCCCCTCTTTTTTGTCACCCTTGTTCAGAACCGACCTTCTTGCCCTGTCGAGTTTGGAAATAGTCTCTTTTTTCCTATTGATTCGTCCTTCTCCTTTTTTCGGATTGTTGGGATCGCTAGTTACCCATTTTTAATTGTCTCCATCCGCCCCCTTTTTCCCCAAAAATTCTTCTCTTGCGCTTTCAAGTGTACCACAGTTACCCTTTTTTTTCCTTCTCCGTGGATTGACATCGGAATTCGCGACCCCGTTCCCCGTCGTTCTTTTTTTTGGCGCTTTCTGGGGGTTATTTTGTTTTTTTGAGGTGCTGTTCGCTTTTTTCTTGAGAAGACCCGTTCCCTTCCTGGTTTTTTTCCAATTGGGTTTTGTGCCCAGGCGGCAACTCTTCCCCCCCCTTTGAAACTGACGGGTTCAATTCATGTCGCACGTGTCTCGCCCGCCTCTAGGTCAATGGCGCTTTCTTTTTTCCTTACCCCCTTTTTCCTTTTTCTGAAAAACCGTCCCTTTTCCCTTTCATTTTTGCCGGGGCTGCGGTTTTTTGTGTCTCTCTTCCAACTGTTTTTACCAGTCGAAGATGATTATCAAAGCCCGTTTTGGGTTTTTCTTTGTCCCTGGTGAAATAGTGCTTGCCCCTCCACTTTTTGTCCTTTGGTCCCTAAAGCCGCGTCCTTCTTTTTTTTTTATGGTGGTGTGTTCGTGAATGGCGATCCATTGTCGTTTTCCCGCCCTGTCTATTGCGGGATTCTTCTGTGGGACTTCTTTTCTTTTTCAATCAATCAATTTTTTACTTTTTGTCTTTTTTTTAGAGAGATCTTCTTTCCCCTCCTTTTTTTTTTTTTTACCGTCGAGGCCAGACCACATACGCCCCTTTCAAATACACCCACCCCTCACCCCACCCAAAAGAAGGAGCGGCCGCGTCGTTTCACTTTGGCCTTTTACGCAAAATGCTATTTCCAAATAGGGCCATCCCCCCTGCTTGTATCTCCTTCGATGTTTCCAACTTTCCTACGCTAACCCGGCGCGTTAACGGGGCCTTTTTTGCCCGCCCTCTTTTTTCCTTAACCCAGTTCGGTTTTTCTTTTTCCCCGTGGTTGGGATGCAGTATTTTTTTGCATTTCCCGATTCTTTGGGTTGATGCTCCTTCCCCAAATGAAACAAATTTTTCCTGGGCCGCATTTTTCTTGGTACGATTAAGCCCACGGGGTCCCAATTTTTGGGACCTTTCCCGGACCCCCTTTTTTTTTTGGTTTGATCGTCCCCTGGGCTTTTTTTTTTTTTTTTCGTTTCGTGCTTTTTCAAAAGACTCCCCACTCGTAACCTTTCAATCCCTGTTCTTTTTCCGTTTTCTTTGCCTGGGTCAGGTCTACTTTTCGCGACTTCCCTCGTGTCCCATCCCCCTTTTCCTCTCTTACGGGTTATACTGGGGGTACCCTTTCACTATCCGTGTACCCTGTTGCTGGTGCCTCTCCTTGATATGGAAGACTTCCCCCATTCCCCATGAGTCCCTCTTAAGTAACACTCCTTTTTTTTTGCCATGTTGACGACGCCCGGGACAAACGGATTCCCACTGTCCTGCCGTCCTTTTTACATTTGCTCTTGAGTCTTGGTTCTCTCACTTGTCCCACTCTTTGGATCTTCCCGGTACAGGGTTTGGGCCTTTTGCAAGTTTTTAACCCCCCCCCCTTTTCTTTTGTTTTTTTCCTTTTCCCCGGCCCTTATGGAACTCCACGGAGGTCACCCGGTCTTCAAAACGCTTACTCCCGAGACAGCGTGAGCCTCTTTGCTGAGACTGTCGCAGTTGTCCCGCCGTAACCTCCCCCAAATCCTGGCAGTCCGCTCCCTGATTCTCCATTTTTCTTTTTGCCCTTCGGGTCCAAGACCAATTTTTGGCGCCCAATAAGCCTCTCCCAATCTTCCCCACACAAATTTGCCATGTTCGTACCCCCCCCCCCAGTTCCTTTCAAGAACTTTTCTTTCCCTACTATACGTCTCCAACTCTTTTTTTGCTGATCGCTTCTCTTCCTGGAACAAGATTTTTCCCTTTCTTCTCCGCTCCCGTTCCTTCCCTCTGTACAGATTTCCGGAGTGGTTTTTCTCGTTTCATCAGGCCGTTTACCCCCCTTTTCGGGCCCCTCTTTATAAGTGTTTTTACATTTTTCTTTCCCAAACTTTTGGCCGTTTTTTGGTTGAGGCCCCCTCGTTCTCTTTGTTCCCCTGTTTTTAAACAACCCCCTGCGGACTTTTCTGCCCATCCTCTTTTTCCTCAACCAAAGACTTTTTTCCCCCTTTTCATTCCTTCCCTTGCGTTGCTGGTTTTTTTTTACCTCTCCCTCCGACTTTTTCTGGGCGCCCCTTCCCCCACCCTAATTTCGGCGTTCTTTCTGTCCTACGATCCCCCCCGTGGGGGAAAACCTGGTTTCCTTTTTGGTCTACGACTGCTCAAGCTGTTCTTCCCCATTGGGCGGCCCCCTGGCCGCAGTTTTTTGTTGCCTCTTTTGACGCTTTTTCCGATGAAGAAACCGTGGCCTTCTGGGGCTGATCCGAGTTCCTTCCCATGGCAGTCCAAGGACGGCTGGGCTTTTTTTTTCCCAACTTTTTTTTTTCTGGTTGTGGCCCCCGGGGCCTTTTTGCCCCAAGCTTTACGTGTTCTTTTCGTCAGTACAAACCGGCGCCCTTTTTTTCTTCGGGTTCCCCCCCCCCCTTTGGGTGAATCCTTTTTTTCTCCCCCCATGCAAAACATTTTGGCTCTTCCCTTGTTTGCCCTTTCCTTCCAGCTGCCACCGAGGCACTTTTCTTTTTTTGGGACAGTGACCCGAGCACCTTTGTGAATGGTTTCGCGTAACGTCTTTTTTTTTTTTATCGGGTGTTCCTTTCCTTTTTTTTTTTTTTTTTTTTGCACCATCATTACCTCCCTGGGATGTTTTCTTTGCGGATGGAATCCCTCCCTTTTCCCCCATGAAACGCCTTTTATTGTTTTTTCCTTCTGTCCCCCCCCCCCCTTTTGTGTTTTACTCTCGACTAACTTCTTTTTCCATCCTTTTACCCCACTGCACCTTTCGTGTGCCCGTACTCTATTTTTTCCCTCGACAAACCAGTCCGGGATCCGGCTTTCCTCTTGTTTTGACCCACACCCTGCCACTTGGTCGTCAGTGTTCCGGGATTCCCTTTTTTTAAGTTTCCCCCTGCATCCCCACTCGTCGCCAATTCGACACCCAAGTGCCTTTCCTCGTTGGTTTTCTAGTAGAACACCTCTTCTTTCCCTCTTTTCTTGGGAAACTTTTTCCCCCCACGTGGACTCTTTTCTTGGGCCCTCCATCAGTATTTCCTTCTTTTTCTGCCTTGCTTTTCGCTTTCGTCCACTACGGTCGTATTTTTTTCTTCACCTCCCCCCCCCAAAACCCACCCGCCCTCCCCTTTAGGGATTTGTCTTTTTTTGGACATTTCACGGCCCCTCTTCACTTGTCACCGTTCCCCCCCCACGTCCTCTTTTTGGCTGTTTTTTTTCCCTAAATTGGTCTCTGCGTCGTTCGGAAACGTAGCAAAATTTTCTCTTTTTTTTTGCTCTCTTCCCGGTTTGGTTTCACCCCCTTCCGTGATGGTTCCTCATTTTTCAGCCTTTTTTCCGATTTCTTTTCCTTTGTCCTTTTTTTTTTATCCCTGTCTGCTCGCCTCGGCATCCCGTGGTCAGTTTCCCCCGTTTTCTCCCCCTCTGCTGCAACGGCCTCCCTTTTCCTGCTTGGTTCGTCATGAATCCCCATCCTTTTTCTCATAAATTGAACGGTTTCCCTCATCGGTTCGATGGTTCCGTTTTTCAGCATAAGCAAAAAACAGGGACGGTTTTTTTTTTTTCCTCCCCCTCTGATTCCGATCCCGGCATTTTTTTTCCCCTACTTTTTTCCTTCCCTCCTTTCGGGGTGGTTTTTTTTTTCTGCCTCATTTACCCATTGGAATGCTTTTCACTCCTTTCCACTGGGCCATTTCCCAACGTCCTGTTGTCTGCTTTTTCCCCCCCGTGAAAAAGCGGGTCCCTTCGGATTCGTTTGCCCTTCTGCGTGTCGTCGGATTTGGGGGTTTGGTCCTGAAACCATTACCCTTCAAGAGGTCTTTTTTTTTTTCTTTTTCTTTCCGCTGTTTCGTTTCCCCCCCCAAAACACCTTGGAACCCTGCCGGGCCCGATGCCTTAGCCTCCTTCCGCCCAAGCCGGATCGTTTTTCCCCCTTTTGAGGACCAATGTCGGCTTCCCCCTGAACCCTTTTGGACCCCTTTTTGAGTTTGATCCTTTCAGCTTTAACCCAGTTTCTACTTCCCCTTGACCTACGGCCCCCTGGCCAACCTTTCAATGGGACTTGTCCTCCTCTGACGGGCTCTAATTTTTTTTTTTTCCCCCTTTCGTTCTTTTATCGTTTTTTTTCTCCTGTTATCATTCCGTAGGAAATTGGATTCTCTTTGGTTTGGATTTATTCTTTTTCCCAGGGCGAATCAGTTTTTTTTTTTGAGGTTTTACGAGTCCCGAACTCCATTCCAATCATTACGACTCCTTTTTCGAGGGCCAGTTTTTCTCTTTTTTCCCCTTCACTTTTTACACCCCGGTTCCCCCCGTCTTATTATTTTTTCTCGCTTTTTTCTTCAACACCGCGTGGACCACAAAAAAGGAACTTCCTGTGTTTTTTTTTGGCTTAATGCTTTTTTGTTGCTGCGGTACGTTCAGCCTCGCACTCTCCCCCCCGGGGTTTTTCCCCCCGCTCTTCTGAAAAGGCGTGTTCCCTCCTTTGTTCTTTTTGAGGCCATCCCATCTCCTACGGGCCACTGAAAGTTTTTTTTGTAACCATTTTCTTTTTCCCCTTAGTTTCGGGGTCTTACCATTATGCCTTTCGAGAATTTCAGTTTTTTTTCTTTTCGCTCGCGCAGCCCCGCCAGCAACATTCTCCTCCCTTTCTTCGTGGGCAACTGGGCGGATTCCCTTTGTACCCGTCTTTTTTTATTGTTTAACCGATTCACAATGTGCTAGTTCCAGTTGCCGCAAAATCCCACTTTTTTTGTCCCTTTTGTGGGGTGCTCTCTCACCCGGCCATTAACCTCAAGGTGTTCCGTTTCTTCACAGGTGCCTATCGTCTCCTTTCGCAGTATGTCCATTTCCCTTTTTTGCTCTGGGTATTTACACCTCGCGTCCAGGGGCGTCGAAGGCTTCCTTTTTAAGTGTTTCTTGTTGGGGCCCTTACTCTCCAGAGCTCCCGTGTTTTATGACCGCGGTCCCCTTTCCCGTACGATGGCTCTGTCTTGACATCACCCCAGCTCCTTTCCCTTAAGGTACTCACTCACTTCCGGGGGTCGCTCGTCCTTGCCTACTCATCTCCCATCCGCTCAGGTTGTTCTTGAGTCCCCGGTCCACCCGTTTTCGTTTCAGTCCTATCATTTTCGTAGTCGTATTACTGGATGTTCGTGTGTCTGTCCCATTCCCAGCTCCTTCTTGCGCTTCGTCTATTGCACTGCTCGCCCGCCCGCTATGCACGCTTTCGTTGCTTCCTTTCTGGAGGGCGCAGCGAGGCACGGGAGGGTGGACTCTAGGCTCTATCCCTCTTGCTACCTTCTATGTCGATCCTTGTTTATCGGCCCTCCCTTCACATTCCACTTTTCCACCCCTCATGGCTAATTAACTGATCACCTTCTCTTCACACTTCATCTTCCGGGCACGTCGATCTCCGCAAGTTTCTAATGCATTTGTGTCTCTACGTCTCCGGTCTGCCTTCCCGGCCCTGGTTCTCCGGTCTCCCCTTCTTCCTCATCACATTTTTTCGTTTCGTGTTTCTGCGTCCTCCTCTTTCGCCGTGCCTTTTTGCCTGGCTTTATGTTTTCCCTTGGACTTCACTTCTCCCTGCGGATTCCCCAGAAAGTTTTTCCCATTTGGAGCACCCCCCTTTTATCACCTGACATCTTCGTTGGTCAACCCGGAAATCCTTGCCTGCCCTTTTTCTACTCAAGCTTTTCACGGAAAGATGTTTGTGTGCCCCACCCTCCCCTTACCCAGCAACCCCCAACCCCAAATTTCAATTGTCCGTTTGGGCGCCGTTTTTCGGTTTTGACCTACGGGCTCTCCTTTCCTTTTTTTCCCAAACTAGGTACACTTTCGGCCCCGCCCCCTCCCCCCAAGCACCTTTGACGCACGGGTCCCAAGGCGATTTCAGATTTCGTTTTTTTTTTTTTTTCCGGCGAACAGTTCCCGAAGTTCCTTGCGTGTAGACCCCACTCCGTGGTTTATTGGTGTTCGCCCTTTTCGTTTCGGGATAGGTTCACTCTCATGGGGTTCTGCGGTCGGCAAAAACAACTTGGTGGCGGTGTTAAGTTTCTTTCCCAGTCCTCTGGGTGGGGTTTTTTTTTTTTTCCGAGTCGTCCCCCACGCCCATTGGTCCTTCCCCCCCCCCCCCTCGTTTTTGGTCCTCTGAGTCGTTTGACAAAGTTTTCTTTTTTGACGTTTTGTAGTACCCTGGCCGCTGGGCCTCCCGACAGCAGGAATTGGTTCTCTTCTTTTTTTCTTGATGTCTCTCTTTAAACCCTGCTTTTTTTTTTTTCGCCATCTCAAGGATTTAGGGAGTTTGCCTAATCCTCCACAGGTCCCCTGCCTTGTATCGTCGACTTGGCCTTTGTCCCCTTTTGAGTCCCCTGGTTGTCTGCCCTTTCTGTAAAATCCTCCCCCCGCAGTTGGTTCTTGAGTCTTTTTTCGTCTTTTGCTTTTTTTCTTCTTTCGTCACTGCGTGACCAGGCATCCTTGGCCATGATCGAGTTTTCCTTTTTCTTCGTTCGCTCTCTCTTTTGGTATTCCTTCTTTTCCCTTTTTTTTTCCGGACTCCCTGTGGGTAAAGGTGCACTTACTCTTTTTGCTTGCCGCGGAACCCCGGGTACCCCGTAGGTTCCCCCACAGCTTTTCTTTTGGCATAACCAACAAATCCTCTTTTATTCCCTTGTCTTCTCCCCGGGGACCCCCTCTGCGTCTGTCCCTTTTGTCCTTCCCCTGGGTTATTTCTTCCCGCTCACAGGTTACCCATTTCCAGGCTCCTAGCAATTCAGCGGGTCCCCACCTCCACCAGTGTTCCCCGGGTCTTTTACAGTGTTACCCCAGTTTCGAATTTTTCCCCCTTTTTTTTCACCCTCCCGGCCACCAGTTCGCTAAAAACGTACCGGGCCTTTTTCCCCCCCCTTTTTACGAAACGCTGACTTTCCTTCTTTTTTTTTTTTCTTGTTGATTTCTTTGCTGTGGTAAACGTCCCGTGATTGGACGAATACACCAGTCACGGGGTCCCCCCCCCAGGAAAGGTGCCAAGTTTCCCCTTTGGCGGCCATTAACTCTCCCAACCCCTCCCCCCAACTTCGATATTCCTTCGCCCCACTTTTCTCGTTGCTGCCCTCGGTCAATGCTTTTTCTTGCACGCGTCACCAACCTTTATACGACCCCTGTACCCCTGGGTTCAGTAAGTTTGTGTTTTTTCGGTCTTCCAGGCCGGGGTCTTTAGCGTCGGAAACCTTTTTTTACCCGTGATCGTTCTTTCTTATGCACTCCTTGTTGCTTCCCCTATGTGGTGTGACAAAGGCTTGCCCAAACGGTTTGCTCCCCCTTCTATTTGTTCCCTTTTTTTGGTTGTGTGTTAGTTCCGGCGATCCTTTTAGGCCCACCCACTTCCGACTTACCTTTTGAGGCTGCTCGCACCTCATCTCTCTTTTTCCCTCTCTTTTTGTTTGTTTGCCTTTCGGTATTTCTTTTCTCGCTCCGCCTTCGTCGGTCTTTGGGCCGACATTGTTATCGTGCCATTCCCCCCCTCCACCCCCATTCCAACAAAGGGTGTCTTGCCCCTCCCCCCCCCAGGTTTTGTCTCGACCCTTGTTGCCCTTCTCCCACAAGTCGGCCCCTGTTTTCACACCCCCCGGCTTGTGATCTTTTTCGTCTTGGTTCAAAACGTTTCCTAATGATAACCCGGCCCGAGATTTTTTTTTCCACCTGTCCCTTCTTTTTCTTTCCCTCCCAAGTTAGGTTTTTTTTTCCTTCCCGTTTTCTTCGGATACCCTTCTCAATTGGACCCCCGCCTGTAGGCGCTCTTTTACCCTTTTTTCAGAACCAATTCCCCGCCAGGGTTGTGTTCCGCTAGTGTTCCGGTTTTTTCTCCTTCCGCCCCTTTGTGGAACCATTGCCTTTTCCGGTTCCCCCGTTATTCTCGGTACTCTTTCAGCGCGTTAGTCCCCGATCCCCTCCCTTACACCTCGTAATCCCAACGTTTTTTCCATTTGTTTTGACGTGGCCCGGTAGGTGTTTCCCTTTTTAGTCCGAGGGTAATCCCCGGTTTTCTTGGGTTGTGTATCCTTTTTCCCCAACTTTGCCCAGATACGGGTACAACGGGGTTTTGCCTGATTGCTCGGGTTTTTGAGGTCTTCCCAATGGATGAACCCTGAGCTACGAAAATCCGCCCTCTGACAGCCTCTTTGCCCCAAGTCTGTCCCGCAGATTGCCTGACTTCCCCCTGTTTCCCCCTCCCTCGTCGGTTCTTTTCGGCCAATGTTTCCCCCAGCTGTTGCTATACCGGTTACCGGTTCCGGCTTCCCCCCTTCACCCCCATACCCCCCCCTCTTCTTTTTTTTTGCACCTTTACCTTTCTTTTTTCGTCCCCCCCTCACCCAAGGTCTTTTCTTCCCCAGCTCCCCGTGGTTGACCGTCCACCGGCAAACCCCCCATGTCTCGATCAGGGCCCCCCCGGCTCCCCCGGTCGTGCATGATGCTGAACAATGCCAATGCTCAAAGGAAAGTTTCTCCCCCGGCAACCCTCTTTCCCCCTTTTCCCTTGGGCACGTTTCGGTTTCCTCCTGCGCCCTCCAACAGCTTTCAACTCCCAAACTTTTCACCCCAAGGCCAAGTCTGAGTATTTTTTTCCCCCGGCGGGGCAAACCCCCGGTTCCTCTCCCCGGTCCAGCTCAATTTTGCTTTCGGCTCCTCACACCCTCTTTGCGATATCTGGCCCCCCCCTGGGCCGGAATTGATTGACCCCTCCTTTTCCTTGGGGTAGAGGCCGCGTGTGGCGGTACTACAACCGTATGCCTTTTCCCTTTCTTTCTGGACAGAGGCCCGTCCTGTGGTTATTCCCACCCCCATGGTTCTTGTTCCTCCTATTTATTGCAAGCAGCGAACAAACCACGCGTTTACTTGTTGTGACCGTCACGGAGTTCCCCCCCCAGTCCCCCCCTTCCCCAGGGGCCAATCCGCTTCTTTTCCCCTGTCGTGCTTGCCCCGAATCCCTACTCTAGTCCTTGTCCCCTTTTTTTTTTTTCCTTTTTTCTACTGCTCGATTTTTTTTTTGAGTTCTACGGAGCCAAAGCCCCCCGGCCGACGCCCGCTCTTCGTGGAGTCTTGTACGTTTCTCTGTATGCTTCGTGGCCTTGACATGGTTGAGGTTTGGTCGTGTCCCTTTCTTCCCCCCCTTGTTTTTTGTACCGAGTTTGTACGACCCAAGACCTTTCTATTTGTGATCCTGTAGGGTCAACCCCCGTCCAACTTCCACTTTTTTCCCGGTTGTTACAAACTTTTTTTTTTGCTTTTGTCCTTTTTATTTTCCAAATTTCTTTGCCCCGGTTTCCCTCTTGAAGTATTTTTTTTAGGAAACCCAGTCCTCCCCCCAATTTGATGTTCCGTTTGCTCGATTAGTTTTTTGCCCCACAATTTTGGTTTCTCCCACATTGTTTTTTGTCCCGTCGTGCGATGCCCACAGCAGTGATTGGTTTTGGACTTCTTTGGTCATGCAGCCACAACCTTGTTTTGTCTTCGTTTTTCCTTTTTTTTTTTCGGGTTTTCCCAGCTTCATGTCTTTTTTTTGTCTCTCCTTTTTTTTTTCCCTGTGTGTGTCAATGCCAGTAGCTTTTGTTGCGTTTTTTTTTTTGTGTTCGCTATAAGTCCCCAACCGACCCTTTTTTTCTGTTTCTTCGCCATCGGCCCTCTGGTTCACGCCTCGACTCATCCTTCAAGGTTTCCTGTCCCTTTTTTGCTTTTTTCCCGGTCCCGCGAGAGGTAGTGTTGCCCCTTTTTAACATTCCGGTATGGCTTCTAAGAGTGCGGTTGCCACACCCTTTCCCCTTGTTTCCTTCAGGTGCGATTGACACCTTTCACCCTTTCTCCAGCCCCCCCCAACCACTCGTTCGTCCCCAACCTCGGAACGTTTGTCCTTTGTTTTTTTTTGTCGCGTCTGTTCCCTCCCCTCTCTAATAACCCCATGCTGGGCTGGATTTTTTCACTGAACTTGGCAATATCCCGTTTTGGGTTTTTTCCCCCCCAGGTCCCGTGATGCGTGGGCTTGATTTCGCTTTAACCCACTCCCTTTTGAACTGCTTGTTTTTTCTTAGGACTTTTCCCACCCCCACCCCCCCTGAATCCCTTTTTTCGGTCCACCGATGCCACATTCGTGGCCCCCCCCGTGATCTGTCCACTGCACCTCTTCCCGTCGACTTCTTTCCACACATCCATTTTCTTTCTTGTCGTTTCCTTTTTCTCGTTTTTTGGAAAGTAGAAACGCGTCACTTTCTTGCCCCCCCTTCTCCAGGTTGGTCCAAACTGTCCCCTTCTTTTCTCCGGTTTTGGTTCTCCTCTTCCCACCTGTGTAAACAAGCTCGGCTTTGCGTCGCCGTTTCTTTAATTTTTCTCGGCATCCGGCCCCCCTTTCCCCCCCCCCCAAGGTGTTTTCCCAGCTCTCCCCGCTGCCTCTTGCTGGGTAAAAGAGTTTCCCTTTCTCCCCCCCACCATCCTAGACCCCCTTCCCCTTTTTTCACCCGTGAGCCAACTGCGTAGTCCGCGTTTCCTGGCCGTTCCCTCCCCCCCCAGTGACGTTGGGAAAATGTCCCTTTATCCAGTTCGGCTATTTTCCTCTCTCTCCTCTTTTTGAATGAAGACCTTCCTTTTTTGTGAGTTTGTGTTGTAGATAGCTCTTCCCCCCTCGTTAGTTTCCCCTGAGTGGCCATAAGCAGGGGATTCCAAAATCTTTTCTTTTTCCACCTTGCGGACAACGCGGACGTTGCGCGTGCTTTTTTTTGCCATGTCGTCGTATTTGCTTTTTTTTACCCCTTCATATTATCAAGACTGTTCCCTTTTCCTTGAGCAGCCCTTTGGAGTTGGATCAACCCTTGGTCCCATTTTTCCGTTGCTGCCACGTCTTAGCTTCGTCTTACGGGCAACAAAGCCGGAGCTTCGATGCTTTCCATGTTTTTGGACCAATCAGGACCGATGCACCACTTCCGGGACCGTTTGACCCCCCCCCCAAACAGGGGAGTCCCCTTTTTCCTCCCTTTTTAACTGCGTTTTACCCTTTCCGACGACGTGGTAATCGAACTTCAATGGTTATTGTGTCCTCCCCTCCTGTTGGGGATTTACTATGGCCATTTTATCGGTTTGTTTCCTTCCCCTTTTTCCCTCACTGCCGTTCGGAATGGAATGCCGTTTTGGTTGTTCTTCCCCCTTGTATCTCAAGCAGTATAACGTTTTTTCTCTCCTCCCCGCCCAAGCGCCCCCACTTTTTTTTTATCCTTTCCCCTCTCCGCATGCGCCACGTCCCCTCCCCATTGCAGGGTCACCGGTTTTCCCCCCCCTTTTGCAGTACCTTCCCTGTCGCTTGTTTTCCTCCCACTGCGTACCCCAAAAGGAACGCACTGTGTTCCTTTTGTTCCGTTTTTGCTGTCCTGCCCTCCCCTTACATTGGTTTTCATGCCCCATTTCGCACCCTTCGGGTTGTGGGCCACCTTTTCTTTCCAGTTCGCATCCCGGCTTGGTTTCTCTTTTTTTACATCACTCTTCCCCTTCCCGCTCCTTTTCTGGTGGGTACCATGTCTGACTGGAATTAGTCCCCGATTCCTGCTTACCCTGTTCTTTCGCCTTCCCGCTTTTGGACATTCCAGGCGGGGCGTGTCTTTTTTTAGGTGCCCCGGCGCACCGTGCAAATCCAGTTTTTTATTGCCCCCTCTTTTTTTCCCTGCGGACAGGATCAACCCCTTCTTCTTTTCCCTCCATCACGCCCCCCCGAGTTCCCATTTTTCTTTTTTCGTTTTTCCCCTTCCACACTTGACCCCTGGACTTCTGTTGTTGGGCCCCCGACCGACATAAGCATTTCTTTCCTCTATTACGGCTTCTGTTTTTTCTCTCCGGCTTTACTGCCCTTCTTCACTTACTAATTCCTGCCCCCGAATGTCTCGCGCGGAGTCCGTCGATGTCGCCTTGGCGGTAGATCCTATCCTATTCTGTCTTGTCCACCCCCTTTCCCGGTGACTTCTTTTTTCCATCCATACCCTCATGTACGCATCCTTTCTAAGCCCTAGCGTCCGATTGTCCATCGGCGGTTTTCTTCATCTCACGCCGGTGACTTATAGTTCTTTCTTCCTCTTACACCCTCGTCTGACCTTCTGCTCCGTGCTTTTTCTTAGATTTTCTTCGTGCCCCCTTTATACTCCGTCCTGCCCTGTCGCCTAACCAATTTCGCCCCCGTCCGCCCCCCGCACTTCCCATTCGAGAACCTTCGCTTTCTCACTCATTGACCGGCAGCTCGTGCCCTTCCACCCTGCCTCTCATCCGCTCGGCTCGCTCTTCTTATCCTCCCGGTCAGCAACTTTCTCCCCTTTCCCTTCTGTAGTTGCCCTTCTCGGTTTGCTTCCATTTTTCCGTTCATCCGTTACGTTCCGCTCGGGTCCTCGCTGGTCTTCCCCACGGCCTCCCATAAGATGTGGACGCCCCCCCCAGTTTCCTGTTCGTTCACCTGTCCGGCTTCTTATGCCCTTTCCCGGACCCATGCTTTGATTTTGGATTTTACTCCGTCTCACAGTCCTTCCTCTGCCGGCTCTCTTCCCCCTCCCACCCCATCCAGTACTCCCACTTTCTCCCTCCTCCCCCGGTTCTGCCTGTTCTTTCCCGAGCCCGCCTCCCCGCCTTTCCGCCTCCCTTGTTTGTTCGTCCGCTGTTTCTTTTTCCGCGCCTTCTTCCCCCAGCACCCCGTCCCGGTTTCACCCGCTGTGTGGACTCTCAGTGTTGCCTTTGCCCACATACTCCCTTCCTTGTGCTTACTTCTCTAGGTTCTCACTATGCTCGCTTGCCGCACCGCTCACGTTTTGCCCCCCCCCAAGTTCAACCCTGGCCAGACCAACCCCATGTTGTCCATTTCTCTTCCGCCTTACCCGCTTGGCCGCCTGTTGTATTACTCCGGTCCCCCCTTCACTTGTTGTTGCATTTTTCCGTCCCAGACCCCACACACAAGTTGGAAAACCTTTTTCGCCCTTTTGCGTTTTCCGTTCCAGTTTTTTTTCCCCCTTACGGATCAGGCCATACTTCTTTTTCTTTCCCCCCCCCTGTTTTTTCGGTTTCAAGGCCGCACTTCCTTCCCCCTGGGGCCGCCCCCTGTACCTGCGCTCAGGTCCTTGAATTTCGCCCCCTTTTAGCGCACCCCTGTCCGTCACGTTCTTGGCGTTTTTGCTCCCCCCAATCCCCCTGTTCTTCTGTTTTTCCTCCGGTCGTCTTGGCCGGGTTCAGGCGTGTGCCTTTCCCTTCGTTTGCATTTTTGGTTTTTTCTTTTTTGTAAGCGGGTCGTGCTTTCAAGTTTCGCGTGTTGGTTTTTTCCCCCTCTTGCTGCAATACAGAGGGCGCCCCCCCGGCCACCATGTTAAGGAACCCCCGCCGACCCCCCCCCTTTCGTTTCTGCCCCCACATTCAGGTGTCCGGACGGTGTAGTACCTGTACGCGGGTGGCCCTCGACAAGCCGGGTTTTGTTTACTGCGTCAGGCACTGTCTTTGCGGTTCGGCTCTCTCCCTCCCCCAACTTGCGGTCGGTTTTCGGAAGATCTACTGTTGAGCCTTTGATGCGAGATCCCCCGCGTTCCCCTCTTGTTTAGTTTACGCGACTTGGCCTTGTTTCGTTCGCGCCTTTCCTGGTCTGTTTTTCCCATTCTTCCCGTGAAAAGGTGTTTTTTTTTCCTTTTGTTTTTTTTTCGGTTTCTTCGATTGGCTTCGCTCCCCCCCCACTGGCGGTCCGTTGATTGCTGGCCCTGATCTGCAGATGTTTTTTTGCGTCTTCGTGTCCCTCTGAGCGGCTCGGCCTTTGAGTCCGTTCCGCCGGGGAAAAACCCCTGTCCAAAAATGCCCATCTTTTTTTTGGTGCCGCCGAAACCCTTCTCCCTTTGGTGTTAGATTGCCAAAGTTTGGTCCATTTTTTTTTTTTGCGAAAACCAATGACTATGAAGGCCCTTTGCTTTCATCTGTAGTCCTGTTCCTCCTTTCTTTCTCTTTTTGCTTCTTTTTTTCGTATACGTTTATTCCCCGTTTCCTCTTTCCCTTCTGCAAGGGGACAGCCAGTTTCCCCGTTTTTTTTTTTTTTCCCCCCCCCCCCCCCCCCCCTTATCCCCTCCTGACGACTTCTCCATTCCCCTTCGTGCCCCTTCCCTTCCTCCAGCTCCGACGAAACTCATGATTTCGGGGTTCCTTGGTCTCTTTCCCCTTCCCCCTGACACTTTTGGGCGCAGTTCCGCCTTTTTTTGGAGGAAATTTTCCCCGGGGAAGGGAACTGGGCCCCTTTTTCCCATTGTTGACATCGCCCCACTGCCACTGCGGGCAGTTTCCTTGTTCCTCCTAAGGGGTCCAATTGCTTTTTTTTTCTGAATCTCCCTTCCCCCAACCAATTTATCGAACCCCTCCCCTTTTTTGCGCTGTCGCTTCTGCGTCTTTCGCCGGGTTTATTTTGGTCAACCTTTTTCCCGTTTTTACCCCTGATATCACGCCCGGTTGTTTTGCTTGTCCGATGGTGTCATAGCCTGCGTCCCCACATTTCTTACCCTTTTTTGCGCGCGCGCCTCGTGTTGTCTGGTTGTGTATTTTGTGCGGCGATTCCTTTTTTTCGGCAATAGACGTCCTTATTTTTTCCTTAGCGCTATA
>Ga0179593_1279773_pt1 | contig 15958 bp, 26 predicted proteins | sample CZODoug2_1_08_16_FD_185931 | JGI IMG/M metagenome (GOLD analysis project Ga0179593, IMG submission 185931) | Vadose zone soil fungal communities from Angelo Coast Range Reserve, California, USA - CZODoug2_1_08_16fungal (PacBio error correction) | ecosystem: Environmental > Terrestrial > Soil >... | reverse complement strand
GTTCTTCCCGGCCTGTTTCCGTGGGTTTTTTTTTTTATACGCTGTGTGGCATTTTTTTTTTTTCCCCCCCCCTTTTTTCTTTTTGTTTTTTGTTTCCATTGCGATTCTGTTTGGTCTGACCAGCTTTCCGAGGTTGGCAATGTGAATGGTCCCACCTCCTGCCCCCCGGACTGCCGCGTGAAGACACACAACCCCCCACGTTTTTCTTTTCCTAAATGGTTCTCCCCTTTTTTCTTCGTTTATCCCCCCTTCCTCTACGTATTTTCCCCCCTTAATCTTCTCCATTCCCCTTCCGGATCGGGGCATTCCCCCCCCCTAATTTTCGTCATCAGGGTCGGCCGTCTCTGCGGCATCTTTCCTAGTGTTGGAAATCGAAGCTGCGTGAACCCTCCCCCCACCTTTTCCTCCTTTCTACCCTTTTGCTACCTCCCATGATTCCTCTTTTGTTTTTCTTCGACCTGCTTTTTGCTCTACCTGCACACCCTTCCCCCCAGTGTTGACCAGGTCCGGTTTGCGGCTACGGCCCCAACTCTTCTTAACCGGTTGACCACCAAGTTTTTCACCACGTTTGTTCTTTCACTTCCCCCACACTCCCTTCCGGCCGACCTGGACTCTGCTTTTTCCCGGTTGGCTGCTCCTTCCCCCCCGGCACTCCCACCCCAAACAAGGGGTCCCCTAGTTGTGTCCTAAGTCTGGGTCCCCCCTTGCTTTTTCCATTTTCCCTTCGTCGTTTCCCCCCTCTGTTTGGTTGCAGCCCTCGGAATTAGCTTCCCCTCTCTTGCCCGGTGTCTTTTCCCCGTCCCGGGGTTGTTCCGCTCGATTTAACCACTGGATACCAAGCCAAAATCCCGATTTGTCCGCAGTTCTTTTTTCCCGCCCTCCGCGTTTGCCCGGACTGTTTTCCCTGATGGCCTTTCCTTTTTGTCGGGGTGCCCCCTTCCCCCTAGGGTGATTCCCCCTCCCAATCCTATTTGCCCAAAAAGGACTACCAGCACGAGGTCCCCCCTTTCCCTTTCTCTTTTTCAACAGGTCCAGCTGTTTTCCTTTTTTTTTCTGTGTTCTGATTACTCCTCTGATTCCGTTTGTCCTTCGAACCCACGGAATTGTTGAATCGAGATCGCTTTCTAGTTACCCCCCTAGACACCTGAGACCGGTACCCGGTCTTCCCTCCCACCCCCGGTCCCTTTTCTCTGGTTTTTTTTTTACGTTTTCCTTTTTTTTGTCCTCCCGATTTTTTTTTTCATGTTGCCAGCTAAGCACCATATATGTTTCAGCGACATGAGTACTATTCCCCCCCCCCCCCCGGCCCTCCCACTTTGTTGCCTTTCTTCTGTCATAACCTTTCCCCCCCCCCGACAGGTTTCCCCCTTTATATCTCTCTCTCTGCTATAGATCCTCGTTATTGGAGAGATTTGGACATGTCGCTTGGCTCTGTGTCCTTCCTCCTTTCTTTTCGGTTCCATCTTTCCTTTCGGAAGACTCTCTTTTTTAGGTCAAGGTTTTAGTCAAGATCACGTCACCCTCAGAATCTTGCCACCCCCCCTTCCTATCCTTGCCCCTTCTCCTCCACCCTCCCTTACCCCCCCCCCACCTCTCCCCCCCCAGGGCCCCCCCTGAGGATTGGGAGGGAACCCCCCCAGTTTTTTGCGTTTTTTTTTTTTTGTTTTCCCCCCACCCTTCCCGCGCAGCACTTCTGAACTCCAGGATGGCCCGACCTTCCCCCCCTGAAGCCGCCCCCCCCGCCAGTTTGGTTCTGAAGGAGACTTATACCGTGCCGAAGTGTTGACCCTGTCTGATCAGCTTTTTCCCGTCCTGTTACGACCTTTTTTAATGGAAAACCTTTGTCCCCCCCCCCTTGTTCGTTTTTCCTTTCCCACCTTTCTCAATTCGTGCGGTCCCCTCGACCCCAGTTGCTTGATTTCTGTCCCCCCCACACACTCACGGTGAAGTCTGGCTAAAATGCTTTCCCCCCCCCTTCTGGCGGGGGCCTTTTCCTGAGACATTCCCGGTTGGTCCTGTGCATTGCCCTCCAACCCCCTGTGATGTTTTTTTGGCCATTTTGTTGTTTTCCCCCAAGGTTATTGTGTGATTTTCTTGGCTTCCCCCGACCTCTTTCTCTTTTCAGTGTGTGTTTTCAGAAAACACCCCTCTTTTGAAGCACCGCTGTCGGGCTTTTCTTTGATTCCTTTTTTACTTTTTTTCCCTCCCTTCCATTTTTTGTTGTTTTGTTGTTGTATGGCGGATTTCCTAAATTCCGCCCAGATTGTTTTGATGTTTCCCCCCCCCTTGTTTTTTTCTTCCACCCCCCCCAGTCATTTTTTAGGGTCCCCCGAGTGGGATGTTGCCCTCTCAACTTCGCACACTTTTCCCCCCCCCCCGCCCCTTTTTGATTTGTGTCTTCCCCCTCCAAAGGTGGTTGTTTCTCTTCCCCCCCCAATGTTCTTTTTAACCGACCTTTTTTTTTTTTTTTTTTTCCGCCCAATTTCACCCTTCCTGATTTTTACGACTGTTTTCGCAGGCCTTTTTTCCCCGACTGGCTGGACCAACACCAGGCTACCATCCTCTTCTTTGTTTCCCGCCCCCCGGTCCATTTCTCAAGTGTTTTCGGACCTTTCCCCTCCCGTCTTTTCTTCCCATGCCGTGCGTTGTTGGTCTGGCTCCTTTCCACCACCTCTGATATTCCTTTTTTTGACCTTAGTGAACTTTCTCCATTCTCTCCCTTCGTCCCTTTTGAGGCGGCGTTCGCCCTTCTGTCCCCGTGTGCCCCCCTGTTCTTCCCTTTTTGTATTAAAGAGTTCCCTTTGTGAATGGGGACCCACCACACACGTTTTTCCCCACCCTGGCAAGGCCCCCCACCAGCCCCGTGGATTGGTGTTTTCTTGGTCCTTTTCCGTGGGGTCAATGGGTTTTTTTGGATTTCTGAAGGACTTCCGTCCCCCCCCTTATCTTTTCCCCTTGGCTTTGCCCCTTTGGGACTTTTCTTTTTTCCGCCCTTCCTCCCCGTACGATCGTCTTTTTCTTTCTGAGATTGACCGAACATCTGTTCCATTTATTGGTCATGGCAGTCCCCCATATTTTCCCCTGCCTTTTTTTCTCGGTGATCGCTTCTCCCCCTGAGTCGTTTTTTCTGTGCCCCCCCTTTTGAGCCAGCCTTTTTTTGTCTGTTTTCTTCTTGGGCTCCCCTCCAGTAATGGGGGGGCCATGGTTATCTTTGGCAAGCTCTTTCCCCCTCGTTTTCTACTTGCCAGATGTTTGCTTTACAATCCCCTTCAAACCATCTCTCGTTTTCTCCCCCATTGAAAAACCAAACGTCGTAGCCCAGGCCCACCCACCCTCTCCCTTGTCCCTGGTGGGGTTGTAAAGCTCCCGGTTTCTTTTCCTTTTTCCTGCTTTTCCCCGAGCCCCGGCTCGAGAGACCTCATTCATTCTTTTTGTCTGTGCCGACTCTTCTTCATCCCAACCCTTTTTGTACGCACCCCCCCCCCCTGCCCTGGTCCCTTTTTCATCGGCCCCCTTTGATGCAGTTTTGTTCGAAAACCCCTCTTTTTCTTTTGTGGGGCAGTGTCCCCCATTTTTTTGCGTTTCACCTTCGTTTTTTTCCCCAACCCCCGCTGACGGGGTATCTCCCTCTTTTTTCGAAAGACAGCCTTTTTTTTTTTTTTCCCTTGACACGAAGAAGAAGACTGACCCGGGGACCACCCCCATCCTTCATATTGTTTTTTTTGATGCCTTGGGGATCTCCAAGTTTGTTAGTTTCTCCCCTTGACAACCCCCGGTCAGTTAACCTTTCGTCCATCTGAGGTGACTGCCTTCCTTTTTTCCTTGCCCACCGTCCCTTTCTGCGACCCGGACGCGGGGTCCTATGAACCCCCCCTCCCCGTTTTGGGTTTTCTTCCTTCTCAAAACCCATTTCTTCCCTTTTTGTTGGATTGTGTCCCTTTTTGCTGTGATTCTTCCCCAAATTTCGACGCTCTTCCGTCCCCTCCCTACAGTTGGGTCCATCCTCCCAACGTTTTTTCCCTCTTTCACGTTTTTACCCCTTTTGCAGCAGATCCCTTGTTCCCCTTCCTTTCCCCCCCCACAACTACGCGTCACCACCTTCCTTGGGTGAGTTCCAGCCCCGTGTTGTATTTTGCAGAAAACCCCCCCCCTCGGCTAACTCCCTTTTTTCGCCACAGGTAAGGACAATGTTACCAGTGGTTTTTAGGTGCCCCCCTTGCCCCCTCTTCTTTTGGGTCCTTTCCCTCGGCCCCAACACGTTTCCTCCCGACTCCCTTTCCCGTACCCTGATTCCTGCCCGTAGGGTCTTTTGGTTTTTTTTCACTCCCCCCCCTCTTTCCCTTCCCAGTTTTCGTTCCCTGCTATTCCTTTCCCCCACAAGAGTCTACTACTTTTGGCCCTTTTTCCCCAGTCTTTCTGACCACATCCTCCCACCCCAAATTTTTTCTTAATTCTTGTTTCCCTGTCCCGCGCTTAATTGTGTCAAGAACTCTGGCTATTCATTTTCCACCCAAATTCCCTTTCGTCACTCTGTTTCCCCCCCTTTCCCCTGATAGTCCCCCTGTATCGGTTTTTTTCAACTTGCCCCTGCCCTTTTCACCAACACCCCCCCCTTTCCCAGTACCGACTTGCATATCTCTCTCTTTAATTTCAATAAGGGTGGTTTTGTCTGCGAGATATTGCTTTCGACTTTCACCGGGTTGTGTTTATTTTCGTCGGGTTCCTTTCTTTGGCAAAACCGCAGTTCCTGTGTACCTTTTTTTTCCGATTTTTTTTGGGGTCTCCCACAGATGTTTCTTATGTCTTCCCATGAAAGCTCTTCCTCAGGATCCGCGGTCCGTCCAAACCCCCCACCCCCAGTTAACTCTATCAAATTGGTTTTTCCACCTGTGATTTTTCGTTTCCTCCCCAAGTAATCTGACCTTCCTTCCCCAAGTTTCCTACCAGCCATTCCCCTGGGCGAAGTTCTTCTGTATGACCCCAAAACTACCGTTCCCTTCCCGTTTTTCGTGCACTTCCTCCTTTTGTCGTTCTTTCCCCCTCTTGATACATCCCGAAGCCGGTCTTGGTCCCTCCCCCCCTTTTTCCCCCTTTCCGTCTTACCTGTGTCCCTACCCCTCCCCCCTGAGTTCTACTTTTTTTCTGCCGACCCCCACCGGTGGACTTTTTGAAGACCCTCCATTTTGTGGAAGGGAATTTGGTTTCCTTCAGTCTTCCTTTCCCTTGTTCCAGCGTCTTTGTTGACTCCCCCCCTTTCCCCCTTCGGCCGACCAGGCCCCTCGGTTTCACCCTGTGGAAGCTTCTTCCCCCCAAAGGACCCCTCCCCACCCCCCAACCCTTGGGTCATATGTGTTGGGTATACTATTCCACGGTTTTTCTTTCTTGTCCTTTCTTTTTCCTGGTAGGACGTTTGGTTTCCCCTCTTCTGTGACAGTCGTCTTCCCCTCTATAACCTTCCCGTGGTCGTTTCACCCGGTTTTTCAGTCCGAGTGTAATTCCCCCCAGTATTCCCCACATCCCCTTCACCAATTTTGGAGGCCCGAGTTTCTTTTGTGTCCCCTGTAAGCTATGCTTGCCGACTTTTTTTTCTGAGGCCCTTTCTGTTTGCCTCGGGTGCCCCCTCCACAGAGTATCACCGCCCACCCGCTACTTTTCAACTTGCCCTTCCAACCTCCCCCTTCTTTGTTTGAACTTCTACACTTTTTGGCCGATTTTTTTGACCCAGTGACCCCCTCCCTTTTTGTTTGTTTTCGTCGGTTCGATAGAACTTTTCCTGGGAGACCTGGCCAATGATATGTGACTTTCGATCTTCTTGTTGACTAGGGCCCACTCGACCCCGTCCCCCTGTAAACTCTTCCCTTTAAAACCCCCCCCCCAACCCGGCCCTTTCTATGTTCATTCTTGTTTTTCATTGGTAAGCCGATGTTCTTTTGTCTTTCTTAAGCCCCCTCTGGATGACAGGCGTCCTTAATTGCCCCCCCCGGGACTTTCCCATGGCCCCCCCTTTCTTGAGTGCCTCCCCCTCCCGACCCCGACAGTTTGGCCAAAAACACTTTCCAATCCTCTTTGCTATCGATCATCCCCTTATGGCAGTGGAGGCCATTTTTTGCTTTGGGCGGGCTCTCACTTGAATACTTCGTTTTTCTCTTTTTCAGAAGGATCGGATTTTTTTTTTTTTTCACAGGTTACTTAATCCCTCGCCTGCCCCCCCCCCCTTCCACTAATAGTCACCCTCCTTTCTTTCGGGCCCGACTCAGGACTAATCCCCCCCCCCGTACAATTTTTTGGCACCCCCCCCCAGGAACGCAAGACCCTCCGCTTCCCTTTTGGTTTCCTTTTCCGGTGGAAGAGGGTGGTTGGTCCTTCACACCCCCTTCCCTCTCTTACCCTAGAAGCCGGCTGGACCCTGAAAACCACCTTCGACGCCCTCCCTACCTGGTCCACCGTTTTTGAATTATCGATGTTTGCGGTACCCTTTGAACCCTGTTCCATGGGCCCCCTGGATCTTTCTCTGGTGAAAGCTGCTCGCAAGGGGCCCACGTCCAAGCCTCCCCCCTGTGTACCGTATCGTCCCACCTTTTTTCAGCCCAGGACTTTTTGACGTTCCGTCGAGCCCTTGTTTCTTTCCTTGTTTCACCCCCCGCGGAAGGCCTTCTCACAGTGTTTTTAACCTGGCTTTCCCTGGGTAGAGATGCGGTGGGTTTGCTTTTCTTCCCCACCATTTGGGCTTTTTTAGCCCGCTACACCCCTGCCTTTTGGAGTTTGCAGAGGTGCATTGGCCCCTGATTTCCCTCTTTCCTGTTCTACCACCCCCGCGTTCTGTGTCCAGCCACGGCTGTTCTTTGAGTTTCTGTTCCTTCTCTATAGCTTGCCGCCTTCCCTCGGTTCCAATTTCTTGTTGTGGTGAGGAGGCTCCTCCGTCACTTTCCGTACCTCTGTTTCTGTGTTAACAGCGGGTTGTTCCAGTTCAACAAGTTCATTTCCCCCCTTTTTGTTTCTGGGCACCCTAGAAGCATACCACCCAATCCATTTTTCTGGGCCCGTTTCTCAAACACCCCCCTCCCCCCCAAGGGTGGCCTTTGCCAATGGGCGTTTGTCCCCCCCGACATTTTTATACCCTTTCCCCTGCACGCATTGGTCCCAGGTCCCTGTTTTTTTTCTTTTGCCTGCCTTTTAAGTGTTTCAAACCCGCTCACCAGTCCTTATTTTCGTGGCGTCACCGAAACCTTTTTTTCCAGTGTTCGGTTGGTCCTGGCCTAACCTGCGCGTCCTGAAAGGGCTGAAGTGTTCTTTGCAAAACTCTGATTTCCGCCGGTCCCCCCTGCGGTGTTGGTCAACCTGTCTTACCCTAGTAGCCAGCATTGCGCCCTTCCGGAAGTCACCCCCCCACCCCTCGTTCATCCTTTCCCTTTTCCCCCCCAGAAGTCCGCTTCTATGTTTTATACGTCTGGTAGGTGTGTTGTACAGGTCACCCCCACCACCCATCCTCCCAAAATTTCCTGCCCAAAGCCCATTGTCGGGGGTCTTTTTCCGGAGGTGGGGTTTCATTTTTTCCTTGGTACGTCTTCTGGCCCTTGTCCTCCCCCTGATAGGGTGGAATAGGATGAGTTGACGTTTCTTTCTTCATCCCCCCCTTCCCCCGTAACCTGAGTCTAGGATCTTTGCTTCCACGAAACCATAAGGCCTTTTGTATGGACACTTGTCCACTTCTCAAGAATGCTACCTCCTCCCTTCCACTCTTTTGATCGACTTCCTTACTTTCGTGTGAGGTCGTTTTTCTTAGCCATTTTGGCTGTCTGTTCTGTTTCGGTTTTTTGAGGGGACCCCCTCAGGTACAGCGTTACTTTTGTTTTTGCCCCACAGTGGGAGTGTCCCTGAGATTCTGACTTCCGCTTTCATTACAGATAGCGTAAGCTTGCACAACCACTTCCATCTTTCCTTTTCAGGAAAACGTTTTCTCCAGGGTCAACATTCATCACCATTATTGGGGTTTTTTTGATGAACTTATGTTTACGACTGTTTCAGAGTTGTTTTGTCGCCCCCTCCGAGTAGTGTCTGACTTTTTTTTATTTTTTTCCGTCTTGTTTTTTTTTTCGCATGCATTCATCTTTTTCCCCTCTTTTTCTCCCGCAATGCAACAACTCCATGGCTTTTTTAAGGTTTTTAATTTTTTTCCTTCCCACAGGTCTTGGGTTCTGCACTCTTTTTGTTTGTGTTCGGTCCTTTTTTCCAACCTTTCTTGTTCCCTGTTAGCTCGTGTGATTCCACCCCCAGCGGTCCCCCGGGTGCCCCCTTTTTTTTAGGGACTTGTTCACACGCATAGCTTCCCCGGAATGACCCGTGTCACCTTGCGGGGCCTTTTTTGGATGTTTGCCTTTTCCTGGCTCATACTTTTTTTTTCTTTCTTTTCTAGGTCCTTGCCCCCCCAGGGGTAATTCCCCCCCCCGCGTCAACACGTACCTCGATTGGTCCCAGATTTGGACTTTTTATTTGTTTTGCCCCCCCCGAACGTTCGTCCCCGACGCGGGTTTTCTTCTCCCCCCCCCTCCCCTGTGGGGTTCTCTTTAGTTCCCGGACACCAACCAAATTTTCTGGACCATTTTGTTTTGGTTTGTTCTTCGATTTCCCCTCAAATTTTTTTTTTCCTCCCCTCTTCCCCCATGTTAGGTCCGATTATGGTGCCTGCAGCAACGTACGCTTTTTTTTTAACCAATTTCTTTTTTCTCGCCAGATCCCTTGTGTTTTGGCAACAAGCACATTGGTCACACTCTGTAACTCTTTTTCTGATCAGGCTCCCCCTCCCGTTTAGAAGGCCCCCCCTCGTTCCATGCTTTTTTCCTCACAGTTGTTAAGACGTGAAACCTTGCGCACGGGCAGGGTTTGAGTGTTTCCCTTCTTGCTGCGGTTTTCCTCGTGACCCGCGAAAAGAGGCCTGTCAGCCAGTGTGATTCGGTGACGTAGGTGGAGGTTGGGGTCAAGCGATTCCTTTTTTCCAGTTTTGTTTTTCTGTCTTTTTTTTTTTTTTAAAGAGTCAGTTTGATACCCCCCTTGTAGGCCCTCGCTCCAAAGTTTTCGGTCCCCCCCCCATTTTTGCTCTCCTCGTGTTTTTCGGTCATCTCTTGTCTGCATTATTGGCTCATTACCCTTTCCTCTCGGCCCCCCCCTTTTCATCCCCCAGATCGTTCATGTCCTTGTCTTTTTTTTGCCAAACATCCCTTCCCCAAAAGTCACTAACCCCCCCCCGGGCCCAGTCCTCCCCTCCCCTCTCTATATACTTTCTCCTGTGTTGCTTTTTTTGACAGAGGAGTTTTATTTTCGGTCCGTTCCCCGTTTGTTTTGCGTGTGACGAAGGGTCAGTTGTCCTTTTTTTCCAACCCGCACTGAGTGTTCCCTCCTGATATGGTTTTCCTGAAACAGATTCCGATCCCGGCCCCCCTCCTTCAACCTATTTCCCCCCCCTTCAAGGTCTGTCGCTGTCCCAGACCCCCATCCTAGAGAAATTGTTTTTCGTTCCACTTTTGTCCCTTCTTTTGACCTGGGGACAAGTCTTTTTTTCCCCTTGGCACAACTTTCATAACCTGCCCATCCTGGTCAGGATCGTGTTGAACCACCCCCCCTTCAAGTCTCAATCTTTTTCGTTCTTGTCTTGATCTTCCTCTTTTCCAACAATTTTTTTAAGGGGTCCTGCTCCAATCACACCTCTTTTTTCCAGTTGTACTTTCTTACCCTTTTGCTCACGGCATTTCACTCTGTGTTATGTGAGCCCAATTTTTCCCTTTTTTGGTCGTTTTTACAGACCACTTCCCATTTCAACCTTGGAATTTTTTTCCTTTTTTTCAGGAAAAAGGAATATGTCACCCAAAGGTCGGCTTTCCCCCCCTCGTTACGGTGATTTTGTCACATCCCCCTGATGTAGGTCCCCTCCATCCCCTTTACCCTACTCTCTACCCCTCCCCCCCCCTCCCCTTCTTCCACTCCGCCCTCCCTTCGCTCTCTTATCCACACCCCTCCCCTCCTCCCGCTCTTTCCCCCCCCCCATTCTTCCCCCCTACCCCTACCCACCCCGCCCTACCCTCCTCTCACCCCCTCCCCCCCCCATCCCTTCCCCGTCCCCCCTCCCCTCCCCTCCGCCCTCAACCCCCCCCCTACCCCCCCCCCGCCCCACCCCCAGTTCCCACCCCTCCCTAGTTCCCCCTGCCACCCCCCCCACCCCTCCTCCCCCTCCCTCCCTCTCCCCCCCTTCTCCCCCCCCCCCCTTACCCCCCCCCCCCACCCTCTCACCGCTCCACCTCCCACCCTTCACCCCCCGCCCCCCCCACTCCCTACTTTCTACCACATCCCACCCTTCCACCCCCCTCCTGCACCCCACCTCCCTCCCCTTCTCTACCGCCCCTCCCACCCCCACCACCTTGCTCCTCCCCCTTCCTCTATCCCTATACCCCGACCTTCCACCCCTTTCTCTTTCCCCCCCCCCCCCCCCTATTCCCTTCATTCTCAGTACCCCACCCCCTTTCCCCCCTCCCACCCCCCCCTCCTCCCTCCACCACCCCATCCACCCATATCATCCCCCCCCCCTCCCCACCCCCCCCGCTCCCTCTCCCAATCCCCTTTCCCCTCCCCCCCCCCCCCACCCTTACTACCCCCACTCCCCCGCCCCTCCGGACCCCATCCTCCCTCCCTCACCCCCCCCCCTCCCATCATTCGCCCCCCCCATTCTTCTCCTCCCCTCCTGTCCCCATCCCCTCATCCCCCCCCACCCCTATCCCTTACCCCCATTCTCTAACCTTCCAACCATCCCTACCTTCCCCTCAACCCTTTTCCCATCCATAACCCCTCTTTCCGCCCCCCCCATCCTACCCACCCCCCCCGCTTCCCGGCCCACCCACCCTACCTCCACTTCCACCCCCCCCGCTCCCCCCCCTCCCCCCCCCCTCCACCTTCCCGCGAAACTTCCTCCTCCCCCCCCTGCACCACCCACCCTCGCCCCCCCCACCCCCCAACCTTAACCCGCATCCCCCCCTCCCCCCCACCCGCCCCCCCACACTCCCCACCCACCCACCACAATCCACACCCCTCCCCCCCCCCCCCTTCACCCCCCCCCCTCCCCCTCACCTTTCCCCTCCTCTCCTCGATTCCACCTCCCTTCCCCTCCCCTCACTCCGCCTACCTTCCCCCCCTCCCCCCCCCCCCCCCAACCCCGGTCACTCCTTCCCCCCCCCCTCCACTTCCCAACCTCTCCTTTCTTCCCCTCCCCCACCCCCCTCCCCCCCCCACCCCCCCTCCCCACTCCTGGCTTCCCCCCCAGCCCAACCAATCCTTCCTCCCGCCCCCATTTCTCCCCCTCACTCCTCCCACCTCCCCCACCCTCCACCCCTACACCCTCCTCTCCCACCCCCCCCCCCTTACTCATCCCCACCCCCCCCCCGCCCCCTCCCCCCACCCCTCCCCCTCCTCCCCCCCCTTATTCCGCCCACCCCCCCCTTCTCTCCCTCCCTCCACTAATTTCCTATCCTTCTTCTACCCCCTTTCCAACCGCCTCCCCTTACCCCGACTCACTCCTTCTCCCTTCCCCCCCCCCCACTCCCCCCCTTACGCCCTCCCCCCCTCCCCCACCCCCCCCACCTCCCCCTATTCCCCCCGATACTCTTCCCCCTCTACTCGCCACTCCCCCCCCCTCCCCACTCTCTCCCCACTCCCCCCATTCCCTACCACCTCCCCCCCCTCCACCTCTCTCTCTCTCCCCTCCGCGCCCACCCCCCCTCACTCTCATCACCCCCCCACCTTCCCCCGACATCTCCCCCGCACCTCCCCCCCCACCCCCCTACCATCATCTACCTCCCCTACCCATCACACCAACCACCCTCCCCCCCACCCTCCTCCCGTTTCCTTCCCCACTTTTCCCACCCCCTTTTCCCACTCCCTCCTCCACCTTACCCCCCCCCCCTCAATCCCTCTCTTCCCCCCCGCGTTGATACCTCCACCCCCTCCCCACTTCCCCCCTCCCCCCCCCCCCCCTTCTTCTCTCACCTCTTGCCTCCCCGACCCGTATATCCACCCCCCCATTTTTCCTCAATCCATTTCGCTCCCCTCTCCCTCCTCCCTCCTTCCCCTCATGTCCTACCCACCCTCCCCCCCACCGTCCCCCTCCCCCCCCCCCCCTTCTCCCTCCCCCACCCCCCAAAAGTTCCTGTTCTGACCTGTTTTTTCAGACTCTCCCCGGGCAACCCCTCCAACCCCCCAAAACCCTTTTTAACTAGTTGTTTTTGCCGAGCAACCCACTTCTTGTTTTTCTCGCCGTTCTTTTTTCGTTGTCCGTTATTTTTGGTGCCCCCATCTTTTCCCAGGGACTTTTCCCTGATTACCATTCTATGCCCCGGATTTTTCTCGTCCAACCATTGGTTTTTTTAGAGTCTGCCACGACCCCTGATACTACCCCCCCCCCCCCCCCATACCCCGCTTCCAGGTCCTTTTCTTCTTTGCCACATTTCAAGATGTGAGTTCCCTGCCTTTTAGGCTTTTTTTTGTTTCTGCCTGTCTGGTTTAACAGACGAGGCTCCCCCCCTTCCATCTTCCTGCAAACCCCTTTTGCTAAACACACGCCAAATCTTTTTCTCACGCCGACCTGTTCCCTATTTTCCCCAGGCAGAATTATTTTGTTTGCTCGGCCTCTCCGCCTGATTAACGGGTGGCACTCTCCCCTGTCCTTTATGAATTATTCTGCTTTTCTTCTGGGTTCTGCCCCCCCTGAGACCCCAAGCGTTTGACCGGTACCGAGTCCCCCTCCCCCCCCCCCCAACTGCACATGATATTTTTGGCTTTTTCCTTTTCCTACAGACCGTCTGTTTCTGTTTTTTCCAGGGGCTCCCTTTTTACTTATTTTCTTTCCAGCGACCCCCCCCCGTTCCCTGACTCAATGCCCATTCCACCCTGTCCCCTCTTCGGCGACCCCCCGTGACCTCTTCCCCCTGTGCTCCTCTTCCCCCGATATGTTTTTTCTTTCTTTCATTTTGTCGGGACATTGTTGATTCATTTCTTCCAATTGCCCACGGCTCCCGGTCCTCTTTCTCCTCCGATCGAGGCTACAGTGATTTTTTCATCAGTATACGTTGCCCCTCCCAGGCCAGTTCCCCCCCTTTCTACCTTCGGCCTGACGGATTCCCCCCCCCCCCCCTCCCCCCCTTTTTACCCCCCCTTTTTTTCCGTCCCCCCCCCCTTTTTCCCCCCCCCCCCCTCCTGGTCTTGTGGAGGCCAATTTGTTCCCTCTGGTTGGCACAGCTTAGTATGAACCCCCCCCTAGGACCGCTGCGGCCGAACCCCCTTTTTCTTAAGATTAGACCTTATAAGGGCGAACATTCATTGGTTCCCCCGTCACCCTCTGCCTTTCTTACAGTGGTAATCCTACCATCCCTTTCAGGTCCCCCCCCCTCAGCTTGAGTTTTGTGTACCCCCAACCTGCATCCCCCCCTGGACCAAGTCCTGTCCCGACTGTCTGGATTTTTTTTTACCCACGTTTCAGTGCACCTCTGATCCACAAGTCCTTCCATATGCTTCCGGTGTTCCTCCGACTTTGGTTGCCGAATTGCCTGTCAACCGGCGTTTCGGCAGTTCCGAACACACCTTTTGTAGTTTTTTTGATGGTTGGATTAATTAAGGAGTTCGAGTCCCATGGTCATTAACACCCGTATGTCACCCGTCACAGGTTTTTTTTTACGTCTGTTCTTATTTCTCTCTTGGCCCTTCCCCCATGAAGTTTGTTTTTGTGTTGGCTCGAGGAGTCTCTTTTCCGAACCCCTCACGGTCTTGCTGTCCCTAGCGGCATGGGGTCTTTACACAACCGTCAGGCTCCCCTCGTTGATCGGATACTCCCCCTACGAACCACTCCCCCAAGGTTATGTCCCCGGTTCTTTTTTTTTTTTTCCCACATCCCCCAGTTTTTCTGTTTTGACTTCCCCCATCCCCAATCGTCACCCCCACCTCGGAATTCCTTACCCCATTTTCCCGTGCGCTCCTGATTGGTTTCTTATTGGTTCACGCCCCCTACCTACTCCGTTTTTGGAACCCGACCAATGCCTGTTCGTTTTCTTCTTTACCTCCACGTTTTGCTCAGGTGGGTCCCCCGCCTACCCTTTCTTTTTTTTTTCCCCCTGCTTTGTTGGTCCCCGTTCTGTCGACCCAGGATCCTGTCCCTCCTTCCCAGTTCTCCATCTTCGCCCTCCGTCACCCCTGGGCTTTTCGACCAGCCCCCCCTTTCCCTTTACGTTTTCCCTCTCCCTTTTTCAGTTGTGCTACGCCTTCGGTTTTTTTGAAGGGACCAACCAACACTGAGACCCCCCTGTAACTGCCCAAGCATGGCGGGAAGGGCCTCCTTCAGGTTTTGGTTGGGCCATGTGTCGGGTTCGCAAGGCTTTTCCTTCTCGACCTGAGTTTTCGTAGGCTTATTGTGCCCCTGGGCATTGCGTAACCCCCCCCTTTTTCCCTACCCTAGTCTCCTTCGAATTCCTGTACCCCCTCCCCTCTTCTTTTTTTTTGCAGTCAACGCCCATCCTTTTACCCCCAGAATGTCCTCCTCGCCCATACCTCTGATCTTTCTCGGATGACTCTTTCATTATTCTTCCTCCCGGTTGCCCCCAAGCTTTTTTTTCTTGTGCTTCCGGGCCCCCCTAAGTTCGGGGGGGTTGGATCGTTTTGCCAGAGGCCTCTTTTTCCTTTGTTTTTTTTTTCCCAGTCATTTCCTTGCTTGCATTCACATCATTCAGTTTTTCTTGGCACAAACGTCTTAGTCTTTAGAACCCTTTCAAACACATATCCATGGTGCCTTTTGTTTGAGTCGTTGAGACTCCTTCCCCCCGGTTCGATTTGTTCGATTTTTCCCGTGGCCCCAGCGCTTGGGGATGATTTCTGACTATCCTCTTTTTTTCTGGTGCTTCTCAGACTTCTTTCACCCTCCTTTCAAAAACCCTCACGAACCCCCCAAGTGACGTTTTTTTTGGTTATCGTCACCGGGAGTTAGCACCCCCTTTGGGTTTTTTTGGTTTTTTTGCACAATCTCTTTTTTACAGGTGCCTTTTTTTATGGCTTGTCCACCCCCTTGTTGAAAAAGACTTTACCTGTCTCAGTAGAGTATTGTCCCCCGGTTTTGTGTTTTTTTTCCCTTTAGACCATTCTTCTCTGGGAGTGGCTTATTGGAGATCCTTTAGTCTCGCGACAACCCTTTTTTTTTTTAAACAGCCCCGTCAGTCATAGAGTTTTGAAGGTGCCCTGAATTTAACGGTGGCCACACGAAACACCCCGGTCTTTGCCGCCTTCCCCGTTCGGTTTTTCCCCTCCAAACACCCACGTTTTGGTTTCCGTTCCTGACCACCAAACAACTGATTTTTTCATTTGGGTTTTTTTCTTTGCCGTTTTTTTTTTTCAAACTTTATCCCCCCCCCTCTGGTACTTGGCAGGTATTGGGCTTGCACGTAACTATTTCCACTTTTTGTGTACCGCCCTCCTTTTTTCCGTGTACCCCCTGTCTGTTTTCCCTTTTCAATTTTTTTGTCACCCGGTGTCGCCGGTCCAAACCTCGAATCTCTTGTTTCTGCCCCTTGTAATCCCCCGACAAGTTTTCGTGTCCTTGTTCGGCTTTCCCTTCCCGTTGTCCATGAGGCAAGCGTGCCGCTTGATTCGGGACGTAAGGCTTCTTTTTTTTTTTCAGTCCCTCTCCCCCCCTCCGGTTCTGTCTCTATTGAGTTTCCACTTTTTTTCGTCCCCGATTACTTGTTCCCCGGAGATCAAAGTGCCCCCCCCCAGGTCCTTTTTCTTTCCTTTTGTTTGTTTTCGGACTCGCTTGAAGCATCTTGTCCTAATTTTGCTCTCTTTGACCTTTTTTTCCGCCAATGCTTTACCAAACCCTGTTTTCGGGTTTTTTTTGAACCGGCAGCCCCTTCCCCTCCCCCACCCAACCCGACCAATCCTC
>Ga0179593_1554444_pt1 | contig 15959 bp, 27 predicted proteins | sample CZODoug2_1_08_16_FD_185931 | JGI IMG/M metagenome (GOLD analysis project Ga0179593, IMG submission 185931) | Vadose zone soil fungal communities from Angelo Coast Range Reserve, California, USA - CZODoug2_1_08_16fungal (PacBio error correction) | ecosystem: Environmental > Terrestrial > Soil >... | reverse complement strand
TAACCCACATATGGTTTCATCGGTGCGGCTGTCAAGGGTAGTCCAATCGTTTTTTCATTTAATCCCCCTCCCCCCCCCCTTTCCGCAAGTTGATACTTCAACTACCACTCTTTCCGATGATGACTTACCTCCCCCCCCCAACCACACATAGTGTTCTTGACCCTGAGCTAGACCCCTTCCCCCACCCCTCTTAAGGTGTTTACTCGGCTTGGTGCAAAAAGCCGGCGCCCAAAGAAGTTTCCAAAGCCCAACTCCCCCCCCCTCAGGATTTTATAATTTCCACTATTTGCATAAGCTTCTGCCTTTTCATGATTGGGTGAATTGTCCTTGGATCTTGGATCCGGCGGACTTACCGGAGTTTTTTTTAGAATATTTTTTTTTTGCAAAACGTCCATGCTTCTCTGCGCGACATGGCGATCTCCTCATCGCAGAGACTAACTTCTTTTTTCCCCTTTCCCCCTAGAAATTTGTCCCTCCCCCCACCAACAATCCTTATGGTGAGACCCCACTTTTTTTGAACTCTTTCCTTTTCCACTGTTTTCCTTTCTTGTTCTTTGACCCGTTACGATTCCGCGCTGTTTTTTTTCCCCATTTTCCGATGTTCCTTCCCCCCCCCCCAATAAAGACTGTTTTTTTTTCCGCCCTGTTCTTTTTCCCCGAAACAATATTTTTTTTTTTTTTTTTTCAGACCAGAGCCTCTTTGTGTTCCCCTCCGCGACGCAGCCAGTGCCCACCCTTTGAACAGTTAAGATCCCATTCCCCTTCTGCTTGCGCTTTTTCCCGTGTCGCCACGTCTTTTTACCCCCCTCTAACAGACGCCCTCCTTCCCTCATTCCTCTTTGGACCCCCCTTGCAATTTTCACGCGGCCACAAGTCCAGTTCCTACCCCCCATAAAAGTAGCTCCTTTCTCTCCCCCGGCACATGGACGTTCGTCCTCTGGGCTCCGGGTTCTTCTCGCACAGTCCCCTCTTAAGCATGCACAGGGTTTCCTTCCTCGGACTTTTCTCAAGGCTCAGATTCTTGCCCGCCCAACCAATTCTACCCATACTACCACATCTCGCTCCTCGTCGCCCTCCCTATTTGAGAAAGTGGCCTTCTGACAACCAGCCCCGTGCTCCCGAGGGTGCCACCCTCCCCCCGCCCCCCTCCCAAACTACAACTAGATTTCCGGTTCCCTGCTTTTTTTTATTTCCCCCCTCCTGCGTCGGGACATTTGCCCATCCCCAAGTAGACTGAATCCCCCTAAATCCTTGGTTAGCACGCCCTTTCCAGTTCGCCCCTTTTTCGCTGAGCCGCAGAACACGAATTCTCGAGTTTTTTTTTCTGAGCGCCAGCCCAATTCAAGATCGTTGTCGCGTAGGACGAGTTTTGGTTTCCCTCATGTTTCTGGGACTGGCGAATTCTGACAATCCCCCCCTTTTATCTATGATTCCCATTTTTGTTTTCAGGTTACCCCCCTCCTTTGAGTACTGAACCCGAGAAACGAAGTACCGCCTTTGGGTGGTTTATTCGGACTTTCACAGCAAACCCCACCTCTCCCTTGTGGTTTTTGCAGACCCCCCTGAATCCTCCCTTTGGTTCTGCCACATACCCACCAGACACGCCAAAGCGGGACTTTTGCACTTTTATAATACCCCGATTTTTTTAGATACCGCCCCTTGTGTTTCCGGACTTCCCCCGTAGTATCTCTGCCTGCGGGGGACAAACCTGGCCACAGAGAAGAGGACCCCCTTCCCGCCTCCTATTCTTTTTCCTGTATTTCCTCTGTGTCTTACCCTGTTATCCCTGCTCGTCCAGATTAAATGTTGCGGATTACAAAGCCTTGGCAGCCCAGGATTGCACACCGGCTACGGTAGAGATGCCTTTTCCGCTCGTGGATTCTGGTAGGTCGAAACCACGCTGTTAGTCCGAGTCCGTATTCACTCTGCCGGTTCTGCCAAAGGCATCCCGTTTTCCCCCCTCGTAGGTCGGTTATTTAGGTTTTTTGCGGCTAACTCGGAGTGAAACGTCTCTTCCTCCTTCCTTCCCCCCCCCCTCCCCTTTCTTTCCTTCATCTTGTTGGTGATAGAGATGTTTTAGAGACATGGGTACTTAAATTCCTCCCCCCCCGATTTTTCACCCTTGCACCCCCCAGGCTCTCCCCTGACCCTACGAATTCCACAAACTTGACCCCCTCCTTTTTCCCGGACTTACTTTTACTCGTGCCCCTTCAAGACGTCCTAATCACCCCAGGTAGTTGTTTCTCCTGACCTCAGTCAGGCCCGCTCACCATTTTGTTCTAAGAAGGATCCCCGTCTGGGGAAGACCCATTCCCCTGTCCCCTCTAAGGATACCCAGTTTTGAATTGTATCCCTCCCTCTTCAGAATTCTGAACAATCGCTGAGTTCGGTCCCTCTTTCTACTGACGAAATTTTTTTACCCCCCTTTGCTTTCAGATCCTCTTCCTAGGTTCAAGAGCGGTTAGCACTACCTTTTGCTTTGGGATTATCTTAAACCGTTTAACGATTTTGCTGCCCCCTTGCCCTCATGTGGTAGTCATCTGTCTTATTCCGTTTTTATGTTAATGTTAAGCGGTTGGGGTTTTACTGAAGGACAGCTTCCAATGCTCTTCAAAGCGCTTCCTAAACGGCCCTCCGCCTCCTCCTCTACCATCCTCCCTCAACCCATCTCCCTCCACACACCACACTCTTCTGTCCCTCTACCTCCATTACCTCTCTCCCTTGTGCAACTCTTACCCTCCCCTCTTCTCTTTTTTTGTTTTTTCCCTTTGAAACCCCGCTTACTCCTCTCAAAGGGGTGTATGTTCCAGCGGCATTCCATCCCAATCTGTGCCCACCACATCTTTCTCATACCCCAACGACACATCCTATTTTTGATGTAGACTTCCCCCAAACCAAACTCTTTTCCATTGTTTTTTTATCCATCCCCAAACCCTTCTGGCGTAAAGCTGTCAGTATTTTTCCTTTCCCGAGAGTTGATTCTTTCGGAGGGGCCCCCCGTGGAAGACATTGGGCCCCTTTTATTCTTTTTTTCTTGTGAAAGTTAGTGATTTTGCCCGTATAAGTTACATCCATATTGAATGGTTTTGGGCTCAGGCACTTCTTGAACCCTTCAGTCGGAAGCGAGGATTCATCTTGTGTCTATTTCTGGTAGCCTGTATGTTGACTTGTTTGCCCCTATTTCTCGTATCGTTGTCCCCTTGCGCCTTACTCGCCCTACAAACGGCCCCGTAAGTAGGTTTTTTCAATAAGAAACCGCGGCAGTGGAAAAGGCCTCTCTCTTCCCCTTCCCCGTGCGATCCCACGAGAGACAAGTTTATGGCTTTTTGCCTTTTTTTCCTCCGTTCCGCAGTTGGGATCTGGCAGGGCTGCTGATTCCCCTAGGAGGAGTTTTTCCTTGAAGGTAAGGTCCACTTCTTTTCAGTTTTTTTGGTAAAATCCCCTTCTCCACTTTCCTCAACGCCCAAGCTCTACGGGCCTTTGCCTCATTCCCCCCCTGAAAACAGCTCTTTCGAAGCGCTTGAAGGTACCAAAGACTTGACCTTTTATTCAGCGTATCAATTTCCTTGTCCTCCCATGCCTACTCCTACCGGTCCACATTCTTTCGTTTTATGTTTCTATGTCGACCTAGTTCTGGTTTTCTCTCTTGAATAGATCATCCTTTCGATTCAAAGGAACCCCCCCACCTCCAAGTTGAAAACTGTACCCCTGTTTCCACCAGAAGTTGATTTTGGTTCCCTGCCTCCACATTTGCGAGAGCCCAGTGGGGTTTTATTGCTATGCCTTGTCTCTTTCCTTTACCCCTCTCTTCCTCTTCGGGTTGCTACTGTCGTACGAGAAATCTCTACGGATCGGTAAGTGTCGCTCCAATCACCCTGACATGCGTTCTTTCTCCGCCGAATTCCTTCCTCAACCCCACCCCAAGGGACTTCAGGGCCCTCGGAAGAGCAGCTATGTCACCTTTTTCCCCAATCGCACTTTCTCCCTGCTGGTTTATTTTTGTCTTTGGTCTCCTTGTTCCTTGTTTTTTGGCCTAGGACAACCAACTGGATTCGTGTTTACCTTTAGATGCCTTTCTTTTTTTCGTTTCACAAATTTTTTTGGTGTCATGTACATTCATCAGTTTCCTTCTCTGTTTTGCTTGTCTTATTTTCCCCTGGCGTTTTTCGCCCACCGTGGTCCCTCCACATATTTTTTCTCAATGTACAATAAGAACTTCTTTGCACCCACCGAAGAGGTTTCTTTTCATCATATTTGGAATCAATCTCTCTTTTCCCCACTTTTTTTTAGACCCCCCCACATATGCACTCCCTTCTCACCGATGTGCTGCCTTCCTGTAGACCCTTTTTTTCTCACCCTGGGTTAAATTACTCTTCCATGGTGACCCTCTTTCCAATTCTAAGTTCTTACCCTGTACCGCAACCCAAACCCACACATAGTTGTGAACCCCCTCCCGATTTCTCTATCCCCCCCCCCTCCTTTTGGCATTCGTGTCCGATGACGGGCCCCCCTATTCCCCCTCTTTCCTCAAGCAACAGAACACATACCCGATTTGCGATAGTACTGATTCCTCTATGTTTTAATTACGTTTCCATGCTTGGGGTTTTCCATTGCTGTCCTTATTGTGAGGAAATGAAACTCCCCCCCCGTGGATTTCGGCGCTCCCCCCTATCACCTGAATCCGCTTGCTCCTCCCCCCAGGGCCCCCCTTTCAGATTGAATTGAGCTCATTTCCTTCCCGAATCTTAAATAAACTTTGTATGACCTACCCCTGGACCTCTTTTTCCCCCTCACAGCAATTTCACGTGACACAAACCACCAAACCCCTTTTTTTTTGAGAGACCAGTGTGACCGTTTTACCCACGTTTGTTTTTTTTTTTTCAGAGCCGGCTCTCCCTCTATTAAGCCCCCCCCTCGCCCTCCTACATATTCCACCAGCCAATCCTCCCCTCCTGGTTTCATTCATGACTTCAGCCATGTCTTCATCCACCAATGCATGCGCATGGATTTATGAAAGCGTCAATGTACCCCCACCACGTTTTCCTCACGCGATTTCCGGTATGACCTCTCGAACCTTTGATTATTGAAGAGTTCTCCACGATTAAAAAGTATACGTCCGCTTGCTTTTCAACTTTTCTGGGTCGCGAACATTGGCCCCCCCCCCACAATGCTTCACATTTAGATTTGACCGGCTTTCCATTCAATTCGTTCCTCTTTCAAGAACAGAAGCCATGATCGACTTCTTCCCCCCCCCAAATAGAACCCTTAACACGTTCTGTCAGATTCATCGCCCAACAATTCCCCCCCTCTCCCGAATATCTTCCCCTTACGCTCTGTTCTTAGCGTGCCAAAGGAACGGTCCATGAGGTTTCATTCAGGCGAATTTCCTCACTTCCCAAGCTAGTCTCCTTTAGCCACACTACCTGGACCGTCCTCCGAAAGCCTAAGGAGCCTGTGAAGTCCTCCCTGCGTGGATTAATGTTCTTCTCCCGCCCCACACCCCTCTATATTTTCCTTCACTCTTCGGAACAACTGCCGCCTTCACCTCCCAAATCCGATCCTCCGCGGTGATTCCACGACCGTATGTCAGATGCCTTGCATCCTTGCGACGAACACAATACGTTAGTTGTTGCGAACTACGCAATTTTTTTCATTTCTCCTCTATTGAAAGCCTTTATAACGAATTCCTCGATTTTGTTTTCTGTGAAGGCCGAGCCCCCCCCCTTTTAAGATTGCTTTTTTTTCTTCATGTTTGCGTAGGAGATGTTTTGAGTCCATTGTGTTTCATCTCCGAGCCCTCTTCCCCCAAATTTTATAGGTTATGAGCTTTAATTTGTGTTGTTTTATATTGAGCCTTACCGTTGTCCGTCGTTGAATCCCAGTTTACCTCCTTCGACTCTCTGAAGGCAAGCACGACAGGTTGAACTTTCCCCCACCCCCCTTACCCCCCTTCCTCCTCAATTCTGGATTCCCCCATGCAAGCAAAACAAAGAAAGAACCCGCGTTTATTTTTTTTTTTATTAAAGTAACATCATTTAGCGTAGTGATACCACGACCCTGTTCCCGTACACATCTTTTCGTATCTGAGAAGCTTTTTTCCCCGCCGTTCACCCGGAGAATTCGTAAAGACTATGCTTTTTCCTGTGAGAAATCCCGTCTGGTAGGCTCCCCCCCCTTTCTTTCTAAGTTGAGGTCTGACCCCTTCCCTTTTTTATCAAGCTATCTCTGCTTAACAACCCCCAATTTCTGGTTTAGCTGGCAGTTACTGTCGTTCTTTTTCAGGGACCCCCGGAGCAAACCCACGCTCTTTCTCTGTGAAATGAACTAATTTCCTGTCCGCCGGCTCTTGTATCCGTTGCGGTTTCGGCTTTCGGAGCCAATTTGTTTGCTTCTCAATATGTTTTTTTCTTCCCCTCCCCCTGGCTCCTTCCTCCCTCCCCACAATCTTCCCCTTCCTTCCTTTTGTTGAGATAGATTTTTTGCTGATTAAGCTCCCCTTTTTTATCAGTTTCTCTTCGCCGCACCCCTTTTAAGACTAGTGTCCCCGACCCCTCTCCCCTATTCCAAAGGAATGTGTAGGATAACGGAGATCATAGAACTCCCCTTCTCACTAGCGTGGTTTTTGCACAGAACGTCCTGACCCGAATTGCCTACAGCTCAACTCCTTGGCTTTTCTCCACGACAGCCCTTTGGGGGAAGATCCGACCCATGTACCTCTTTCTCCGGCCCCCCCCGTTAACAGATTTGGGAGCCGCCCGAGGAATAAGCTGTCCTTACTGATTTTTTTTGGTCGCGGGAGGTAAGGTTGAATCCCTTAAAGAAGGCTCTCTCTCCTCCCCCCGTTCTTTGTGAACTGAAGCGTTTTTCCCCCCTGACTCCCCTCGGGGATTAGTTCCACGCCCACCAAGGCCGCGGCCTTTTCCTAGACTCCACTCATGTTTCTTTCTGTTAAGGCCTTAGCGGTTTTTTAATTGCCTCTCCCCCCACGCGACAGTCTCTACTAGAGTCACTCGGTGTCCTTCTTCAACTCTTAATCACACAACAATGACATAAGATCGCTTTCCCCCCCCCACTTTCTTTAGCGGACTCGTTGTCCAACATATTGACCTCCCCTTGCGCCCCCAACACGTTGACCTTCCACCTACCAACCTTGAGAGAAGAGTTTCTTTCCCCTCTACAGACCTTTTGGCGTTCTAACCAGCCTCCTTACTTACTTTTTATCCCGGTGACTGCCCCTCTCATGACGGTCACGTTAGTGGACCTTAGTTTGTCGCCGGCCTTATCTCTATTTTGCCCTTTTTTCTTTTAGTCTATCGTTCCAGCCAATTCTGAGAATTTTTTTTTTTTCTTTCCCTTAAACTGTAAAGACGCCGATTCAGGCGGGCGTCCCTTGTTTCGTTTCTCCCTAGCTCTTCCTTTTCCTGTTGGGGCAATCTCGTACCAGACCTTTTGACCCCTTTACCGTCCTTCCCCCCCTGATTAATTACTTATGTTTTTCTTGTGCCGCTAAGAACCCGTATTTTTTCACTTTCGAGTCCCCCTTGTTTTAGAGGCCTTCTTTTGCTTCCTCCTTTTAGTGTGTGCTTCTGGACCTTTGTTGTCGACCTCCCTCGGTCCTTTCTTTTTTCTCAGAGGGTTTTCGATGAAATGTTTTTCCATATCTTTCCTTTCCAACCATTCTGTCCCTACTGATGGTTGTACAATTTTCGCGACACGTCAGAACTCAATTTCTTTGAGCAAGTGAGTTTCCTCTAAAGCCGACAGTTGTGCACTCCTCCTCTGTTTTTCCTCTCTTGGAATTTCAAATCCTTTTGCCTTGTTTAGGATCAAGCCCCCTTTCTTTTGTTTAGGACCCTTTTTTTCTTCACCGGGTACTGCGTCATTCCCTTCCAAGTCCTTTCTTTTTTCTACTTTGTACCTCTTCTCACTTTGGGGAGGCTGCCGCATAGGACCTGCTTCTTCCTACCATCAAGAACAGTGGCCAACACCCAGTACCCTCCCAATTCTTTTTTTGGTTCTGTCCTTCCATTGGCTGCGCGTCCCGTCCTTTTCTTTTATTGCTATCCCCTTTGATGTCGAGTCTTCCCTTTTCGCGAACCTTTCGGGTTGCTCTTTTCTCTTCTGGATGTTTCTCCCTCCAAGAACCCTAACTTCTATCATAATTCCGTACAACCTTCCACCCTCCTTTCGTTAATGGAAGAGAAAGAGTAGAATTGGACATTATCGCAATACATCTTGTTTGACTTTTCTTTCCTTCTTTTTTCTTTTTTTAAGACGCCCCTTCCTTTTGGGGACCTCTAGGTCGCGTTGGTCGTTTCACTGGTTGTTTTTTTTTTTTTTTACCCTTTTTTCTCGCTGGTTTTATTTGGTTACTTTCGCGCTTTGCGTGAGAGGCCCAGTGGTTTCCTCATTGTTTTCTCCTTTCCCCCCAATGAAGCAAACACGTTTGGCAACCCATATGTTGTGTGTCATCCTCTTTCTTCCTTTCCCCCCCCCCCTTTTTTTTGTTGCTTTCGATGTCTTTTCCCCACATATGGTTTCCAGAACCGCGGTCTTACGCTTTGCTGGCATTGTCAATTTTCACTTATGTTGTCTGTTTTTTTCGACCCCCCTCCCTTTAGAAAGGCCTTACCCTCCCACTCGCTCCGTTTGATGCGTACCGCACCCCCCCCCACATTTTTTTCCCGCGCGCCTAGACCCCATTCCACTCCTAGGGGTGCTTTCGGCCAGAAAACAGGCTTTCAGTCAACCGCCCAAAGAACCCCCCCCGAAGGTTTTTACCACCCCTTTCAATCGTCTTCGCTCTTTCTCTTGACTTCCCTTGATGTGTTCCGTTGTTGACTTTCTTTCTGAACTAACCTTTTTTTTTATTCCCCTTCTCCCCCCCCCCCTGAAATGATCCTCCTGCTTCCTTTTTCCTCATCCACCCTTCCCGAGGTTGATTCTGCGCTCGGGAATTTCCCCACCCGTAGCAATACTCTACTTCTTTTTCGCCTGCAGCAATTGATACCCTAACACAAAAAAAAACCTGGTGGAGAAACGCCAGTTTTTTTTTGCCACACTTTTTCCTTTTTTTTTCCTCGCTCCCTTTATTCACGGTCTCTGTTTACTATCAAATCCCCTCCACTCTTTTTTTTTTCTCCTTGGCCCTTCCCTGTGAAGACACAAGATGCCGCTTGGAAAGCGCCACCTTAAAAGTCTCTCTCCCCGTCTCAAGCGAGCTTTTTCCTGAACGAGATACCGGCACTGAAGCGTCTTTTTTCTAATTCTCATTTCCCCCAGATTGTGAAACCCCCCCCTTTTACGAAAATTTGTTTCCAACTTACATGCCTTGAATTAATGTCCCTTTTTTCCACATCCCAGAAGAAATGCCTGAGTTCCCGATCCTTGCCCACAACCCATTAAAGAATCATTTCCCCCATCCAAAGTATCTATTTCATTATTCCTCCGAACCCCTTTGCACCAATGTCCGCTAGTTCCTCTTGTTTCCCTGGTTCCCCTTTTTTGCAACAAGTCAATCCCCCCCTGCAACCCAGTGTTCAGGCGGCGGCAATCCCTCATCAAGCGATTTTCCCCCATTACTGCACCCCCTTAGTCAAGGCCCTCTTCCCTCCGCTACCAACCTCTGTTGACCCGGCCCATAGAAGTCTTTCTTCCCCTGACTCAATTACCAACCAAATGTTTGTCCCTTTCCTTGAAACCCCCCTTCCAAACACCTATTACCCTCAAACATATAGATAGGCAGTTACCTCGTGATTTCACTCCGACGTCACGTTCATGCGTTTTCTCAATCCCCCCCTCTGCAGTAACATGAGATACCTCAGCTGGTTCGCCCTCGCCTTAGAGTATTGAAGCCCAAGTCGACTTATAGATTTTGGCACTGTGTTTAAGGCGCACAGCCCCCCCATTTCCTATCTTTTTTTGCGGATGCGTGAGCGGTCCTCTTCTGGATTCAACGATACGCATGCACATCCAATTGTTTCTTGAATTTCTTTTTTTTAAGGGTAACCCTTATCTTGAGGCCTCAGTACGTGTGTTCCTTCCCCCCCTCCATGCGAGATTTTAATGAAATGCAGTCCAAACCCCGTGTCTTATTCCCCCCCTACAGGAATGCCCCCCCCCCCCCCCCCCCAGAGTGACGACAAGCTCAAGCCCCCCCTGAAAATTTTTCTCAAAAGGAGGGATTGTTTTGAAGTTCCTTATTCAAGAAGGTTCTCTTTTTTCCCTTCCCCAGGTTGTCCCCAGAAAGTCCGTCTCTCATTCGAGGGGCAAAAGCTTCCTAAATCTCCTCCTACCCTCCGTGTTGCGAAATGTATTTCTGTTCCTCCCCCCCATTTCTGTGAGTTTCGACGGTTGGTATTACATGTATTTTGTCATGGTGAGGATTATTACCACGCAGTTTCGTTTTTTCCTCCCCCCCTCAGTACTTTCCGTTTGACGTTACGGTCACGGTCTTTAGGTTTTTCTTTTCCCCCCAACCCTTTTTTTCTCTTTGGCTCTTTGCGTGCCCCTTATAGGTCCCGTCCCCCAATTCCCTGGTCATCCCTTTCGTGTAGTTATTCTTCCTGAGCCCCGGTGTTCGGGCCGCCACACGCTCAAGCCTTTGTCTCTTCTCCCAAAAATATCTCTTTTTCTCTCCCCTTTTTGTTTCTTCTTTCTCTTGTTCGGATTAGTCGATGCCAGTGTTACCCAGCTATGTCGACCAAACAACTTTTTGACCCCATCGCCCGACTTTAAGAATTTTTCGTTTTTCGGGTATTCAAAGGCCTGTTCCGGGACTCTCCTTTGCATTTTCTTTCCGACTCCCTCCTCCCCAGATGTCCCCCAGACAGGACATTCCCGTCCTGCAGAAAGTACCTTTTTTTTCGACCCGCCTGGTCTCAAGTTTTTTTCCTTCCCCAATTGCATAGGTCGCTCCGCAACGTTCCCCCTTGTCCCTTTTTAGAAGAACCCTTCTACTAAGATGTTGTTTCTCTTGAGTTTTTTCTTATCTTCTTTTTTTCATTGTTTGAAACGATCCCGATCCTAACTTGAACGTTCCGCGTTCATTTTTTTCCAAAGTTGTATCCACTCCCTGTAAGCAAGTATTTTATTTTCTGTCAACCCCGGCCGCTTTTTGGGGCCTTGGATTTTTGCCTTTGCCCCCCCCTTTGGTGGTTCGCATAATGTTGAGGATTCCGTCTGTTCGGCTCCTTTGGTTTTGTTTTTACTTTCCTCGTCCATCTTCATGCGATTTCGGCCTCTTTCCCCTCTTCCTCACCTTTTTCCCTAAGGTTAAACCCCCCCCACAATGAAGGACCTCCCTTACCACTTTTTCTTTACGCGGATCCCTTCCCACCAATTCCCGCCCCATCCGTCCTCGCCCCTCCTTTCCTCCATACGATCTTGAAAGTGGTTGTCCCTTCCAATGTTAACAAACACACTCGCGTCCTGTTTTTTCCCCCCTGTCGACCCATGAGGGAGTCGACCCCCAGCTTCGTTATTTCCTTTTTTCCTTCTGAACTGTTAACGATTGACTTAGGTATTGGTCAATCCCCGAGGAAGAGTAATTTCTAGATGTTGAGTTTCCCCCTTTTGGTTCTTTTTTTAAAGGTCCCTTTTTAACAATTTTATAGTCCCCTTTTTTTTTTTTGCGCATGACATTACGAATAACTTCGAAGTCGGCCCCTTTTTCCCTTTAGCTAGACCGGGGATTTGCGGTAAATTGTGGGCGAATCGTCTCCTTCTTTTTCCAATTTCCTTCCGAATGCAATTTCCCCTGTCCCTTTTCATTGCCCCTCTAATAACGTCGGTAAAATGCCCAGTCTTCTCAGTCGCTTTGTCTCGTTTTAGATGACCCAGATTCATTTCTGTTGATGATTCTGGATTTGTTGTCCTTTCCGTTTTTGGGTCCTATATGTTTTTTTTCCCCGACCGAGTCCAGGTCATTTCAATGTTCTGTTCAAACTTCTGTTCTCAGTTTTTTGTTTCATCGTTGCAGTTTAAAGGCCGACATTCTGCGAAGTCGACCTTCTTTTCCCCCCTTTTAAAATACGTCCAGTGGCAGCTCCCATCCCGAGCGCTTGACGGCGCACCACTGTGACTTTTCCTCTTTTTTTTTCTTCCCCTGAGAATTGTTTCGGTCCAAAAGATGACTTGTTTTTACGTGTCCACAGAGTGGATGGAGTTTGCTGTTGTGAGACCCTTTCTTTTCTCCTTTCCTCGATCTTTATATCGCCTCAATTCTTTTCTCGAAATCCCTTTGGGCCCCTTCCCTTCAGGTTCCTTCACAAGAAGTTTTTTTCCCTCATATTTTGAGGATCTCCTTGAATTGGTGTAGTTTTTACCTTTGATGTGAGTCCTTTGCAGTCGCGCATCCTCTTTCTTTGTTTTATTACGCGTCACATCCTGCCGATGAAGGTAAGTTTCCGCAGAAAATCCAGTTATCCATTTCTCACTAATTCCACCCTCCCCCCCCTCTTTTCTTTTCCCTTTTTTGTCCAAGAGCTCCCCCCCTTGACCCATACTAGAATCCTGCTTGGTTTGATTTTTTTTTTTCCCCTTAGTTTCCCAGATGCACCCCTGGAATTGAGTGGTGACTTTTCTCTTTTCTGTTTGCTTGGTCTTAACCACTCATTTTTTGGTTTTTCACAGGGTCATCTTGTTTTTTTTTTCTGAGTGTTTTGGCTCCGTTCCCCTGATTTTCGTTGTTTTTTCCAAGTGTGGGTCGACCCAAAAAGAATTGTTCCCAACCCCCTCTGGAACTTTTTTTTCTGGCACATCTTTTTTTTCCTCTCCCCTTTTTCTTCCCCCCTTTTTTAGAGTCCAACATCGGCCCCATGAAACGCCGGCTGTGCCCCCGCTGTGGCCAAGGGGTATTCCCTTTTTTTCATCCCCAGCAATAGCCACTTTCAATCCCTTCACAAGCTCCCTTGTATTGACATGAAGGACCCCCCCCCCAACCCCCCTTTTATTTCTCCCAGCGAGCCCTTCCACCCCCTTCCGGTGGTGGATCGGAGCTTACGGATTAAGCCCCCTGACCTTCCATCCCCCCCCCTCAAGGATTAGTTCCCTCATGTTCCCATGTTAGCCCCCCTTTTGCTCTTCCTTAACCCTTTTTCTTAATTTCCCACTGGAATTCCTTTGTCCTGCCCCCTGCGTGCGAGGGACCCCATTTCCTGATCGGATCTTTTTTCTCCCCTCCTCCCAACCGGCCTCTGATATGCGCCTGGCTACCCTCAAAGTCTAGTATACCCCCTCCCTCCTTTTTCCTCCTCCCCCCTGGAGTATTCCCAACCCCCAATCCCCTGGTGAGATGAAACGAGTTTCCCGTTTCCTTTTTTTTATGGTACGTCCTTCTGCTTCTGCCCTCTTGTCCCGCGCCTTCGACATTATCCATCAAACTCCCCCTCCTCATGTTTTGACCTGGACTGCCGTCACGGACATGAGAGTCCGTTTTTTTTTCCCCCCCCAAACTCAGTTTTCTTGAGAAAGCGGTCCACAGGGCTTGGTCTTTTTTGAATCCGTTTCGAAGTGCGCCACTTTCTTCTTTGCCATCTTTTTCTGTTCTCTCTTTTTAGAACTTCGTCCCTTTTTTCGGAAACCGCTTAGACACAAACCCCCCCTTTTCCCGAAACTCTTTTACCTAATTTCTTACCTGTTTCCCACTATTTCTGAAATCAAAGCAGCACAACGTTTCTTCAGTCCAGCAACAAAATTATCTTTTTTTAAGAGTACTCGCCCCCGTCCCCCTTTTTCCTCCCTCTTCGCTTCCTTTTTTTCCCTCTAGGTTATTAGAGTTCCAGTAAAAAGTGACTTAATGCACGTGTGAAGGCTTGTGCCTTCGCATTTCTATACTTTCTTTTTCCTGCAAACTTCCGTCCCTCCTCCCTCCGTCTTGAGGTTTTTTCTACCTTTCTGCTCCTCTCAGTGAATTGCATTTTGAGTTGCGGTTTAACGTGGCCTGTCTCCCCAGACCACCTCTGAATTCTTTCCCAACCGAAGCCTCACTCTTCTACTTTCCTTCCTCGTGATTTCCCAGCCGCCCCCTTCATCTTTCAGAGCACTTTTCCCCGAGAAGACACATTTCACGTCAGAAGATTTGGTTTCGAACCACGCAGGTCGCTCTTCTTTTGAGACCCCATGACATTAATTTTTCCTAGTTGTTCATTTCTTTGGTTGCCAGCCCCCCCCCCCCTTTTTCACCTTTAATAGTTGTCTTTGTTCTTGAGGCGGGCCTATGTTGATGGAATGTACTCCCGCCCCCCAAAATTTTTTCTATGATTCATCTTTTTTTTCCCTTTCCCCGTATCGCCTTTTTGAGGTCCTCCCCCTTCTTCGTGACCTCGTAATATGGTTTTCCCGGATAATAAGTAACACCCAAGTTTCCCTTTTTCCCAGACACCCTTCCTCCGCTTCTTACCCCCTCCCCCAACCAATCAAAAGCACCGGAAATCCAAAGCTTTTCCGGGTGCTTCTATCAATCCCCGAAGGGCGTCCCAGTGTGTTCCCTCCTCTTTTCAGTGACAGTTCAATTTTTTTTCCTTAGATGGCTTACTTCTTCTACTATCAGGACCCCCTCGTCGACCCTTCCCACTCTCGGGTAGGATATCCTATTTTCCCCCAGTTAATCTTAACCCTAGGATCCCCCCTTTGCATCATTCTTTCTGAACCCCCGGTACCTTTCGCTTTTGTCTAAGCTTCACTTTCCCCGTCGGCGCAACCCCCCTCGTTTTAGTCGTGAACTCTTCATTCTTTCCCCAACCGTCTTTCATGTTTCGTGACTCTTTAGGCCGGATTGAGACCCTGCGACCCTCGGCGACCCCTCCCCCCCCCCCAGGCCCTCCTCCCACCATTCTCTCATCCTTTTTTTTTTTTCTGAGAGTTTGAGGATTCGAGACTCTTTTCCTTTAAGTTTCTCTTTCGACCTCAAACACATGGTCCATATCCCTTCCCTACTCCCAGACCGTCTTCCAATCCTTTTTAAGGAAACTCCTTCATTTTTCCTCGAGACCCCCTAGCCTTGGTTGCGCCGCCCTGACCCCCTTTTACTGAAATTCCAAGAATGGTTTTGTTTCCCTTGCTCACGGGCTTGTATTTCCCCTCCTTCATCTTCCAGCTCCTGCTCCCGAAAGACTTGGAGCTTACCCTAGTTCCCCCTCTGCTGTTTTCTTTTTTTGGAGGTCCCCCTTTACCCTTGACACGAAGCTTTAGTGCCTTCCCCCTTCATTCACCGTTTCCGTTCCGGTTACTGTCACTGCGTTATCCTCCGGGACGCCGGATTAGAGTCCAACCCCCTTTTCCTTCATTTTTCGGGCCTTGTTTTCTTGCCTTTGGTCGGCAATCATGAGGATTGTTCGCCTTTTTTTTTGGGTTTTCACTGAATTCAGCCATCGCGACAAGGTCTCCCTTGCGACCCCCCACCCCTGGCAGTCTTTCAAGGAGAATACGTTTTTCCGGCCCCCCCCTTAGTTAGGAGCCACAAACTCCTGATTTTTCCTCCCATCCCCGAGTCAATCCCCATCGCCTAGCCGACTTCCTCCCCCCCAGATCCCCCTTTTTTTTTGAATTCCATGTCCCTCCCTGAGATGGGAGTTATAAACTTTAAAGGCTCCCATTTTTTGAAAATTCCTGTTTATCTAAGTGATGAACCTCTTTTATCCCGCTTCCTTCTGACTTAACTCACGAGGACAGGTAATTATTCTAGTCTTAGTGGTCTCCTTGCCAGCTCTTTCCCTCATTAGATGTTTTTTGCGCAGTCAATTTCGCACAACCTCCCTCCCCACCCTTTTCCGGAGATGAGCGCCTTTCCTTAGTGCTTTCTGGCCAATCCAGAATGTTTGTTCTTTTCTTTTCCGCCTCGTGCATGCTCCTCCCCTCGCTAACACTGCTTCTCGTTCGGCCAGTTTGAAAATAGAGTTAATTTCCCATCTCTTCCTTCTAGCGTCCTATGAACTAACGAGGCTCCCTTTTATGGTTTG
>Ga0179593_1373780_pt1 | contig 15959 bp, 30 predicted proteins | sample CZODoug2_1_08_16_FD_185931 | JGI IMG/M metagenome (GOLD analysis project Ga0179593, IMG submission 185931) | Vadose zone soil fungal communities from Angelo Coast Range Reserve, California, USA - CZODoug2_1_08_16fungal (PacBio error correction) | ecosystem: Environmental > Terrestrial > Soil >... | reverse complement strand
CCCAATGGGGCTAGTTCCTAAACCCTTTCAGTTTCCCCAGGACTCCCCCCCTGGCCCCCAATTGCCGACGATTCGGGAATCTGCCGTTTGACTTTGATTCTCCCTTGGTCTTGGGTGGCGCTCCTTCGCCAAAGCTTTTTCTACCGCCCCTTGATCCATACAGCTTTTCCCAGTTCATTTCCCTCAGTCTACAGTGCGCGGTTGATGATTAGGCCCAGTGTCTTTTTTACCCGTCTCTTTCTTTTCAGTGCTTCTCTCCCTAGTATACCCTCTGAGTCTGCTGTATTCTGTGATTCCGCCTTCTTCGAGTCGTTTTTCCTTTCCCCTTTTTTCACCTGAGGGAGATTCCGGAGGTTTTCCCGGTTTTTTTGTGACGCCGTCACTCCTTTTCTGCGTGGCCTAACCAAGCGGTGTGAAGAGTAGTCTCGTCTCTGTTGTTTCATGATTTTATAGTTTTGACAAGGACCCGCCCACCTCGACATTTTTCTTGTATGCGGTCCTGTTTACGACCCCTTTTCCCCCTTGACAATGTTGTGAAATTATGAGTTTTGCTATCCGTGGCTACTTTTCTGTTTTCCTACCAGTCGTTGGCACTTATCCTAACTAACCGCTTCCAGCTCTGTTAGTGATTTCCCATTTGATTTCACTTGAGTTTCTGTGATTTGGCTAGAACGTCACTGGTGATTTTTCTTCGGACTGTCGAAGGTTTCGTTGTTCCCCTCTCCAGAATGTAACTGTGACTTTCTGAGCACCCCCTCCTTCCCGATGATGTACCCCATCTTTTTTTGGTGCTTGGGCGATGATCGTTCTATTTTTTCGTGTATTATTTGACTCTGCACCTTTTTCTTCGGGTTCCTTTTGGCTCTATGCGTTTCTTTCCGGAGTCGGGTCATGGGCCCTCAAGCGTGGAATTGGTCCCGACGAATTCAGTTTTGGTGAGTACCCGGAGCGTTCGAGACTGCCGATTAGTTTCTTCCCCTCCGGTTTAAGATGGTTGCGGGGCCGTCTTCAGCAGGGTAACGTTCAGGTCGAACACTTCGAGGTTTCGGTGCTCTCCAGTAATTCTCTCGGTGGCATTTTCGTAAGACAGTTTCCTCCCCCCCCCCGTCTTCTACAAAACCTCAGAGCCCTTTCCCCCCCGCTTATTGACGTGTACTCTTGCCACCCTTCTTTCTGAGACCTCTGCTTCTATTTCAGAAGATTCGCTTGCGTTTTTTCCCTGTTTGCTAACGACACCCTGGTGAGCTGTGTATGTTAGGTTGTGCAGATCTTCCCCCCCCGCTTTTTCCTCCTCCCCCCCTTACCTCCGCGACTCACATGCCGCACATAGTGTAGAGTAGGTTGAATTTTTTCTTTTAGACCCTTTCTTCCAAAGATACCTTTCCTTCTCTATTTTGAGTCCTCAGGAGGGCCTTTTCTGCGTCCCTCTTCCCTTCTTCTTTCTGGCACGTCTCCAGCCTCCGAGTTTTACTTCTCAATGGGTTTCCTTTCCTCCGAGAGAGCGAACTTACTCGACGACTATTTTTATTCCCCTCTGTTCTTTGGAGACCGCCTGTTTTCCCCCCTTACCCCCCCGGTTTTCCCCGCGAGGTAGTTGTTTAGTTTTTTAGTCCCCCATACTCAGGTTCGCAATTTTAGTAGCACCCAACCCCCCCTTTTTCCTGCTTCCTTGGAGAGTACCCCCCCCGCCATTGGTTGAGAAGATACGCTTGATGTTCTCTCTATTTGGTGTTCCCCCCCTCTTTTTTTTCTTCTTCTAATTCCCTTCTGGTCCCTTCCGTCCGGATCCGGGAAAGTTCTGGTTGTTCGCCGCGCGAGCTTTCGCCTCAGGTTCCCCCTTGAGGCCATGGAACTCTTGTTGCCTTTTAGTTTCCCCAACGGCGCCCCTTTATCCCGGAGTCCATTCGACGCGATTTATTATGTCTGAGCTGGGGTCAGAATGAGATCGGGGCGGAAAAAGTTTTTGCGAGGCGACCCTTTCTCTTGAACTCCTTTCTTCGCCCCCCGGTCAGCTACCCCCTACGTCGCTTCCCCCTTTTTAGGGCGTTCCTCGAGACTGACCTGGTTCTATTACCATCGACGGCCATGCCGTTGCAAGTTGCGAAGCTTGATCCGTATGCGCCTTTCGTAGTTTTTTTTTTTTTTTCTTTTTGTTATAAGTCACTCTCCTCATTCTGCTATGAATAAGGGTCCTTCGGCGATGGCCAATACATGCTGTTGTAGAACTTTGGTTCATCCGCTTTTCCCCAAATGGATTCTTCTTTTTTCACCTTTTTTCTCTTTTTCTTCCTTGAGGTTATACGGAAGTTTTGGATTTTGATTCCGTTTTTTAACCCTTAATGCCCGCGTAGAACTGTTGACGAAACCCATCCTCGCCGCAAAGGGCGTCCTACATAAACATTCCCCATTCTTCACAGTCAACTTTCATACACACTCCGGTCTTTTTTTTTTTCCTCGGACCCCCCTATGGGGGTTTTTCTTATTAAGGATTTTACCCCTTCTCTCGTGATTATGATTCAGACAAAGCCTGGACCCCCCGCCCCCAGACAACTTTCTTTCTTTGGTTTGTCGCGTCCATCGGGGGCGTTCGAACTTTTTCCCCTCTGGATGAGGTGTTTTACAATGCATGGTTCTGTGTATTTCCAACCTAGGCCCTTCACAACCCAAGTAAAACTTCCTTCGACCTCCCCCCCCCCATCGGCGTTAAGGTTCCCGAAACTAGACATACAATTCCCTCCCTCCGAGAGTGTCTCAGTACCAATCCTCGGCCGGCAACAGCCCCTTCAGCGGGTTAAGAAACTGAGTTTTCCGTCCGCTATCTCACCTGTTTCTCTAGTGTCTTTTCTCCTGTCCTTCTTTCCCCCCCTTATTTTTTGTTTCACCTCCGTTTAGGTGGGACATCCCCCACTCTGAGAAATCCCTGTCATCTCACCCGACCCGCGACCTTTCCAGAGGGCCCAACCCCCATTTGCTACATCAAGTTTTGCTTCCCCTGACCCACGGCCCTCACAGGGTCGTTCAATTCTTGATTGAGTCGCTTCTGAGCCCCCTTTCCTTCCCCCCCCAGGAACCCCTCGTCTTTCCTGTTGTTTTCCACCCCTTTTTCCCCCACCAAGGATCCCATCATGAAATGATTCTCCGGTTTGCCTCCTTTATCTCCAATACTCAGTGTGTTTTCTCGAGATCTTCTAGTCTTTCCTTTGCCCTCCTAGGTCCCTTTATCGAGTGCTTTTTGAAGGTTTTTTTTGGCAAACCCGGAACGAGGGTGCGCCTTTTCTTTCACTTTTTTTGGTGGCGCCCCACAGAAGAAGGGAATTATTCGCAAGTTTCCGGTGGGTCCTGGAAGTCTTCCTTCTCCTCTTTTTATCTGAAGGTCGGCGAGTTCCCCCGTGGATCCGTCTTTTAGCATCTCTTACCAGACGATATCCGCTTAAGTTTTTTCAGCCCCTGAGAAACATTCCCATCCTTTAGTTTCCACCATTGAGCTGCAGTTGTGTTTCTAGGGCTTCCCCCTCCCCCCGGGGGACTTTTCTTCTCGGCGGCGATTTTGTAAAATGATGGCTTCCCTTTAGGTGGGCGATTGGTCTCTTCCACGAATATTTTGAGTGCGTCTTGCCGTGGACTTTTTCTTTTTTGTTGGTCAACCCCGTTTAGACAGCACTGTCTTTTCCTTTGAATCGAGCCTTGTTTTGTGGGTTTTTTAGATTCCCTCACGACGCCAAAGGACGCCCATTGGTCTTTGAGTCGTTTTGAGCTGGCTATCCTCCCTCTGCCGAAGAGCAGGTCCTTAGAAGCTCCATCGGAGAGCCCAAACATGTATGGCCCCGCGGACCAACCTCCCTTTTTTTGTGGGCGGTTTCGGGCCTCCCCCCGGGTGTCATGTGCATCCCTGTCGGGGTTTCTTAGTTAATCGCGGATGAGACGGTCCCGTCCCCTGGACCCCTCCGCTCCTTGCCCCCCCCACCTTGCTTCTTGGACATTCCCATTTTTTTTCCCCCGTTGGTGGGTCACCGAGATCAATGGGTGTCCACAGATATTTCCCCCCCCTGTTTCGAGCCACTCCTCTTTCTCCCCCCTTTTTTCATCGCCGGATTCTGGCCCTTCAGAAGGCCTTCTTTAGCTTTTAGAAGCCCGACAGTTTTTGCCGATAGGTCTAGGTTGTATGTTAGATTTTCATGCCGGAAGCTCTTCGCCCTTAGAAGGACCCGGCAGAGCTCGAGGCCCTGCACCTACCCTGATTTTCCAATCCCGTCGTGGCCCTCGACCGCGACGACCGGCATGTTCACGTTTTTCCCTTTTTGTTATCTTTTTGGTCCCGTGCGAATAAGGATGACTTCTTTCCCAAGATCGCATGCCCATCAGACGACCCCGCGTCTCCCTTTTTTTTTTCTTTCGTTCTCCAGATTCCAGAATTAACTTCCCTTTCGCCCTGGCCGAAATGGACCCTACTCATCTCTCTTGTCTCTTTTCGAAGCCCCAGACCAATTTCTGGCCCCAAGATGAATGGCTTTCTATGACACCCGCTATCCCCACACTGTCGCCCCCTCCACCTTTTTGCCAGCCACTAGATTCATTTGCCCCCTTCGTCTTTTTGTCCTCCATTCAGGATTGATACTTCCCCCCTTGTCCTTTTGTAGGCCGAAAGCCCTGAGATGACCTAGTATGTGGCCCTCCCCTTCAGGTAAACCGGCTTCCCCAATGACTTTTCCCCCCACCCCAGATCCGACAGACTGCTCGGCGACCCCCAGAATCGTGCTTTTTTGTTCCTGGAAGCGGATATTTCTCACCCCCCTTCTAATTATACGGTCTTTGTACGGGCCAATATGGATCCATAGGCCGTTCCGACAAATTAAGACTGCGGTCCAACTTGTATACCCTTTTGGGCTCTTTTCCTCTTCCCCCGGTTTCCAGCTCCTTCGTTTTCGTACCCCAATACTCCTTTCGAGCGTCGTGAGATTTTCCCCCTACCATGGTTGCTGCGGCGTTAATTTTCGACTTGCCCAAAACGGGAATGGCCACAAATCCCGCCACCCCAACGAGAGACCACCCCCCCCCTGTCTTCCTTTCGGACCCCCTCTCTCGTGGAGCAACATTCTTAGTGGACCTCCCGCTTAATCCATAGGAGCCTCGACCGTCGTGACCCTTGTCGAGCGCTCTTTATTCTGTTTTTTTGCCTGGGCCTTTTTTTTTGAACCGGTACTTTCCCCCCCCCCTTTTTTCCTGCCACGTTACGGATCCTTCCTCAGTTTTTCCCCCTCCCAGAGCCAGACTGCCCTTCTTGATGAACCCTCTCTCCCCCAGAACTCCGGAGAACCCTAGTCCAAAACATCAGGTTTTCTCACTTTCCTTTGATCACACAGGTCCTTCGTCTGACACTTCCTTTTTTCCCCCCCCCAGAACGACCCCGGTCCCCCCCTTGACCATACTCCCCCCCAAGCGTTACCTTAGCAGCCCCCTACCCCCGAAAGCCACGTTTCCGGATTTCACTCCAATCCTGCATCTCCGTCCCAAAGAAGAGTCCCCCAATTTTCACTTCTTTCACACATACTCCTCCGTTGTCTCTCACCTTTACCAAGGGAAAGTTTCGTCTTTGCACGACCCATTTTTCCTGATTTCTCCCACCCCTTGACCCTCCCCCCACTTTCCCCGACACCCTTCCGCCACCCCTCATTCATCGCCCACCCAACTTAGACCGTTTGCCGCGTTGTCTCTCCCTTGAAATTGACTGCTCGAACTTTACCCAGAACCCTCATCTGACCGACCACTTAACCTTGTGAGGAGAACCCCCCCCCTGATCTTACTCCCTCCTTTGGAACTTTTATTCTTTTTCCCATTTGTGCCCTGAGAATTAACTTTTCCCCCAACCCTGAGCTGACTACTTTTTCAGACCTCCTGACGACCTGATCCACAAAAAGTACGGCGCCCCCCCCTTTTTTTTTCAAAGGTTTTTCCTAATCAATACTTAGGCTATCCCCTGCCCTACGCCGTCATCCCTCCCTAAGCATCCCTTCCCCCCCCAGGAGGGCTTCCTGATCCGAACCACTGCATTCTGAACGGTTTCCGGCCCAGGTGAATATACGCCCCGAACGAAAGTGTCTCTGTGTCTTTCCACTCCCACTTTTTCGGTCTAAACGTGGTTTTTGACCCACTTTCGATGCTCTCCCAGCAACGGGGTAGAGACTCCCCCTACCAGAGTATCCTTCCCTCTTCCAATTTGCCAGTCTTTTTTTTTCGTCTTGGGTCCTCCAGTTTGTGAGCCTGTTGATCCATCTTTTAACCTCCCTACTTGTTTGTGATATAGCTTTTCCACCAATTTATCCGCACAAAACCGTAGGTTCCCCGGACTACCAACATTTGTTCCCCCCTTTTCCAGAGAAGCTTTCTTCGTGGGTTTTTTCGTTGTGGTCGTATCTCCCCACCTCTTTGCTCAAGCACCCCCCCCCATTTGACCAACGCCGGCAAGCTTTCATCATCTCCCTTTTTCTTGGTTCTGAGATTCCCCCAGGGGTGAGTTTAAGGTTTTCTCTTTCAAGGTTTCTTCTTTTTCGCACTAGTTCTTATTGTAGGAGTTTTCTTTCGTTAGTGGGCGTTTTTTTAATGGAACCCACTGGGCCGGGCATAGACGTCTCCCGGTCTGGTTTCCTTTTAGTAATTTTTTCTAGGCTAGAGAACTGCCGGGGACCACCTTCCCCCTCGCCTCAGCTCTTAAAGATATTTTTCGGTACGCCGGGCCATCTGTACACTTCTCCCGATCCTAGTGTTATTCCGGTTCCTCGCCCGGACTCTCTCAGACAATTCGTGCCTTCTGCGTTAGCTCGTTTTGTTATAAAGAGTATTTCACAGTCGTTAAATGAAGATTTTACAGATCCCTCTCCTTTTTCTCTTTGCCACTTTGCGTTGACTTTCTTGTCCGATTGCTATTTTTCCTTTGAATTTCCCGGTTATTGCTTCCATGTCGCAGGGTTACTTTGTACCCTGACCCCCAGTGATGTACATTTGATGTTTTATCCCCCCCCCCCTCCTTCCAGATCTTCAATCTTGCTGTTTTTCTCGGACCCTTGATTATTCTCCGGTTCAGGGCTTGTCGTTCCTAGGACCCCTGATTTGGTCGGTCTGCTTTATGCGATGGATTTTTTTTAGTCGTTCCAGTTAAGAAGTTCTGGGCTTACTTTTCTCCGAATTTGTGTGCCTTTCAATTCTCTTTCCGCTCCTTATTGCCGAGTAGTCGCCCATTTTGTCCCCTAATTCCCCTTTTGCGTTCTAATTAGGGTTCGCGCCTTACTGAGTCGGTTTTCCTTTTTTCGCCGAGATCGTTCGTGCGGGACTGATGTCCCTTTCTTAATTTTCAGCACCCGGCAGTACAACCTTTCCTATCACTCTCCCCCGTTTTCTAATGTGAAGTTTTCGTCTTCTTTAGCCTCGCAGGAGTTCCTTTTCCGTCACGAGGTTCTTTCCCTATCCTTTTCTTGCTCCTTTTTTTTTTCGTTTTTTTCCCTCCACCCGGCCCCCCCCCAAAAAAATTTTTTCGGTTGTTTGGAGTTTTAATTCGGTGCCCTACTGGGTAAGCCCCTTCACCCGACGCTCAAAATTTCTAACCCGTTACGTAGCGCAGAGTCCCCTTCTGTCTATTCTTTCCCCTTAAATTTGAGTTTCTTTGACAAAATGGAGCCCCCCATTAGCAGTTTTTGTACTCTTTTTGGACGGTTCTCTTCAGTAGGGCCTTCGTCCTTCGGCCCTTCAATCATAGTAATGATAACGTTTTCTCGATCCGATATCTCAAGAAGAAGGAAGTTATTGCGCTCTGATTATGTTTTTAATTTTTTTTTCCTTACCTTTGTCGGCGGTCTTTTTTTCTATCCTACTATTATGAAGCAGGTTTCGTTTCCAACCCCCCTTCCCTTTGTCCTCGAGAGCGTTTTTTCACCCGACCCACTAATTTTTTCTTTTCCGAAGGGGCCACTTTTTTCCCGTCTTGACGTGATTGGGTTGAGCTCCCGGACGGAGGGTTCCTTCCCGGAGGGACCGCTGGTTTTCCTGTCCCCTCGCCCCTCTCCCCTTCTGCTGATAGAACCTTCTTCAGGTGACCTTCTTTGGAAGGTAGTCCCGTAGAACCCTTTTTTCGACTTCTTCCCCTCCTTCGTAGTTTTCGATGTTGTTTCTGATCTCAGACGGGGGGACCAATTTGGACAGCTTCCGCCCCCTTTTAGCCGTGTCCCACGCTTTGCTTCTTCTCTTTACACACTTCTCCTTGACCGGTTCGTTTATTCCTCTTTTCACTTTTTTCCTCTCAAGGGATGCCTGAACGCTTTTTGCATATCGACCACACCGCGATAATTCCTTTCCCCCCCTTTTTCGTCGTGATATCCACAAGCACTCTCTCTTTTCTCTTCACTTTCCCCCTTAATACCGGATGTTCTTTGACGTTCATCCTAAAGTCTGTTTCCCGTTGTTTGAAATCTCTTTTCCCCATTTATGTCTTGTACCATTTTTTCTTTCCCCAGGACCTTTCAGACCCACCATATCAGTTTTTGGACTGATTCAGGGCGTCAACCTCCCCGCGTTTTCCGAAGCCCCCTCTAGAACGTTTTTCCTCCCACACCCTCTTCCCCGAACGTAGATTCAGACCAGGACCCAGCCCCCCAAGTTAGTTGTCCGGTTTATCCCCCGTTACTTTCCTTTTCAATCAGTACCGCCCATATTGGGGAGTCTTATGTGCTCCCGTAAGTCCCAATTATTTTTTTCGTTTAGATCTCTGTTATTCTTTTCTTGACCTACAAAAAAAACAACTAGGACGCCACGACCATTTGTTACTCGTGTTTGTTTCTCTATATTAGGGAGATTTTCCCCTTCAGATTTTTTTGACCTTCTCTCCTGCCATTTTGAATGCGTTATCCTGGCCACTACGACTACCTTCACGGCACCTTTTCTTAACCCCTCTGTTTACTTTTCCTAGCCCCCCCCATAGAACCCCCCCCTGGAATTTTAGGAGTTTGTTACTCTTCCCCCTCGACTTGCAGGGCCCAGCACCGACTTTTTCCTCCTCCCCTAGCGCCAAGTCCTTAAGCTACAGTCCCTCTTTCCTTTTTTCCCGGCGTGCCAAACCCCTTCTAGTCCCCCTGGCGTTGTACATTGACCCCTTTTCTCTCCCGGCTCTACCCCCTCCTATTCCTCCATTGACGAGGTTTCACAAAAAGCCTGATAATCCCCTTTCCTTTCCACCCCCGCATTCCCTCCGGATATTGCCTGCCCTTGGTTGATTTTGTTCCTCCCCCCTCTACTCAACCTTTAGTCCCCCCCACAGGTCCCCCTTCCTCCGTTTTTCCCCCCCCCTTCCAAAACAAGTTCTCTCCCCTCTCCTCATTATTCCCTTTTCGGGACTCGTTTACGTTTTCTATCTCTACGAATCCGTGGTTGTGTTTAGGATCTCTTTCTTTTCCTCGCCGGTTGACCGTTAGCCATTTCTTTTTGCCCTTGTTCCCCGTTTTGGCAACAAGGAGGTCCCAGAGGTTGAGTACTTTGTCGTTTTGCAACGTGGCTGGCGGTGGTCTCCCCAAGTGGGACGTCTCCCCTCTGATGTCTTTTGGTCATTGGCCTCTCCTGATTCTCCTTTCCCTTTTGGCTTAATGTAGTTGCGCTTTTCCCTGTGTCGATTTGACTTTCCTCCTTTTTCTGTTTTCCCACGCCGCTCCTTTCTTCGTGACGTTCTTGAACTTCTAGTGTTCCTCTTCTTCTCCCTGACTTCCTCTCTTACCTGTGGACGCTTTTAGGCCCAACTGCGTATTTCTTTTGCCTTCTGCTGTCTTCTGATTTTTTTTACCTGGTAGGTTGGTGCGTTTTTGCTGCGCACTTCATCTTTTCGCTACACTTTTTGGGGTCCTTGGATGGTTTTCCTTTGCTTTGTTTCACCCTGTTTTGACCCCCACGTTCATGCAGGCATGCCTAAGCTCTCTGGTAGCGCCTTTCGATTCTCACTTCCCCCCCCCCCATCAAGATCCAGTTGGCCGTTTTTTGAATTTGGTTTAACATCCATCTTTTGTAAGGACCCTCTCCTCTTGACGCAAACCATGGTCCTTCCCCCTTCTTCCCCAAGACAAGTGATGGTATGGTTATTTCGTTACTTGAATGGTTCTGGCTGTCATGATTTTTTCGGCTTGATGTTTGCGCCCCCCCCATTTTCCAACAGCGGCTTCTTCTCTTTTACCATCTTTTAAGCACCGCGAACCTGCCACAAAACTTCGTGCCCCCTCCTTGTGTGAAACTTTTCAGCCTTGACACTCGATTCAATTGTTTGAAATTCTGCACCACCTTGCGACTCCCTCCTTCTGTTTCTTTTCCCCTGCCCTCGCAGACGTCTTAATTGAATTTCTCTTACGTTTTCTCACCGTTTTTTTGCATTGTTTGATATGAAGACGATTTTAGTTGGTCTCCTTGTTGGTTCTTGTTCTTTTTTCCGTTGGCATGGCTGCTTTTCTTCCGTACAGGTCCGTATAGGACGCCCCCTGGGGCACTTTACTTGCACGCCTCCAGGCTTTACATTTTTTGAGGCATTTCTTAGCCCCAATTTTACCCTCCCTGCTTTTCTTCCCCTTTCCCCCCCCCTCTTCTCAGCAAATCGGAAGACCCCTAGCTTTTTTTAGTTGTCCGCCGTTTTAAACGCCCAGATTTTTTTGACCTTGCCCCTACCTTTTCCCCCCCCTCTCTGAACCTTCCCGCTCTTTGTCTTCTCAGCCAACTCTACCTTCCTGTTTTTAAAAGATTTTCCTTCCCAAACGCTCTTCACACACGCCGCCATGACATCCCAGATCTTTCTCCCCCCCTAGGATTTAGGTTGTCCTCTCCTCGTCCTTATATTGCCCCTGTTTGAGGGTTTTTTTTCAGGATCTCAAATTCTCGAGGTATGGTTCCCTCCACCCCCTTCCCCCTTATAGCCCCCCCTTGAATTACGCAGCGGCTCAGACTTTAATCTCCGGGGATGTTTCCCGTCTTTCGTAGAGTTAGTTGTCCCTGCTAGTCTTATCCCTGCTCACCCCTTCTAAGTGAAATACCCTTGCGCTGTCTACTTCCAGAGATCAAACGCCGGACCCCAAATTCCCTCATGAGTCTTCCCTTTCTAAGGTCTTCTTTCTCTTCCTTCTACGTGGAAAGATTACTTCGCTCCACCTCCCGTGTTTAGCTTTTTTTCGCGGCATTTTTTTTTGCCTTTTTTTAACCCCATAGTTTTTCTCTATGTTCACCCACCCCCTTCCTCCCCCCCGTCTCTCCCCCAGTCTGTGTAGCTTCTTGACAACACATGCTCTTTTGGGTCAGCCTACCGATGACCACAGTTCTTAACTCACAGCTCGCATAGTCCCGTTTCAAAGTACCTCCTCTCTTGCTTCTTCTTTTTTTTTTTCCGGCCTGGTTTTGCCCTGAAAGGTCTTTCCCCTCCCTGCACCGCCTCAAGGAGTTTCACAACCAGCGAGACCTGAGACCTGATGACGTGCTTGTCAAACCTCGGCTGACGACTACTCTCTGGCTTCCTCATCTTCCCTGAGTTCCCCAAACGGACATTCTTCCGACACCGTCTCCCATCCATGCTTCAAAATTCCCCCCATCCGCCTCCAACTGAAAATCCCGACCAACTACCCCCGACGCCCCTTTCTGGTTCCCCTCCCCCCCCATCGGCTACGAGAATTAATCGACTGGCCTTCCCCCGCACCTTTTCTTCGCCGTTTTCTCATAGGCACTTGAACGTCTCTTCTTCTTTTAAAAAGAAAACCGCGACTTTACTTCATAACCCATTCGTTATACACCGAACCCAAAGGACTTTTACCGCCCCCTTTTCACTCCTCCACTGAAAATTCTCCCTTCCTCCCATGTGTGTAGCTTCGCTTTGCCCGGACTTCCCCCCCCGACTAGGCATGATTTCCCTCCTAATTAATCACGTCCCACGCCACCCCTTTACTCCTTTCCTCCTCGTCGGCGGACGAACATCTCATTTTTCTCTACCTTTGCACCCCCTCTTGTCCCTTTTGCTTCATCTTCCGCCTTCATTTGATGGATGAGTATCCCCCCTTTAACAGAGCCTGGAATCCTCCTCCACTTTTTTCGTTCTCTTCTCTCGCACCAGTAGGCTAAAAAACCCCGACCCTTGTTTCCACATTCTCGACTCCACCCCCTTCCCCCAACTATTTTTCCTTTTTGACAAACTACCGCCCTTTCTCTTCTACGTTCTCTCCCCCCCCTACAGCCTTACACTACACTTATCGGGCTTCGATCGATTTCCCTTCCTATCCCATTCCTCGCGACACTGTCCCTGCAACACCTTTTTTTCCCTCAGCCTCCCAACTTCCGTTCTCCTTCTTTCCCCGTGCTCACTCCTCGGACCCACCACCCACCCGTCCCTCCTTTTTTGTTTCTTGGAGACCCCCTTTCTCGCATTTCTCTTCTTCCCCTTCCCCCCCCAACGTCCGGGTGGAGCGAACTCACAACCCTCGCATCCCCTTACCCCCCTCCCTCCTTGCCGACCTTTTGTCGTCTGCAGGATCTAGTCCCCCTCTTAATTTTATTTTCCTTCTTCCTTTTCAGAATCCTTTTTGTGGTCTCTGGCTCGTCTCTCCCTCCACCTGTACTCCGACCCAAAACTGATCTTTTTTGAAAAAGAATACCAACTCCTGGAACATCCTGGGTCCACCATATTTGTTGCTTTTCCCTTTGCCCAGCTTCCGTTGGCCCCCCTTGTTCTCCTCGTCCCTGCATTCAGCTCCACTCTGTGTTCCCCCTTTATCCTCTCCAAGGGGGACACGCCCCCCAGATGGCCTCCTAATTACTTTACACGTTGTTGATAGTTCTTCGGAACCCCAGGTGTTTCTTGCGTTATCTATGCCGTTCTTCCTTTTTCTTCTCAAGTTTCGAATGCGTCGTTCTTTGGGGTCTTTCTTCCGGTTTGTCGGGGGGCCACTTTTTCCCCCATACACCTCACTTACCCCGAGTGTAACTTCATCCCCTTTCCTTATTTGTGATCCCCCATCGTCTTACTTACTCTCCCACGGGGGTCTCTCTCTTTCTCCGTTTTTCCCTGACGACCACGCCTGTCCGTGCATTTAGAAGTGGCTGGTAACGTTCTTACAATTTCACGATCCCCCCGTATACTATCTATTTTTTCCTGGCCTCCCCCCCCCTTCCCTTTCTCACTGCCCTGGGCCCGCTCCTCCCCGCCGCTTTGCGACTTAAGCGACAGCACGACTCTCACCCCTTCCGTGGGTCCCCATGAACTCCTCTCCCTTCTTTTTCCTTTCCTCTTCCCTCCCTCCCCTCTCCCTCGTGCCGCTCACTACCCCCTCTCCCCCCTTCACAGACAAATGGACCTTGTGAAGTGTTCATTTGCTCTGTCTTGAAAATGTACTGCTCGGTTTTTTCCTACTCCTATGTTATCGGAGAATTCCCCGGAGCCTACTCTTCCTTCATCTTTTGCTGCTACCGTGCCTAACCTTATTCACCTCCCCTTCTTTTGGTTCGAGGTTTTCATCCGTTGTTTTGTTTCCCGTCCCCTTGTTCCCAAGCTGGTTGAGGCTTTTTATCTTTTGCCATCCCGTTCCGTTCTGTTCCTTACACTCCCTCAGACACTTCTTCAATTCTGCCCCCCCCCACCTCGCCAGTCTTTCCTCTTTCCTCTTTCCCTCATCCTTCTTCTCGTTGTTCTTCTGGTTCATTCGTCTTTCCTCTCTTAAACTCCCCATTTCCACTCCTAGGTATTTGTCCCATTTGTCTTATCGTTTCCTCCCCCTCACGAGTTCATCACGCTCATTTTCCTTTTTTCCCTCCCCCCAACCTTTCCCCCCCGATTCCCTAGCTTTTTCCCTTTTGCCGTTTTGCGGTTCCACCTGTATTGCTTTCTCCTTCCCCCGCAGCCCTATTTTACAGTTGAATCGACCAACCTCCCCCTTTTATTCGGCTTTCGCCCCGTCCTCTTGCAGCCTATTATGTAATCTTGGATACTCCTCCTCTTCTACCTTCCCCCTGGTCTTTTTCCGCTCCAGTCTGTGTCTAGTTTGTTGCGGACTAGCATTGTGTGAGTCCTTATTTTCTGTGGTTTATTTTCCATTTCCTGCAACTCCCCTGGGATTCTTCATTCCTGAAATTTGAGAGTCTGACTTGATCCGCTTTTTCCCCTTTTTTCTTTTCCTCCCCCCCCCGAGGTTATCCCATGGGTTTATCAGTTCGGTTTTTCCCGTCCCCTTTTCTGGTTCTCCGTCGTTCTTTTTTAGTTCAGCTTTTTTTGGCACCTCAAGCGTGTTATACCTCTCCACCACCTTTTTCACCCGCGCTCAGAGTCGATGGCTCCGGGATCCTTTTTTTCTTATGCTCACCCCGACCCCTTCAGTTACTCTTTTCCCTCTTCCCTTGCTCCCGTTACCTGTATTCTCCCTACTGCCACCCCCCCTTCTATCTTGTTCTCACGCAGCCCCTTTTTTTCCCCCAGACACCACGGCCTCTTTTCTTTTTCTTGACACAAATACTCTCCAATTTCCTGTACTCTCTTTTCCTGCCACTTGCCCCCTTGGTTTTGATCTTCCCGCTGTCTCTATGTTACCGCCCTCTCTCTCCCCCCTGGTCTCCGTCTTATGCTTCCCCCTGCCTTTCCTCTTTTTTTGTTTTTGAGAACCCCTTTTTTCATTTTGTTTTTGTTTTTTGGCTCTTTGGTAGTGTAATGTACCTTTATTGAGATCAGATTTTTTTTCTAAACGAGATTCTGGGCTTCCTTCCCCCCCTTCCCCCCCACCTTTGTGGCCTACGCCGGTTCTTTGGTCCCGATTTGCCTTTTTCCTAGCTTTGTTTACCGTGGTTGTTATCCCCCCCCTTTAGACCACCACACTTGAACTCCCCCCCCCGATTTTTATCACTGTTTCCTTCCTCCCCTTCTCCTTGTCCGATCCGTCAGATGTACCTTACTGGACTTTCTTTTTTCCTTTTTTCCCGCTAGGATGTCTGATATTTTTGCCTCTTTTTTGGACCCGATTGAAATCAAACTTATTTCTAAACTAAGTTTTTTTTTCCCCAAGACCCTTCCTTATTTTGTGTTTCCTACTTCAGGCGGCCTTCCTTTTGCACTTTCTGATGGGATTAGATCTCTGTTCCCGAGTATTTCTTCTCTTTCCCGGTTTCCCTCCCACCTCTTTCTTTGCGATTCCGATCTCCCCTAAGGTGCGTATCATTTCCGACTAGTATTCTTCCCATTAGAGAGACCGTTATAGCTCCGACGCCATTGCACGTTCCCTTCTCGTAGTTCTTAGCTCCTATTTCTTTTTTACTGACGGTTTTACCTTCATCTTGTGTCTCTTTTTTTTTTAGCTGCTGGTCGTGTTATGATTTTTCTTTCCTTACATATCTCTCGCGTTTCACGCCTCCCACTTTTTTTTCCCGCTCCCCCCGTTTCTCCCCCCGCCCCAAAAACCCCCCCCCCCCCGACCTCTTCGGGATGGCCCTATTCTCCTATTTGAGTTCGCCTTTCGATTTGTACCAAGACTTATATTTCTATTCTTTTTCTATCACCGTCACGTTGCGTACCCTTTTTTCCTCTTGTTATCCTTCCGGATCGTTCCGTCCTCTTTTCTTTCCTCTTTTTGGTTACCCCTATCTTTTTTCTCTCCCTCCCTTGTATAGTAGATATTATAGGATGGCATTTCGTCCCCGTCAAGTATTTAGTCCTGTGTGTGTTTTCTTCGTCCTATCCAACCGACGCTTTGATGTTTCTTCCTGAGACTTCCTCCTCCCCTTCCGTTCCTCCTCGCTTTTCCGCAGACCAGTCCCGTCTCCCTCTCTTGGCTTACCAAGGAGTGGGACCCCCTTCCTTCTTCCTTCCTCTTTCTATGTCTAAAGCCATTTTTTGCGATACCTCAGACCCAGAGCCTCGCAGCATCGCTGAGGCTCCCGCCGCTGTAGCTTTCCATGAGTCCCTCCGGGTGCGGCCCCACTCTTAC